>CAJDVI010000112.1_pt1 | contig 9139 bp, 12 predicted proteins | sample 7391351 | NCBI WGS metagenome assembly CAJDVI01 (sample SAMEA7055704, study PRJEB34461) | soil metagenome | biome: terrestrial ecosystem; feature: Peninsula; material: soil | place: Antarctica | collected 2016 | reverse complement strand
GGAGATGGCCCACCACGCCGCGACCGCTCAGGCCACCGGAATGGGCGTGTACTTCTGCCACGCGCATTCTCCCTGGCAGCGCGGGTCCAACGAGAACGCTGTGAGTGTGTGTGGTGCCGGCTTCCGGCTGATCAGACAGGCTGGTGCCGGTGGCAAGAGGCGACTCTCGAGAATACTGGCCGCCCTTGGGCGTGCCTTGCGTTTGACCTGTCCCTCGGGCTGCCGGCACCGGACTGGCCCACTCGTCTTGGCTTGATCAGGAGCCTGTCCGCCCTCGGCGTGACCCTTCACAGTGTTGCCAACGAGTGACCGTCATCCAGGCCCGGCGCCGACCGCGATCGCCTTGGATGGAAGGACAACCGCAATGACCATGTTGACAGAGCAGTACGACTTCGTCATCGGAGGCGACCCGGACCGGGACACCGTCGACCTGGCCGTTTTGGACAGCAGTACCGGCGCCGTCCGCGCGCATCTCGAGGTCTCGGCCGACGGTGCGGGGTACACCAGGACGCTGGATTGGGCCAACGACAGCGCGCCCGGGCGGCGGGTCTGGGCGTTGGAAGGCACCGGAAGCTTTGCTGCCGGGCTGGCCGAGGCCTTGGCGCAAGCCGGTGAGGACGTCGTCGAAGTCGGCGCTCTCAAGCGAGCCCGGGGCCCGAAGAACGACCGAATCGATGCGGTCCGGGCCGCGCGCACCGCAATGGCCCGCGAGCACCAGGCCACCCCGAGGGTGCGGGGGCTACGTGAGGCGATTCGCGCGCTGAGCGCCACCCGCCAGGCCGTACTTGTCAGCCGTACCAAAGCAATCAACGAGCTCAAGAGCCTCATCGTCGTGGCGCCCGAACACCTGCGGGCCGCCCTGCGGGGACGGTCATTGACCAAGCAGCTGACGGTGATCGAAGCGATGACGTCCTCGGCCGAAGCCGTCGTCGACCACCGGATCACCATCCTGACGCTGCAGTTCGTCACCGCACGTATCAGATTCCTGACCGGGCAGCTGCATGACATCGATCCCGAGATCGAGCAGCTAATCACCGCACATCCCGCAGGTCCTCAACTGTTAGCAGAGCCGGGCGTCGGACCGGTCGTCGCCGCCCAGGTCCTGATCAGCTGGTCCCACTCCGGACGGGTCAGAAGCGAAGCAGCGTTCGCCTCCCTCGCCGGTGTCGCACCACTGGAAGCCAGCAGCGGCCAACGCAGCCGGCACCGCCTCAACCGCGGCGGCGACCGAGCACTGAACCGCGCCCTGCATACCGTGGCGGTAACCAGAATGCGCTGCCATCCCGAAAGCCGGGCCTACGAAGCCAGACGGACCCTCCAGGGCAAGACGCACCGCGACATCCGGCGCTGCCTGAAGCGGAGCATCGCCAGGCGCCTCTACCGGCTGATGGAGTCCTCGGCCCGCGCAAACCAGACACCTCCCGCTGCTTGACAAACTGTGAATCTAGAGGTGGCTGGTCCGGGACCGGCTGGCAGGGTTGGTGTTGGTCGCTTCGCCGTGGTTGTGACTCATGACAAATATGGCCCTTCGGGTGCCTTGTCTATGACCTGTCCGGCGGCGGCGGGTGACCGGCGCCGACCCGGCCCACCTCAGTGGCTTGATCAGAAGCATGCCCGGCCCTTCGGGGTCGTGGCTCATCACAGTGATGCCCCGAAGTGATTCCTTTCCGGGCCGGCACCGGTCGTCAGCGACCGTGTCATCGCCCATCTGTAGGAAGGACCGGAGGCTGTGAGCACTATTGTCGCGCAGACTCATCCATTCGTCATCGGCGTGGACACCCACGCCAGAACGCACACCTACGCCGTTCTGTCGGCGGCAGGTCAGCACCTCGGGACCGAAACGTTCCCGAACACTGCGGCGGGCCGTTCCCGCGCGATCTGCTGGGCGGGGCGCCGCACCAGCGGTCTGCCCGACGCACTCTGGGTCATCGAGGGAGCGGGAAGCTACGGTGCGCAGTTGGCGCGTCACGTCACCGACACTGGCTACCGTGTCGTCGAGGCTGCCCACATAGGCCGCGCCGACAGGCACGGCCTTGGCAAGTCCGACCCCCTTGACGCACGTCGTATCGCCGCTGCCGTGCTGTCACTGCCAACCGAGCAACTGCGCAACCCTCGACAAGACCAGGGCCTACGCGCCGCGACGCAGATTCTCCTGACCGCCCGCGACGAGCTCACCGGGGAACGTACCAGGGCGGTGAACGCACTCACCGCCCTGCTGCGCATCACCGACCTCGGCATCGACGCCCGCAGACCCCTGGGCACCCGCAAGATCGCCGAGGCCGCACGCTGGCGCACCCGAGAGGAACCCCTGGCCGCCGCGACCGCCCGCACCGAAGCGATCCGTCTGGCCAAACGGAGCCTGGAGTTGGACGCCGAGCTCGACCAGAACATGGCACGCATCAGCGACCTCGTCCAAGCCAGCCCCGCAGCCGAACTGCTCCACAAAACCGGTATCGGCCCTGTCACGGCGGCCAGGGCCCGCCTCACGTGGTCACATCCCGGCCGAGTCAGGCCGTCACGCTCCTGCTGACCGACTCGCCGTCAGTCCTGCGACTCACGCCCATACGGACGAAGTCGGCCGACGCTGCGAAGTGAGACCCCAGCTGAAAACAGGACAGCAGACTGACACCCACGTCTCGCAACCCGAACGACCTACGGGACAGCTCGGCGTCGAGCGCACGACAGCCGCCGACCTCGCGCTCGCGATCCCGGACGCGATCGCCTGGTGCTGGGCCAAAGGCGGCGACTGGCGACGACGCGTCGAGCCGATCGTGACCACCGTGCGAAGAGTCTGAACCACCCAGACAAGCGCGAAGCCCAAGCGCGACGGTCGTCCGGCCGGGTCTCGGGCTCACTTCCTGAAGCTCAACGCAACGGGCCACACCAAGTAGAGCACCAGCGCCCTGCCGTCATCACAATGAGTTTGCGTGACCGGCAGGGCAAAGGGACCAGATAGCACTCCGCTGCTAAGGAGACCCCTTTTGGGCAATGAGGATTGTCGCGGCGAGGCCGGATTGGCCCGGGTTCAGGGCGTGGCGTGGGCGTCACACATTGAAGCGGAACGAAAACCGGGTGTTCTGGCTACCTGCGATCATCGTTGAAAACAACAGGACAAGTTCCTCTGAACTGCACGAACGCGGTTCGTGAGTCGTTGGAAGCCGTTGATCAGAAACGGGCTCCGCGTGACTTCTTGCGGACTGTTTGCGGACCGCTGGTGCCTGCAGATCGCTCATGCGACCGATTCGAAGTGGAGTTTCAGGCCCAACGCCGTGGCGACCTTCATGATGGTCGCGAAGCTCGGGTTGCCGTCGGCTGACAGCGCCTTGTAGAGGCCCTCGCGGCTCATCCCGGTGCGACGAGCGAGCTCGCTGACGTTGCCCGAGCGAGCGATGGTGCCGAGAGCCTGCGCGATGAAGGCAGGGTCGTCACCAGCTTCCTCGAAGACTGCCTCAAGGAACGCGGCGACGTCGCCAAGATCCTCGAGGTGATCTGCGGCGTCCCAGGGCGAGAACTTCTCAGCCATGACCCTGCCCCTTCCGTTGCTCTGCGCGCCAGTCCGCGGCTACGCGATGTGCCTCGTCGATATCCTTCTGCTGCGACGACTTGTCCCCACCCGCCAGGAGCAGGATCAGTCGATCCCCGTCCTGGAGGTAGTAAACCCGCCAGCCCGGGCCGAAGCTGAACCTCAGCTCCGACAGCCCGTCACCGACCAGACGGACATCCCCCGGGTTACCGCCCACCAGCCGCAATACCCGAGCATCGAGACGGGCGGCCGTCACCCTGTCCTTGCGCTTGAGTTGTGCAAACCACTGCTCGAACGTCTCGCTCTGGATCACGTCGAGCATGTGTTAACTATAGTTCACACTTCTGCCTTCGACAATCCCGTTCGCTGCGTGACGCTCGCTGCCTAGAGCATGGGCCGGTCGCTCAACAGGTTCAACACTCGGCAGACAATCTCGCCATCGTCGTCCTTGCACTCCTGTGTGTTCCCCCAAACGGCGCGGACGCACCCGTTATCCGGCTCTTCGCCATGACTTAAACCGACTCCACCATCGCCTGGTCCACCCAGCGAGCCAACAGGCTGAACGCGGCCAACGTCGCGCTCAACGAAGTAGACGACGCCAGGGCGTCTTGCCACGACGATAAGCGGCCTGCTGTCCTGCACACACCAGCGCGCCTCGGCGCAAGCTGCTTGCAGACCTTCAATCTCAAGCCTCAGCACGCCCCCGGAGCTGCCGCGCAACCTGCGCTGCGAAGCCGGGGTCGGAGTGGATCCGGGCGACGACATCATCGGCGATCTTGTCGACGTCGAGGGGCTCGGCCAGTTCGACGTCCAGACCGATCGGCCGTTGGATGTCGACCCTCGCCTCGTAGGCACTCTCACCGTTGTCGCCATTCGCCGTGAGCACGTGGTCGAAGACGAGCTGGACCTTCGCGGTGAAGATGTCGGGGGTGTACGGCTCCTGCGGCAGGCCTTCGTCGAGGATGCGGCGGATGGTGCTGTTGACGTCGTTTGTCACGTCGACCTTGCGGCGCCAGTCCTGCACCAGCTTCTCGTGCAGGTGCGCCAGTAGTTGCTTCGCACTCGCCCTGACCGTCTCGCGCTCCTGATCGTAAGCACCGGGTCGGGCTGAGTCAGTAGATCGATCCGCTCAACCAGCTCGTAGCGGGTCGGATTGCGCAGGGCAGCAGCGATCGCCTGCTGGCGGAGCAGTTGTGCGAGCCGGTCAGTCTCAGCGCGCTTGCGTCCGGCCAGCTTCTTGGCCAGCCCTTCGAAGTCGATCTGCGACAGGTCGATCAGCGGGTCGGGCTTCGTGCCGTCCGCGGCGGCCCGGATGACGTACTCCTCCGCACCAACGGACCGATCGAGCAACGCATCCACGGCATCGGACACGGCAGAGATGTCGGCCTGCGGTGGGCGGGTCACCTCGGCGACTACGCGGATCGCGGCAACCGTGCGCTGCTGGGCGGCAGCCTTCGGGTTGGGCAGCAGCGCCTTGAACAGCTTGCGGACCTGGCGCGCCTTGCCCATGAAGTCGTTGCGGGTCTCCTCATCCACCAGGAGCGCTTCGACCGCGGTGTCGAGCTCGGCGGCCAGGGCTTCGATGATCTCGATCGGCGACTCGCTGGTCCCCGCGGCACCGTAGATCACGAGTGCCTTCTCCAGGTTCCGGAAGACCCCGACGTAGTCGACAACCAGGCCGTTGTCCTTGTCCGGGAAGACCCGGTTGGCCCGCGTGATGGTCTGCATCAGCGTGTGGTTCTTCATCGACCGGTCGAGCTAGACCGTGGAGACGCTGGGGGCGTCGAAGCCGGTCATCCACATTTCACACACGAAGATGAGTCGCAACGGGTCGTTGGCGTCCTTGAACTTCTCCGCCAGGTCCTCGCGGTGTGGCCCGGTGACCGAGCAACCTGTGCGCCGATCTTGGATCATGGCAGTGCGAGGAAGTCACGAAGCCATGTGTCGACTTCATGCATCGTCGCTGCATCGACGGTGCCAACGACATCGAAGAGTCGTTCACGTGTGACCGCTCGCGGCTGTTCGGTCATCGCGAACGTCGGCTGGGCGAGCGGCAGGTCAGGCCCCCTCAAGGCCACGTGATTCGGCCACCCACGATCATTCGTCGTTGCCGGCACGATGATCGCGAGCGTGTCGGCCTGTTCAAGGTAGAGGTCGCTGGCGATGACGAGTGCGGGGCGGCGGCCGGATTGCTCTCGCCCGCGCACCGGGTCGAGTTCAGCCCACGCGACCATCCCCCGACGAAGCTCACTTGCCATCTTGTCCGTCGCTTAGTGCAACGTCCCACTCCCGGAACTCGTCCCAGTACCCCTGGCTCGCGCCGCGGACGGCACGGCCGAATGACTCCATGCGCCTACGCCGGTCGTACCCGTCAAGTAGCCCCTCGATGAGTCCGGCTGCGGTTACGCCTCGAGCCCGCGCATCACGGTTGATTCGGTCGCGAAGGTCAGCCGACACCTTGATCGTCGTCGCCATGCAGCAAGTATACCGAACGGCGTCCGCACCCGTCTACCCGGTACAAAATCAAGCCCGGAACGCACGATTTAGCGTGGCTTTCCGCCAAGGGCTAGACCGCAAAGCGAAACCCCACCACGTCATCGTCCGACCGTCAGAGCCACTGTGTGACAGCGGCGCCACCGTTGATGGGCATCGCGACTTCCTCAGCAGAGCCAGCCAAGTTGATAGCCCCCGCGCTGACCGGCTTAGCGAACTGCACCGCACAACTGCGCACGCCCTCTGCTGCACCGGACAGATACATGATGTCATCGGCACGCACGGCACCGACGTGCACCATGCCGGTCCATTCGGTGCATCCGACGTGTCCGAGGACCGTCATCTGTGCGTCCAATTCCTCATCGGAAGACGCCTGCGGCCCCTTCCCAAACCCTTGGCCCAGCGAACCAGTTCTGACGCATCGATACCCGCCGCGCTGCGCAGTCTCCGCTAGTGCCGGGCACGCCCCTCCTCGACGACTTGTGCGGCACCCGGGCACATGTCCAAGTCGAATGCCCTCAGCATCCGACCAAGACGGTCGATTGTCCTGCTGTCGGCCCTCCTCGACGACTGCGTAAGGCACATCGAGGAAGGACCATGATGACGAATCACAATGCACTCACGCGCGTAGGGGTGATCCTCGCGGTGGCGTGCCTCGCCACCAGCACGGCCGCCGTGTCTGCGGTCGCCGGACCGATGTCCGCGCCGGACCAGTCGTTCGCCCCCGTCACCGCGGCACCGACATCCAACCAAGACACCGCCGCGGCAACGGTGTCGAGCGTCCGAGCCGGGGAGCAGGCGGTGACGACGTTGACCCGCGAGGAACGGTATTGGACGCAAGCGCGGATGTCGGCGGCCACCTCCGCCGACAAACTGCCGCCGCAGCGGACGACGACAGCCGTGCCCGCCGCGGCCCAGCCGACGAAGGCCACCGTCGTGGCCAAGCCGGCCGTGCCGAGCCGTGCCATAACCGCCCACGCTCGCGACGCCACCGCCCGAACGGTAGCGAAGAAGGGCAGCGTGCCCGTCCCGACCACCGCCGGCAAACTGTTCTTCACCTACGACGGCTCGGACTATGTGTGCTCCGCTTCTTCCATCAATAGCCGGAGCAAGAGCCTCATCATGACCGCGGGTCACTGCGTGCACTCGGGGCCGCAGACCGGATGGCACCGGAACTTCGCCTACGTGCCCGCGTATTACAACGGGCGGGCACCATACGGCATCTGGACGTGGCAACGAGCCCTCACCTTTAAGGGATGGTCTGACTACGGCAGCTTCAACTACGACCAGGCCTTCATCTCAGTGATTCCTAAGAACGGGGTACGGCTGGTCAATCGGGTTGGCGGTAACGGGCTGACCGTCGGCGCGAGCAGCCTGCAGAAGTCGGTCCGGGTCTTCGGCTGGCCAGCGGAACGCCCATTCACCGGTGGCATCCCCTACTACTGCGACGGCCGGACGGGCAGGCGCTCGGGCAGCATCGACGCCACCCTCGGCTGCGCCATGAACGGCGGGGCCAGCGGCGGACCATGGCTGATCAACCGCGTCAATGAAAACGTTGGGTACGTCTTCGCGGTCAGCTCTCGCAGAACCCTCAACGGGCCGCCGACGCTCCTGGCGGCCCCCAATAGTCTCGCCGTCAAGAACCTCTACCAGAGCATCGGATGATCGCCATGGCCACTACGAAGCGCCTCCTGCTGTCCCTCGCCCTTGTCGCCGGCCTCGTGGTCCTCACCGCCGCCGGAGTGTCGGCGCTGCGCAGTAGAGGATCCGAGCCTGCACCGAGCCCGAAAACGACGATCGTGGAGACGACCCCGACAGCTACCGAGCGGCCCTGGAGTCAGAAGCGGATGCAAGACGCCACCCCGCTGCCCATGCCCACCCAGGGGTAACTACTGCGAGCTGGAACCGATGGGGCCGACGGCGGACGCCGACCCCATCGGATTCGCGTGCTGGGGACCCGATCGGCGAGAGTCTGCGCCGATGCCTGCGGGGTATCCATGTCTCGGAAACACCGCGTGCGCTAGCGATGTCACGTCGAGGCTTCGGCGTGAGCACGTCCCCAGATCCGGTACGAGGCACGCGTACGCGGTGCATGGACCTGCGTCCAAGGTGGGAGCGGTGCCAGTCCTCTCACTTCTTGCCGCCAGACTGCAATCCACTACGGAACTCGACGACATCGCCCTCGGCCATCACGTAGTCCTTGCCTTCCATCCGGACTTTCCCAGCGGCCCGGGCCTTGGCCATCGAACCGGCAACCCCAACGGATTCCAGCAGCTCGGCGGCCTCCCCAGCGTCCAAGTCCGCCAGGTCGGACTCAAGTTTGGCATTCAGGATGATCGCGTCAGCTGGGGCGACCAGAGCGGCCAAGTCGCCCTGCAGCGCCTGGTCGGTCAACTGGTCCTCGTCCACGTTGAAGACGTACAGAAACGGCTTGGTCGTCATCAGACCGAGGTCTTTGATCAGCACCGGATCGACCCCCGCGGCGTCCCCTCGAGCGAACAAGGTGTCGCCGGCCTCCAGCACTTGCTGAGCCGCGAGCGCTGACTCCAGCACGGCCTTGTCGATCTTCTTGCCCTTGATCTCCTTCTCCAACCGCGGGACCGCCCGCTCCAGGGTCTGCAGATCGGCCAATATCAACTCGGTATTGATCGTCTCGATGTCTCCATGAGGACTCACCTTGCCCTCGACATGCACTACGTCGTCGTCGGCGAAGACCCGGATGACCTGGCAAATCGCATCCGCTTCTGAGACCGTCGCCGGGATCACCTTTTCGCTGGAGAAGATCTCCGCCAGCACCTTCAGTCGCGAATCGGGCAGCGGGACCACGCCCACATTCGGCTCGATCGTGGCGAACGGATAGTTCGCAGCCAGGACGCTGTTCTTGGTCAGCGCATTGAAAAGGGTCGACTTGCCGACGTTGGGCAGACCGACGATGCCAAGAGTGAGGGCCACGAGTTCAGCAGTCTAGTGCTCCTCGCACCCTGGTCTGGTTCGCCGTACCTTGGCTCCATGCCCCGCAAGGCCGCGAGCGCCACTCCCGCCGTCGAGTTGGTTGTCGGTGAACGGACGGTGCGGATCAGCAACCCAGACCGCGTGTACTTCCCCGAGCGTGGCGAGACCAAG
>CAJDVI010000166.1_pt1 | contig 9233 bp, 10 predicted proteins | sample 7391351 | NCBI WGS metagenome assembly CAJDVI01 (sample SAMEA7055704, study PRJEB34461) | soil metagenome | biome: terrestrial ecosystem; feature: Peninsula; material: soil | place: Antarctica | collected 2016 | reverse complement strand
TGATGGCGGCACGGCGTCAGCTGGTGTGGCGCCCGCGCAACAGGTAGACGATCGGCACGACTCCGCCGGAATTCACGAGCGCTAGGGCCACCGCCCACGCTGCTTTCGAGCCTCGAATATCCCCGCGCGGCCGCTGAGCGAGATCGATCAGTGCGGCGATCTTCAGACCCGCTTCGAATGCGCCGGCAAGCAGAAGTGCCTGGCGTACTCGAGGATCTACGTCGCTCCATCGCTTGTTGTCCACCACTTCACTCTGTACCGCGTCCGGACTCCGCGCAACACACCCACGACGCCCGTCGACCGGTTGCCTCACCAGGGGCCGTAGAGCCGCTCGCTGGTCTGCGACACGGCCTGGCACAGGGTCGGCACGGACACATCGAGGACGGTGGCCATCACCCGGACGGTCAACGGCATCAGGTACGACGCGTTCGCCGCGCCACGATGCGGGTGCGGGGTCAAGAACGGCGCATCGGTTTCCACGAGCACCTGCTCCAGCGGGACCACCGAGAGGGCATCCCGCAGTGACGACGCCCCCTTGAAGGTCACCGTCCCTGAGAATGACAAAAAGTACCCACGTTCGACGCATTCGCGAGCCATCTGGGTGTCACCGGAATAGCAGTGCAGGACGATCGGCTCACCGCCCGCCCCGGCACGCTCCTGCGCCAAAATGTCCAACACGTCCCGGTGGGCGTCTCGGTCATGGATTTGTAGCACCTTGCCCGTCCGCCGGGCCAGCTCGATGTGAGCACGAAACGACGCCTGCTGCGCGGGGCGTCCGGGTTCGGCGGTGCGATAGTAGTCCAGCCCCGTCTCCCCGATCACCCGCACGCGGGGATGCGCCGCGAAGGACTCCACCTCCGCCAGTGCCGCATCCAGACCCCCGTCGGCGTCGATCCCAGGTGCCTCGTTCGGGTGCAGCGCCATCCCGCCGAGGGTCTGCGGGTAGGCCTCCAGCAGCGACGCCGCATCGCGGATCGAGGGCAGATCGCAGGCGATGTGCACCACCCGGTCGACGCCCACCTCCTTGGCCTTCGCCAACGCGGTCGACAGGTCGTCGCTGGATACGTCGTCGCGCACCATGTCCAGATGCGCGTGATTGTCGACCACAGGCAGCGGCAACGGGTCCGGCAGCGGCGGCGGGTCGGCGTACCCGGTGCGGTCCGGGCGCACCGAGCGAGTGCGTCCGGTCATGACCCAGCCCCTGGGTCGCTGCCGTCGCCGCTCATTCGCCGCAGTTCATCATCGATGACGCTGGGGTCGAGCTTGACGAACACCGGCGAAGGCTTGGCGACCGGCGTGCCCACGATCACCGGCGTCGACTCCCATCGGGCAAACCCGCGGTAGTCGCCGGTGATGATCGGGTAGCTGCGGGGCTGCACCCCAGCAGGTTCCCCCTCCACCCGCACCTCGTCCGGCCCGACGTCGAGCACCTCCTCGATCCGAGGCATCGGCGTCAACGTGCCGTCCCCGCCGAACACCCGATGGACGTCGTTGGAAGAGTGCGGCAGGAACGCCGAGAGCATCAGATTCAGGTCACTGACACATTGCGCCAGCACGTGCAGCACAGTGCCCAGACGTTCGCGCTGGTCGGCGCCCTTGAGCTTGAACGGCTCAGTGCGCGAGACGTACCCGTTCACCTCACCGACCAACCGCATCGCTTCGGCGATCGCGGCCCGTTGACGGTGCCGCTCGATCAGCCCGCCGACCACGGCGAACCCGCCGCGGACCGCATCGAGCACCTCTTCATCGACGGGCTCCAACCGACCACGTGGCGGGATCACGCCGAAACTCTTGGCGATCATCGTCGCGGTGCGGTTGACCAGGTTGCCCCAGCCGGCGACCAACTCAGAGTTGGTCCGGGTCACGAACTCGGTCCAGGTGAAGTCGCTGTCGCTACTTTCCGGACCGGCCGCACAGATGAAATACCGCAACGCGTCCGGCTGATAGCGACTGAGCACGTCTCGCACGTAGATGACCACCCCCCGGCTGGAGGAGAACGCCTTGCCCTCCATGGTCATGAACTCGCTGGCCACGACCTCAGTCGGCAGGTTCAAGTCGCCGTACATGCCAGGCTGACCACCGCGTTCACCCTTGCCCATGTAGCCGAGCAACTCGGCGGGCCAGATCTGAGCGTGGAACGTGATGTTGTCCTTGCCCTGGAAGTAGTACGAGCGGGCCGGACCGAGCTCATCACTGGCGCTCGGACTCCAGTACTCCCGCCACGCCTGCGGGTTCCCGCTGCGGCGCGCCCATTCGATCGAGGCGGACAGATAGCCGATGACCGCGTCGAACCACACGTAGAGGCGCTTGGGTTGGTCGGTCCAGCCCTCGATTGGGATCGGGATACCCCAGTCGATGTCGCGGGTCATCGCGCGCGGCTTGATGTCGGCGAGCAGGCCTTGGCTGAAGCGGATCACGTTGGGTCGCCACGTGCCGGACGCCTCGCGTTCATCGAGCCACGTCCGCAGGGCGTCGGCCAGCGCCGGCAAGTCGAGGAAGAAGTGTCGGGCCTGGACGAACTGCGGCGCCTCCCCGTTGATCTTGCTGCGCGGTTCGATGAGGTCGGTCGGGTCGAGCTGATTGCCGCAGGTATCGCACTGGTCACCCCGGGCATCCGGCGCGTTGCAGATCGGACAGGTGCCCTCGATGTATCGGTCCGGCAGGGTACGGCCCGTGCTGGGGCTGATCGCCGCCTGCGTGACCTGCTCGATCATGTACCCATTGGCGTGGTTGACCCGGAACAACTCCTGCACCACTGCGTAGTGGTTGCGGGTCGTGGTGCGGGTGAACAGGTCGTAGGACAAGCCGAGGTTGACCAGATCCTCCACGATGATCCGGTTGTTGGTATCGGCCAGCGCTCGCGGAGAGACGCCCGCCGCGTCGGCGGCGACCAGGATCGGTGTGCCGTGTTCGTCAGTGCCGCTGACCATCAGTACGTCGTGTCCAGCCATCCGCATGTACCGACTGAACACGTCGGCAGGCACGCCGAAACCGGCCACGTGACCGATGTGGCGAGGGCCGTTGGCGTACGGCCAGGCAACGGCGGACAAGACTCTGCTCATGCGCCGAATCCTAGTTCGCGGCGCACCAGTGCCGTGCGGACCGACGTCCGCTCAGGGCTGCTTGAAGACATCGTGGTCGCCGACTCGCCGCCATCGGCATCGGATTTCGTCATCGACGGTGATGAGTTCGAAGGTGGCTCGTCCGTCGTGGCTGGCGAAGGACCACGTCATCTCTAGGATTCCGGGGGCGGCACGGACGACCTTGACGCGCAAAGAGTTGGGCCATGCTGCGCCGGGGTTGGCCACCCGTCCGTCACAGGCGGGGATGAACTTCTCGCGCAGGACACGTCGGAAGGCCGCCTGATGCTCGGGTTTGAGCCTGCGATAGTCGCCGTCGAAAGCGGGGGTGGTCTCGAACTTCACGTCTGGTCGCGGGTCTCCAAGGCGCTCAGGTGCCTAAGGAGTGCGTCGCCGTCGTCATGCACGACGATTTGTGCGGCGGCGACGTGCTCGTCGACGTCGTGCTCGCGCTCCTGCCAGCGCTGCGACCAGAACCAGCGCTGGTCGGCTGAGATGGGAAGCGACGGACGAAGCTCCAGAACGCCGTCCTCGCGTTCGGTGATCTCCACCTGCGCGCCCGGTTCGTCCAGATGCAACCGCCGTCGTACCTCGGCGGGCAAGGCGACCACACCCCGTGCCTGCACCCCGACGTACCCGTGAAAGCTCATACCTCGATTTCACCGAATTGCGGTAAAGCGGCAAGACGGCCAAACCGTGAAACGGCCAAGTGCTGCCCGCGGCTCACATCGAAGCCGCGGGCAGCACTCTGGACATACTGAGGAGTCGGGACGCTTACAGGTGCCGACGGGACGCGCGGAGGTCACCGTTGAGCGTGGAGATGACGTCCAAGGGGATCTCCTTGGGGCAGACCGCCGAACAGGATCCGATGTTCTGGCATCCGCCGAAGCCCTCAGCGTCATGCTGCTCCACCATGTTGACCACCCGCGACCAGCGTTCCGGCTGCCCCTGCGGGAGTTCGCCAAGGTGAGTGACCTTCGCGCCCAAGAACAGCATGGCCGAGGCGTTCGGGCACACCGCCACACAGGCACCGCACCCGATGCAGGCCGCCGATTGGAAAGCCCGGTCGGCATTCTTCTTCGGGACCAACTGGGTGTGCGCCTCCGGGGCCGACCCGGTGTTGGCCGAGATGAATCCGCCGGCCGCCATGATCCGGTCGAACGCCGTCCTGTCGACGACCAGGTCACGCAGCACCGGGAAGGCGGTGGCGCGCCACGGCTCGACCGTGATGGAGTCGCCGTCACTGAAGGACCGCATGTGCAACTGGCAGGCGGTGGTCACCTCCGGCCCGTGCGGAATACCGTTGATGACCACCCCGCAGGTGCCGCAGATGCCCTCACGGCAGTCGCTGTCGAAGGCGACCGGCTCCTGACCCTTGGCGTTGAGGTCTTCGTTGAGGACGTCAAGCACCTCCAGGAAGGACATGTCCGGCGATACCTCGTCCAACTGGTAGGTGACCAGGTCACCCTTCGCCTTCGGGCCCGCCTGACGCCAGACGTTGAGGGTGATCTTCACTTGTAGCTCCGTTGCTTCAGCTCGATGAACTCGTACTCGAGGGTTTCCTTGTGCAGGACCGGCGGCGCGTTGTCCCCGGCGAACTCCCACGCCGCGACGTACAAGTAGTCGTCGTCATGCCGCAGCGCCTCGCCGTCCTCGGTTTGGCTCTCGGCGCGGAAGTGACCACCACAGGACTCGCGGCGATGCAAGGCGTCGATACACATCAACTCGCCCAGTTCGAGCAGATCAGCGACCCGTCCGGCCCTTTCCAACGACTGGTTGATCTGCTCGTTGCCGCCGAGCACCCGAAGGTCGGTCCAGAAGCTCTTCTTCAGCTCCCGGATCTTGTCGATCGCGGTCTTCAGACCCTTTTCGTCCCGTTCCATCCCGCAGTACTCCCACATGATGTGACCCAGCTCCTTGTGGAAGCTGTCCACGCTGCGGGTGCCGTTGCAGTTCAGGAAATGGTTGATCCGCGAGGTGACGTTGCTTCGGGCCTCGACAACCGCGGGGTGGTTTTCGTCCACCTTCGGGTACGGGCCGTTGGCAAGGTCGTCACGGATTGTGTTCGGCAGCACGAAGTACCCGTCCGAGAGACCCTGCATCAGTGCCGAGGCACCCAGCCGGTTCGCGCCGTGGTCGGAGAAGTTTGCCTCACCGGTGACGTACAGGCCCGGGATGGTCGACTCCAGGTTGTAGTCGACCCACAGGCCACCCATGGTGTAGTGCACCGCTGGGTAGATCCGCATCGGCGTTTTGTACGGGTCTTCCCCGGTGATCCGGGCGTACATGTCGAAGAGGTTGCCGTACTTCTCGGCGATCGTCTCTTGGCTCATCCGTTGGATCGCGTCGACGAAGTCCAAGTAGACCCCGCGGCGCGCCATCCGGGTCAGCCCGTCCGGGCCGGTCTCGGATATCTCCGGGCCGACCCCGCGGCCCTCGTCGCACATGTTTTTGGCTTGGCGGCTGGCGATGTCGCGCGGCACCAGGTTGCCGAACCCGGGGTAGATCCGCTCCAGGTAGTAGTCGCGGTCCTCCTCGGGGATCTGGCGCGGATCCTTGTCGCAGTCTTGCGCAGCGACTCCGACATCAGCGTCAGCTTGGACTGATGTTCCCCCGAGATCGGGATGCAGGTCGGGTGGATCTGCGTATAACACGGGTTGCCGAAGTAGGCGCCCTTGCGGTGGGCCCGCCAGGTGGCCGTGACATTGCAGCCCATCGCATTCGTCGACAAGAAGTAGACGTTGCCGTAACCGCCTGAGGCCAGGACCACGGCGTCGGCCAGATGGGTCTCGATCTCACCAGTGACCATGTCGCGCGCGATGATGCCGCGGGCCCGGCCATCGACGATGATCAGCTCGAGCATCTCGTGGCGGGCGAACATCTCCACGGTGTCGGCGGCGATCTGGCGCTCCAGTGCCTGGTAGGCGCCGATGAGCAACTGCTGACCGGTCTGGCCCCGGGCGTAGAAGGTTCGAGAGACCTGGACGCCGCCGAACGAGCGGTTGTCCAGCATCCCGCCGTACTCGCGAGCGAATGGCACACCCTGGGCGACGCACTGGTCGATAATCCGCACGCTGTTTTCAGCGAGGCGGTACACGTTGGACTCCCGAGACCGGTAGTCCCCGCCCTTGACGGTGTCGTAGAACAGCCGGTAGATCGAGTCGCCGTCCTCCTTGTAGTTCTTGGCGGCGTTGATCCCGCCTTGCGCGGCGATGGAGTGGGCGCGACGCGGGGAGTCCTGATAGCAGAACGCCTTCACGTTGTAGCCGGCTTCGCCGAGGGTGGCGGCGGCGGAGGCGCCGGCCAACCCGGTGCCCACCATGATGATGGAGAGCTTCCGCCGGTTCGCAGGGTTGACCAGCGCGTTCTCGAACTCTGCTCGGGTCCATTTGGTCTCGATCGGCCCCGCCGGGGCCTTGGTGTCCGCGATCGGCTCGCCCTCGAGGTAGAGCCCGTTGATGACCTTGTCCAACATGTGTCAACAGCCCTTACTTGATGGTGCCCGCGCCGAACAGGACGGCGAGTGGCGGGACGGCGAATCCGACGACGACAACAACGGCGAGCAGCGCTCCGGCTGCCTTGGACGTGCTGCGGGCCCGGGCTGTATCGGTGAAGCCGAGGCTCTGCATCGCGCTCCAGGTGCCGTGATGAATGTGCATGCCAAGGGCCACCAAGGCGATCAGGTAAATCGCCACCAGCCACCACACCTTGAAGGCCGCCACCAGCAACAGGTACGGGCTTTCCTGACCCTGAACCATGAGCTGAGACTCGCTGAAGTTGCCGTTGAAGTTGATCTTGGCGATCGTGAAGTGCAGCAGGTGGAAGATCACGAACAACAAGATGGTGATCCCGCCCCAGCGCATCCACCTCGATGAGATGGAGGCCCCGATGGCCGTTTTGACCCGGTACCGGTCTTTGCGGGCGCTGCTGGCGTGACTCCACAGGGAAAGACCGGCATACAGATGAGCAATGAGCGCCACGATCAGGGTCGCCCGGAACAGCCACAGGAATCCGGAATACGGAAGGATCGGCTCGAGCAGGGTCCGCAGGTGATGGGCGTAGGAGTCAAACGCCTCCTGGCCGCCCAACACTTTCAGGTTCCCGTACATGTGCGCGAGCACATAAAAAATGAAGTAGAGCCCTGAGACAGCCATCAGGATCTTCATCCCGACGCTAGACATGCTCGAGCTCCGTTGCGGTGTCAGTGTCGGAGTAGCCACGGGGGCAGTCTGCCTTCTTCTGGAAGTCAATACGGCTTAGGAAGCCCACCGTGACAAGAAAGACACCCATGTGACATGGGTCTCGTCAAGGTCGATGAGCAGGTGATCAGCCCCGGTCGAAGCCCACGACAGGGAGTCGCTCCCGGGCGCGGGCCTGCGGCCCGGACGCGATCGCATCAGGTCGGCTCAGTGGCCGTGCTCGGCGGCCTCGGCGGCATCCGCCTCGGCCTTGGTGGCGTGGACCGTGCCGTGTGGATGGTTGGGGGGACCGTAGATCGAATACACCTTCAGCGGCGACGCCCCAACGTTCGTGATGTTGTGCCAGTGCCCGGCTGGGACCAGGATCACCCAGTCGTCCTCGACCTCTTTGACGTAGCTCAGATCGTTTTCAGCCAGTCCCATCTCGACCTTCGCGGTGCCGGCTTCGAGTCGAAGGAACTGGTCGACGTCCGGGTGCATCTCCAGACCGATGTCGTCCCCAGGCTCGATGCTCATCACGGTGACCTGAAGGTGCGTACCTGTCCACAGCGTCGTCCGGAACGTCGTGTTGTCCAGCGTTGCCGCTTCGATGTCGAAGACATGCGGCACGTGTCCTGGATCGGTCATGGCCTGCGGTCCTTTCGCGATGGGGCGTTGCTTCGATCGTAGGCGGCCAAGGTCAGCAGATGGGGTCGCAGACTGTACCCCCGACGAGAATTCGTCGGTGAGCGGTACGGCGCGGGGGCCCAGTGATGGCTCACCCTCCTGGGTGCGCCCGCCCTTGGCCGACACCACCACGGCGTACAGGTCGCGGCTGGACACCGCACTGGTCGCAGCCACGTCTCGGCAAGCGGCTTTGAGCCGAACGCCCTGCGCAACCAACCGGCGTACCCGCTCAACAGCCTCGATCTGCGACATCGGCACAGCCACCGCACCGCCGACCACCAGGGTGACCTCGCCGCGGACTGGTTCGGCAGCGACCTGCCGAGCCAACGCTCCCAGGGTGGCCCGGCGGACCTCCTCGTAGGTCTTGGTCAGCTCCCGGCACAACGCGGCGGGTCGGTCGGGTCCGAACGCCTCGGCAAGGTCGGCAAGGGTATCCGCCAAGCGGTGCGGTGCCTCGAACAACACCATCGTGCGGGGCTCGCCGACCAGCGCCGCGAACGTCCGGCGGCGTTCGGCCTGCTTGCGCGGTGCGAACCCTTCGAAACAGAACCTGTCGGTGGGCAACCCGCTGAGGGCCAACGCGGTGGTCACCGCACTCGGTCCGGGGACGCAGGTGACCCGGACCTCAGCGGCGATCGCGGCGCTCACCAGCCGGTAACCAGGGTCGGACACCGACGGCATCCCCGCGTCGGTGATCACCAGGACGCGGTGTCCGGCTTCCAACTCGCGCAGAAGGTCGCCGGTCCTGACCGACTCGTTGTGGTCGTGATAGCTGAGCACCCGGCCGCTCGGTACGACCGACAAGTCCGCACAGAGCCGTTTCAGGCGACGGGTATCCTCCGCGGCCACGACGTCGGCGCCAGCCAATTCGGTGCGCAGCCGTGGGGATGCGTCGGCGGGGTTGCCCAGCGGGGTGGCCGCCAGGACCAGCGTGCCGTGATCGCTTCGGTCGGCGTTCATGACCACATCGTCGCAGCCCGGACGGGCCGACCGAGCTGAGCGTGCGCCGTACCATGGGCGCCATGAGGCCCGCCGAACAGTTGCGTCTGCGGCTGATCGGCTACCAACCGCCGGACCGGTTCCTCGGGTGGCTGTTGCCGATCGTGGTCGCCGTCATCGGCGGCTTCCTCCGGTTCTGGCGTTTGGGGCAGCCGAACACCCTGGTCTTCGACGAGACCTATTATGTCAAGCAGGCGTATTCTCTGCTGACCTGGGGATACGAACGGCGAGTCCGAAACGAACTCACCGGCGAGAGCGTGACCCCCCACGCCGACCAGGTCTTCGCCTC
>CAJDVI010000134.1_pt1 | contig 9245 bp, 6 predicted proteins | sample 7391351 | NCBI WGS metagenome assembly CAJDVI01 (sample SAMEA7055704, study PRJEB34461) | soil metagenome | biome: terrestrial ecosystem; feature: Peninsula; material: soil | place: Antarctica | collected 2016 | reverse complement strand
GCCGCACTGATCTACGTCGGCGTGAGTGTGCTGGCGCGGCTGCGCGCACGAGCGACGACGGGAAGCACCTGGCACCGGGACGAGTCGTCGCGATGACCTGCGCGCTGCCCCACGCCGTGTCCCCGGGCGGGGATGATCGGGTCGCCTACCTGGTCAGCAGGTACCCGTTGCTCTCACACACGTTCATCGACAGCGAGATCGGCGCCCTGGAGCGCCTCGGCACCGGCGTGGAGCGGTTCAGTGTCCGCGCCTGCCCGCCGGAGCAGCTGTTGACCGAGCACATGATCTCGGAGGCGGCGCGAACAACGGTGCTCCTGGCCGACACTCGCCGAACGGTCCCGGCGGCGCACCTCGCTGCGCTGCGGGCAGCGCCTGGGTCTTGGTTCGACGGACTGGGTCGAGCCCTGCGCAGCGGGGACCGTACCGCCCGCGCCCGGCTCTGGCAGGTCTTCTACTTCGCCGAGGCGGTGACACTGCTCGATCACCTGCGCCGTCGCGGGATCCGCCATGTCCATGTCCACTTCGCCAATGTGGCGGCCGACGTCGCTCGGCTGGCCATTCACCTCGGCCGCCAGCAAGACGGACCGACCTCCCGGTGGCGGTGGTCGATGTCCATGGATGTCGATCGACGAGCATCGCTTCGTTGCGCCCGCGGACGGCCGCCGCCGACCGGCCGGCTCGCCTTTCCGGGTGCTCTCAGTTGGCCGACTGGTGCCGGAGAAGGGGTCACCGATCCTGTTGGAGGCGATCGCTGAGCTCGTTCGCCGCGGCCTGGACGTGGAACTGGCCGTGATCGGGGACGGCCCGCTTCGCGCCGGGCTGGAGCAACGCATCGAGGAACCTGATCTGGCGGGACGGGTCCGCCTGGTCGGCGCCGTCGGCCAAGACGTCATCGCGGCGCACTACCAGTGGGCCGATGCATTCGCTCTGCCCAGCTTCCAGGAGGGACTCCCCGTGGTGCTGATGGAGGCCATGGCCACCGGGCTGCCGGTCGTGGCAACCCGGATCGCCGCGGTCGAGGAATTGGTCCAAGACGGCATGACCGGCCATGTCGTGGCGCCGGGGCGAGCCGACATGCTGGCCAGCGCCTTGGCCGACCTCGCGGGTGATCCGGCACGACGGCTCTCCTGGGGCGAGCAGGGTCGGCGCGACGTCTTGGCGGAGTTCACCGCGGCGACCACGGCCCCAGCGATGCAACAGGCGTTGCGTGCGGTGCCGTTTCGCTGATCGCAGCTCACTCCTTCGTCCGGGTGCCCAGCGTGACAGCCTTCCGGATCGATCGCAGGACCATGTGCCGGGCATGACGGCGCAGCGCAGGATTCCAGTCCCGGCTCGGGTGGTCGCGGATGACCCGCAGCACGTCCTTCGGCGATCCGGCGTTGGCGAAAGCAGCCGTGAAGTTACGAAAACACTGCTGCCGCAGCTCGTCGTCCAACTCCTGGAACCGGAGTCGTACCAATCCGTAGATATGCCGATGACCGCGGATCACGGCGGGACGTCGGGTGGAGATCCGCACCGGGTCATCGACGTCGAAGCCGTAGTCCACGAGGTGCTCGGGAACCACACACACCCCGGTCACTTCGTTCAGCCGCAGGTACAGGTCCCAATCCTGACAGGCCGGCAGGGATGGCGCCGGGCCGCCGACCTCGAGAAGCTTCTCCCGCGACATCATCGCGGTCGAAAAACCGCCCAGGACGTTGGCCACCAGCAGCTCAGGGCATCGGATGCCGCGCAGCGTGGGCTCGATCCGTCGGTGCACCACACCGTCGGGAGCGATCATCGAAAACCAGGTGGTGCACAGCCCGTATGCCGGGCCGCTCTCCTGCAACAACCGCAACTGCACCGCCAACTTCTCCGGGTGCCACAGGTCATCGCTGTCCAGGAAGGCCACGTACTGTCCGCGAGCCGCCGCGATACCGGTGATCCGGGCCGCGTTCCCACCACGGTTGCTGTCATGACGCAAATAGGTGATTCGAAGATCGGATCGTTGTCGGACAACGTCCGCGGTGTCGTCGCTGGACGCGTCGTCGACCAGCACCACTTCGTAGTCCTGCAGGCTCTGGCGAGCCACGCCGTCCAACACCGCTGGAAGCTTCTGCGCCCTGTTATAGACCATGGGCGCCCCTTCGGGGCCGTGCCTCGACTCGTCGGCCATCGGAGGGTCCTTCGTCCAGAACGAAGGGCCCTCCTCACCGAAGAAGGCCCAAGTATGCCGACGCTTAGCCGGTGGCGTCGACGTCGCTTGGCAAGGCTAGCCGAAATCGGGTCGAAGCTTTGTTCCCGCGCAGCGTACTCAGTTGGTCCCTGTGAGCTCATGAATTCCTCAAGAGATCGCAATACATGCCTGGTTGACCATGTGCTGATCAACTTATCGACGCGTGCATACTCTTGCATTGTCAACGACGTACCATTCCTGGACCTGGGCATTTACGACGACGCATAGCGTAGGTGCATGCCTTACCGATCAGTCGTTCAAACGTCGAGGGACGCCGAGTATGCGCCCTATGACCGCGACAAGGGCCGACTGCGGACAGCGACCACTTCAAGCTCATATACGGTCGACCGACTCTTAGCTGGGGTTGCACTCCTCGCGTTTCTGCCGGTATTGGCGATGCTTGCGATGTTCGCTAAATTGCGGGTCGGCAAAGTGCTTGAAGAACAGCGACGTCTTGGCCACAACGGACGGGAAATCGTCGTCCGCAGGTTCGCTGCCGACCTCCCCGGACGACGTCTTCCTCACCTGTTCTCCGTGGTCAACGGCGATTTGCGTCTGATCGGCCCCCCCACTGATCCCTTTCACAACGCTGCCCATTCGACCCCTGGACACGGTCGACAGGTCGTCCCCGGCCTGATGTCTGCACACCGGCTGCGGAACCGGACTGGAATCGCGTACGACGATGAACCAGAACACCAGGAGCAATCCCCTCTCACGCGGGCGAACATCGGTCTGATGATGCGCTGCTGCATCGCTGAGTTGCTCCACGGAGGAAATCGCCCAACGCCCGAGCACGTCACCCTCGACGGGGTGCACATTTACAACACGACGATGCGCGAAACTCTCTATTGGTCCATTGCTCGCGCCCGCGAACGTCGTACTTCTCTCCTGTGCTTCGTGAATGCGGATTGCCTGAACCAGGCGGTGAGCAATCAGGCGTACCGCGACGTCCTACGGCATGCGGACCGGGTCGTCGGAGACGGCATCGGGGTTCGGCTCGCGGCTCGATTCGGCGGTCACCAGATGCGCGAGAATGTCAACGGCACCGATCTCTTCCCGCAGCTATGCCAGGCAGCCGTGGATGCTGGCGTCTCGCTCTTCCTGCTCGGCGCCCGTCCAGGGGTAGCCGCTACCGCGGCCGAGGAAATGGAGCGTCGCTATCCAGGGCTGCAGATCGCCGGACACCACCACGGCTACTTGACGCCGGATGAGGAACCGGGCCTGATTGCCCGCATCAACGAATCGGGTGCGGGAATCCTTTTGGTCGCGATGGGCGCTCCTGCTCAGGAACAGTGGATCGATCGTCACCGCGACGATCTGCGGGTCGGGCTGGCCTTGGGTGTCGGGGGATTGTTCGACTTCTACTCGGGGCGTCTGCCCCGGGCACCGCAGTGGGTCCGTGAGATGGGCCTGGAATGGGTGTGGCGACTTGCCCACGAGCCCGGGCGGATGTGGCGGCGTTACCTGGTCGGCAACCCACGGTTCCTGATGCGCACCTGGTGGGCAGCGCGTGGACCCCGACCGCGAGCGACCGCCGTGCCAGATGTTGTGCCCGGTGTAGCGCCAGGCGTTGTGCCAGGTGTCGACCTGAGCGGACAGCCCGAAACGACGGAGCCTTCCGCGCAGGAGTCCCGCCGGACGGGCTTGCGACGCGCTGCGGCACCCGCGTCCCCTCGCGTGCGGCCAGGGGCCGGATCATCCACCCGAAGACCACAACACGCGCAACGGGAACGGCGTGCTGCTGGTGAGTCCGCGACCTCAGGCCCCAGCCGCGACAGTATCTAGCCGCAGGATCGGTCAGCGGCGGCCTTGGGCTAGTTCTTGCCATAGCTCGGCGGCAAAGCCTGCAACTTGTCCCAGGGGAAGTTCTTCATCGCTTGATACGCAGGCCCGACGAGCAACCCGTCCCACGGGTTCACACCGGTGCGCTGTTTGGTCGGCTTCCCGGACTCGGTCCCCACCGCCACGGCACCCGACCGGTCGACGACGAGAAACCCATACCGTTGAGCAGCTTTCGCCACCATCCGCCCGATCGGCGTCAAGTCGTAGCGGTCCAGGCTCAGCGACGGGTCCAGACGAAGCCGCTGTCCGTGCATCACCATGTTCGGATCCCTTGACCCACCGTCCGTTCGCTGCGCCGGCCACGAGAACGTGGGCCACACCCGGGACTCGACCACACCCAGCGCCATCGCATGGTTGATCTCACCGGCCTTGGCTTCATCGATGGTGATCATGCCGCCAGCGAGGACGACGCCGGAGGCCGAGGTCCCGAAGTTTCCTGGGAAGTGCCCCTGGTTCTTCGACACGCGGTCGACCCGGCCACCCCAGCACGCCTGCCAGCCCCCAGCGGCCGAACGGCGCATCTGCCAGAATTCCCACAATTTATCCGCTGCGGGGTCGTAGATACTCATCATTGAATCGGTGCCGGTCGCGGGCAGGGCGTCCGGCGGGACCGGGACCGAGACAAAATGTCGATCGCCGTCGAACAGCCCCGAAGGCACCTCCCGTCGACGTTGGCAGTCGAAGAAGCTGACATTGACCCGACGCGTGCCCTTGCTCACCACGTGGAACGCGGTGTTGTACTCGTAGGCGTTGAAGGCCGCGACGCCTCCGTAATGGTCCGAGACCTGCCTCGACAGGTTCGCCGCGACGGATGCGGAGTTCGCGGCCAACGGCGCCCGGCTCACATCCTGGGTCCAGAAGCTTCGCGGCGCGAAGGTGACGGCCCGTCGTACCGGCTTGGGCGGGACGCTCTGCACGCGGGTTGTCGAGACCACCTCGATAGCGGACAGCAGCGAGTAGTCGACACTGGCCGGAAACTCCAGGTTCAACTCCCCGTCACGTACCGGCACGGTGAAGACGACATCGTGAGCATGGCCCTTGCCGGCCGCTTTCACCAGGTCCAGGCCCTGCACCATCGTCCGCCCTTCGGCGCGAACGTCGAACACCCGCTTACCCGGCTCCGACCAGTAGCTTTCCGCCATCAAGAGTCGGACTCGGTAGGTTGCCGCCGCCGGCACCGCGAGCCGATACCATTTCACGTCATACGCATTGACCTGATACAAAGCGTCGTCGATCGTGTCCTTGACATCGGTCCCGACGAGCGACTTCGAGGTACGCCAGGATCCGAAGCCGACCGGCCGCGCTGCCCAGGTCCGACCCGCCTTGTCCTTGACCGGTCCGTTCCCGGCGGTCACCCGCGACTCGAAGAAGGCGGTCACCGGCCGTGCTGCCGGGACCGGCTTCTTCGGCACGGCTTTGGCGACGGGCTTGGCCACTGGCTTGGCGGCTGGCTTCGCTATCCGTTTGGCCTTCGGCCGCGCCGGTCGCACCCTGGATCGGCCGGCGGTCGACTTGACCGACCTCGCGGGGGCCGCCGAGGTGGTCCTCGGGTGGCCGACCGGCTTCGCCACGCCTTGGGCTGCCCCACCCAGTGTGACCACCATCCCAGCCAGGAGACCCACCGAAACAGCGGTGGCCAGGCGGCGGGTCGAACGGGGCTGGAGCATGTCGGTGACCTCCGAGGAGTCGCGCTGAGCTGCTGACGACGTTCCGATCGTCCAGCCCGTGCGACTCCTGAGGGACGCCCCGTTTCGACCCGGCCGACCTCACTCACGACGGCTTGCCCCAATCCTTGGGCAGCGCCTGCAGCTTGTGCCAGGGGAATCCCTTCATCGCCTCGTGCGGGGCCCCCGCCAGCAGGTCGTCCCACGGGTTCTTCCCCGTGCGGGAAGCCTGCAGGAGGCCCGCCTCGGTGCCGACCGCCACCACGCCGGAATGATCGGTGATGATCAGCCCATACTTCTGCGCCGCCTTGGCGACCATCCGGGCCACTGGCGTCATCGGGTACTGGCTCAGGTCGAGGTTCGGATCGAGCCGGAGCCGCTGGCCCTCCATGATGACGTCACCGCTTACTGCGCCGTCGGTCCGTTGTGCGGGCCACGAGTACATCCCGGCCTTCGCGTCGGGCACCCCCACGGCGACCGCGTGGTCGATTTCGCCACGGCGGAATTCGTCGATGGTGACCATGCCGCCGGCGATGACCGTGCCGGAGGCGCTCGCGCCGAAGTACATCGGGAAGAAGCCTTGGCGGGTGGACACCGCATCGAGCCGGCCGCCCCAACATGCTTCCCAGTCATTGGTCGTGCTGTCCCGCCGCATTTGCCAGAACTCCCAGAGCTGATCGGCGTCCGGGTCGTACACGGTCATCGAGGCGTCGGTCCCAGCTGCCGCGACCGCGTCGTCTGGCACCGGGACGTTGACAAAGTGGGCCGGGCCATCGAACAAGCCCCACGGAATCTCTTCCTTGTTTTGGCACTTCCAGTAGTTCACGGTGATCCGCGGCTGTCCGGCAGGGACGACGTGGAACGAGGCGTTGTGGTGATGGGCGTTCAGCGCGGCGATCCCGCCGTTGCGGTCGGCAACCTGTTCGACCAGGTTGGCCACCACCGGCGTCGAATCTGCAGCCACTGGTGCGGCGCTGATGTCCTGAGTCCAGAAGTTGCCCGGCCCGAAGGTGACCGCTTGGCGAACCGGGGCTTGCGCCGGAATGTCGACCACGTCTGTCGAGACGACTTCGATCGCCGACACCAGCGCGAGGTCGACCGTCGCCACGAAGTCGAGGTTGAGTTCGCCGTCGCTGACCGGGACCTCAAAGCTCACGTCGTGAGCGATCCCGAGCCCTCCGGCCGCCTTGACGATGTCGATGCCGGTGGCCATCGGCGTTCCCTCGGCGCTAACGTCGAAGACCCGCGAACCAGGCGTCGTCCAGTAGCTTTCAGCCATCAGCAGCCGCACCCGGTACGTCGCTTCGGCAGGCACCGACAGTCGGTAGCGCGTGATGCCGAAGCCATTGACCTGGTAGAGGATGTCGTCCTCGGTCCCGCTGATCGGGCTGCCGACAAGCGCTGACGACCGCTTCCATGAACCCCAACGAACGCTGCGCGGTTGCCACACATGTCCGGCCTCATCCGTGACGGCGCCGTCACGGGCGGTCTCACGGTGCGCGAAGAGTCCGGTCGTTCCCGGACCCGTCTCCGCTGGTGGCCCGTTGACATGCTGATCCAGGTAGGTCACCTTGATCGCCGACACGAGCGGCAAGTCGATCTTGCGGACAAACCCGAGGTCAAGTTGACCGTCCCGGACGGGAACGACGGCACTTCGCTGGTAGGCGGTCCCGATGCCGACCGCCTTGTGGATGTCGATGTCCGCGATGACGGTCTTACCCTCGGCAGTGATGTCGAATACGCGTTGTCCCTTCGCCTGAAAATAGGGCTCCATCATCAGGACGGTCACCGTATACCGGCCTTGTGCGGGGACCGGGGTGCTGAATCCCCCGAAGTCGAAGGCCGTCACCTGGTAAAGGGGATCGTCCGTTGTGCCCGCGACGTCCTGGCCGACGTACGCGGAGTTGAACTTTGTGGCACCGATGAACCCAGATCGGGAAGACCACGTGTGCCCGGCGACGTCCTGGACCGCCGTAGGCTGCGCGCTCGTTCGCACGGCGAACTCGGACAATGGTGGCGCGGTGGGCGTCGTCGAGGGCTCCGACGTGGTCGTCGTGCTTGACGTTGGCGACGTACTTGATGTGCTCGACGTACTCGGCGTGGTCGGCGTGCTTGAGGTGGGCGGCGCGCTCGTCGTGCTCGAGGTGGGCGGCGATGGGCTTGTCGTGGTGTCGATGTCGACTGACGAGGCACCGGACGAGGTCGGCGTCGGAGTCGGGGTCGCAGTGGGATTCGGCGTGTCGGCCAAGCGAGTGACCTCGATGGCGCTCACCACCGGGTTGTCGACCTGCCGAAGGAAGGTGAGGTCCAACGTTCCGTCGGCGACCGCGACATCGAAGGTGCGTTCGTGGGCCGTCGCGTAGCCAGCCTCTGCTACGAGATCGACATCCGTCGCAGCAGGCTCGCCCTCGGCGAGCACCGAGAACACGCGCTCCCCGCGCTTGGTCCAGTAGGTCTCTGCCATGAGCAGCCGCACGCGATACGTCCCAGACGATGGGACCTGGCTCGAGTACGACGACATTCCGAACGCAGCGATCTGATACAGCACGTCATCGGTGGTGCCCACCACATTCTTGTTCGAGAGCGCCGTCGAGGTGCGCGCCGCCACGAAGGACGAGGCGCCCGCACCCCAGGTTTGCCCGGCCCCGTCCTTGACGGCGGTCGAGCGCGCGGTCACCCGGGTGATCACCTGATCGGTACCTGCCGCCGCCGAACCGGCGGTGATCATCACCGGTGCGGCGGCGATCGCCGACGTCACCCCGGCAACGGCCAGGCGTCTAGCCCACTCCATGGGAACTCCTCATATGAAAGGTTTGGAGGGGGACGACAAAATCTGACCCGTCGGAGACCGGAATCTCGACCCGTTGCGGTCGATAAAGGCCTACACGGCAGGACTCAAAAGATCATTCCGACGGCAATGACGTATTCGTTCAAAAAGGTGTGACGGCATACATGTTCCGTCCGTACCAGTGACCACATACGCCGCAATTGACAGAATAGTGTTCTGACGTACAACACCCAGGTATTACGTCGCAGGCGCCGTCCGGCCTTGGTTCCTTCTGCCCAAAGAAAGCTTCGTGAGGCGCCGATCAACTCATCGACAGAAGCCGGGAAAGCTTAAGGGTACATCGCTTCAAGGCAAGGGATTCTTCAAGCGCTCGACGAGCCTTCCTGGCGCTTGGAATGCCAATCTCATTGCGGCACATCGACAATTGAGCCGGGACCAGGCAGCCGATGGATTTGCCGATCCAGACGATCCCGCACTCGGCGGCGCACACGCCCCTCCGGCACGCCGCACCCACTGCCGGGCCAGTCGCCTCCGACCGGCGACGCCGTGCCTCACCATCGCCAGGGACGTCGCTCACCTGCGGTGACGAGTCAGCAAAGGTACTGAACGACGACATCGGCAGTCTGCGCCTTCGGCGGCACGCTTGGCCTGGACCAGTCAGGTCCTGCCTGCGAGCCGTTCACTCCACCGGCAACAGCGCCTCAGTGGCCGGCTCGAGGCTCCAGCACATAGAAGC
>CAJDVI010000123.1_pt1 | contig 9258 bp, 8 predicted proteins | sample 7391351 | NCBI WGS metagenome assembly CAJDVI01 (sample SAMEA7055704, study PRJEB34461) | soil metagenome | biome: terrestrial ecosystem; feature: Peninsula; material: soil | place: Antarctica | collected 2016 | reverse complement strand
CGCCTCGAATGGGACCGCGCGGTCCTGGCGAGTACGCCGGTACCGTGCCACCCCCCTGACCGCCGCCACCAGGCCGTCATGGTCCCCAATCTGCAGGAGCGCGCCGCCCGACCCGGTTTCGCAGCCTTCCGCGGGCTACGCGGGCAGCACCTATCCCGCGACGCTCTCGGGCGGCGACTGGCCAAGTAACGGGCCACCGCCGTGCTCGCGTTTCTGACCAGCTGCAACTATTCCGACCCTCCGGCCACTCCCGACGCGCTGGCCTGCACGCCCATCCCCGAGGTCGGCATAACCTGAAGGTCGGCATAGCCGATCTTCCACCACATCCGGGAGGCGATCGAGGCCCACTGACCATCGTTCTCACGGCCTTGGCCGTGGCCCGTCACTTACAGGACGAGATCGTGATAAGCATCAAGAAGAGCGTGAACACTCTCCGACTGCTGCTGGATATCAGCGTTCGTATCGTCGGTCACGAGCACCTCGCCGAAGATCCCCTCACTCCAGCCGCGATATCCATCCTCGACGCTCTCAACCTCACCCCCCATTGACGTACCCCGGTGGCACGAGTCAGGCCAGATCCCTCGCGTGTCGATCACAGTGGCGGAGGAGGGCGGCGTCATCCGCTTGAACACGTCATGATCGACGAGGAGAACTACGACGTCAGCGTCGGCAACATCGCCGGTGCCGGAGAGCGTGACGTTCGGGATGTTCGCCAACTGCCTCGGGAGTGCATCGACGTGGGGTTCCACCGCGCGCACTTTCGCATCAGGGAACATGGCGGCGATCTTCGAGGTGATCTCAACTGCCGGGCTCTCTCGCAGGTCGTCGATATTGGCCTTGAACGCAAGCCCAAGACAGGCGATGGTCCCGTCGGTCTTGCCCCCGAGCGCCTCGCGCACCTTCCCCACGACTCGGTCGGGGCGACCGTCGTTCGTCTCCCGGGCGGTGCGGATCAGGACGGCTTCCTCTGGAGCAGCAGCAACGATGAACCACGGGTCGACAGCGATGCAGTGGCCGCCGACGCCAGGACCGGGGTTGAGGATCTTGACCCGCGGGTGGTAATTCGCGAGTCGGATGACCTCCCACGGGTCCAGGCCCAAGCGCTCACAGATGTTCGCGAGCTCGTTGGCGAATGCGATGTTGACGTCGCGGAACGAGTTCTCCGTCAGTTTCGCCATCTCTGCCTCGGCGGCGCCGGTGACGACTAGTTTGCCCTTGCAGAACACCTTGTAGATGTTCGCCGCTTTCTCAGCGCAGGTGGGGGTCATGCCACCGATGATGCGATCGTTCTCGACCAGTTCGATCATCACGCGGCCGGGCAGCACGCGCTCGGGGCAGTGCGCAAGAAAGACGCTGTGGCCGGTCGAGTTGGCACCCTGCGGGAACGAGAGGTCAGGACGCTCGGCACTGAGGATGTCGCGGATGACACGGGTCGTGCCGGGAGGGGATGTCGACTCCAGGACAACAACATTGCCCTCGCGCAACCTCGGGGCGATCGCGCGAGTCGCTGACTCGACGTAGCTAATGTCCGGCTGATGTTCGTCCTTGAACGGGGTGGACGTCCACACTCGCGGTCAGGAGACCATCGGATACAGCTTCAGCGATGATCTCGTCCAGGCCCGGCTCGACGATGTGGACGCGACCGGCATTGAAGGAGTCGACGACGGACTGGTTGAGGTCAACTCCCTTCACCCGGATGCCGCGGCCGGCGAAAGCTGCACAGGTCGGAAGCCCGATGTAGCCCAAGCCGATGACACAAATTCCCTGAGGAAACACTGCTCCTACTTCCTGCTGCGTTGCGATCTCCATGAACAGATCGGCTGGCTGTCCCTCGTTCTTAACCTGCTCTTCACAATCGAGCAGTTCCGCGTCGCCTTCGGGGCCCACCGCGGTGCGCGAAGATTCCGACGTGCGGCGGTAGCCGGCCGGTTGGTCCATCTGTTCCTCCTTCAGCGGGGCTTGACCGCTTCCGCATGGCCCGGAGGAACACCCCGCCGACGGATCCGTAAACAGAGCGACCAGAATGCACATCTCAATCAGCAGTCAGGGCACCCCGCAGGATCCAGCAGTCCATCCACCGGAGCCGACAAGGACGATCAAGGCTCAGGCACACCCGACTTTCCCTTGCCACCCAACAATTTACGGATCAGGGTTCAGACGAACGGTGCGTCGCCGACACGGGTGTCGATCTGCACCTGCGTGCCGAACTGTAGAGATGCAACCGCAGCGAGCGCCGCTGACGTGCTTGCGATCGTGGCGCGCAGGTCGGCCATTCCGTCGCCTTTGCCGTCGAGTACGGCCGCGAACTCCTTCAGGTTTTCCACGTGACCCTTGCCCGGTGACTCCAGCTTGATATCTTTGCCATCGACCGAGAGGCGGGCGAAGTCTTCCACGACGATGGCATGGCCGCGGCCCAGAATCTCGAGACGCTCTTTGGGGGCGGACGGGTGCGGATGTTCCGCGTAGGTCACTGTTGCGATAGAGCCGTCGGCGAACCGCATGGACACGACGACGTTCTCCTGCAGCACGGCCTCGGCGTTGCCATCACCGAAGGCAGTGATCACCTCGGCCGGGCGACCGACGACCCACGAACAAAGATCGATAAAGTGGCAGACCTCACCCAGAAGACGCCCGCCCTGGAGGCGATCCTTGTACCAGTGGGTCTCCGGCAGTCGACCGGCCGCTACGCGGTAGTTGAGCACCAGCGGCTCGGACGAGTTCGCCAGTGTGTCGCGAGCTGTGCGGATCGACTCTGAGTGACGCCGGTTGAAGCCGCCCCAGAGCACACGGTCGGAATTCGATACGGTCTCGACGATCGCGTCGAGCTCGTCCTCGCTCAGCGCCAGCGGCTTCTCCACGAAGACGTGCTTTCCTGCTTCGAGAGCATCCGTGGTGATCTTGCCGTGGGAGTCGTGTCGCGAGAGGACGAAGACCGTGTCGACGGAGTCGTCGGCAAGCATCGACGGGACGTCGGCGACAACCCTGGCGATGTTGTGGCGCTCGGCAAGGTGGCGGGCCGTAAGTCCGCCACTGGAAGTCACCGCGACAGCCGGGGGCAAGCCAGCCTTCTTCATCGCCGGCAGGAAGGTCATCTTGGCGTAGTTGCCCGCCCCGATCACGCCGACGCCCTTGGAACCGGTCGCGACGTTGGGTTGGACCAGCACCGGCTTGCGGTCGATCTCGGTCTGCGGGTACGAGAACTGCACCGCGAGAGCGTTCGGGTCGGCTGCGATCGTGGCGTATGCCTTCTCAGCCTCGTCGATGTCGAAGACGTGGGTGACCAGATCGTCGACCTTGAGACGCCCACCGGCAACCAAGTCGAGATAGGCCTCGATGTTGCGCCCCTCGGTCCAGCGCACCTGGCCGATCGGGTAGTCGATACCGTGCTCTTCGTATGTGCGCTCGTAGCGTCCCGGGCCGTACGAACGTGCGAAGCGCAGGTCGACCTCCTTCATGTAGAAGGGAGTGCGCTGCAGTTCGAGCCCGATGTCACCGACGACCACCACGACACCGCTGTCGCGCACGCGGTCGACTGCCGCCATCACCGGGCCGGACGATTTGGTGGATGCCGTGACCAGGACGGCGTCGACGCCACGACCGCGGGTCTCGGTGAGGATTGAGTCGGTCGTGTCCTGACCCGACTCGACCAAACCGACCGCGCCCTCCTGGCGCACCAGTTCGATGGTCCATTCGCGTAGGTCGACACCGATCACCTTCAGGCCGGCAGCTATCGCCATCCGCGCGGTCAGCTGCCCTACGAGCCCAAGACCGACCACGGCGATCGTGCCACCGAACTGCACGTCGGCCTTACGCAGCCCCTGCATCGCGATGGCGGCCACAGCGCCGAATGCGGCCGCCTCGTCGCTCACGCCGTCCGGGATCGGCACCGTCAGCAGCGACGGAACGATCTGCACCGACGCGTGCCCCGCTGAGGCCGTCGCGACCCGCATTCCCGGCGTGATACCTGTGACTGACGTGCCGACCTCAATCACCACACCCGCCGCGGAGTAACCCAGCGGCATGTCCTCGTCGAGCTTGGTCCGCACGGCCTGGAGCGTGCTGCGGATGCCGTCGCTCTTGGCTTTCTTCAACACTTGACGAGCCTGATCCGGGCGAGCCTTCGCTTTGTCGAGGAGGCTCGCCGAGGCGAGCTCGCGCACAGCCTTCTCGGTGCCGGTCGAGAGGAGTGAGCGCCTGGTCGAAACCAGCACCTCTGCGGGGCCTGCGGTCGGCGTCGGAACTTCGACGACTCGCAGTCTGCCGTTGCCGACAGACTGGACTACTTGCTTCATGCGGGGATGTCCTTCCTTGTGGAAGCGGTGCTTATGGCATGGCTCGTGAGTTCCGCGAACTTTTGCTCCCAACTGAGCCTGGATCCACCACGCCAACCCCGCCGGTGGACCAGGCTGAGCCGCAGGCTGTGACTCATTCCTGCTGCCCCTCGCCTCGCCACCGTGCCGGCACGCCGACAGCGGTGACACCGGCGGGGATGTCTTTAGTGGCGATTGCTCCGGCGCCCAGTCGTACTTCGGAGCCCACGACCAGTCCCTGTAGGACGGCGGACTGGGTTCCGAGCAGCGTGGCTTCACCGATGGTGGTGGCTCCGGCGACGCCGGCGGCCGGGAGAGCCACGACGTAGTCGTGCAGGCGGCTGTCGTGCCCTACGACACAGTTCCGGTCGATGTGGACATGACGCCCAAGGCTGATGTTCGTCGTCAGGCGAGCCCCCGCCGCGATCACCACACCGGGCCGCATCCGCACGTCGAAGCCGGTGGTCGCCTCCGGGTGCACGAGCGTGGCGGCCTCGAATCCCCAGTCCGTGAGCTGTCGGTCGATCCGGCGACAGATCGGGCCGTTGCCGATCCCGATGATGTAGGCGATCTCGCGATCTGCGCTCTCGAACCAGCCGAGAGGTCCCAGCACTTCGGCACCGCGGGCGGCCAGGAGAGCACGGTTGCTCGCCGAAGGGGAGTCGTCGACATAGCCGACGACCTCGTACGTGTCCCCCGTGGAGATCAGGGCATCGACGATGTCGTGCACCTCGCGGCCAAATCCGCCGCAGCCCACGATGACCAGACGGTTCATCCGACGTCCCGAGCCGATGGCGGGTAGGGCACGAACGGCGTCATGGTGGCCTCACCCGCCGCCGCGATGCCCTCCCGGCGCAGGACCGCGACGACAGTGCGGCCCAGGATGGCCAAGTCGGCGCGGAGGCTGAGATTGTCGACGTACTCGACGTCGAGCCGGAGCCGGTCTTCCCAGCCCACGGTGTTGCGCCCGCAGACCTGCGCCAAACCGGTCAGGCCGGGGCGAACCTCGTGCCGCCTGGCCTGCTCGGGTGTGTAGTGGGGCAGGTAGTGCATGAGCAGCGGCCGCGGGCCGACCAAGGACATGTCCCCGCGCAGGACGTTCCACAGTGAAGGCAGTTCGTCCAGGCTCGTCGAGCGCAGCCACGCGCCCAGGGGGGTGAGCCGGTCGGCGTCCCTAAGCGCGCCGCCGGCCTGATCCGGCGTCAGCATCGTGCGGAACTTCAGCAGCTCGAAGGGCTTGCCCGCCAGACCGGGGCGGGTCTGACGAAACAAGACGGGTCGGCCCATCTCGAGGCGGACGGCGGCCGCGACGACAGCCTGCAGGGGCAGGGTCACGAGTGTGGCCACCGCGGCCACCAGGATGTCGGTGCCGCGCTTGAGGGCACCTGTCCTGGCGCGAGCGGTCCGTGTCGGTCTCGCGGACAGACGTGGTGACGTGGTGACGGCGAAAAGGGGCACTTGCACCTCCGGGGAACGAGCGTTACCCGTCCCTATCGACCGGACGCATCCGACGTTGAAGGTGAACCACGCTCGGATCGGAGGGAATTCACCGGCGGGGAAGGACCGGAACCCGTTGCGCCTCGGATGCGTTCGTACGCGTCCGATAGGAGAGGGTGTGCCCTGCCACCACGGACACCTCGCGTCGCGCGTCGGACGCCAGCGCGCCGCACGCGAAAGCGCCGGACGCGGCCGGACGTTGTGCGCCGGCACCCGGGCTTGCCTCGGGCCGCTCCCTGGTCGGTCACGGCGTCGCTGCGGCGACGGTGGGGTTCGGGCTCTACCTCACCTGGCACGTCGTCCTCGTCCAGGTATTGCCACCGCGCACCGATCACGTTGTCGTGGGCGGGGCCGTCCTGCTCGGTGGCGTGGCCGCGCTGGCCGCCCGAGCGCGGGGCGGCCTCGTCGTCGTGGGGCTGGCCTGCTTCTGGGCGGTCATCGGGGTGCTGCTCGCTCGCTGGGTGGCGGGGGGGCACGCGGACGAGGTCTTGCTCACCGAGGCGAGGTCCATGGCTGCGTTCGCTGCGTGCTCGGTCGCGCTGGTCCTGCTGTCCAGGGGACATCGATCCGGCGTGGCGGCCCTGCGCTGGATGTGGCTTCTCGTCGTGGTCACCAACCTGCCGGTGGGTGCCTGGGAAGCGCTGACCCGCCAGCGGCTCGTCCCTGATCCGATCTTCGGTCCGGTGGGGGCCCCGTCGGCCGTGTTTCACAACCCCAACAACTTCGCTGCCGTCCTCCTGCTCGGTATCGGGCTGTGCCTGCTGTGGCTCGCCGAAAGACCCCCGGCGGCGTGGGCGGTCCTCCTCATCGCGGTCGCCGCGGTCTCGGCGTGGCTGCTCACGCTGACGCACAGCCGGATGGCGCTCGCGTTCTGTTTTCCACTGGCCGTCCTGGTCGCCGTCGGCGCCGCTCACCGGTGGGCCTGGCATCGACGTCTCATCACGTGGGCGGGACAACACCCTGCCACCGCCCGCCTCACGGTCGCTGCGGCTGCCATGGTGATGATGGCGGTGTTCACCGTGCCGCGGCTCTTCGGGCTCAACCTTCTTTACCGCGTTCTCTTCCCCGACGACGCCGCTATCAGCGCGTCCGACCGGTACCGTCTCGACCTGCTGCGGATCGGCGGGCAGTTATGGGCGTCCCGACCCTGGACCGGTGTCGGTGGAGGGCGCTTCGAGACCCTCTTGACGGAGGCCAGGCCCGACATCGTGCCGGTCCTACCCGTGCACAACGTCGTCGTCGAGGTGCTGTGCGAGTACGGCCTGGTCGCCCTCGTGCCGCTCCTCGCGTTGTTCGTCGTGCTGTCCGCGCGGGCGGTGCCGCGACCGCACGACGAGCAGCGAGGTGCCGGCGACCAGGACCAGGTCGACCAGTCCGGGGTCACCGCGTGGTGGAGCCTCGACGAGCTGGGCGGGCGCTACCTGCTCGCAGTCGTGCTGCTGGCCCTCGTCTACGGCGGCGGGATTATCGACTCCGCCTTGGGCTGGATGCCGTGGTGGATGATGCTCGCCACCGCGGTGTCCCTGGCGTGGTGGCTCGGCCCACGCGGTGCTAGGCCCTGGCGGCCGGCGGACAAGACTGACGGAAGCGGGCGCGTTCGCCCAATGGGCGTCCGGGACTCCGATGAACCGAAGGGATAAAACACGCATGACGACCGCCCTCGGCCCTCGTCACTGCGCGGTGAGAAACGCCCCAGGATCGTCGCGGGAGGCACGCGCCGCGGGATGCACCGCGGCGAGTACGCCGATGATGAGGGTGATGGCGAGACCGGCGAGAAGGATCTGCGGAGTGGCCTCAGCGACGCTGATCGTCTCCATCCCGCGGCCGGCTAAGACGGCCCGGATCTGCCGGGAAAGGAGCCAGGTCAGCCAGTAACCGCTGGCCATCCCCAGGACACCCCCAGCGAGCGAGAGGAGGAACGCCTGCAAGAGGTAGAGACGTCGCACGAGCCCCCGTCGAGCCCCGCAGACCCGCCACACGTTGATGACGTAGCGCTCCTCGGTGATCGTCATGAGCATGGTGTTGCCGGTGCTCAGCCCGGCCGCGAGGATGCTGACCAGGGCGATGGAGCCGAGTACGAGCCACATGATGAGGACGTACCGGTTGATCCTGTCGAGCTGTTCCTGCGCCGAGGTGACCCCGTAACCGAACCGCTCGATCTGCGCTGCCACGCCGGCGACCGCGTCCGTGCTCGCCGCGTCGACGATGACACTCGAGTAGCCACCCGTGGTGATTCGGCTCTCGCCCGGGACCATGGTGCCGCCCTGGAGGACCTGCGGGGAGCGGATCGCGTGAGCCCACGGCATGGACGTGAGGATCCGGCTCGTGAACCGGGGATCGGAGCTCACCCCGACGATCCTCGCGGTCAGGGTGGTCGCCCGTTGCGCGAAGTCCGTCACCTGCTTCGGGGTGCTCCCTGGCCCTGGGACCTCGGCGCCCACGCCCCGGTAGCCGTTGACCGTCGTGATCGTCATCGCGCGCCCGAGAATCTTCGTCGGGTCTTGCCTCAGCCCGAGCGCGTCCACATACGAGCTGTCGATGACCACCTCGGCGTGGCCTTTCGTGCCGGGCGCGGGGGCGCGTCCGACGAGCAGCGGGATCTCGTAAGACGTGCCTTCGCCGGGGGCGAGGGCGTTCGCGACGAACGAGGTCGGGGAGCCGTCGATGGTAAACCGGCGCAGCTCATAGACCCCCGCCAGTGGCACCGCGTCCTTGACGCCCGCGAGACCGCGCAGCTGTTGCACCGTGGCATCGGTGATCTTCTCCGCCTTATCGTTGGCGACCTGCACCGACCCGCCCAGCAGGCCCGTGGACACCACGGCGTTGGGGGTGACCACCATCGTCTCGAGGCCCTCCGTCAGACCGCGCTCGGTGGTGATCGTGCGCTGGGCACCGACGGTGATGGACACCAGCGAGATGACGATCGTCGCCGCGATGGCCAACGCCAGCACGGTCAGCAGGGTGCGGACGCGCTGGCGGACGATGCCTCGCCACGCGAAAGAGAGGTAGTCAGCGACCCGCACGGTCCGCCTCCGTCAGGGTCCCGTCAAGCATCGTGACGACGCGGTCCGCGATCGCCGTGAACTCGTCGTTGTGGGTGACCATGACGACCGCGACGTTTCGCTCGTCGCACAGCGAGCGCAGAAGGTTCAGAACCTCGCGGCTTCGGGAGCTATCGAGGTTGCCCGTCGGCTCGTCCGCGAAGAGTACGCCGGGGCGTCGGATCAAGGCCCGGGCGATGCTCACCCGCTGTTGCTGGCCGCCCGACAGTTCGCCGATGCGGCGATGTGCGACTCCGTCGAGCCCCACCGACTGCAGGCACGCGAGGGCACGGTGTCGCCGCTCGCGGGGACGCACCCCGCCGATGGTCATCGGCAGCTCGACATTCTCCCGCACCGAGAGGTGGGGGATGAAGTGCGCCTTCTGGAAGACGAATCCGAGGTGTTCATTG
>CAJDVI010000097.1_pt1 | contig 9284 bp, 8 predicted proteins | sample 7391351 | NCBI WGS metagenome assembly CAJDVI01 (sample SAMEA7055704, study PRJEB34461) | soil metagenome | biome: terrestrial ecosystem; feature: Peninsula; material: soil | place: Antarctica | collected 2016 | reverse complement strand
CGTGGCCGTGGAGTGGGCGGCGCGTCGAGCGCACGCGCGAGGAAAGGGACTCACCCTGTTGCGGGTCGAGTCGCCGTTTGCCCTGCATCACCTTGAGCCCCGGCGTGGTCATGATGGTGAGGACGAACTCCTCGCCCAGGCTGACGCGGTGCGTCAACGGTTCACCGAGATGAACGTGGAGACCCTCGTCGTGCGCGGGCACCCGGCCCAAGCGTTGATCCGAGCCTCAAAGGACGCTCTGCTTACCGTGCTGGGAACCCGGGGCGCCCAAGGCATGAAGGGACGCCTGTACGGCGGAAACGCTCCCGAGGTCATCACGTTTGCGCGCGGAACCCTAGCGGTCGTGCCGCAATGGGTCACCGAGCCGCGCATAGGCCCGGTCGTGGTCGGACTGGACGACCTTCCCGAGGTTGCCCTCGCATCGTTGGAGGAGGCACTGACCGAAGCTGCCGCGGAAGGGTCATCCGTCGTTGCTGTCCACGTGCTGCGCGCCCCGACGGCCGCGTCAACGAGCCAGGCTCAGCAACAGGCCGCCAAAGACATGGAACGCGTCCGCACCGCGGAACTCGAGATGATGGTGCAACCGGCCCGAGAGCGACACCCCGACGTCCCATTGCAGGTGCGGGTCGTGCACAGCATGCCCGTGCGAGCGCTGACCGAGGCTTCCGCGAACGCATCGATGGTGCTGCTGGCGCATCGGGGCGGCCCCGGCCTGGCGGCCTGGATGAGGACGTCCACGAGCCGGCGGGTCGCGGTATCAGCAGCCTGTGCGGTCATGGTCACCCGCGCCGTGATCCCTCTCGGTGGGGTGTAGTCCTCAGCTGGGCTAGACGGAAGTGTCGCAGCTCTTCTGGCTTGTGTCAATGTGTCGGTTCAATGGGTCAGCACATGTTACTCTGGCGTACCCTTTGCGTTCCTGGGTAACCCTCGTCACACTGGAGGAGTGTTCACTCTCGAAGACATCGACCTTGTCGCGGATGCCCGCGCAACGACGCACGATCAACCGCAACTCTTCCACGCTGCCACAGCCGGCGCTGACTGGCAGTTCATGTGGTGATGGTCCTCCCGGGCCACATGTGATGTGTGCGCGCTGAGGTAGGTCCGCGTCGCGCCGTCACTCCCTAACCGTTCATCGCTCAACCCATCGGTGGCGAGGTGCCAATCAGGCACCTCGCCATCTGCGCGTGTACCGACCGGCAGGTACGTGAGTGCTGTTTCTGTGTGCCAGACTGGGCCGCACGTGAGAGGCAGCGAGGAACTCCAGGAGCCCGTCGGGTCAGTCTGGGGCGGTCCCGCCACTGTGATCGTGCGTCCAGGCGCACGTCAGCCAGAAACTCCTCCTTTCGCAGGCGATTCGTTCAGGCGAGCGACCTGAGGAGGCCAGGTGGACACAGGCATGTCAGCCGCGCCGGGGCAGGGGGTGGAGCCCCGATTTGGTGAAGGTGACCAGGAGCACGGTCCAGACCCGCGCCACGAGGTGGCGTCGGTGAATCGATTGATCGGTGTTGGCCTGGGGCCCGGGGATCCCGAGTTGCTCACCGTGAAGGCCGTCAGGGTGCTCCTGGACGCAGATGTTGTCCTGGTGCCGCAGACCGAGCAATCTGCTGGCCACATCGGCAGGGCTGAGCGCATCATTCTGCAGGCCTGCCCGCAGGCGGCGCAACGAATTCGGCGGGTGACGTTTGCCATGCGCGAACCACGTCCCCATCCCATCGCTGTGGCAACGGATGCCTCCGATCGCCACGAGAGCCGTGCAGGCCAGCCAGAAGCAGGTGAGGATGCGCCGGCCGCGTTGACGACCCGAGCTGCAGCCCGGGACGCCGCCGCTGCGCAGGCGTTGGCGTGCTTCGCTGATGGGGCGCGCGTCGTGGCAATGGCCACAATCGGTGACCCCAGCGTGTACTCGACGTTCTCCTATCTGGCCGCCGAGATCCGCCGGCACCGACCCGACACACAGATCGAAGTGGTGCCGGGAATCACCGCGATGCAAGCGATGGCGGCTGCTACGGGTATCCCGCTGGTCGAAGGGGACCAGACACTGGCGTTGATTCCCGCGACAGCCGGGCTGGACGTGCTTGAGCGGGCGCTCTCCGTGGCCGGGGCAGCCGTGGTGGCGTACAAGGGTGGCCGGCAGTTGCCCCAGGTCCGGGTGCTGGCGCAACGGCACGGGCGGTTGGCCAGTGCGATGCTCGGAACTGATCTTGGGCTGCCCTCGCAGCAGGTGGCAGCCTTGGCCGACGTCGATCCTGCGGATCGGGCGCCGTACTTCAGCACATTGTTCTGCCCGGCAGCGACATCTCAGGCTGCTCCCGGGCGCCCACGGCTGGTAGGAGATGACGGATGACACAGCGGCCGGCCGGCAAGGTCGTTTTTGTCGGCGCTGGGCCTGGTGGCGCGGACCTGATCACGGTTCGAGGGGCTCGGGTCATCGCTCGGGCCGACATCATCATTTGGGCCTCCAGCCTGGTACATCCAGACATCGTTGCCGACGTTCGGCGCGACGCGCTCGTGGTCGACTCGGCGACCGCCTCGCTGGAAGACCTTGAGCCGCTGCTGATTCGAGCGCGGGACGAGCGACTCCTGGTGGCTCGGGTGCATACGGGCGACCCGTCGATCTACGGCGCAACGGCCGAGCAACGGGATCAGTGCGATCGCCTGGGCCTGGCTCACGAGACGATTCCTGGTGTTTCGGCGTACTCCGCAGCGGCCGCCATCGCCGACGTCGAACTCACCGTCCCGCAGGTCGCCCAGTCGTTCGTGCTCACCCGGCTCGAGGGTGGGCGAACCCCGATGCCGCCAAGAGAAACGGTCCGTGGATTCGCAGCACACGGGACCACCATGGCGATCTACTTGTCGGCCGCGCGCAACCGTGCCCTGCAGGAGGAGTTGCTAGCAGGCGGCTATCCACCGGACACCCCCTGCCTGATCGGGTACCGCGTGAGCTGGGAAGACCAGCTCATGGTCCGCTGCGAACTACGTGAGCTCTCGATGACGATGCGCGAGCACAAGCTGTGGAAGCACACTGTCGTCCTGGTCGGGCCGGCGCTGGCGCAGGGGCCGATCTCGGCGCGCAGCCACCTTTACCATCCCGGATTCCGGCATGAGTACCGGGCCGCTGAACCAGCTGCGCAGGCCGACCTGCAGACCAGGGGTGCGGTTGGGATGGGCGTCGCGACGGCCGAACCGACCAAGGAGCAACGATGATCACCGTCCACGGATATCTCGGCTCAGCCGACGCCGAGCTCAGCGAACTGGTGATGGCTGCCGACCTGGTGCTCGCGCCAGCCAGGGTATTGGACGCGCTGGCTGTACCCCCACCTCGCCGCATGGTGTTGGGTGCGATCAGCACGGCGATCGAAGCCCTACGTCAGGTGGATCCAGAGCTCGATATCAGGGTGCTGGCCAGCGGGGATCCGCTGTTCTTCGGCGTTGTACGCCGGTTGCGGCAGGCCGGGATGGAGGTGCAGGCCGTATCCGGTGTGTCATCGGTGGCCGCCGCATTCGCAGCGGTCGCGCTGCCCTGGGAGGACGCGGTCGTGGCCACCGCCCATGGTCGGGACATTGCGCCCGTACTGGCCGCCTGCCGAGCCCGAGACAAGGTAGCCGTGCTGACCGCGCCAGGCACCGGAGCTGTCGAACTTGCCCACGGCTTGGCGGATCTGGAGCGCTGGTACGTCGTCGCGGAGCGGCTTGGCGAACCGGCTGAACGGGTCCGGGTTTTCGACGGGGCCGCCGCCCGGGCCGTGAGCGACATCGCGAACCCGCATGTTGTCCTCGTGCTGGCTCACGCCCCGGACGACCCACGGGTGGTGGGCCCATCGGTGCCGTTTGCCGGCGGAGTCGCAGCCGGCCCCGCTATCGACGGAAACGCCGTGTCGCTGGTGGCGGCCTGCGTGTTCGGGCGGCTGGTGCCGGGCCTGGGCGACCTCATCGCTGTCAGCGGAAGCATCGGTGAGGAAGTCGGTGCTCTGGCCGCCAGGACGGGCGCGGCGGTACTACCCCTGCTCGAGGATGGGCTGCCGGCGTCGCCGCGGCCGTCGTACGTCGTGTGTGGGGACGCGGCAGCCGCGCAGCCGTCTCGATGGCGCGATCTCGCGACGAAGGCGACGGTCCTGGTCACCGATCATGCCCTTGTTGCCGCGCCCGGGCCGCTGGGTGCCGAACGACTCGACGTCACTGGCGCCGATGGAGTGACCCGCACGACCTATCTCACCGTCATCCCGGCAGAGCCGGCGAGCACCGCAGGAGGACCCGCGTGAGCCAGGGACCGCGCACCACCGCTGAGACCCGTCGAGTTGGCGGTCCCGGTCAGATCGGTCAGATCGTCAACGCGCCATCAGCCCGGCGACGAGCCGATGAGATCGACCGAGTGCTGAATGTGTCATCCGCCCGGTACGACGGGCCCGCGGCAGAGGGACTGCCCAAGGCGTGGGGCGAGTGTGACCTGCTGATCAGCCACTTGGCGCTCGGGGCGACAACGCGGCTGATCGCGCCGCTGCTGGTCGACAAGCGGACCGATCCCGGCGTCGTGGTGGTCGACGAAGCTGGCCGGTTCGTCGTCCCGTTGGTGGGTGGCCATGCCGGCGGCGCGAACGAACTGGCTCGGCAGATCGCCGACGGTCTTGGCGCGACCGCTGTGCTGACCACGGCCACCGATGCGCTCGGCGTACCGGCCCTGGACACCCTCGGTTGGGCTTACGGGGGTGACGTGGCGGGGGTGACTCGGGCGCTGCTCGACGGGCGGCCGGTGCGGTTGACTCGGACCCAGCCCTGGCCGATGCCGCCACTTCCGGAAAACGTGGTGGAGGGCGAGCCGGTCGATGACGTCGAGGCGCGGATTCTGGTGACTGACGTCGCGACTGACACCGCCACGACGGAAGACTCGGATGCCCCCGGTCTCCCCGCCGTCGTCTTGCATCCCCCGAGCCTGGTGGTCGGGATGGGCTGCAACGCCGGCACCGGGGTCGAGCACCTGCAGACGCTGCTGCACCAGACGCTGGCCGAGGCCGGGCTGGCGCTCGAATCCGTCGCCGCGGTGACCACCATCGACGTCAAGGCCGGCGAAATCGGGTTGCTTCAGCTGGTCAAGCGGCTGGGCGTTCCGCTGGTCGACTTCCCGGCGCCGGTGCTCGCCGAGCAGGACGTGCCCACCCCGAGCGCCGTCGTGGCCGCTCACGTGGGTTCCCCGAGTGTGGCCGAGGCGTCGGTGCTGGCTCGGGGTGCCGACCTGATCGTGCCAAAGCGGCGCAGCACTGATGCCACCTGCGCCGTTGGACGGCTGCCGGTGCGAGGTCGGTTGTCGGTGGTCGGGTTGGGCCCGGGCAGTCGGGACCTGCTCACCCCGCGTGCGGTCGAAGCCATCCGGTCGGCTCGGTTCGTCGTCGGCTACGCGCCGTACGTGCGGCAGATCCGCGACCTGATTCGACCCGGTGCGCAGGTGCTTGCTTCAAAGATGGGTACCGAGTCCGCCCGTACCGCCGCCGCGATCGCGCGTGCCAGGGACGGCGATCCGGTGGCACTGGTGTGTTCGGGGGACCCCTCGATCTACGCAATGGCCAGCCCCGTCCTCGAACAGGGCACCGAAGGCATCGACGTGGAGGTGGTTCCCGGGGTGACGGCCAGCCTGGCCGTCTCCGCTATCCTCGGCGCGCCGCTGGGGCACGATCACGCCACGATCTCGCTCTCTGATCTGCACACCGACTGGGCCACCATCGAACGCCGGCTCATCGCCGCAGCCGAGGGGGACCTGGTGACGGTCCTTTACAACCCGCGCAGCCGGACTCGCACCCGGCACCTGCCGCGAGCGCTGGAGATCATGGCCGATCATCGACCGCCCAGCACGCCGGTTGCCGTCGTCCGGCAGGCCTGTCGCCGGCAGCAGTCGGTGACGATGGCGACCCTGGAGACCTTCGACCCGCAGGTGGTGGATATGAACTCGCTGGTCGTTATCGGATCATCGAGCACCCGGTACGTCCCCTCCGGCGGTGGCGAGCCTCGAATGGTGACTCCGCGCGACTACCACTGGATGGGCTGATGAGCAGGGATGGTACGACGCCCGAGGCCGTCGAAGCGTCGGCGGAGGCAGGAGCGAGCGGGTTGCGGCAGGCCCCCGCACTGCTGATCGCCGCGCACGGCACCCGGGACCCCGACGGGGTCCGTGAGTGTCACGACCTGGTCGACCGGGTTCGCGGCATGCTGCCGGGCACCCGGGTCGAGGTGGCCTTCGTTGAGCTCGTCGAGCCACCGATCGAAAGCGCACTTCATGCGTTGCTCAGCGACCCAGACACCGTCGCCGAGTCGGGAGACGATCCGCGCGCGGTCGTCGTACCGCTGATGCTGGGCACCGGCGGCCATGTGCAAGAAGACATTCCCGAGGCTGTGGCGGCGGCACAGGCGCAGCTGCCCGGTGCCGTGGTCGCCTACGCGCGGCCGTTGGGAGTTGACCCCCGGCTCCTGTCGGCCGTGCAAGACCGGATCGCCGAGGCGGCTGCCGGGACGTCTGCCGACGAGGAAGCCTGGGATCTGCGCGACGTCAACGTGGTCCTGCTCGGTCGCGGGGCGAAGGTACCTGAGGCGAACGCGGACCACGTGGCCCTGGCTCGGTTGATGTACGAGCGGACCAAGGCAGCAGCGGTGCACCCGGCATTTCTTCAGGTCACTCGGCCCAGCCTGCCGGAATCCCTGAGTCAGGCCGAGGCGTTGGGAGCTCAACGGATCGTGGTGGCACCGCACTTTTTGTTGCCCGGTCTGTTGCGGACCTGGACCCGCGAGCAGGTAGCCGCGTGGTCGGCGGCGCATCCACAGACGCCGGTGCGGATCGCGGCCGTCATCGGAGACTGCGATGAGCTTGCTGGAGTGGTGTGTGATCGGTACCGCGAGGTGGCCGGTCCGGCCGGCTCCACCCAGGGGGCGCCGGTATACCTGGCCGGGTTGCGGCTGCAGGACCGGGACGTGCTGGTCGTCGGCGGGGGCCACATCGCCGATCGACGGGTGCCGGTGCTCCTTGATGCCGGAGCGCGGGTCCGCTTGGTGTCCCCGACGATCAGCGTGCGGTTGCGCCGGCTCCTCGCCAGGACTGACCGATTGCGCTGGGAGCAAAGGGGGTACGCCGATGGCGATCTCGAGGGAGCGTGGTACGTCCTGGCCTTGACCAACGATCCGGATGTCAACGAGTTGGTGGCGGCACACGCGCAGACGCAACGCGTCTTCTGTGTGCGCAGCGATGCCGCGCGGTTAGGTTCGGCGTGGACCCCGGCCACGACCACGTCCGGCGGGTTGACGGTCGCGGTGATCGGGAACCGGGACCCGAGGCGCTCGGCCCGGGTCCGGGACGCCGTCGCGAAGGCCGTGCATGGGTGATGGTTTGAGCATCAACCCATCACTGTGGGTGGCGGGCTCGGACCCTTATGACGGTTCACGCACCCCGCGCCCGAACCGGTTCCGTTCTCTCGTTGGCATCCTCATCGGTGCGCGGGCTTGCGCTGGGCAAGGTAGCGGGTGGCGGCCCCGAGCCAGCCGAGGAGAGCCGGGTCGCTGCGCAGCGCCCGCGCTTCGACGCGGATCCACCCTTGGCCCATGGAGCGACCCGTACCCATTTCGGGACGGGACGCATCAGGCTTTCGGAGCAACGCTGCATCCTCGGCTGGGTCCACGCGGACGAGCAGACTGCCGTCCTTGTGCGCGGCTACGGCCATAGCGTCATCGACCATCAAGGCGAGCACACCGAACATGCGTACTTCACGGACTGACTGATCTGGTAGCAGCGGCCTGATCCGGTCAATCAACTCGCGTGACGGGTCGCCGGTGGTGATTGGGGTCATGCTGGTTGCCGATCCTTTGGCCTGTAGCCGAGGCGGTTGAAGGCCAGGCGAATCTCGACGATCTGCCCCTCTTGCAGCATCGACGGTTGATAGAGCGTCCTGGTCGACAGTCGGCATAGCAACTCCTTCGGGTAGTGGGGGCTGCTCTGGGATTCGGGTGGCTCAGGGGCTGGGCTTCCAGGAATCGGGCGGGAGTGTCTCGCCGATGGCGGCTTGTGCGAGGCGCGGCAAGAAGTGGCTCCACCCGTCGACGTGACCGGGAACGTCGCCTTCGGGAAGATCTGTGTGGACGACCTCGACTCGAGTGCCGGCACGGATAGGCGTCAGTTCGAAGGACACTTTCGACGATCCAGCAGGTAAGGTCTCATGGCCAGCGAATCCCCAAGTGACCGTCAACCGTCGAGGCGGATCCACCTCAAGAAACATGCCCCGCGCGGGGTATCCGGCGATATCCACCGCAAAGTGTCCACCGGGCACGGGGTCAAGGGATGCCCACTGCCCCATCCATGAGGTCATTCCCGCGTCCGTCACCAGGAACGTGAAGACAACCTCTGGCGTCGCGTCGATGTCGATCGACGTCCGGTGCTCAGTCATCACTGCTCCTGGGGGCGGACTCGACCGCACGTTTCAACGCGCTCAAGCGTTCAGGCCAGAAGTCGTCGAAGAACCCCTTGCCGACGGAAAGTCCTTCCACGCGCACCGCGAACAGATGCCTCGTGCCGGACCGAGCACCTGTCACAAGTCCAGCGGCACGGAGCACTTTCAGATGATGGGACACGATCTGCTGCGATAGCCCCAAGACGTCCGCGATCTCGCCGACCGCGCAGCGTTCGGTGCGGACCACCGTCAGTATGGCGCGGCGGTTCGGGTCAGCCAGCGCGTGAAACGTTCGATCCAGCGCCGTTGCGGAGTCGTTCATCCGGCACCTCCTAGTGAAAAACTTAGCACAAATGATCCTTTGTACAAATGAAATTAATGGTCTGGCGACGTTGCGAATCGCAGGCTTGCGGCATGGCCCGTTCGCGACGGCTGAGAGTCGGTGCTGTTGACGCTCGCCGTTTTGCGCCAAAGTCCACGGCCCCGCAGCGGAGGTAGCAGCCCTCGACGAAGACCTCACCGACCCACTGCACCATCGCACTGCGAGCGCTTCCCTCAGCCGGAAAACACAGGCGTCCGGGACCTTCCGGAAAGCGGCAGCCCTCACCCACAACGCGGTTGAGCGGGAACACCTGCTCAGCAGGGCCAACCAGAACGAGCCCGCTGTAGGTCCTGGCTCGGAGGCGGCCGGGACCACGACCACACCAAGTACTGAGGCTGATGTGCGTGCAGACGCTGACAGTGCACCGCAGATGAGTGTTCACCGGAGCTCTGGTGGGTTGCAGGTCAGTCGCCGAGCGCCAGGATGCCTTCGCTCGCCGCTACGCAGATCGCGTCGAACTCATGTGGGATGTCGCCACCGATGAG
>CAJDVI010000178.1_pt1 | contig 9392 bp, 6 predicted proteins | sample 7391351 | NCBI WGS metagenome assembly CAJDVI01 (sample SAMEA7055704, study PRJEB34461) | soil metagenome | biome: terrestrial ecosystem; feature: Peninsula; material: soil | place: Antarctica | collected 2016 | reverse complement strand
CCGAGGGACTGACCGCGCAGCTGAGCGAAGCGGAGTTCGACGCGGCTCTGGACGCCTCCATCGCCGCCATCTACGAGGCGTCCTCAACATGACTGCCCCTTGTGTCAACCCATCGGCCGGGGCGTGCGCGCGCACGAACAGCGTGTGGCGCACGCTGCGGGACGCGGGGCCTGCCTGATCGTTTGCCGATCCCCTGCCGGGCAGATTCACAGGTCAAGCAAAAGGCGCAGGGCCGCCTCGACATGACGCAGTTCATCGAGAGTCAGGTGTCCGACCCTGTCGCCGAGAAGGTCGGGGTCAACCGCGGCAGTCTGCTCAACGAGTACGCGCGTCATGCGGCCGTTGACCTCAACCACCGGCCGAAAGCTTGCCGGGACCAACCACGCGACGATCCCGAGCCGGACGTCGAGCATGAAGGTACTGCCCACGGCCAGACCGCTCACTGGGACTTCGGGCTCTTCGCGCTCATCTCCGCACACATCGCCACTTGCAACCCAGGAGCCACGCAGTACTGGTTGAGGTGGTCACCGCCCTCGACCCGGACCTCGACGCGAACACGCAGCGGCTGCCCACTCCCAAGTGACGCACCGGTAACCCGGGTCGCCAACGCGCATCTGTGGCTCCCAGTGGAAGCGTACCGACCCGATGACACCAACCGCGTCGCGGCCACCTCGACCAGGCCAAGAACCCAGCCGTGACCCACCCACCGCACCCCCACCGGCTTCGCGCCGGCCGAGCACAAGCACTACCCGATCCGCTCGGCGAGAGCCGCGCCGCGGCCAGGATGCACGCGTGAGTCCCGCAGCAGGGGACTCTCTGCAGCCCCCTGTGCGACCCCCCGAGGCCATCGACGATTTCTACACGCGCCAACGCGGCTGAGCATCATGTCGTTGCGCCCCTGCCCAACGGACCCGGATCCCTGTCCCGCGCGAGAGCATCGACACCAGCGACTCGGCCATGTCCGTGCGCCCCCACCGACGGCGGGCGCGCCACGTTCGACAACAATCAAACCAACGGCCAGACCGTCAACTTCCCCAGGAATTCCGAGAGTTTCAATACCCGACGGCGCCATCAGCCCGGTAGGCGGCCAGCGCTTCGCGCAGGCCTGGCCGGGCCCGGTTGGTGCCGGTCAGTCCGTGGTCGACGTAGATCCGGTTTGGTTTCACCCTGAGCGCGCTCAGCGCGTCGCGTTGGTCGGTGAGGTCCTGGGCATCGGTGGAGCAGCGGGCGCATCCGACGAGCCTGCCCGCGGTGGCCCAGGACCGACCAGACCCACGCCGTCCTGGGCGACCTGGGCTACGAAGGCGATCAGGACGCCCTGACCGTCCCGATCAAGAAGCCGACAGCCCGCCAGCTGACCGACGACGAACGCACGATCACCGCCGGCGCGCTGGTCCTGCTCCACCACGAACACGGCCGCACCACATGATCAAAAAACCGCCCTCGCGTGTCGCCAGCAGCAGGCACGAGGCTAGGCCAAGCACCGGAAGGACGACAGGCGCACGGTAACGGCGGTGGTCGACCTGCTCACGACGCAAGACGAGGGCCGCGAGGTTGACCGTCAAGAAGACCACCAGCAGCAGCAGGACCATTGTGCTGGCCAGCACTTCGATGCTTGTACCAGGCGTCGCCGCTGATGACCGCTCAGCCGACTTCGGACACTCGTGCAGACGACCTCGACCACTGACGTCAGTGCCTTTCTCGGGGTTGACGGCCCGGGTTGATCAGCGCTTAGTGGAGACGCTGCCCAGGACCGTCTTCGACCCCGGCTTGGGCGTGGTGGACTAGTTTGAGCGCTGGGGGGTGGCCCCGTTCTGCGGACATACATGCAGGTGTGGCTGCCGCGCAGGTCGTGACCCGTTATTTGACTGGCGCCCTGCTGGGTTGCCGATGGACTGATCTGTCCGGCCTCCGTAGGACGCCTTGCGGCACCGGGCCGTCGACCCGTTCGTTCGTCGGGCCGGTGTCGGAGTTCGTCGAGGCCGAAAAGCCCCGGAGGCGGAGGCTGTTGCTCACGAAGAACACCGATGAGAAGGCCATGGCTGCACCGGCGATCAGCGGGTTGAGCAGGCCGAGGGCGGCCAGCGGGATCGCCACCGCAGCATGGACCACCCTGTGGGCCAAGGCCCGCAACTTGGGCTGATGACCTTTAGGTTCTGGTATCCCAACTAGAATGAGTAGCGCAACCGAGATCATCGAAACCATTACCCACGCGGCCGTCTCGTGCGGCTTCCCGAAGGCGCTGAACGCCACCTTCGTGGCCAAACGGGTCTTCGGAAACACGGTCTGCTTTCCCAAAGGACCCAGCACGGTGCCTTACTTCGTCATAATTCACGATTCGGATTTGAATAACGGTCGGGTTATGGCCAGTATTCCGGTGCATGGTGGTGCGCTCGGGCTGTCGCCGCGAGAGTGAGCGAGTTTCAGGCGGTGTTGAGCGCTTCCGCCCTGCGCAGCCTGCAGGCGGTGCCACCTCGAATCGCCGGCCCGCTGGTGGCGTTCATCTTCGGGGCCTTGCCGGTGGCCCCCGTCGGCGTGGCAAACCGCTGCAGCGAGAGCTGGAGGGCCGCCGGGCTGCCCGCCGCGGGGACTACCGGATCGTGTACCGATTTGATGAGGACACCAAGATGATGTGCGTCCTCAAGATCGGTCACCGGTCGCAGGTGTACCGATCCCCATGATCGGGCCGGACGGCTGAGGAGCGCGTGGCCGCGCGCTTGAGCAAGGCCGACCGAGGTAGCGAGCGTGGTGGCGACCTGTCACCGCTCGGAGTCTCCACGAGGTGGATGGACAAGCTGGTCCAGTCGTTGGGATCACCGGCTGGTCCCGCTTCCAGATCAGCGAGACGGCCAAAAAACCACGATGCCCGCGGTGGAGGCGTTTCCGGACCCGGCCGTTGACCTAGCACCCGACCGTCTCTGGGGGTCAGTTTTCACGAGTCGGCGACGCCGTGAGGTCACGAGTGGCCGTGTCCGCCGCCCATGTGCGGCGAGACCGCGGACACCGCGGCGGGCGCGACGATGAACGCGCCCATCATGCCCGCGTCCTCGTGCTCCAGGATGTGGCAGTGGTACATGAACCGCCCCTGGCCGCCGCCGAACCGCCCCGCCAGCCGCACGAGTTGGCCCCCCGGCACCCGCGTGACATCCTTCCACCCCTGTTCGGCGGCCGGCACCGGCACCTCACCCGTCGGCACCGCCGGGGTCCGCGTTCCGCCGATCGCGGCATCGAAGACGCTCCGGTCGTAGGCGTGGCGATCCATCACTTGGAAATGGATGAGATGGATGTGCATCGGGTGTTCGACCGGGCTGAGGTTGAGGAAGCTCCACTGCTCCCACGCGCCGTCGTCGATGTAGATCGACGGCGCGTCGTCGAAGCGCCGAGCCACCCGGCGTAGCGTCACCAGGTGCCCAGGGATTCCGTCGTGGCCGGGTAGCTGGACCTGCACGATGCCGTCGGCTGGCAGCGGCGGAAGGGTGGCCGGGTCGGCCTCCTCCATTTCCCAGACCTCGGGGTGGCGGTGCGCGACCAGGGTGACGACCAGCCAACGGTGCCCGTGCGAGGGCATGCTTTCGTGGTTGAGCCGGTCGGCCGTCGTACTCAGCGTGGTCGGCAGCACGAACGGGTGCGGGGATGGAGCCGCGTTGCTTACCCGGAATTGCATCACCTCGGGGTCGACGGCCGCATTCGGCGCCGTGTTGACCATGGTCAGCGTTCGACCGGCGAGGGCGCCGAAGTCGATCAGCACGTCCAACCGTTCCGCCGGAGCGATCGAAAGCTGGTCCAGGTTCACCGGCGCGGGCAGCAGGCCGCCATCAGTGCCGATCTGCCGGAACACCCCGGGGATGGACGAGCCGTCCTCCCCGTGCAACGCCAATTGGTAGGCGCGGGCATTCGACGCGTTGAGGATCCGGAACCGATACCAACGGTTTCGCACCTGGATGTGGGGCCAGATCTTGCCATTGACGACCGTGTACGGGCCGACGAACGGGAACGTTATGGGCGGGGTACCCGCCTCGAATACGCCGACCTTGTGCAGCAGCGTGCCGGTCAGGAATCCGTCGTCGTCCGTGTCCAGATTCCGGTCGCAGATCACCAGCGGGATCTCGCGCGACCCATGCGGCAGCGAGAGAGCGTCCTCCTCCTCGTCGCGGATGAGATACATCCCCGCCAGCCCGGCCATCACGTTGTACGCCGTCACACCCATCGCGTGGTCGTGATACCAGAGGGCGGTCGCCCGCTGGTCGTTCAGGTACTCCGCCAGTTGGGCCCGGCCCGGCAGCACGGCGTTCTGAGTCCACCCGTCGTTGCCCCCATCCGTCAACGCGCCATGCAGGTGCACGACCGCCCAGGGCGGGATCGCCGCCACCAGGGGATCGGGGGCGATATTCTGCCGCCCGGGCCCGCCGTCCACGGTCGGGACGACCACGTGGGACACCGGGAAGTCGCCGTTGATGCGATTCTGCCAGGCCACCCGGATCCGCTGGCCGCGTCGGACCTCGATCGTCGGTCCGGGGACGGTGCCCTCGTAGGTCCACACCCGCGATGGGGACAGCTGATGGTGGAAGCGGTGAGACGCCTGCATCATCGCCACGGTGGTCAGGCCATCCCGGCCGCGCACCGGCCGAAGAGTCCGCGGGATCGGCAGCGGGTCGAGAAACTTCGTCAGCGAGCGCACCCGGCGGTCGATCGCTGAGCCTTTTCGTGCAGTCGTTTGGGTCATCGTGTTCTCCTCCGGGCTCGGGACCGGCGTCGGCCGCGAGCAATCAGGTGTGCCTAGCAAGAGGCATGACTAATCGCGTTGATACGTAAACGGATTCCGGTATCAGCACGCTTCGCGTTCCGCTCCTGGTTGGCATCACCCGCCGAGCGGCGGTGACCACCCGTCGTACCTCACCCTCCCACTGGGACATCGCCATCCCCGATGGCCATGCTCGACGCGCGCTGCTGGAGGCCGTCGATGATGTCGTTCGACGCCTTGGTTGCGACCATTGGCGCCGACGCGCGGCGGACGCGCCCGACTCCTTCACCGCTGCCCGGCCCTGGGCGCCCCCGTCCGCCGGCGGTCTTGCCGACATCGCCGCCCGAGTGATCGACCGTGCCACGGCACTGCAGTCGCTGGCCCCCGGCCTGAGCGTCCACCTGAGTCGTCTCGTGGCTGTCATCAACGCCGTCGTCGACCCACAGCGTCAGCCGGGACGCGGGTACGCGGCCTTCACTCATGCGGTCACCGCGGTGGGGGACATCCTGCCGGTCGGTCGCGACGAGGGATGCACCGTCATCGACGGAGTGCACGGACTGAGTATCGTCGTCGACCTGCCCGACGCCCTGGACGTTCTCGAGCTCGCCTACGCGCTGCGTCGCCGGGCCCGCCAGGGTGGTCGCCCGCTCGGGCCGGCCGAGTCCTTCGCGGTCGCGGCAGCCCACGTCGTCCTCGGTGACGGAGGCAGGCTGCAGACGGCGTACCGGCATTGGGTCAGCCCTGGCTTCCGGGACCACCAGACGTACATGTCGGTGACCGATCCCGGCGAGGGCCATCTCGACGGCACCGTGGCCACGTCGCGCCGGCTCGACGGCGTGATCGTGCACGTCGAACACCTGGAACGCGCGGGAGGAGCCAGCCGGGACGACATCGAGCCGTACCGCATCCCCCATCCGCCGATCGTCGGCCGCGTCCGGCTGGCGGTCGGTGAGGACGCCCCCGTCAGCTCGTACGTCGGACGGCCCGTGTTCGAGGGCGACGTCGAGTCCGGGCTGCTCAAGACTGCCCACACGGTCGGCGCGGCATGCTCGGAACTGTTCGGGCAGGGACTAGCCGAATGCAAGATCGCCGTAGAGGGGACCACGCTCACGCAGGCCATCCGTTACCTGGGCATGCTGACCGGGGCGGTCCGCCGGGAAAGGCACCGCCAGGTGCTGTCCGCGGCCTTCAACCTCAACGTCCCGATCATCGACGACCGCGGCGGTCGCCGCGTCACCGTGAGCGATCGGCTCGGCATCGGGCGGCTCGGCATCGAGATCGCCGCTGCGGCCGGATTCGACAAGGTCACCTGGGACGGAGCGGGTAATGCCTACCCCAGCGGATGCGTTCTGGACCAGGTCGGTCACCGGGAGGCGCTCACCCTCGTCCACGAGGCGCACGAGTGGGGCTTGTTGACGTACTTCTCCGCAGGCTTCCGGTTCCAGCACCTGCACGAGGCGGTGTACACGGGGGCTGACGGAATCGGCATCGGGGGCGCCCAGATCCTGCGGTTGATGGACGCCGACACGGGCCACCACGGGCCGTTCCTGCCGGAGAACATCGACCGCATCCTCGACGAGCGCGACTTGGCGGAACGGCACGTTCTGGGCCGCGGCGCCGCGCTGCTGGCCCGGCTCGACCGGATGCGTTACGAACTGACCATCACCCCCGGGGACGACCGGCTCCGGCAGCGACTGTTCCACGCGCTGGCCGACCGGGACGAGCTTGGCGTCGAGGACGTGTTGTCCCGGCTGACCCGCGTCGCCGCCTTGCCGGTCGAGGATGTCCCGCCGCTAGCGGGTTGGGTGACCCGGCTGACCGGCGAAGGCACGCTCTTCAGCCACGTCACTCCCGGCGCGGACACTCTGCGGGCGAGGCTGTTCGCCGCGGTCGCAGACGGGGACCTGGACTATCTGGCCGAACAGCTCGACGCCGCCCGAGGCCGCCTCGCCGGGCATTCCCTGGGCTTGGGTATCACCATTGATCCGGACGCGGTCTTCGGCCGCACCGCCTGAAACGCTTCGGCCGAGAAGGAGATCAACCGATGGAGACCATGCGTGTCGTTACCCAGGCTGAGTACGGCGGCCCGGAGGTGCTTGTCGTCCAGCGCCGGGACATCCCCGATGTTCCCCCGACCCAGATCCGGGTGCGCGTGCAGGCCGCCGGGGTCAACCCGGTCGACTGGAAGACCCGGGCCGGGCAGCTCGGCGGGCCCCCCTTCGTCCTGGGCTGGGACGTCGCCGGGGTGGTGGACCAGGTCGGGTACGGCGTCACCCGCTTCGCGGTCGGTGATCGCGTCGTCGGCATGCCGCTGTTCCCATCCGCGGCAGGCGCGTACGGCGAGTACGTCGTAGCACCGTCCCGGCAGTGGGCCCACGCGCCGCAGCGCGCGAGTGTCTTCGAGGCGGCCGGATTGCCGCTCGCCGGCCTGACCGCCTGGCAGGCACTGGTCGACACCGCCGGGATCGGATCACAGAGTTCGGTGTTGATCCACGCGGCGGCAGGCGGGGTGGGCCACCTCGCCGTCCAAATCGCCCGGGCCCGGGGATGCTACGTCGTAGGCACCGCCCGTTCCGAGAAACACGCGCTCTTGGCCGGCCTCGGGGTCCACGAGACGGTCGACGTCCGCACCACGCAGCCGCAGGTCACCGACGTCGACGTCGTCCTGGACCTCATCGGCGACGCCGAATCGGCGGCACTCGTGGACCTCTGCCGGCCGGGTGGTTGGTACATCGGGGTGCCGTCTGGGGTGCCTCGGGAGGCCGCGGCGCGGGCGGCGCGGCGCGAGGTCCGCACCAGCGCGATCCTGGTCGAACCCGACGGACACGCGCTGGGCGAGCTGGTCAGCCTCGTTGATGCCGGCCGGCTTCGGGTCCTGGTGGAGGAGGTGTTCCCGTTGGCGGACGCCGCCGACGCGCACCGGCACGGGGAGCGTGGACGAACGGTCGGCAAGCTCGTCCTGGACGTCACGTCCTGACGGCTCCGTCGGTGTCGGTGGTCACGCGCGCGAGGTCAGCGCTCGTTGTGAGACTCACCAATGACGCGCCGCGGACCCATAAGCAAAAAGACAGAAGCATTCTCGATCGCCGAAAAGGGAGTGAAACGTGATTCATTGTTTCGTCGACACAAAGGGCCCGAATCGGTCGGGAGATGTGCACAGTCGAGCCTTGACCTTCGGATGGCGCACCGCCGCGAGCACGCCGACCGAGCCGCTCACCAGGGCACGGTTCGGTGTTCATCGCCGGTCGGCATTTCGTTCCGAAACACTCGTACGGTATCCTGAGTGGTCCGCCACGCCAGGAGGACACTATGGATTTACTGACCCGCGCCGATATTCACGCATTGACGGGAAATGCTGGTGACGGCCCGCATGTATGCCTTTTCATGCCAACTCACCAGTTCGGTGCCGAAGTCGCCGGAGACCGGCTGCGTTGGAAGTCGCTCGTGCGTGCCGCAGAGACGGAACTCAGACGCGACCTTCGTCGCCCGGACGTTGAGGCTCTCCTCGCGCCGGCCTGGGAACTCGAGCGAGATGCCCTGGCGTGGCAATACATGAGCGACGGTTTGGCGATGCTCCTCAGTCCCGATACGCAGCAGACGTTCCGGGTCCCGGTTCGTCTGCCTGAGCTTGTGACGATCGGGGATCATCCGGTCGTGGGCCCGCTGTTGCCCATGTACGGAGAGGAAGAGAACTTCTGGCTGCTCGCGGTCAGCCAACGTGACGTGCGGCTCATGGAGGGGACACGGCACACCGTCGAGCAGGTCGATCTTGGGGAGGTGCCTACGTCGTTGCGTGACGTCGTCGAGCCTCCCGATTCGCGCACGGATACGATGGCGCGGCCGGCCGGTCTGGCGGGTCGAGGCGGACCGGCCATCTTCTACGGACACGGGGCCGCCCGAGAGAACCTCACGCAGGAAGATGTCCATCGCTTCCTGCGCCAGGTGGCCGAAGGGTTGGGGCAGGTCCTTGCCGGGGAGCGCGCGCCGATGGTGCTGGTGGGACTCGACGCTCTCGTGGGCGCCTTCCGCCACGTGAGCGCCTATCCCCACGTGCTGGATAGCGCGGTCCTGCGCAACCCCGACGACCTCACCGCGGAGCAGTTGCACACCCTCGCGCGGCCGATCGTCGACGAGCGGATCCGGGAGGGGCTGGCGGTCGCCGTCGACCAGTTCCACACGCTGAAAGGCACCGGCCGCGCATCGGCCAAGCCGGACCTGGTGAGCACGGCCGCGGCTCAAGGCCGCGTGGAGACACTGTTCGTTGCCGCGCGTCCGTCCTGCTGGGACCAGCTGGCCAGCGAGTCGTCAGGCGTCGTTCGCCTCGGAACCGGTGGGCCGGCGGCAGCGTGCGAGCGCATCGACGACATCGTCGTGGCCACCCTGGCCGCCGGTGGTCAGGTGTACATGACGTCCGGACCTCTGACAACCGGTGAGGAAGTGGCCGCGATCTTCCGCTACTGATCGCATGCTTCTCGGCCCGAACGCGGGACGCCGTGAACTCCGGCGCCCCGCGTTCGGGCCGAGTTGGCCGGTGGGCGGCATCGTGCTTTGCGGTCGCGTCGCGCGGATCTCACGAGACTCACGTCACTCCGCCGAGGCCACCACCACCGACACCGTCACCGCTGGGCGGTGCCCTCCGTGTAGTCGCTGT
>CAJDVI010000090.1_pt1 | contig 9549 bp, 8 predicted proteins | sample 7391351 | NCBI WGS metagenome assembly CAJDVI01 (sample SAMEA7055704, study PRJEB34461) | soil metagenome | biome: terrestrial ecosystem; feature: Peninsula; material: soil | place: Antarctica | collected 2016 | reverse complement strand
TGCGCGGTCCGCACCGAGCGGCTGTGTGCCGCGACGTCCCCCGGCTGTCCGGTCCCGGCTCGAACCTTGCGTTCCAGAGCGTCCCACTCGTCGTACAGCCGGTGGATCTCGTTGTTGAACGCCACCGTGAACGACTGGTTCGGGCGGCGCCGAGCGTAGAGCCATCGCAACACGTGCGGGCTCATGATGCTCAAGGCGTCGGCAGGGGTCGGCACGCCGCCCTTGGACGAGGACATCTTGGCCATCCCCGAGATGCCGACGAACGCATACATCGGGCCGATGGGCTGCCACCCCCCGAAAACCTCGCGCACCAGTTCCCCGCCGACGACGTACGACGACCCTGGGCTCTGGTGGTCGACGCCGCTGGGCTCGAAGCAGACCCCCTCGTAAGCCCACCGCATCGGCCAATCGACCTTCCAGACCAGCTTCCCGTGAAAATCGGTGTCGAGGCGCATCGTGCCGGTGTGCCCGCAGGACCCCTCTGCCGTGTCGGTGCTTTCGGGGGTGTCAATGCTGTCGGAGCTTTCGGGGCCAGGGCCGGCGCAGGTGTACGTGAGCTCGGTGGTCTCGTCGTCGTAGTCGGTGACCGTGGTGAAGTCGGTCCCGCAGACTGGGCAGTACGGCTTGAACGGGTAGTAATCGCGACCGGCACCGGCACCGTCATCTTCGGTAGCGGCGCCAGAGCCCTGGGCCTGCTCCACCGCAGCGGCGTCAGCGTCGTCGGCGTTGGCATCGGCCGCACCAGGTGTTTGTCCCTTTTGCTTCGTACGGTACCGATCGAGCACCTCCTCGATCTTGGCTCGCTCGCGCATCGCCAGCAGCACTTGATCGCGATACGCGCCGGAGGTGTACATCTGGGTCTGGCTGATCCCGCGGACCGGGACGCCCAGCGCGTCGAGGGAGGCCACCATCGCCGCCTTGAAGTGCTCGGCCCAACTCGGATAGGACGATCCCGGCGGAGCGGGCACCGACGAGAGCGGCTTGCCGATATGAGCGTTCCAGCCTTCGATGCCCTCGATGGCGCCGGGCACCTTTCGGAATCGGTCGTAGTCGTCCCAACTCAAGAGGTGTTCGCAGGGCAGGCCACGGCGACGGATTTCGTCGGCCACCAGGTGCGGCACCATCACCTCGCGCAGGTTGCCCAGGTGAATCGGGCCGGACGGCGACAGCCCGGAAGCGCAGACGATCGGGGCGTCAGGGGCACGCTGCCCGCGTTCGGCACGCTGCTGGGCGTCGGCGATGGCCTCGTCGGCCAGTCGCGCGACCCAGTCCCCTGGCTCGGTCATCGGTCGTTCACCCGCGCGTGCCCAGCCGGGTCGGCACGGTCGGAACCCTCAGCGTGAGCTGCCTCGTCCTCGAGCAGGGAGTGCCGGACGATGACTTCGTCGCGGCCGGGCCCGACGCCGATGACCGAGATCCGTGCGCCGAGCAGTTCCTCCAGCCGCAGCACGTACGCCTGTGCGTTGGTGGGCAGGTCGTCGAAGGTGCGGGCGCTGCTGACGTCTTCAGTCCACCCGGGCAGCTGCTCGTAGACCGGGACAGCGTGGTGGAAGTCGCTCTGGTTGACCGGCATGTCGTGAATTGTTGTGCCACCGACGTCGTACGCAACGCAGATGGGGATGGTTTCCAGGCCGGTCAGCACATCCAGCTTGGTGACCACGTAGTCGGTGACGCCGTTGATGCGAGTGGAATACCGGCCGACCACGGTGTCGGCCCAGCCGCACCGTCGCGGCCGTCCGGTCGTCGTACCGAACTCGAACCCCTGGTCGCGCAGGAAGTCGCCCGAGGCATCGTGCAACTCGGTCGGGAACGGACCTTCACCGACCCGGGTGGTGTACGCCTTGTGCACCGCAATCACCCGGTTGATTCGGGTGGGGGCCACGCCGGACCCGGTGCAGGCCCCGGCGGTGGTCGCGTTCGAGCTGGTCACGAACGGGTAGGTGCCATGGTCCACGTCGAGCATGGTGGCCTGGCCGGCTTCGAAGAGGACCGTCTTGCCAGCATCCAGCGCGTGCTGCAACAGCAGCCCGGTGTCGGTGACCATCGGTGCCAGGCGTTCGGCGTACGAGCGCAGCTCCGCGGTCACCTCGTCGGCGTCGACGGCCCGGCGGTTGAAGATCTTGACGAGCATGTGGTTCTTCTCGTCGAGGGCAGCTTCCACTTTCTGAGCCAGAATCTTGGCGTCGAACAGGTCTTGGATCCGGATGCCGACCCGGTTCATCTTGTCCGCGTACGTCGGGCCGATGCCGCGGCCGGTGGTGCCCAGCCGGCGACTGCCGAGGAAGCGCTCACGCACCTTGTCGATGGTCCGGTTGTACGAGGGGATGACGTGAGCGTTCGCGCTGATCTGCAACCGGGAGACGTCGATCCCGCGGGCCTTGAGCGCGGTCAGCTCGTTGAACAACACCTCGAGGTCGACGACGACCCCGTTGCCGATGACCGGGACGACGCCGGGGGTCAGGATGCCGCTGGGGAGCAGATGCAGGGCGTACTTCTCGCCGCCGATGACCACGGTGTGTCCGGCGTTGTTGCCACCGTTGAACTTGACGACGTAGTCGACGCCCGAGCCGAGCAGGTCCGTCGCCTTACCCTTGCCCTCATCGCCCCATTGAGCGCCCACCAAAACGATCGCCGGCATCCCGGTTGTCCCCTTCGCCTCCGGTGAGGCCTGCGCCGCGAGCGGAATACTCGCGCGGCCGCCGGGCTCACGCCAATGAGCCCTGCGCGCAGGCCTCGGGCTGCGTCAGGGCTCGTACCGGGGAATCCTACCCAGTACGTCGCGGCCCCGCCTGCCGCGTCCAGTCCCTTCGTGGGTGGCCGCCCGCCACCTCCCGATGGCCGCCACCTCCCGCCGGCCGCCACCTCCCGCCCACGGGCGAGAAACGGCGCACAAACCCCCAGCAACCGGCCTCCACCTCCCGCCCACGGGCGAGAAACGGCGCACCACACCACGTCCCGCCGCGGGTCGCTATCGCCGAGACCGCTGTTCTTGCCCGATAGTTGGGTTATGACGAAAATCGCGAAGTCCGTGGCCGCGTTCGGCCTGGGCGCCCTGACCGTGGTCTCGGGGCTGACCGCTGCCTGCGGCAACGGCGGGGAAGTCAACAGCGCCGCGAATCCCATGGCCGTGGGATCCAGCGCGACCAGTGGCCCCACCGGCACCTTGAGCGCATCCGAAACGCTGACAACGAAGGCGACGCCGGCCCGCCCGGCGAGCCAGACGCCGCTGCCGCGTTCGGCCAAGAACGGTACGCGGGCCACATCGACTGGCCTGCCTACCGTCCCATACACGTACGGTGAGCTGCTCCTGAAGGCTTGGGCCAAGGGCGACCGCAAGGCCGCCGCACGGTACGCGGCGCCGCAAGCGGTGTCGGCCCTGTTCCATCACAAGCCGATCGCGTCGCTCGTCAACTACGAATGCAGCGACGAGAAGCCGGTCCGGTGCGGATGGATCGGCGCTGGCGACGCCCGGGTGACCCTTGGACTGGACCAGGCCCGGTTGAAGAAAGGCGCCCGCCAGGCTGTCATATCCGCTCAGGTCACGAAGGCCTGACCAGTAACTGATCGGCAACTGATCGGGCGACCCGGGGATCGCTCGACTCGTGCTGCCTGGGCAGTGAACGCCGTTTCCCGCCCACGGGCGGGAAACGGCGAGCGGGTGGCTCAATCCGAGCCGCCGATGGTGCCGATGGCCAGGTACGCTGCGCTTCCGTGCGCTGCCAGCGCGAGCAACGTGAAGGCGTGGAACACCTCGTGAAACCCGAACCAGCGCGGACTCGGGTTGGGCCAGCGGGTGCCGTACACGACGGCCCCGACCGTGTAGAACAACCCACCCAAGGCGATCAGCCCGAGCACGACTGGGCCGCCGTACTCAGCGAGCGGTTTGACGAAGAGCACCGCCAACCAGCCGAGGGCAAGGTAAGCCCCTGTCGTCACCCACCGTGGCGCGCTCATCCAGAACACCTTGGCCAGCGCCCCAACCCCCGCACCCAGCCACACCGTGACCAGCAGCAGCGTCGGATGCGGCAGGACGGTGAGCGCGAACGCGGTGTAGGAGCCCGCGATGATGAAGAAGATCCCGACGTGGTCGAGGCGGTTCAACAGGGTCGCCGTCCGGGGTGACCAGCGGCCGCGGTGAAAGGTCGCAGAGGTCCCCAGCAGTTGCGCCGCGGTCACGGTGAACACCGCCAACCCGACACGTTCCCGCGCTGTGCGACCAGCGACCACGAGGGCGATCCCGCCGGCGACCGCCAGCGGCAACGCCACCAGGTGCAACCACCCGCGCAGGTGCGGCTTGAACTCATCGATCAACGACTGCCGGTGCTGCCGTTCGGCTGGTGGTTCGTGAGCCGCGTTCATGGGATCGCTGGGTGGTCGCCATCTCTGCCGCGCACGCGCACCACCAACGCGGCGAGCTCCGCGCTCAGCCCGGCAGTCAGCGTCCCCGGGTCGGGCACCAACTCGGCCACCGTCGTGACCCCGACCTCGAGCCGGCCGGCGTAGCTGACCGCCGCGACGAACAGGTGCACCGGTGGGCAGATGATCGTGCGCATGGTGAACCGTTCGATGCGGTGATTCAGCAGGTACGCCCATTCGCTGGGCCCACGCATCGTCGAGACGGTGAGGTTGAGGGTGGGCGGCACCTTGCCGAAAGCCTTGGTGTGGGCGAATCCCATCGCGGCCGACACGACGCCCGGCAACAGCACGTCACCGACGTCGGCCAGCACATCCCACGAGGCCTTGGAGGCGGCCAGTTCGGCCTTCGCGTCGGCGGCCGCCGTGTGCACCGCGGCGAGCCGCTCGACGGCGTCGTCCAGCTGGACCGGGAGGTCGACCCACATGGTGGTGAAGTCGTTGCCAGAGCCCCGTACCTCCGCGCCACCCTCATCATGGCCCTCATCCTGGCCCTCATCGCGTCCTTCGGGTCCTTGCGATCCCTCGGGCTCACGCTCCCGGCGCAGGCTCACCGGACACGACGTCCGCAGCGGGCGATCCGGCAGCTCGGCGTGCCGCTGCAGATAGTTTCGCAAGGTCCCAGTGACCAGCGTGAGCAGGACGTCGTTGACGGTACAGCCCGGTACCAGTTGGCGAACCAGCTCGATGTCGTCCAACGACAGCGGTACCGAAGCGAACGACTTCGCCGGCCACGTCACGTGCCGATTGAACAACGTCATCGGGGGGCCGCTGGCCGAAGATGGCAGGAACCCGACGGTCGGCGGGTTGGTCGCGTTGCCACCGGGAGCGTCCGGGGCAAGCTCGGCGGCATCGTCCAGCGAACCGTCGTCGGGATCGCGCTCCCCCACGCTCAGCCGACGACGCGCCCGCCTGGTCACGGCTTTCGCGGCGGCCCCAACGATCCGGGTGCTCCCTCCGGCGATGCTGACCACCCGATCCGGCACCTCGCGAGCCACCCGCCAGGCCAGTCGGGGTTCACCGCGTCGCTGCGGGCCGAGCGGCGCCTGTGCCCGCCCGGGCGGTGGCGACGCCTCGTCGGGGCCGCCCGCGAAAAACTCCTCCAGGACCGCCATCAGGGATCCACCGTCGGCGAGGGCATGATGCAGCCGCAGCATCAGGCAGGTCCGGCCGCCGGCCAGCCCTTTGACGTACCAGCAGTCCCACAGCGGACGGTTCCGTTCCAGGGGCTCGGCGGTGAGCCGTAACACCAGGTCGAACAAGGCGCGCTCGTCGCCAGGAGCGGGCACGGTGATCGGGCGGACGTGCCCGGCGAGCGTGCTGGTCTCGACCTGGGTCCACCGGTCGTCGCCGATACCCAGGGGGGCGCGGGCCACCTTGCGGGTGAACATCGCCTTGGTTCGAAAGCGCTCAAGCAGATACCGCTTGACCGGCTCGAAAGGCAGCGGCCCATCGTCATCGGGTTCGATCAGGAACATGCTGGCCAGGTCGATCGGGTACCCGGGCCGTTCGAGCCGTAGGAAGATACGTTCGGTACTGGTCATCGCCGACATGGCGCGTCTCCCACCGACCAGTTCCGGGGCCGCCCGAGCCTCACGGCGGAGCTCACCCCGCGCTATCCAGGAGCACCGCGGCGGCCTCGGCCGAACTGTCGTCCAGGAGTTGCCGGCACCGGCTGGCCTCCTGCGTTTCGCCGATCGCCGTCGCGGCCTGAGTCAGAGCCGCCACTGCCCGCAGAAATCCCCGGTTCGGCACATGCGACCAAGGCACCTCGCCGTGGCCGCGCCACCCCGCCCGGCGCAGCGCATCCAGCGAACGGTGATAACCGGTCCGCGCGTAGGCGTATCCCTCGACGGTGCGCCCGCCGGCAAGCGCTTCCTCGGCCAGCAACGCCCACACCAGCGCCGTGGCCGGGTGCGCTGCTGCCACCTCCCGAAGCCGTTCGACCGGCGGAGCCGACTCGGTCAAGTCGGCGGTACCCGGGTCTTGCGGCAGCATGGTGGGCCGGGCAAGCAGATTGTGTTGGCGTTGGTGGCGGTCGCCATGCATGAGCGGGTCTCCCGGTTCGAAGGGTCGCAATCGCGCGATCAGCTGCGCAGACGGCACGACCCGGGCCGAAGCCCGGGCCGCCCGACATGCTCTGGTGTTGTTGACAACGGTACGTCGGTCAGGCCGACGGACCAGTCAGGACTGGCTCGTCCCGGCAGACCGCAGGTCCTTGCAGGCCTCCACGACACGCAGCGCCATGGCCGCCTCGGCCTCCTTGCCCCAGGCGCGCGGGTCGTACTTCTTCTTGTTGCCGACCTCGCCGTCGACCTTCAGGACGCCGTCGTAGTTGGTCATCATGTAACCGGCGATCGGGCGGGTGAACTCGTACTGGGTGTCGGTGTCGACGTTCATCTTCACCACGCCGTAGTCGACAGCGTCGGCGATCTCCTGCTCCAGGGAGCCAGATCCGCCGTGGAAGACCAGGTCCAGCGGCTTGAGTCCGTGGGCGTCGCCGAACTTGGCGACCACGGCGTCCTGGCACTCCTTGAGGATCTCTGGGCGCAGCTTGACGTTGCCCGGCTTGTAGACGCCGTGCACGTTGCCGAAGGTCAGCGCGGTCATGTAGCGCCCGTTCTCACCCAGGCCCAGCGCTTCGACCGTCGCGAGCGCGTCTTCGGGGGTGGTGTACAGCTTCTCGTTGATCTCGTGGGCGACGCCGTCTTCCTCGCCCCCGACGACGCCGATCTCGACCTCGAGGATGATCTTCGCGGCCCGGGCCAGGGCCAGCAGCTCCTTGGCGATCTCCAAGTTTTCGGTCAGCGGCACGGCCGAGCCGTCCCACATGTGCGACTGGAAGATCGGCAGTCCGGTCTTGTCGACCTGCGCCTTGCTCGCGGCGATCAGGGGGCGCACGAACCCGTCCAGCTTGTCCTTGGGGCAGTGGTCGGTGTGCAGCGCAATGTTGACCGGGTAGTGCTTGGCGACCTCAGCGGCGTACGCCGCCATCGCCAGCGATCCCGCGACCATGTTCTTCACGCCCGGACCGGAGAGGTACTCGGCGCCCCCGGTGGAGACCTGAATGATGCCGTCGGAGCCGGCGTCGGCGAATCCGCGAAGCGCAGCGTTCAGCGTCTGGCTCGAAGAGATGTTGATGGCCGGGTACGCGAAGGAACCTGCCTTCGCGCGGTCGAGCATGTCGGCGTACACCTCGGGGGTTGCGATAGGCACAGGCGCTCCTTGACGGGTCACAGGGTTCGGCCGTGCCCGGATGCACGACCGGCGGGGGTCCATCCATCCTATGCGGTCGAGGTGCTGTCGTGACCTTCTCGCGATAAACGGCGATCGACAGTGCTCAGCCGCGCCCCCCGGCGCCGGTCCCTACGGGCGCTGACCGAAGACATGCGCCCTGACCCAGGCGTGCATGGCGATCGCGGCGGCGGCACCGGCGTTGATCGAACGGGTCGACCCGAACTGCGTGATGCCGACGACGGCATCGGCGCTCGCCAGCGCCTCAGCCGACAGCCCTGGGCCCTCGGACCCGAAGAACAGCACGCAGGCTCGGGGCAGGTCGAAGGTCTCCAGCGGGGTCGCGTCAGGGGTGTTCTCGCAGGCGACGATCGGTACGCCGCAGTGCCCGTCGGCCCACGCCCGCAGGCTCGCCACGTCGGGGTGGTGCACCTCGTGTTGATACCGGTCGGTGACCATGGCACCGCGCCGGTTCCAGCGCCGACGGCCGACGATGTGGAACGCCGCGACGTTCATCGCGTTGGCCGTGCGGATGACGGCCCCGATGTTGAAGTCGTGCTCCCAGTTCTCGATAGCGATGTGCAACTCGTGCCGCCGGGTGTCCAAGTCGGCGACGATCGCGTCGTGGCGCCAATAGCGGTAGCCGTCGACGACGTTGCGCCGGTCGCCGTCACGCAGCAACTGCTCGTCGTACCTCGTGACCAGTTCGTCTGCGGTCGGCCATGGCCCCGGCCAGGGCCCAACACCCACGGGTTGGGGCGCGGTGGACTCGGGCGTGCTCACCCGGCATTGATACCAGCCGCCGCGCCGGATCGACGCAGGACCGGCTTGGTTCAGGGGTGTCACAGGCTGGCCCGTCTACCCTGGAACCCGTGATGAACACCCTGGGCCCAGACTGGCTCGACCCGCAGATCCTGCTCGAACGACTGGGTCCGTGGGCCTTTTGGGGTTCGGCCGCAATCATCTTCGCCGAGTGCGGATTGTTCACAGCCTTCCTGCCGGGCGACTCGTTGCTGTTCACGATCGGGCTGTTCATCGGCAATGGCACGCTGCAGTACAACCTGGTGTTTGCCTGCGTCGTACTGACCCTCGCGGCATTCCTGGGCAACGTGGTGGGGTATGAGATCGGCCGGGCCATCGGCACGCCGCTGTACAACCGGGATGGCCGGTTCCTCAAGCGCAAGTATTTCGAGCAGACGTCGGCGTTCTTCGACAGCTACGGCAACCGGGCCCTGGTCTTGGGCCGGTTCGTGCCGATCGTGCGCACGTTCATCACCGTGGTCGCAGGCGTCAGCCGGATGGACCGCAAGCGGTTCTTCACCTACAGCGCTGTTGGGGCCGTGCTCTGGGCCACCGGTGTCACCCTGCTGGGCTACTACCTCGGGCAGATCGACTTCGTGAAGAAGAACATCGAAGTCGCGCTCATCCTCATTGTCTTCGTCTCGGTCCTGCCGATGCTCTTCGAGTATCTGGCGCACCGGCGCCGTGCGTCCGCGATCGCCGGAGAGGTCGTCGAAGCCGTCCAAGACAGCGTCGCCCTGCCCGAAGCCGACCGGGAGCACTGACGGAGCCGTACAGCGAGACAATGGTCGCGTGAGCAGGATCTCCGCAGCCGAGCTGATCGACCGCCTTCTTGACCCCGACACCTTTACCAACTGGGACGTCCCACCGCAGCAGCCGCATGCGGCGCTCGGCAGTAGGTACGCCGCCGACCTGGCCAAAGCGGCCGAAAAGACCGGGCTCGACGAGGCGATCGTCACCGGCGAGGGGATGCTGGATGGTCGCCGAGTCGCCCTGGTGGCCGGCGAGTTCGCCTTCTTGGCCGGGTCGATCGGGGTGGCCGCCGCAGAACGACTCACTGTGGCGATCGAGCGTGCCACCGCCGAGCAGCTGCCCCTGATC
>CAJDVI010000089.1_pt1 | contig 9667 bp, 6 predicted proteins | sample 7391351 | NCBI WGS metagenome assembly CAJDVI01 (sample SAMEA7055704, study PRJEB34461) | soil metagenome | biome: terrestrial ecosystem; feature: Peninsula; material: soil | place: Antarctica | collected 2016 | reverse complement strand
CTCCTCGGCTCAAATTCCCTGCACGTGGACTGGATTCGCCCACGCTTCGAGACGAGATCCGTTCACGGCTCATTGACCCCTTACGAGGTGTGACGAGAATGGGAACGAGCGCTTGGCCAACAGCGATGGTGGCTCAGGCACCCCTAAGCCTCACAAAGTGAGCGGATCGAGGCAAGACCTTTGGTCGAATTTGCGCACAGAAGCGGGTGCGCTGCGTCACATGTGGATTCGTCGTCCACAGTCGGCAACGTGAGGCAGCTCGAAATGACCTGGTCTGCGCTCGAATTGCGTCTCAAAAGACCATTTGGCACCGGAGCGAGGGATGCTTCATAGGGCCGACTCCCCAAGACCATCCCCGTTTCCACCGGCACCGAACGTGCCGGTGTCCAGGCCTAGGCTGAGCGCGTGGGAGGAATCGATCGAACCGCTTCGATGCGGTCCAGTACGGTGCGCTGGTCACGCCTGGCTGCCGTGCTGCTGTGGCTCCAAGTCGTCGCGATCGTCGGGTTCGTGCTGTTCTTCGTGATCGAATTTGTTCGCGGTGAGGCGCAGGACCCGGCCGCCGTCCTGACCTCTGTTGTGGTCTTCGTCCTCGGAGCGTTCGGCCTCTCGATCCTGGCGCGTGGCTGGATGGCCGGTCGGGACTGGCCGCGCATGCCGACCATCGTTTGGCAGGCCCTGCTGTTGCCGATCGGTTGGTCCCTGATCGAGACCCAGCACTGGTTGATCGCTGCGGCGGTGCTGGGGATCGGGCTGGCTGGGATCGCTGCGGCAGTTTTATCCCGCGCAGGGATCGCTGACACCAGGAATCGAACCGACTGACTGGACGGGGTTCCGCTCGATTGCGGCGACGGCTGCTGGTTGGGCGACCTGCACGATCCGCACCCGGCCGCGCCGGACGAGGCACGCTCGTCCCGGTAATGGGGGCTGCGGATACCCCAAAGTGATGCCGAGCAACTGCCCGTCGGACGGGGTGGCTGACAGGATCAGCGCGTCACCCCGGCGTAGCCGTCCCACCACGCCCGTATAGCTCGCCACCGCGGAGGCCGTGCGAACCGAGACGACCAAGGTGTGGCCTTGCGCGGCGAGATCGTCCAGTCGCTCGCAGAACGCCTCCGGGAGCTCGTCGAGGTCGTCGATCAGCACAAGCGGCTTCGCCACGCCGGTAGGCGGCGTTGAAACGTTCAAGAGGTCGATGCATTCCTGGGCCGAAACCAGATGGATCAAGCCGGCGCAAGAGCCAGGCAGGTCGGGCGACCATCGTTGGCGACCCATCACCACCTGGACGGATAGGCCGCGGTCAGCGGCGCGCACGGCGATCACGCGCAATGCGGTGCTCCGGCCGCTGCCCGCCGGTCCAGCCACCAACAGTGTGGCGCCGGGATCTACCCAGGCCGGGGAGCCATCCTCGGCCACACCGATAGCGAGCCGATCACGTCGCTCGTCGCCGGGGACGTCGTCGAGCCGCAGGTGGTGCGGAAGGCACGTGAGACGTATCGGCGGCGCACAGTCAGCGTGCGCACCTCGAGCGACCGTACCGGCCTTGGAGACCTCGTCCGCACCCGCCGAAGCCAGTTGCACGATCCGGCCACTGGGGAGATGAACGCCACGCCCCGGGCCCGCTGCCATGGGCAGCCGTACGCCGGCCAGCAGGGCGTCCCGCGAGTCAGCGAGTCGCAGCACCACCTTGTGTTCGACGCAGCTGGCCACCGCACCGGTGAGTAGTGCGCGATCACCGGTGAGCACGACGTGGACGCCGTGGGACCGCCCGCTGCGCAACAGTTCCATCAATCGTGAAGTCCCTCGGCCGTGATCCATCCCGTCGAGCGCGGCGCACAGTTGTTCCCACCCGTGGATGACCAAGATCAGCATGGTGGGGCCCTGGTCGGCAGGCCGTTCGGCGTGCAGTCGGTCGATGAGTCGACGCACCGCGCCGAGGTCGTCGAGCCCCACCAAACCGGCGCAGTGTGGCAGGTCAGCGGTCGTGCCCAGGCTGCCCACTGCGTCGATGACGTAGACATGGGTGCGATTCGGGCAAGCAGCGGACACGCCAGTGAGCAGCGCGAGCACCGCCCCGGTACGTCCTGTCCGCCCGGTGCCGACCAAGGCGAGATGGCCGTCTCGGTGAGGTCGCCACACCAACGGATCGACCCGGCGGCCGTCGGGATCGTCGGCCAATCCGTACGTCCACGTTGACGGGAAGGTCGCCAGCCCGGCCGGGTGGGGTTTCTGGAGGCTCTCGGGGTCAGCAGGTTCGCGCTGGTCGCAGGCATTGATCCGCAGGTGCGTTGGCAGCGGGGGAGCCCAGATCGACGGTGGGCGGCGACGACCATCACGCTGGGCTGCGGCTTCGGTAGCCGCCACAATCACGTCGACAACCCGCGGACCCTCGCCAGGGGAGGTTGGCGCGGAGCCTGCCGTCCGCGGGCCCACGGTGACCGGTTGGGGTCGGTCCGGCGGCGGGCCCGGGCTGGTCCGCCGGGTCACCCGGGGACCGTCCGTTCCCTCACGGCGTACCGCTGCTCCGACACGGACCGCCTGAAATGCCACCGGCGGTCGTGATCCCACCCGAAGGTACCCGCGTCCGGGGGAGTGCGGATCCAACCTGGCAGCGTCAGCGGTCTCGATGACGTCCTGCGATTCGAGGGCATCGCGGACCCGCAAAGCGATGCGGGCGTTGACGTTCGCGCGGATCTCAGCTGAGACGATGCCGCCGGGACGTTGGGTGGCTAGCACCAGATGCAGCCCAAGCCCACGCCCGAGTCCGGCGATCCGGACCAGGGCAGACATCAGCGGCGCATGATCCTCAGCCAACACCCGGTATTCGTCGATGACTACAACCAGCCGCGGCATCGGTTCAGCCTGAGGGTGCCGACGTCGGAATGCTTGGTACCCCGCAGCGTCAACAACCCCGGCCTCTCGCAGCCGGGCTTCCCGATGCCGCAGCTCGGCCCCCAGTGCCCGCAATGCGCGGGCCGTGGTCTCCGGGTCAAGGTCGGTCAGCACCCCAACGGTATGCGGCAGCTTCGCGAACGGTGCGAACGCGCTGCCGCCCTTGTAGTCCAGCAATACCAAGGCCAAGTCCTCCGGCCGATGGTGCAGGACAAGCCCCGCGACCAGAGTTTGCAGGAGCTCTGATTTCCCCGAGCCGGTCATCCCCGCCAGCAACACGTGGGGGCCGTCACGGTCCAGGTCGATTTCGCAGGGCCCGCCGTCCGCTCCATCAACGACCTCACCAAGGTGCACCTTGGCATGACCTTGAGCGTCCTGCGTTGACCAGTGCTGCCGCAAGCGCGCGATCAGCGTCGCTTCGTCCTCAGGCAGGTTCAGGGCAGCCAAGAGACCGCCTGAGGGATCGGTGGATGACGCCGGGTCATCGTGGGACCGCAGCGGCGCGAGGGCCCGGGCCGCGGTCGCAGCAGGCCCAAGGCGCAGTAATTCCGCCCGCCCGGTCATCGCGGGCGTCGCGACCCCTGACGCGGCCGATGCCGGGGCGGAGCGCACGGTCACCCCACCGCATCGCACCCGAACGATCACTTCACACCAGGACGGTGGCGCGGCACCTGTGCCGCTGTCCGGCACGAGCACAACGACGGCGCGCGTGAGCAAGGGTCGCCGCGATGGGGTGTGCTTGGCGCCGCTGGTGATCATGACCACGTCACGAAGGGAATCCGCCGGTGCGGTCTCGGCGCGCAGGTGCGGTAGCCATTCCAGCCAGTCCGGACCAACCAGCCGGGCGGCCTCGGCCGAGAGCCGCAGTCGGGTGCGGTTCGGCGGATGTGCTGTCGCCAATTGAATGAGTACGGAGCGGGCTAGCCCGGCCAGCTCGTCGGGGGCGCCGCAGAGGGCTACCGCCCGGCCGAGAAGTGACACGGTCAGCGGGCAGTTCGGGTTGTTGGGGTGTTTGAGCGGCTCGGTCTCCTCGGGCCGGACCACCGCCACATGTGCCACAACAGTGCCACAACCGACACGTGCCGACCAACGGTCATTGTCTGCGGCCTCTTGCCACAGCCTCCCTTGTTGACCAGCGGCGGTGGCCAACACCGCTGGGAGTGGCGGATGAGCCGAATGTCGGGCTGCCCGTTCTGTGCGAAGGGCCGCGCCCAGATCGTCCTGGGCAGTGGCCATGGCTGCGTCGTACGCTCTGACTGCGACCGCTCGACCACCCCGACCCGCGCGTCGATCAGCGACTCCCTGAACCAACAAGGTGAGCGGTCCGAGCAGTCCGATGGCCAGGTAGAGCCAGTTCCGCAAGGCGACGGACAACCCGCACGCCATGACGATTGGCACGACGGCGGTGAGCAGGAGTCCACGGTGAGTCAACGCCGACGCCGGGCGCTGCGGAAATCGGATGGTCGTCGACGCGAGCGAGGCTGCCGACTGCGCTTTCGGTTGGTCGGTCGGCATCGGTACCGTCTCGATCCGCACGAGCCCGTCTGGTCCCGCGCTCCGCTCAGTCGCATCGAGGGCGTGCACGGAGGTAGGGGGGACCAACCGGAACATCGAACCGCCGGCCTCCAGAGCCGCACCCGGGGGCACCGCCACCCAGGCCGGTCCGACTGGTGATCCCTCGACGGCCGTGCCGTTGGCCGAGCCCAGGTCGTGGACCCGGACGCCATCCGGGGCAACCGACAGCACGGCGTGTCGGCGGGATAGCCCTGGGTCAAGGACGCGGACGTCGGCGTACGGTGACCTGCCCAGGACGTGGTCGCCGGCGGGCAGGAGCATTACGTGGCCGGCGTCCGGGCCACTGATCACCTCCAAAGAGACCACGGTCGGCGCGAGCTCACACCGGCCGGTAACGGTGGCCGCGGGGGTCACTGCGAGGAGGAGGCCGTCCAGCAGCGGCCAGGTCCCCACCGTTGCGGTGGGATCGATGTCCCGGCCGTCCTCTGCGCCGAGTCGGCTGCCAGAGCTCAGACGCAGTTCTGCCCTCAAGATGGCGGCCAGCTCCGCCCACGACGTCCCCCTCGAGCTCTCGACCATCAGATACGTCGGCTCGCCGTACCTGCTTTGAACCTCCACACGAAACCGCACGGGTTCAACCTGGCCGGGTCAGGACCGCGCAGTCCGACTCCTCCACAGCAGGCCTTCCCTGGCCAACCCACACGTGGGTGTGGACGAAACAGCCACCGAGGTGTCCGGGGAAGGGCTCAGGTTCGTCTCGAATGCGTGTCGCACGGTTGCCGTCCGTCGCAAACCAGACAGTCTGGACCCATGGGAGCGGCAGCCACGCGGGACAACAAGGTTCGATACGTCGATGAGTCCGGCGCGGTCGAGGTCATCACCACGGAAGCGCTCGATCTCAGGCGCGCAGCACGATCGGTGCCGCCCCGTCGGATCCCGCCGGGTGCCTGGACGCCACAGGACCCAAGTCCGCACTGGTGGACCGCCATGGCCGGCGCGGTGCCTCATGGACGTCTGGGGAATCCCGATCGTCTGTGGGTGGCTGTCTTCGATCCGGTGGAGCGGTGGTTTGTGGCCCGGCCACTGCGGTCTCTGCACGGCGGTTCGAGCCCGGAGATGACGGTGCACTCGAGTCGAGTCGCCGATCGACCCTCACTCGCTGACGAACCGCTGGTGCGAGTCGCCTGCTCCGGACTCGACGGGGTGGCCGAGAGCGTCCGGGGTCATGCGTTCTGTTTAGGGACGTCTTGGGTGGGTTCGCTGGTCCACGCAGCGGCCGGCGGGTTGGGCGCGCTCGGTCGTCGGGTTCGGCGCGTTCGGTCCACCGGTTCGGCCCGTTCGGTTCGCGGGTGCGAGACCGCTCGGGTGGGCCCGGTAGCTGACGGTTAGTCAGGCGGGGGGCGTCCAGTTCGATAAGGCCTCGATCGATCGAGCAGCCATCCTGGAAGGCGTGACCCTGATCAGGGCATCCCGCACCCGGGAGATGACAGGCCCTTGCGCCTGAGCAACCTCCCCCATCCACCGCGATAGCAGCGCGATCCGCTGGGTTCGAGGGCGGCGCAGGTCGTCGTAGCGTGCGAGGGCGGCGCGGACCTGGGCGGGCTCGGGTGTCGAAGACGCGCCAAATCGACCGAGCAGTCGAGTCAAGGTGGCGGCGTCTTCGAGGCCCTGATTACCGCCTTGTCCCAGATTTGGCGTCATCGCGTGCGCTGCGTCGCCGACCAGCACGCATCGGCCGACAACAAACGTCGGCAACGGCCTGGCCAGTTCATCGATGGGCGACCAGGAGACGGTGCCTGCCGGAGTCGCGTCGAGCACCTGCGGGATGGGATCGTGCCAGCCCCCGAAAAGCTGCCGTACCTGGTCAAGGTGTTTGTCCCGCTGTGTGAGTGCGCCACTGCGCACGGCAAACCAGTAGATCCGGTTGTCCGGCAGCGGGATGAGCCCGAAACGTAGGCCACGCCCCCAGGTCTCGCATGGCTCTACACCGAGTATCGGGCCAGGGGTGACGCCGCGCCACGCGCCGTAGCCGGCGTATCGCAGTCCTGGGTCAAGACCTATGGCTGCTCGGGCCTGCGACCGGATACCGTCGGCACACACGACGACGTCAGCGTGGACGTCGACCAACGTGTGGGCACCATCGTCCAGTTGGACCTGGCCGGTCCCGGGGTCCAGGACCCTGGCCGAGGTCTCGAACCGCACCGTGTGCGGTTGCAATGCGCCCATCAGGACGGCGTGTAACTCCGCGCGGTGAACGACCCGAACGGAACGGGTAGCCTCGCCCGGGAGTTGGTACTGCCATGCCCCATCCGGCGTGCGCTGGCCTCCTGAGGTTGGGCCGTGCCCGCCGGTCAGCGCTGCGATGTGCGCACCGAGCCCCACCGTGCGCAGGGCCGTCAGCCCGTTGGCGAACAGCGACAGCCCGGACCCCTGAGACCGTGCTGGCGCGGAGCGTTCCACCACGCTCACCTCCACCCCCGCCGCCTGAAGCCCATGGGCGGTCGCCAATCCTGCAAGGCCAGCCCCGATGACCACTGCCTTCATGGCGTCCTCCTCGGCGTGCTGGTCGGCTTCCATGCACGGACTAGAGACCTTATCGTCGGCTCCCTCTACGCCAGGTGCGGTCGACGTGATCTTCGTGGGCGATCGGTGTCCGGATGACGGGTCGAGGCTGCTGGATCGCTGCGGCACGGATACCGTCAAAGGGTCCGCTCCCGGGCACGGTGGCATCGTGGCCGCCGCCAACCGCCGCGGCAGAGGAGGTCGAATCGTGGCTAACGCTTTCCCCGTCGTCATTCAAGGCGGGATGGGTGTCGGGGTGTCCTCATGGCAGATGGCGCGTGAGGTCTCCCAGCAAGGTCAGCTCGGTGTCGTGTCTGGAACCGCCCTCGACGCGGTCTTGGCCCGGCGGCTGCAGGACGGGGACGAGGGGGGCCACCGCCGCCGAGCGATGGCGCATTTTCCGTCGCCGGCGATGGCGCAGCGCGTGTTGGCGACATTCTTTCGCGACGGTGGCCGCGAGGGTAAGCCGTACCGACCCAACCCGACCCTGACCATCACCCCGACCCGTGAAGCCGTCGAGTTGTCGCTGGTCGGCAACTTCGTCGAAGTCTGGCTCGCCAAAGAGGGCCATGACGGTGTCGTCGGGATCAACTTCCTTGAAAAAATCCAGATGGCGACTCCCGCGGCGGCCCTCGGCGCGATGCTCGGGGGCGTCGACTACGTGTTGATGGGCGCCGGCATCCCGCGAGAGATCCCGAGGCTACTGCGCGACTTCGCCGCAGGACGCCCGGGATCGGTGAACGTCGACGTCCATGGCCGTGGTCCGACCCCCTGCACCGTCGACCCGGTAGCGATGCTTGGGGACGACCTGCCCGCAACGCTGCACAAGCCAGACTTTCTGGCGATCATCTCCGTGCACTCGTTGGCGACCTATCTCTACCGGGACGAAGACATTCGACCAGAGGGCTTCGTCGTCGAAGGGCCCCGCGCCGGCGGTCACAGCGCCCCGCCGCGCGGCAAGATGCAGTTGGACGAAGCTGGTGAACCGGTCTACGGCGCCCGGGATCTCGCCGATGTCGCGAAGATCGCCGCAGTCGGGCTGCCGTTCTGGCTGGCCGGGGGGTTCGCGACACCGAACCGGGTCAAGGAGGCGCTTGAGGCCGGTGCCGCGGGGGTGCAGTGCGGCACCATCTTCGCGTTGTCCGAGGCCTCAGGTCTCGAAGAATCCGTCCGAGCCAAGATGCTTGAGGACCTTCGGGCCGGGAAGCTGCACGTGCGCAACGACCCGTTGGCTTCACCGACCGGGTTCCCGTTCAAGGTGGCCGACGTCGCGGGCACCCAATCGGAGGAGGACGTCTACTTGGCCAGACCGCGGTTGTGCGACCTGTCCTATCTGCGCCAGGCGTACGTGCGGGAGAACGGGTCCATCGGGTACCGCTGCGCGTCCGAGCCTATCGAGGCGTACCAGAAGAAGGGTGGCCTGCTGGCGGACACGGTCGGGCGCAAGTGCCTGTGCAATGCGTTGGTGGCGAATGTCGGCATCGGTCAGACCCGTAAGGATGGGTACGTCGAACAGCCGGCGGTCACCCTCGGCCAGGACCTGGAAGGGCCGACCGAGATGATTCGCACGCACCCGGATGGCTGGACGCCGGCCCAGGCCATCGAGTGGCTGCTGAGCGAGCTGGGAGCCCGCTGATGAGTGTTGTGAAGATCAATGCGATCACCGTGCCGCAGGACAGCGGTGACGAGTTGGCCCGACGGTTCGCCGGCCGGGCTGGGACGGTCGACGGGCAGCCAGGGTTCGAGGGTTTTGAACTGCTCGCCCCCACCGATGGGCGCAACGTGTGGCTCGTGGTCACCCGCTGGAGCGACGAGGCCTCGTTCGAGGGGTGGCGCAGCGGCCAGAACTTCGCAGATGGGCATAGCACTGGGTCCCGTGACACCGCCCATGAGGCGCCGGCCGAGCCTGTATCGACGCCCGTGGGGGAGCCCGCGCACCGTCCGACTGTCGCTGTGTCCGCTGAGTTGTGGAACTACCGGATCGCCGATCTCTGAGCGCCAGAGGATTCAGCGCGGGCGGCGCTTGGAGAGCGCCTTCTGTGCCAGCACGCCGATGCTCACGACGACCGCCAAGGGTGAGGTGGTCAGGAGCAGCGGACCCACGCACAGCGCGACCAGCACGACACCCCCGGTGACCTGTTGGACCAGCCCGACCGGCACCGCGCCCATCGGCGTACTGACCAATGCGCCGACGTCGGCAGGTTTCGCTGCGTTGCCGGCGTCCAACGTCGATGCGAGGCCGCAGGCCACGAACGCAACGATGAATACCGCGGGGAACCCGGTCAGCCACACGGCCGTGGCGCACCAGAGCAGCAGGCCAGCCGTGGGCAGCGCGAGGAGCGCCGTGGCCGCCCGGCCAGCGGATAACCCCAGCATCCGGCGCAGCCCAGAAGATCCGGCCCAGGCCAGGTAGCCCGCCGCGGCCGAACGGGTCCATCGTGCTGCGGCAAGCCCGAGGGCAAATATCGCAACCAGCGGGTCGATAACCGTGGCCACCAGCATCGGCAGCGGGACCAGCAACACCGCCGAAGCGATGACCCCGGGCCGTCGCGCCAATCGACGGGCATCCGATCGCAGCAACGCGGCGGCGCCGGTTCCAGTGAACTGCCGGCTCCGGTGCCGTCCGCGTGATTCGGCTCGGCGTGCGGAGAGCAGGTTCGTCGCCGGCGCGGCGTCCATGGCCAGCGCCGCGTCGCCG
>CAJDVI010000087.1_pt1 | contig 9727 bp, 7 predicted proteins | sample 7391351 | NCBI WGS metagenome assembly CAJDVI01 (sample SAMEA7055704, study PRJEB34461) | soil metagenome | biome: terrestrial ecosystem; feature: Peninsula; material: soil | place: Antarctica | collected 2016 | reverse complement strand
GGCTCGGGTACCGTCGGGGACCAGGATCAGCGGTACCCATTGGCCGCTGAACGCCGAGGCCAGCAGGGTGGGGCGGACATGCGCATCGAAGTCGACGAGGCGGCTCTGGCTGCGCCGTACGAGCAGATCCGGGATCAGGTCATCGCTGGGATCATGAGTGGGGCGCTGCCGGTAGGTGCGCGGTTGCCAACGGTCCGCCAGCTCGCCGCCGATCTCGGGGTCGCCGTGAATACGGTTGCCAAGTCGTATCGCAGGCTTGAGGCCGAAGGCCACGTAGCCACCCAAGGTCGCAACGGTACCGTTGTGCTCTCCTTCGAGTCGGGGCGCCAGGATCCGGTGAGCACGGCGGCGTCGGCGTTCGTGAAGGCGGCCCAAGGCCACGGCCTGGACCTGTCCGAGGCGATCGGAATCCTTCGTCGAACCTGGTAGTCGGACTTCCTCGCGGTCGTAGGCTGGGAGTTCGAGTGGCGTGCCCCGGCTCACAGGGGGCTTTCCTCGAGGGGTTCCCCCTGGCTCGGCATACTCGCAGCTAGGACCGCAGACGATGGCATGACACGGAAGGGCGACTGATGTCCCGATTGCAGCAGACCGATGACCTAACCGAGGAGCAGCGCGAGCTCCTCAAGCTGGTCCGTGAGTTCGTTGAGGATCAAATCATCCCGGTCGCGACCGAGATGGAGCACCGGGACGAATATCCGCAGGCCATCGTGGACGGTATGAAGGAGATGGGGATCTTCGGCCTGATGATCCCCGAGGAGTACGGCGGCCTCGGCGAATCGTTGCTGACGTACGCCCTGTGCGTCGAGGAAATCGCCCGCGGCTGGATGAGCGTTTCCGGCATCATCAACACGCACTTCATCGTCGCGTACATGTTGCTGCAACACGGGACACAGGAGCAGAAGGACAAGTACCTGCCGAAGATGGCAGTCGGCGACGTCCGGGGGTCGTTCTCCATGAGCGAGCCTGGCTGCGGATCTGACGTCGCTGCCATCAAGTCCAAGGCCGTCAGCAATGGTGGCGATGAGTGGACCGTCAACGCTCAGAAAATGTGGCTGACCAACGGCGGGAGTTCGAATCTGACTGCGGTGCTGGTCAAGACGGACACCGGCGCCGACAGCGTGTACCGGAACATGTCGACGTTCCTGGTGGAGAAGGAGCCCGGCTTCGGTACCACGGCTCCCGGAGTCACCGTCCCCGGCAAGATTGAGAAGATGGGCTACAAGGGCGTCGACACGACCGAGCTCATCCTGGAGAACTATCAGACGACGTCCGCGCAACTGCTCGGTGGCGAACCAGGCAAGGGTTTCTACCAGATGATGGACGGCGTCGAGGTGGGCCGAGTGAACGTCGCCGCCCGCGCATGCGGCGTCGCTCGCCGCGCGTTCGAGCTGGGAATCGGGTATGCCCAGCAACGGGAAACGTTCGGCAAGAAGCTCATTGAGCACCAGGCAATTCTGTTCCGCATCGGTGACATGGCCTCCAAGGTCGAGGCTGCGCACCAGATGATGGTGTTTGCCGCCAAGCTCAAGGACTCTGGCAAGCGCAATGACGTCGAGGCTGGGATGGCCAAGTACCTCGCGGCTGAGTACTGCGCCGATGTCGTCGAGCAGTCTTTCCGGATCCACGGTGGCTACGGATACAGCAAGGAGTACGAGATCGAGCGTCTGTACCGAGAGGCGCCGATGCTGCTGATCGGAGAGGGCACCGCCGAGATCCAGAAGATGATCATCGGTCGGGCGATGCTCAAGGAGTTCAAGCTGCGCGGCTGACGACGAAGCGCGTAGCGAAGCGGAGTGTCAGGAGTCGGCCGCAAAGGTGGGCTGACGACGAAGCGCGTAGCGAAGCGGAGTGTCAGGAGTCGGCCGCAAAGGTGGGCTGACGACGAGGCCGCCCTTGTGGCCGACGGTGCAGTCGTCGGACCCAAGGGCGGCCATCGCTGTCCAGTGTCCGTTCAGTGATCGCACAGTGCGGTGAGAGACAATGGTGTCCATGACGACGCAGCCTCGAGTCCCGATGGCCCGCCTGGCGTTGCAGTACCCGATGAGCTTGGCGATTTACCCCGACTATGAGCACGCCCAGCGTGCCGTCGACTACCTGTCCGACCACCAGTTCCCGGTGCAGAACTGCATGATCGTCGGTACGGACCTCAAGCAGGTCGAACGGGTCACCGGTCGGCTGACCCACGGCAAAGTGGTGATGGGCGGCGCGGCGTCGGGCATGTGGTTCGGCGCGCTCATCGGGTTTCTGATGATGGCGTTCACTCCGAACGCCACGGGTGCAATGTTCGTGACCGCGCTGCTGCTTGGGGCGTTCTTCGGAATCGTCTGGGCCTGGCTCGGCTATAAGTTGACGCGCGGTCGCCGCGACTTCACGTCGGTGAGCCAGGTCATCGCGACCCGGTATGAGGTCCTTGTCGAACACGCTCAACTGGTCGCCGCCAAAGAGTTGCTTGGGGGTGCCGGTGGTCCGGAGCGGGCCGGCATCTTCGCGGCGGCTAGTGGTTCGCTGCCCGCGGCCCACCACGGCGTTGAGTCGCAGGGTCCTCCGACTGGTATGCCTGGGTGGCCGCCGACCGGCCCGTACGGCGTCGAGCCTGGCCGCCCGTCCGCCGATCTTCCTGGCCCGACGACAGGCGCGACCGCCGTCCCGCGGCAGACTGAGCCGCCGCAGACTCCGCCGGAACACGCCGAATCCCCCGCGCAGCCGGAGGCACCGTACCGTACCTACGGCGAAGCCATCGATGCGCAAAAGCGCGCCGAGGAGGGGCAGCCTGACCACTGACCGAAGTGGCGCGCGACCGCGATCGTGGTGGCGAAGGAGGGGCGGCGAAGCGCCACCTGCTTTTTGAGGACGCGAACGAGGTGGGCATGGGGGATCGAACCCTTGGTGACGACGAGTCGCTCGAGGCCGCTGAGTCTGATGACACGGTGTTTCGCGCCGAGATGGAGTCACCGCCCACCGAGCAGGTGATCGTCGGCGCTGAACCGGCCTCGTATGTCGAGGACGCCGCGCTGGAGCGTCAACGCGACGAGCATGATCGGATTGTCGAGATCAATCGCCGGATCGATGAAGGACCGATCCCGCGTCTGCTCGTCATCGCGCTGGGGATGGCGGCGCTTGCCTTTGCGGTCATGTTCTTGCAAGAGCTGGCGGGTGTCATCGGACCCGTCTTCCTCGCATTAAATTTCATGATCGCCGCGCACCCGCTGCACATCTGGCTCGTCAATCATCGAGTTCACAGATTTATCGCGGCCACACTGACTGGCACCCTGGTGCTCCTGCTGCTCGGCGCATTCTTCTATTCCATCGTCTGGTCGGTGACGCAGCTGGTGGTGTCGCTGCCTGACTATTCAGCTCAATTCAACGACTTGTACCAGTCGGCACTGCACCAGTTGAACAGAGCTGGGGTCACCGAGAGCGGGATCCTTGATCAGCTAAGGTCTATTTCTCCCTCCAACGTGCTGAACTATGTTCGGCCCATCGTCTCGAACCTGGGCGGGATCGCTTCGCTGCTCCTGGTGCTGGTCACCGTCGTGTTCTTCCTGACCATGGATTCGGTGACGTTCAACGATCGGCTGGACCTGGCCCAGCGCTACCACCCGCGCTTCATCGGTGCGTTGCGGTCATTCGCGGTCGGGGTCCGCCGCTACTGGATCGTTTCGTCGGTGTTCGGCCTGATCGTGGCGGTGCTCGACGTCCTCGCTTTATGGATCATCGGTGTGCCGCTCGCGCTGGTCTGGGGAATCCTGTCGTTCCTGACCAACTACATCCCGAACGTTGGGTTCGTCATCGGTTTGGTTCCACCCGCGTTGCTAGCGCTGCTCGCTCTGGGTCCGGCTGCTGCCATCGCTGTGGTCGTCACGTACAGCGTGCTCAACTTCATCATCCAATCGATCGTCATGCCGCGTTACACGGGCCAGGCTGTCGGAATTACGCCGACACTGACATTTTTCTCCCTATTGTTTTGGGCCTGGGCACTCGGCGTCATGGGGGCGTTGCTCGCAGTGCCGCTGACACTGCTGGCCAAGGCGCTGTTGGTGGATGCCGATCCGAAGGCACGCTGGGCCAACGCCTTGATCGCCAGTGATCCCCAAACGTGCATAGTGGAGGACGACGTCGCAAAGCCCATCATGAAACGCCCGCTGCCGCGGCTTCGACCCCCGGTGCTTTAGGTGTCGCCAACTCGTGGCTCGCCGCTGCGAGCCCGCTGATCATGAACTTCAGCGCGGCAATCCCTGTGGCAGAAGTTTCGCCATCCACGTCTCGACCTCCGTCGACGCGCGCGGCAGCATCGCCGACAGCACCTCGCAACCGTCTTTGGTGATGAGAACATCGTCTTCGATGCGGATGCCGATGCCGCGTAGTTCGTGCGGTACCAACAGGTCGTCAGCCTTGAAATACAGTCCCGGTTCGACGGTGATCACCATGCCTTCGGCCAAGACCCCTTCGAGGTAGTCCTCCCGCAGCGCGAGTTGACAGTCATGCACGTCCAGCCCCAGGTGGTGGGAAGTTCCGTGAACCATCCAGCGACGGTGCCACTGGCCGTTCTCGGCGTCGAGCGTCTGCTCGATCCCCACCCCCTGCGGTAACAGCCCCCAGTCAAAAAGGGTCTCGGCGATCACCGCGATGGCTGCTGCATGCACGTCTTTGAAGGTGTTGCCGGGGCGGCATGCCTGGATGCCCGCGCTCTGGGCGGCGTACACCGCGTCGTAGACCCGGCGTTGGGCGTCGGTGAACCGGCCGCTGACCGGCAGGGTTCGAGTGACGTCGGCGGTGTACAGCGAGTCCATCTCGATGCCGGCGTCGATCAACACCAGGTCGCCGGAACGCAGGTCGCCGGTGTTCTTCACCCAGTGCAGCGTGTTTGCGTGGTCCCCGGCAGCGCAGATCGATTGGTAACCCACACCGTTGCCGCTGTGGCGGGCGTGCAGGCCGAACACGCCCTCGACCCATCGCTCGCCGCGTCCGCGTCTGACCGCCTCGGGGAACTGGGAGACCACCCCTTCGAACGCCCTCGCGGTCCCAGCGCAAGCTGCGCGCATTTGGTCGGCCTCCCAGGCATCCTTGACCATCCGCGCCGTCGACAAATATCTGGCCAGCTCGGCGTCAGAGGCCGTCGCGGCCTCGGCTGCGGCTTCGATATCCTGCTCTTCCACGGTCGCGCGCACTGCGGCCACCTGTCCGGCGATCTGGGTGTCGGCATCCCGGAGCACCCGCAACGACAGAGCGCCGACGTCTTTGCCAAGTGCCGAATCGAATTCGTCGATGTGCCGCGTGGGCAGATCGAGTTCGGCCTGCAGCGCCTCAAGGCTCGGGCGGGCGCCGACCCAGAACTCGCCGTACCTCGCATCCGCGAAGAATTCCTCGGACTCCCGCGGCCCGAGCGGCTTGAAGTACAGCCGGGCCTCGTGGCCGCCACCGTCCGCTTCGCAGAGCGGCTCCATCATCAGCACAGCATCGGGTTCCCGGTCTGCGCCTAAGCCGGTCAGGTAGGCAAACGCGCTGTGCGGACGAAAGTCGTAGTCGGTGTCGTTACTGCGAACCTTCAGCCCGCCCGCTGGGATGACGAGCCGCTCGCCAGGGAACTGGGCCGATAACGCTACCCGCCGGGCGGCGGCGTACGGTGCGACCGCGGCACGGGCCGGCAACGTCTCGTCCCGTGGTGCCCACCCCGTGGTGATGAACGCCTTGAAGGCGTCACTGGTGGGTCGGCTGCGGTGACTGGATTTGCCGGTCTGTGCTTCGCTCACCTGCTCATCGTGGCATGGGGCGCGGCCACCTACCTGACGTCAGCCACCTACCTGACGTCAGCCACCCCGACGTCGGTGAACTCGAACTCCAGGTTGTCCGCGCGAATGCCGACGGCACCCGCTGTGCGCAGGGGCTCGCCGCTGCTGCCCGAGTCGATCGTCTCCAACACCCGCCTGCCGTCGACGTCGAGCGTGAGCTCCACCCCGAGTCGCACCGTGCGGATCGTTGCGAGTGCCGTGTGCCATTCACCCATCGACAGCGGGGCGTTCGTGGACGTGAGCAACGTATACATGCCCCCGTTGTCACTGCCGCCCGGATCCTTGCGTTTGAACGTGGCCGTACCGTCCCGGCGCGCCACCGATGCGATGTACATCTGGGTCTGGTCGCGATATCGCAGCCAAAGGTGCAGGCCGTCCCAGTCATCCACAGGGCCGCCGGACCGGGCGAAGCCGATCATCCGGAAGCGTAGGGAGAACTGGACATCGTCGTATGTCCTTTGCTTGGTAAACAGACGAAAGACGGCGGAGTTCGTCGCCTTCGAGCTGGCGGCATCGACCTCGCCACGCTCTGCTCGGCCGGAGTAGGCAACCTTGTTTCGGACGAAGAGCGAACCGCTGGTCATCTCCCACTGACGTGACGTACGGGCATCCGGGGCGCCGGAATTCCAGTGTGCGTACTCGTTCGTCACGAGGTGATCCTGATCACCGGAGGCAAAATCGCTCAACACCTGCCGTCGCTCACCCGAGCCGGACGAAGCACTCGGTCCGGTGGATGTGTCGGCCCGACGCGGCGCGACCTCCGCGCTGGAGCACGCGCCGAGCAGGCACGTTACGAGGGTGAGACCGACAATCGCCGTCACGCGGCAGCGGAGTCGATCCAGGCGATCCACGGACTCTAGGTTGCCACAGGAGGACCTGACCCTGAAGACGGGATGGACTCTCGTCCAAGACGGTTGTTAAGATCTGCCGCTAGCTTGACTGACCTGAAGGGGAATTCCCCGGACGGGGTTCATTGCACCGGTCGTGAAGGTCTCGGTCGTTGTCGCTGCCTAAGGGGCCCGCCATTGAATGCACTCTCCGTCGTCGAGCCGTCGGCTGGTCCCCTGGTTCGCGAGGGAGTGGTCTCGAAGGTCGCGGTCGTTGGGCTTGGGTATGTGGGGCTCCCGACCGCGCTGGCGCTGCTTGAAAGCGGTCGCCACGTGATCGGTGTCGATATTTCCCGCGACCGCCTCGAGCGGATCCATGCCAAGGATGTCGACCTCGTCCCTGCCGATCTGCGGCGGCTTGACCAGGCGATCAGTGACCCTGGTTTCCGATTGACGATCGATGCGCGCGCCCTGAGCAGCGCTGACGTGATCGTGCTGTGCGTGCCCACCCCGGTGGATGCCTACCAGGTGCCCGACCTGCGCGCTCTACGAGCGGCGTGCGCCGCGGTTGTGGATCGTTGCCGCCGAGGGCAGTTGCTCATCCTCACGTCGACGTCATATCCGGGAACGACCGACGACCTGCTCATCCAACCGCTGATCGACCGCGGCTTCGAGGTTGGCACGGATGTGCACGTAGCTTTCAGCCCAGAACGGATCAATCCTGGCGTCACCACCCATCCGCAGCACGCTGTCCCGCGTGTCGTCGGGGGTCACACGCCGGCGTGCGCCGCTGCTGCCGCCAAGGTGCTCGAACCAGTCTCCCAACGCATCCACCTGGTCAGCTCGCCGCGAGCCGCCGAACTCACCAAGTTGTACGAGAACACCTTCCGCGCAGTGAACATTTCGTTGGCCAATGAGTTCGCCACTGCGTGCCGTTCGCTGGGTGAAGATGTTTGCGAGATCCTCGACGCCGCAGCGACGAAACCCTTCGGCTTCATGCGGTTCAGCCCGGGGCCGGGGGCGGGTGGGCACTGCATCCCGTGCGACCCGCACTACCTGCTGTGGCATCTGCGAGCCAACCGGGTGCGGATGCCGCTCGTGGAGTCTGCCATGGAGGCGATCGAGCGGCGACCGGTTGAGGTCGTCGACCGGGTCAAGGAAGCACTTGCCGATTCCGGTGTGCCGGCCCGTGGAGCCCGCGTGCTCATCGTCGGGGTGACCTACAAATCGAACGTGGCCGATCTGCGCGAGTCACCGGCGTTGGAAATCGCCGCCCGGCTGATCGGTGGAGGAATCGCCGTGACGATCGCTGACTCGCTGGTTTCTACCGTGCGACTCAATGACGGCGCAGAACTGGTAAGTCGCCACCTGGCCGACCTCCACGTGACCGATTACGACCTGGTGCTTGTGCACACCCTCCACGACGGCCTCGACCTCGATGCTCTCTCCGGCGCCAAGCTCCTCATCGATGCGACGTACCGGCTGGGCGAGCTTGACAGCCTCGTCCTGTGACCGCTCAACTCGGCCACCGGGAACCGACGCTCCAGGACGGGCGCGCGCGCGCCGACCTGCGGACGGCAGAGCTGGACCCTGCTCGCGCTACGCGCGCTCGTCGCGGCCTGACACGCGCTGAGCAGTCGCGGTTGTTGCCCCCGGGGTTGTCCGTTCATGAGCGCTGGACCCGCGTCGGCGCCGCCGCGATGGTGGTCCTGGTGTGTGCGCTGCTCCTCGTCGTGGCTTTCACGTATCTCGTCACTGAGCGGTGGGGCAACACGCTGATGGGGTTCTACACGCTCGTTGTGACGACGTATGTGTTGAGCAGGTTCGTGCTGGCGGCCGGCTACCGGCCACCGCCGGACCTGGGACATGAGCCAACCGTGGCGATCGTGGTCCCGGCGTTCAATGAGTCCAAGGCGGTACGTCGGACCATCGAAGCGTGTATCGGCGTCGACTACGACCCCGAGCGCCTGCAACTCATCGTGGTGAACGACGGGTCCACCGATGACACCTGGCAGCAGATGGTTCAGGCTGCGGCGGCGTATCCGCAGGACCGGATCCACTGTCTCGACCTGGGTGCCAACCAAGGCAAGCGGGCGGCGATGGCCGCCGGGATCCGGGCCACCGACGCGGAGATCCTGGTGTTCGTCGACTCCGACTCGATGCCTGCTCCCGAAGCCATCCGGCAGATCGTCCAGGGGTTCGCCGACCCGCTGGTGGGGGCCATCTCCGGGGTGACCCATGTTCGCAACGCGACGAAGAACACCCTGACGCGTATGCAGATGGCCCGGTACTTCGTTTCGTTCCACCTGCTGAAGGCGGCTGAGTCAGTGGTCGGCGCGGTGGCGTGCTGCTCGGGGTGCTTCGCGGCGTACCGGACCAGCGCGGTGCGTGAGGTGCTGCCGGAGTGGGAGCGCCAGCGTTTCCTCGGTGTGGAGTGCACGTACGGCGACGATCGCGCGTTGACCAACATGTTGCTTCGCCGTCGGTGGCTGACCATCTTTGACTCCTCCGCAGAGGCTTGGACTGATGCGCCGGAGGGCTACCGACAGTTCTTCAGGCAGCAACTGCGCTGGAAGAAGTCGTGGGGCCGAGAAGGGCCCATCCTGCTGGGCCACATCTGGCGCACCCGGTTCCGGGCGTTCCCATTCGTGCTGATGGGGACGATCTCGGCGATTCTGAGCCCGATCGTGCTGTTGCTGAACCTCGCTCAGCCAGCGATCAGTGGTCAGCTCCCGCTGGTGTATCTGTTGGGGCTGTTTTTGGTGAGCATGGCGTACGCGCTGTTCTACCGCGCGCTGCGCGACGACGGGCTGTGGAGCTATGCCTGCTTGGGGACATACTTCTACATCGCCTGTTCACCGCAACTGTGGTGGGCCTTGATCCGGATCCGAGACGGGTCGTGGGGTACTCGTCCGTCGCTGGTCGGTAGTACGTCAGCCCGCACGCGGGACGGCGCCGAATGAGCAGCGAATCCGTCCGCCCACCGTTTGCCCCGCGCGAGGCCGAGCGGGTCAAGGCGAGCCTGCTGGGCCGCGTTGTCGGGATCCTGCTGGTTCTTGGGGTTTTCGTGGCAGGTGTCGCCTGGATGGGGCGGATCTTCGTGCCCAAACC
>CAJDVI010000086.1_pt1 | contig 9731 bp, 6 predicted proteins | sample 7391351 | NCBI WGS metagenome assembly CAJDVI01 (sample SAMEA7055704, study PRJEB34461) | soil metagenome | biome: terrestrial ecosystem; feature: Peninsula; material: soil | place: Antarctica | collected 2016 | reverse complement strand
GAGTTCGGTGGCGTCGTCAAGGACGACGTGCGCGCCAAACCGCTCGGCCTGGGCGCGCATCTGCTCCATGAGGTCAGGCCCCATGATCCCGTCCGCAAACCCCGGGAAGTTTTCGACATCGGTGGTGTTCATCAACGCGCCGCCAGCGGTCACAGACCCGGCCAGCACCACCGGCTCCAGATCTGCCCTGGCGGCATAGACCGCGGCTGTGTAGCCCGCCGGTCCCGATCCGATGATGATCACTGGGTGTACAGCGTTTCCCACCGCGGGATATCCCCTCACATATTCTGACGGCTCGGTGCCACCAGCACCAACAGACCTATCAGATGAACCGCTGCGGCTGTCCGCTTGTTCCGGTGTGCGGCGCTTAGCCCAGCGTAGGCGGGGCGAAGCCTTGGGTGGCCGAGACCGAGAGCTCGATTGGGCCAGCACGTAGGTCGGGAGCACCCGCTCGACAAGACCGCCCGACGACGTACGCCCGAACCGCGCCTGGGGTGTTGAGGATGAGCATCGCAGCAGGCCGTCCTTCATACAGCCCGAAGTCGAGCACCACTCGGCCGACAGGCTCGGATCCGAGCGCTTTCAGGCAGCTGGCTAGGCCGGTTCGGGTGCCAAGCAGTCCGATTTCTGGCTGCTCGGTCGCTCGCACGGACAAGGTCGGACCCGGCGTAGCCCAGACTCTCGACGCCTGGCTGGCCAGCCGCGCCTCGGCGTACCGAGTGTCGGTGGCGGTGAAGATGGATTCCATCCGTGTGCTCGCCGCAGTGGTCCACGGATCAGTGACGAGCGCGCCGGGACCCGACGCGACCGCCCGCGCCGAGTTCTGTTGGCTGATCGCCAGCGGCGCCACCGCCGGGTCCGACGCCTGCAACTGTCGCAGGCCGAAGACGCCAGCTCCGGCGATGACCAGCACTCCCGCCGCAAGGGCTGCGATGGTGAGGGTGGATGCTCGGCCAACTCGGGCGTCGCCGACCGACCAGATGCAGTTCGCAGGCTGGCTCGCCCGCCCCGCTGCGTCGGCCGCTGCCGCGGCGTGCAGGCTCGCCTCGATCCGCTGTACGACGTCGGAGGGCAGCGGCCCGGGATCGGGCAGCGAGGACAACAGCGACCGAACCCCGGTGGGGTCCTCTTCCTCCTCGCTGAGGTTGCGAACGCTGGGGGGTCGAGTCACGAGCGCACCTCGGGGATCAACGACGTCGAGTCGGGATCGAACGTTGTGGAACGGGATTGCGCTCAAAAGGGCTCGAGCACACCATCTACTGGTGTACGACGCTTGGAAACCACAACTCGTTCCATTCGAACCCCTGACCCCTCCTCGCGTCTTCGATGGGGCCAAGGCGGCTTGATCCCCGGCACGCCTGGGCGTGATGGTGCCCTCGAGTGCGGACAGAACCGTGCGCTGCAGTTCGCGAGCATGAAGCGGTCCGAACAGCCGCTCGGTCGTGGCAGCCGATCAGCGTGCGCGTTATTGGGAGAACGCGACCTCGGCCAGCGAACAACGGTACCGATCACCGTCTTCAGCCGCCGCCTTCGTAAACCAGACGATGACGTAGCGCCCGGCCAGCGGCACTTTGGATGTGATCGTCTGCTGCCCGGTGGCGTTCGCCACTTTGCCGAGTTCTTGTGCCACGTCAAGAGCGCGATCGGAGCTGACATACACCGTCACGTCCTGCGGTTTGCTTGCCAGCGTCAGGCGTGCGGTCGAGATCTTCGATCCGCGAGCCAGGGTGTAGATGACGCCGACGCCGTCCTTGGTTCCGCCCATCTCAGGGCTGCCGCGATAGCCCTCCGAGGTCCAGGCGGTGTTGGTATCTCCGTCGTAGCTCAGCGGCGCCTGGCTACCGTTTTCGGTGCCGTCACCGAGTGGGTCGAATCCCGTAGCCGTCTGGATCGGCAGCGGCGCCCCGGTGGCCTTGACGGGACCTGGGCTCGGCGGAGCACTGCGCTTGGAGGTCGCTGGAGGAGGCGGCGTGGGCGAGGCGGTCGACGTGACCGATCGGAACAGTGTCGGCACCGCAATGAGCATGGCGATCACGATCAGGCCAGCCACCAAGCTCAGCACGAATCTGGTGTGCTCGCCGTCTCGCTGCTGTGGTTGCGTGGCGCCCAGCGGTGTCGGTGATTGCAGCGGAGCCGACGGTCCCTCATGGAGGGCTCGGTCGAGCAGCACCCGTTGACCGGCTTCGTCTGCCCCATTGCGGGATTGCGTTCGCTCGGTTGCTCGTTGCTCGCGCAAGCGTCCGACCCTCGTCGTCGCTGACCGCCACGTCTGAGCGAAGCGCTCCCCGATGGACGGTGCAGGTGGGAGAGGCTGCGTCGGCGGCTTGTCCGCGAGGGCCCAGACAGACTCGTCGGTCACGGGTTCCCCAGCGCCGGTCACGGGTTCCCCACTGCCGACTATGGGTTCGCCCGCGCTCGGCGTGGGTTCGGCCGTTTCGGCGACGGTGCGCGTTTCGCGCAGGTCGGTGGGGTCTGCCGGAGCCGATCCGACCTCCGGGATTGTTCGAAGAGGCTCGCTGAGCGGCAAGGCCATCGTCTCCGCATCAGCGCCGAGCCGCCCATCGGTGTCGTCGGCCAGATCTGCGTCGTGCGGTGCGGCCGCATCGGTGGGGTGATCTGGCCACGGTGCGATCTGAGCGGCGAGCTCACCAGGCGACACGGGTCCCGGCTGATCGTTGAGGACGGTGCGGCACAACAGGTCGAGGTCAGCGGGGACCCCGGCGACAATCTCGGAAGGCGCGGCGACGCCGCCTACGATCCGCGGTGCTGCTGCCAGTCCGGGCATGGAACCCTTCAGCGGCCAGCAGGCGGTCAGCGCGGCGTACAAGACGGCAACCACGCCCTTGGCGTCCACCAACTCGGCCTGTTCGGGAGACGACGCCTCGGTCCCCTCGAACGCGGCAGCGGTCGCGAGTCCGGCGAGCCTGATGCGACCATCCCCATCGCGGCGGACTGCGTACGGCGACAGATGCAAATGGTGCAGTCCTCGCCGGCCCGCGACGTCGAGTACGGCGGCAATCTCTCCCGCGACGCGGCGAGACTCATCGGCCCCAAACGGTCCGTCCTGGAGCAAATGGGCCAACGTCGCTGAATCGTCGAGTGACTCCTCCACGATGTAGGCCAATCCCTGTTCGTCGCCGACGTCGAGCACGGCCACCAGGCGGGGGTCGTCGACCACGGCGGCGCGGCGGGCCGCGTCGAGCGCGGCGTCTGCGTGCGAAACCGACCCAGAAAACACCGTGAGCGAGACCGGCCCATGAGCAGCCGTATCCGTGCCGGACCAGACTTCGAGGTCACCTTTGTGAGCTCGACGCTCCTGGAGTTGATAACGGCCCGCGATCATGCGTCCGGTGCCCACACTCTGCACGCTGCTCCTCCGCCAGACCGGTCCGTGCGACCCTGGTCATCCTAGACGCCCCGCTCACTTCGATCGAAGACGCGCCGCAGGCGAGCCGTCAGTGGCCCGATCAGGACGTCGACTTCACGGATCCGCATTCGGCGGGCAGCCCGCAGATAGCTCAGCACAAAGACTGGGGTCGCCGTCAGCAGGGCCAGGAGCGAGCCCAGGAAGCCGCCGGGCATGGTCTGGAAGAGCAAAAACAGCGCGTACCCGATCAGACCCCCAGGGATGCACGCGACGGCGGCCCGGACGTGGACTTGCACAACGTCGGACAAGACCAGACCGGGCATCCTGGCCCGTAACAGCCGCACGCAGAGCCCCGCGCACACCAGCGCCGCCGCGCTCTGCCCAAGGCCTACCCCGACCGCGCGGTACGCAGAAGGCAACAACAAGGAGGCCAGCGCGATGATCGTGGCGACCGCCGTGCTGACCAGCTGCAGACGGAACGGTGTCTTGCCGTCTTCGTAGGCGTAGAAGGTGCGCTGCGCCAGCGCGAAGAACCCGTACCACGGCAGCGCGATGATCAACGCCCAGGTCACATAGGTGATTGCATCCGTGGCTTGCAGGGTGTTGCCGGGAAACACCACTCGGATCGCTGCGGCGCCGAAGGCGAGCGTGGCGACCACCACCGGAATGGTGGTCGCGCCGATCATCCGCGAGCCCTGCCGTACGTCGCGGCTGACGGAGCGCTCGTCGCCGACGTGCGCCGCCTTGGCCATCCCGGTGAACAGCGCCGTGATCAGCGAGAAAGTGATCATTCCATGCGGGGTCATAAAGAGCAGGTACGCCGTGTCGAAACCGAGCTTGCCCGCATAGCCGCTTTCCACGCTGGTCAAGACGTTCGCCTGGACGATGATCCCGATCTGCGCGATGACCACCGCCGCAAAGGTCCAAACGGCCACCGTGCCAGCGCTGCGCAGGCCGATGCCCCGTAGCCGAAGCCGTGGCCGGAACCGGAACCCGTCCTGGCGCAGAGGCACCAAGAGGATCAGGGCTTGCGCAGCGACGCCGAGGGTCATGGTGCCGGCAATAAGACGCACCATCGGGCTTGACCAGTCCGCGATCTTGCTTCCAAGGCCGGGGTAGGCGAAGTAATAGGCCAGGAGTCCGACGATCCAGACCACGTTGCACACCACCGGAGCCCAGGTGTAGGCACCAAATCGGCTCCGAGCGTTTAACACCTGACCGAGGATGGCGTACAGCCCGTAAAAGAAGACCGCCGGCAGGCAGATCAAAGCGAAGTCGTTGGACAGCGCAAATGCGGCGTCGTCCCAGCTCCGATCGCTGGCGAACAGTCTGACCAGCCAGGGCGTCAGGGGCAGGAAGATCGCGGTCGCCACGGCCATGATCAGGACACCCAAAGTAACCAAGGTGTCGACGTACCGCTGGCCTGCAGCGCCCTGACGCTCCGCCTTGGTGATCTGTGGGACGAGCACCGCGTTGACCACCCCACCGGCGAGCAGCAGGTAGATCATGTTCGGAATGGCGTTGGCCACCTGCCAGGCGTCCCCGGCGGTGGTGTTGCTGAAGATCGCGAACAACATCGACGTCCGGACCACGCCCAGGATCCGAGACACCAGGCTCCCGGAGGCCATCACTGCGCTGTCTCGGACCACCGCGGCGGCGCGGGTGGTGGATTGTTCGCTCATGTCAGGTCGATTCGGTTGAGTTCCTCGGAGGTCATCCGGGGCTTACCACCCCGAAGGCTTCGGTAGAGGCCGGCCAGAAACACCATGCCGACCAGCCCCCCGACGGCCAGGACTGCCCATCCGTTCGTCGGCTGTACGGTGACGCGAACCGTTGCGTCGGTGCCGAGCGTAGTGCCCGTCGGCGTGGTCAACCGCGTCGACACCGGCACGACACCGGCTGCAATCGCTTCCACCGTCGCTCTGACCGTGGTCCGGCTGCGCTTGTGAATTTGTAGCGGCTCCGGCTGGCTGAGAATCCGTAGCCGCGACGCGCGGCCCTCTGGGTTGAGCATCAGGGTGAGTCCGCGCACGTCTTGATCCAGGTCGTTGAAGACGGTCACCTGAAGGACGCCGCTGTCGGCAAAAAAGTTCACCGCGCTGGACCGGACCGACACCCCATCCGTGAGGCCTCGTACGGCGCGAGCCTGCTCCTCGCGCAACGTCGCCCAACCGCTTGAGTTGTACCGCCAAGCCGTCGCCGCCAGGGCGTCGGCCCCGGCGAGCAGAGTGCGGACCGTCGCATCAGGTTGGGTCAAGATAGAGACGATGCCGAGCAGATCCCGGTGCTGCTCGTCGATCAGACTCACGTCCGGGCCGGTCAGCGGGGTGTCGGGAGGTCCGGGCGCTCCGACCGGAGAGCCGGACGATGCTGTTTCGCTGGTCGGCTGAGGCCTGCCTGCCTGGGCGAGGTCGGTCGCGACGGCTGTTGCGTCGTTCGTGGGGTGGAGGTAGTTGCCCGCGGCGGTGGGGGTCAACCATGGCGTGGCGCGCACGGCGCGAAAAAAGGCGTCATGCGTCGCCGGATCGACATCAAGCAGTCGCGGTGCCACGACCAGCACGGATCGCTGCCGGCTGGGGGATTGGGCGAGCAACGCGGCAGATTCGGCCAAGAAACGTTGGGTGGTCTCGGTGGCGGATAGGCGTTCATCAAGGGCCCCCCAGAGACGGCTCAGTTCGTCGTCATAGCCGAGCAGCAGTCGTCCGAAGGAGTCTCGATGAGGAATCGAGGCCTGAACCCCCGGCCCAGAGTCGAACGAGTCGACGGGAGCCAGGAGGGCCGCCGGCGGCGTGTCGCCGTACGCCGCCCAGATCGAGGCTCGCGCGGCGTCGTCCAGGCGGGTCGCAGGCAAGGCGACGCTTGGGGCGTCGCCCGTGAGGGGGCTCGCGCCCGTCGCTGCCAGGCGGTGAAGGAGAGGCTCAGCATGCGCTCGCGTCACCAGGGCGCTGAGGTCGGGATCACCCACTGGAAGCTGCCAGATTGGGTGCGTCGCCCGGGTGGCCTCCAGCCGATTCAGCAGATCCTCTTGGAGGCGTTGTACCCCGGGCGCCTCTGCGAGCCGCTCGAAGGTGGCAGTGGCCGTGGTGGCGGGGGAAGGGCTGGAACCACGCTCGGGTGCAGCCTCGGTGAGGGACCCGGCCAGGGCTGGGTCGACGGCCCACGTGACCGGCGCGTTTGCGGTCCCGTCGAGAAGTCGGGTGAGCCGACCGTTGGGTCCGAGCAGGCGGGTCCACGCCGCTGTTCGTTCTGTGGTGTTCGTCGAGTACAACGAGGGGTTGGCATCGCCGGTCAGCGGGGCCGCGAACGCGATTTCCAGTGGGGTGTATTCCTTGATCCGGAAGTAGGGCAGGAAGGTACGGCGCTGGGCCGTCAACTCACCCAACCGGGTCTGCAACTCCAGGGGCGCCGCGCCGTACGGATCGACTGGAAGTGGGCCTGGAGGGAGTACGACCGAGAGCGCGGCGGTGCTCCCAGGGGCCAGGGAACCGGGGATGCGCTGCTCCAGCATGGTGCGCAACCCACCGGGAGCCGTTCCTTCTGCCTCCCAACGACCGACTTCCGGACGCGTCCGCAAGGCCCGGTCTCCTTGGCGGATCCGGAGCGCGACGCCACGGACCGCTGTCGGCCCAGTGTTGGTGATCCTCACCGTCATCGTCACCGGTCGCTGCGGTGAGGCGACATTGGGGGTCAACTCGGCGAGGTGAATCTGCAACGGTGCCGTGTCAGGCGGCTGGGTGGTCCTGACCAGTCTGGCTGGACCGACGGCAGGCATCTGCGGGCGCACCAGTCCCGCGTGGGCGTCGCCGCCGGCGTGGGCCGGTGCCAGAGATGCACCGGCGACCAGGAGCACCGCGAGGAACACGCGCGCCGGTCCGGCGAGCCTCATCGGTGGCCGGCCAGCCGTTCCCATGCGAGCTGGGCGATGCGGCGCTCATTGGGAAACGTGAGTCGTTCGTGCACTGCCGACAGTGCGTACCAGGCAACATCAATGGCCTCACGGTCAGGGTCGTTTTCCACGGTCAACCGGCCACCGGTGGCCTCGAGCAGGAAGTGATGGACGACTTTGTGGACTCGCTTGTCGTGGGTGGAAAACCAGTAGTCGATGGTGCCCAGCACCGTGAGCACCTGGCCCTGGATGCCGGTCTCCTCTTCGACTTCACGAGCGGCCGTCTGTTCGAGCGTCTCGGTGCCCTCCTGATGACCTTTGGGCAGGCACCACTCGATCCGGCCGGCCCGGTTTCGCCGTGCGATCACCGCGATCAGCGCCGCGCCGTCCTGCACGTCGACGACGATGCCCCCGGCGGAGGTCTCCAGCACGGCTGGCAGTCGACGCGACTGCTTGGCCGGGCGTGGAGTGATGGTCATTCTGTCACTGTAGCTAGCGCCGAGTCGGACCGCTGGCGTGCGACGCGGCGCAAGCGGCCCGTTACGCTAGGCGATTGTGCCAGGCCAGTCCCAACAGCCCGACGTGCAGCGCTTGCTGCACGAGGCGGTCCGACGTCTTGCCCCATCCCTGACCCTGCTGTCTGAGCTGGGTCGTCGGTTCAGTGAGAGCGGTCACGAATTGGCGCTTGTCGGAGGGCCGGTGCGAGACGCGTTCCTTGGGCGGACCAGCCCAGATCTTGACCTCACCACGTCGGCTAGACCGGAGCAGATCGAAGCGTTGGTCGCCGGCTGGTCGGACGCGACCTGGGACGTCGGCCGGGCTTTCGGCACCATTGGACTGCGCAAGGGCGAGCATATCGTCGAGGTCACGACGTACCGGGCCGATGCGTATGATCGGCGGTCCCGCAAACCGTTGGTGGCTTTCGGAGACCGGCTCGAAGACGATCTGGCCCGGCGCGACTTCACCGTCAACGCGATGGCCTTGCGGTTGCCCGAGCTGACGTTCGTCGATCCCCATGGGGGTCTGGCCGACCTGGCGGCGAGGGTGTTGCGCACCCCGTCGACGCCGGAAGTCTCATTCGGTGATGATCCGCTGCGGATGATGCGGGCCGCCCGGTTCGTGGCCGCGCTCGGCCTGCGGGTGGAGCCCGAGGTGGCGGCGGCCATGGAGTCGATGAGCGGGTCGCTTCGGATGGTCTCCGCTGAGCGGATCCGTGATGAGTTCGTCAAGCTGATCCTCGGGCCGTACCCGCGGGCCGGGCTGCGGCTGTTCGTCGATACCGGGTTGGCCGACTACGTGCTGCCGGAGCTGCCGGCGTTGCGCCTTGAGGTTGACGAACACCATCGGCACAAGGACGTTTATGAGCATTCGCTCACCGTGGTGGAGCAGGCCATCGATTTGGAGGGCGAACCCGGGTCGGGGCCCGAGCAGGTCCCCGGACCTGACCTGGTGTTGCGGTTGGCTGCACTCCTGCACGACATCGGCAAGCCCGCGACCCGCCGTTTCGAGGCCCGTGGCGGCGTCAGCTTTCACCATCATGAGGTCGTCGGCGCCAAGTTGACCGCGAAGCGGTTGCGGGCGATGCGGTTCGACAAGGACACCGTGCAGGCGGTTTCGAAGCTCGTGCACCTGCATCTGCGCTTTCACGGGTATGGCACGGGGCAGTGGACGGACTCAGCGGTTCGCCGCTATGTCACCGACGCCGGCGACCTGCTCCCCCGACTGCACCGGCTGACCCGGGCCGATTGCACCACCCGAAACGCGCGCAAGGCGCAGCGGCTGCGACGCTCGTACGACACTCTGGAACGACAAATCACCCAACTCCTGGCTCAGGAGGAACTCCAGGCCGTCCGCCCGGAATTGGACGGTCACCAGATCGGCGCCATCCTGGGCATTTCCCCAGGGCCTGTGCTTGGCCGCGCGTACAAGCATCTCCTGGCGTTCCGCCTTGACCAGGGCTTGGTCGGTCCGCTGGCGGCGGAGGCCGAACTACGGCGCTGGTGGGCTGAGCAAAGCCAGCCTGGATCGACCGACTGAGCGAGGGTGATCACGGTGTGATCACCAGCGACATGCCCCGCAGTCCGGTGATCGCGCCAGCGGCCAGTGCGCCCGTGGCGAACAGGACGCCCAACATGCCCAGTGCCGCAGGAACGCCTGGACCAATCCGACCTTCTGCTTGTTGCCCTTACTCAGGCCGCGGACCTGCCAAGAGACGTCGAGCCCGACTCGCTCGGCCAGGGCGCCAGTCGTACACTTTGGGACCGCCCGGCCCGGACAGGTCCGCGTCGTGCGGTCTGACGCTCCGACCGCGCTGAACTCATGTTCAGTTTGCTGAACGTTTGTTCAGTCGCAGCCAAGCGTCATCGCCCAGTGGCGGCAGGATCAGCTCACAACATCGCCACGGATGAACGCCTCTACCTGCTGGCGGCCGATGTCGTCGGGACGCTGCTCGGGAGGTGACTTCATCAGGTAGGCCGC
>CAJDVI010000110.1_pt1 | contig 9732 bp, 9 predicted proteins | sample 7391351 | NCBI WGS metagenome assembly CAJDVI01 (sample SAMEA7055704, study PRJEB34461) | soil metagenome | biome: terrestrial ecosystem; feature: Peninsula; material: soil | place: Antarctica | collected 2016 | reverse complement strand
TGTCGGTCGCTTTCCTCTCCGCGGGGGCCGTAATCATCGGCACCGTGGTCATGGTGATGATCAGCGAGTTCCCGCTGGACGCGGTGCTCTTTGACGTGGTGTCGGCCTTCGGCACGGTCGGGTTGTCGACTGGGATCACCGGGGACCTGCCGCCCTCGGGGCAAATGGTGCTGATCGCCTTGATGTACCTAGGCCGGGTGGGGACGGTCACAGCCGTCTCCGCGCTGGCACTGCGCCCGGTCGATCACCGCTATCGTCTGCCGCAGGAGCGCCCGATCGTGGGCTGAACTGCAGGGGGAAGCTCGTGGCGGCCACGCGTTCGAGCCGGGCCTGGAGCGTGCTAATGCACCCGGCGCGGTTGGTGCCACTGTCGTTCTTGTCGTTCATCGTCGTCGGCACGCTCGCGCTGATGCTCCCTGCGGCCCACCGCTCCGGTCAGACCGATTTCATGGCTGCCGCGTTCACCACCGTGTCCGCGACATGCGTCACCGGCTTGGCGACGGTCGACACAGCGACGTATTGGACGCCGCTTGGCCAGGGGATCATTTTGGCCGAGATTCAGGTCGGCGGGTTCGGCATCATGACCCTGGCGACACTGCTGAGCCTGTTGGTCCGGGGACGGCTGGGCATCAACAGCCGACTGCTCGCGCAGGCTGAGACGAAGACGCTGGCCCTGGGCGATGTGCGGGGCGTCCTGAAACGGATCTTCCTCGCCGTCGTCGTGGCCGAGTCGGTGATCGCGCTGCTGCTCACGGTGCGCTTCCTCACGACGTACGACGACGGCAACCTGCGGGCCGCACTGTGGCACGGGGTGTTCCACGCGATCTCGGCGTTCAACAATGCCGGGTTCGCGCTCTATAGCAACAACTTGGTGGGTTTTGTCGCCGACGCCTGGATCTGCTGGCCGATCTGCGCCGGGATCATCGCTGGAGGGATCGGCTTCCCGGCCGCCCTCGAACTGCTCCGGATCACGGTGTACGGCTACCTGACGCTGCTCCTGATCGGGACCGTGCTGTTCATGGTGTTTGAATGGTCGAATCCGGACACTCTCGGACCACTGTCGAGCTGGGGTAAGACGGTGGCTGGGGTGACGCAGGGCGTCGTCCCGCGAACCGCTGGGTTCAACTCGATCGACTACGGTGCAATCCGCCCCGAGACCCTGCTCGTCACGATGCTGCTGATGTTTGCCGGCGGCGGCAGCGCCGGGACGGCCGGCGGGATCAAGGTGACCACATTCTTCCTGCTGGGACACGTCATCCTGACTGAGGTGATGGGTGAGGACGAGGTGCGGGTGGGCCACCGCCGGATCGGCGAAGCCACCATCCGCCAGGCGGTCCACCATCCGCCAGGCGGTCACCGTGGCTCTGCTGGGGGTCGGTCTGGTCGCGCTGGGGACCATGGGGATGGTGATGTTGACCGACTTCGCGCTCGATCGGGTGGCCTTCGAGGTGGTCTCGGCGTTCGGCACGGTTGGTCTGTCCACGGGGATCACGCCACAGTTGCCTGAATCCGCGCAGCTGCTGATCATGACGATCATGTTCTGTGGTCGGGTGGGCACCGTGACGGTGGCTTCGGCGATGGCCCTGCACAGCCGTAAGCGCAAGTACCACTTGCCGCAGGGGCAGCCCATCGTAGGGTGACCTCGGCAGTGTCGAAGAGGCACCGCCTAGGCTTGAAACCAGAATGCCGCCGGCGCAGGTCGGCAGCGTGGAAGGACGGTCGGCGTGAAGGGAAATCGACGACGCTCCTCACGCAGCGACTCGATCCTGGTGGTTGGTCTTGGCCGGTTCGGGACGGCAGTCGCTCAGTCGCTGATCGAGATGGGCAAGGAGGTCCTCGCGATCGATGAGGACGCGGACCTCGTACAGCGATGGTCGGCGGACCTGACGCACACGGTGCAGGCCGACACCACAGACGAGGAGTCGCTGCGGCAGCTCGGTGTCGCGGAGTACGATCGGGCCGTCGTCGCGATCGGTACCGACGTCGAGGCAAGCGTGCTGACGGTGCTGGCGCTCTCGGAGGCCGGGGTGGCCGAGATCTGGGCGAAGGCGATCACCCCCAAGCACGGGCGGATCCTCGAGCGGATCGGCGCGCATCACGTGGTCTACCCCGAACGCGCCATGGGACAACGGGTCGCGCACATGCTCGCCGGTTCGATGGATGAGTACCTGGAGTTCGAAGACGGGTACGCCATGGCCCGGATTCAGGCGCCGATCATCTTGTGGGGCGTGCCGCTGAAGGACTCAGCGGCCAGGCGCCGGTACCGGGTCACCGTGGTAGGAATCAAGTCACCCGGAGAGCCGTTCACGTATGCCGGCAACGACACGATCGTGCACCAGGGTGACCAACTCATCATTTCGGGGCCGGTGAAGAACCTGGAGGAGTTCAGTCAACTGCCAACCGTTCGAACACCGGATGAGTGATCGGTCGCACCGCGGAGACGGATGTTGGACCGGGCGTGCGTACCGATGGCCCTGGACCGGAGGTTACCTGTGAGTAAGGCCGTGGGCCATGATGGTCGTATGCGCTTGCTCCTGATCCGGCACGGTCAGACGTCATCGAACATTGCTCAGAAGCTCGACACCGCCGCACCGGGAGCCGATTTGTCGGAGCTTGGTCGGCGCCAGGCAGCGGCGATTCCGGCGGCCCTGGCAGAGGAAGACATCGGTGCGGTGTATGCCTCCAATCTGGTGCGGGCCCAGCAGACCGCCCAGCCGCTGGCGGAGGCACTCGGCCTGCAGCCCATCATCCGGGAGGGGATTCGCGAGATCGCCGCCGGTGACCTGGAGATGCGCAGCGACGATGAGTCGATCCAGCAGTACGTCGAGGCAGTGTTCGGGTGGCCCGAGGATTTGGAGCGCCGCGTCCCCGGAGGGGAGTCCGGCACCGAGGTGCTCGCCAGGTTCGATGAGGTGGTGGCCGAGGCTGCCGGCTCAGGGGTGGCGACGGTGGCGTTCGTCAGTCACGGAGCGGTGATCCGCGTCTGGGTCGGGATCCGTTCAACGAACCGGGACACGGCGTACACCTTGGAGCACTGGTTGCTCAATACCGCCATGGTCGCGCTCGAGGGCTCGGTCGAGGATGGCTGGACCGTCCTGCAATGGACCGAAGTGCCGCTCGGTGGTCCCGAACTGGCCGACCCGGCACACACCGGCCCGACCGGCGAACCCGACCACGCTCACCCAGCGTGATGGCGTGTGCCAGGCTGGATCGATACCGCGGCGGTCGCGGTGCTGGTCCGAGGTGGGGAGGCTGCGGATGCGAGATGACAGGACGTTGCCACTGTCGGCGCAGTATCTGCTGATGGTGCTCGACGATGACAAGGGCAAGTTCCTCATCGACACGACGACCGTCGACATCGGCATTGCCGGAGCGTCGTTGCTCGACCTGATCGCCGAGGGCCACCTGATCCTTGAGCCGGGTGAGAAGCCAGGGAAGGCGAAGCTGCGGGACAACGGCCCCGGCCCGGACGACGAGACGCTGGCGGATGCTTGGCGCAAAGTCAACGGACGCACCTTCGGCAAGGCCATCGAGGCGCTGACGGGGTGGGTCGACTTCCGTAACCGCGCCAAGACACTCCGGCAGAACGAATTGCTGCGGCTGGTGGACGCCGGGATCCTGGCCGAAGAAGAGAGCAAGGTGCTCGGCCTGTTCACGGTCGAGCGCTACCCGGCCCGTGACGACGCCGCGGAACGTGAGATCCGCGCGCGCATCGAGCAGGTGCTGGTCGGCGGCTTGGACCCCAAAGACGAGTCGACAGGCAGCCTGATCGCGCTGCTGAACGCCACGAGCGCGCTGCCCAAGGCGTTCCCGCACCTGGCCAAGCGAGACGTCACACGTCGTGGCAGGGAAGTCAGCGAAGGTAACTGGGCCGGCGCGGAAGTGCGCAAGGCGATCGACGACATGAACGCGGTGATCGCGACCGTCATCATCGCGAGCTCAGCGACGACGGTTGCCTCCTCCTGAAGGAGGCATGTCGCGGTCGTCGCGCAGCAGGCTGGCACGCAGAAGGTCAGCTAGCCATTCGGCGTACTGGGTCTCGTTCCACCCGCGGCGGGCAATCAGGTCGCGGACCTGCGCTGAGTTGAAGGTCCACAACGTGACCGCGGCTGTCTCTGGGTCAGCATCCCCTCGCAGCCAACCCCGACCATGCCAGTGCACCACGACACGTCGGGCGCCGGTGAGCCGTTCCTCGTCCATGGTGTCAAGCAGGTCGCGGATCGCTGGGTCGATGTCGCGCGCCGCCATCACCACGCTCAGCAGCGGCCCGATTCGAGCGCCGATGGCGACCACCATCTGCGACCAGGCCATCGCCGCCGCCGACGGGGTCTCGGCGCTGCGCACGGCCTGAGCGTGCTCGCGCTCGGCGACCGGGATCGGCGAGTCGTCACCGGCGATCGACCGGTCGTAGACAGCCTTGAGCAAGCCCGCCTTGCCGCCGAAGGTTTTGTAGATGCTCTCTTGCGACAGACCGGCCGCCTCGGCCACAGAGCGCACAGTGGTGGCGGCGTACCCGCGCGCAAGGAAGTGGTCGGCGGCGGCGTGAAGGATCCGGCGCCGGTTGGCCAGTGCCGATGACTCGCGACTGGTGTTGTCATACGCCACGGGCTCACTCCTGCCCGGGCGATCGACCGGACGGCTTGCGCCAGTTTCTGTGCATCCCGGCTAGCCTTCCGGCCGGCCCGCGCCGGCCAACTGACGGCGGGCCACGGCGCTCGCTCGGGCACACCGGATCAGGTAGCGCACACTCGGCGGCGACCAGCCGAGCTGAACCGCTTGTCCCAGGTCGTCACGGACGGCCCAGTGTTCCACCAGCACCCCATCTGCGGCCCGCAGGAAGTGCGCCTGAGGCACGCTGAATGTCCGTCCGGTGGCGGGGAAGGCCCGATCGACCGTGCCGTCTGGTCGGTAAGTGACAAAGGTGCCGGTGTGCCGGCCGGAGACGTGCACGTGGGCAACGGACAGGTCGTCTTCGGTGATGACGTGGTCAACGCTGAACGCGAGTCCCTGATAGGCGCAGCGCAACCACGTGGCCGTGGCGTAGAAGCCTTCGGGGCCCGGTCGGCGGCACTCCGGCGGCTCGGCCTTCGCCTCATGGTTTATCGCCTGGGGGTGGTAGATGGCGCGAAACTCATCCAGCGAGCCGGCGGCCATCAGCTGCAGCGAGTGCCGGGTCAGATCGTTGAGCGTGCGGTCGGGAGAGCTCTGCATGGCGTGCTCCTCAATGACAGCTGACTGTATGAAAAAGTACAGCGCGCTGTATCGAAGTGCAAGGAGCGTCAGTACGACGCTGACCGTACTGCTTGACCGTGCCGCTTGACGAGGGTCTTCGGCGCCCGGTCAGGACAAGCCGGGGTACCTACCCGCGCCCGCGAGTGTGCCGCGCCGGGCGGTGAGGCGCTCCTCACGCACCCGGGTCCCTGTTGACGGTGCGTTCAGCATCCACCCGGGCCTGGTGGCGATGCCGACATGGTGCGCGGCCTTGCCGGAGTGGGCGAAGAAGTACAAGTCGCCCGGGCGGACCTCGGCCATCGAAATCCGCCGAGAAGCGGTGAACTGGTCGTCGGCGTCGCGGGGAACCTGGATCCCGACAGCGCGCGCCGCAACCAGAACTAGGCCGGAGCAGTCAACTCCGTGCGGCGTCGCCCCGCCCCACAGGTAGGGCACCCTGGTCATGGTCCGCGCTGTCGTCAGGAACCCTGTCGGGCGCCGAGGACTGGTCACCACCGGTACGCCGCCGCGGGTGGCTCCACGCCAGGGTGTGCCAGACACCTGACCCGGCGCCAGCCAGCCGACGTACCCGGTGGTTTTGGTGGTCCGCGGGTGCCACGGGCAGGCGACCTGGGTCCAGCCGTTGCGCAGGGTTCGGACGACGATGACCGGCTCGCCGCGACGCAGTTGGGTCTGCAGCCGACCATGGAGCCCGAGCCGCCCGGTCAGTCTCGGCATCGCATCAAGGGCGCGGAGCCAGTCGGAGACGTTCGGATTCGGCCGAAGCATGAGAGCGTCGACTGGCCGTGGCGCGCTGGGCGCGGTCCAGAGGTTCGCGACCGACGCGGTGACGACGCGGTAGCCCGAGACGCCAGTCAGCGTCTGTGCGTGCGCGTGGACGAGGGTGCCAGTCTCAGCCACGAGGGCGACACCGAGACCTGCTCCCAAGAGCGTCCGACGCGAAAGGCGCTGACTGACGAATGAATTACCTTGTCTCACAACAAAACTCCTATCGTCGGCCAGTTCGGCTCACGATATGGGAAATGGTGAGGTGATGAAAGGTCAGGCCGTCGTACGCCGGTTCGGCATCATCGATGCGGTCGGTGGTCAGTACAGCCGGACGTCGTCTGGCGTCTGCACCCGCAGCCACCGATGACCGTACCCCTCGAGGGGGATGTCCAGCCCACCATCGGCAAGATCGGCCGCCGCCCCGGTGAACACGTCGACCAGCACGGTGCCTTCGGGGGCGTCGGGTAGTTGGACCTTGGCTGTCGTCCCGTCCTCGCCCAGGTTGTGCAACGTGAGCACCATCGCCTGTTCCCAGCGGTGCTCGAGCACCAAGAGCGCAGGGTCCTGCTGCGAGTGAACCTCGTGCCGACCCCACCCGAGTTCGGGGTGCTGGCGGTACCGGAAGATCAGCTCGCGCATGAACTGGTACAGGGAGTCGGAGCTACCGCGCTGGTCGGCCACGTTGACGTGCTCGGGGCCGTAACCGCTTCCCGGAAATTTCGCCACCACCCGGCGCTGGGGGGCCCGGGAGAATCCGGCACTCGCCTCAGAGGTCCACTGCATCGGCGTACGCACCGCCATCCTCCCGTCCAGCGCGAGGTTTTCACCCATGCCGATCTCCTCCCCGTAGAACAACGAGGGTGTACCGGGTAGGGAGAACAAAAGGCTGTACGCCATTCGGATCCGGCGGGGGTCACCACCCAGCATCGTCGGCAGCCGACGCTTCAGTCCGCGGTCGAACACCCGCATCTCGGGTTCTGGGCCGAACGCGTCGAAGACCTCCTGCCGTTGCTTGTCGGTGAGCTTGTCCAAGGTCAGCTCATCGTGGTTGCGTAGGAAGTTGGCCCACTGGGATTCCAGCGCCAAGTCGAGTTTGGCGCGGTTGGCCAGCGAGCTGACGATCGGAGCCGCCTTCCGGCGGGCCATGGCTAGGTACACGGCCTGCATACCAACGAAGTCGAACTGCATGGTCAATCCGTCGCCGCGGGCCGCCCCGAAGAATTTGTATTGGTCCTTGAACGGGACGTTGACCTCCCCGAGCAGCATGCCGTCTCCGGTGCGACGCCGCACGATCCGGCTGATGCCGCGGATGATGTCGATCGGATCGCCGAGGGCCTGCTTCTGCTCGGGGGTGTAGCCCGTCGTCTCGACGATGAACGGGACGCCGTCGACCCGGAACCCGTCGACCCCGAGTTGGGTCCAGAACCCGATGATCTTGGCGATTTCGTCGATGACGGCTGGGTTCGCCAGGTTCAGGTCGGGCTGGAAGGAGTAGAAGTTGTGCAGGTACCATTCTCCAGTCCTGTCGTCCTTCTCCCAGATGGCGTCCTCCACGTCTGGGAAGACCACCTTGTCCTTGGTGTCCGGCGGCGTGTCGGAGCGCCAGACGTACCAGTCTCGGTAGGGATTGTCGGTGCTCTCGCGAGAGGCCTTGAACCAGGGATGCTCGTCCGAGGTGTGGTTGATGACGAGGTCGGCGATGACCCGCAAGCCCCGGTCGTGCGCGGTGCGGATCACCTCAACGAAGTCGCCGAGAGTGCCCAGCCGTGGGTCGACGTTGTAATAGTCGGTGATGTCATACCCGTCGTCCTTGTCGGGGGAGGGGTAGAACGGCATCAGCCACAGGCAGGTCACCCCGAGTTCGGCCAAGTAGTCGATCCGCTGAGCCAGGCCCTGTAGATCGCCGACCCCGTCGCCGTCACTGTCCTGAAACGTCTCGATGTCGAGGCTGTACACCACGGCGTTCTTCCACCAAAGGTCAGCGGTGTCGGTGATGCGCATGATTTCGTCCTTGCTGGTCGGGTGCTGGTCGGGTGCTGGTCGGTCGGGTGCGCGGGTGCGCCCTCAGCGTTTAGCGCAGTGCGGGTACGACGTGCTCGGCGGCGGCTTCGATCCACGGCGTCTGCACCTGCCCGACGTGGTGGAGGTACACCTCGTCGAAACCAAGGTCGACCAGGACGCGGATTCTTTCCGTCAACCGGCCAAGGTCATGCTCGACCAGGACGCTAGCCCCGATCTGGTCGTCGGTGACGCCGACGCTGATCGCATCGAGATGGGTTGGCGTCAGATCCCAGCAGGTCGGCGGCGGGAACACATTGGTGCTCCATTGATCCCGGGCGATGGCCCAGGCCTCCTCCTGCGTCTGCGCCCACGAGACGTGGACCTGAAGCACCTTGACGCCGTCGCCGCCAGCAGCGTCGTACGCGTCGAGCAGTTCTCGCAGCACCTGCGGTGGCTGGTTGATGGTCGCCAATCCGTCAGCCCAGCCCGCGCCCATCGCGGCGGTCTTGGGGGTGACCGCCGGCTGAATGAGTTTGGGCGGCTCGTCGGGCAGGGTCCACAGTTTGGCGTCCTCGACGACGACCCGCCCGCGATGCGTCACCGTCTCGCCATGCAGGAGTCGCCGGATCACGTCGGTGCACTCCAGGAGGCGGGCGTCCCGCTCGTCCTTGCTCGGCCAGTGACCGCCGACGATGTGTTCGTTGCTCCATTCGCCGCTGCCGAGCGCCACCCAGAATCTCCCAGGAAACATCTGCGCCAGTGTGGCGGCAGCCTGGGCGATGATCGCCGGGTGATACCGGTAGCCGGGGGCGTTGACGCAGCCGAACTTCAGGTTGGTGCTGGCCATGGCCGCGCCGAGCCACGCCCAGGCGAATCCGGACTGGCCTTGTCGGCTGCCCCACGGTGCGAAGTGATCCGAACACATCGCGGCGTCGAACCCAGCGCTCTCCGCCAGTTGTACGTCGCGCAGCAGTTGACGCGGCGAGATCTGCTCGTGCGAAGCATGGAAACCCACGATGGTCATGCCGCCATTCAAACCAAGTCCCAGGTCCGCGGCACCCCGAACGGGTGAATTCGGTGTCTGTCCGATCGGAGCACCCGACGTCCGCTCGGACAGTGCGTCGGCGCCCGACGCTTGTTTCGTTCGGCCTCCCGACCTAGGTCGGGGTCGTTCCTGTCATCACTGCAATGCGCAGCTTGGGTTGTTATCGAAACTGCCATGAACTGGCGCGATAGAAGCTTCATGCTTCATGCGCGAACTCTGCCGGCAAAGAGTCGAAGACCATTCAGATAATTGAATACCTCGCAAAGCCCAGGTCTTGAAAGCTATTCCGTATTGGACGGTCGTTCAGTAGAATGAGTCATGGTCGAAAACCCCGTATCCGCCACCGCAGCCCAGCTGGCTGCGGTGGCGGATACGGCTGGGGAAACGGTTGCGACGATTCCGGCGAATAGGGCCCGGTACGCCGATACCGAATTGACTGCGCTGTTGCAAACCGTCTTACGGTTGAGGGCGCTTGCTGAGGGTGCCGCGTTGGCGTTAGTGATGGAAGCCGACACTCGAGGCGTCGTTGCGTCCTCGACTGCGACGGGGTTGCGGGATTGGGTCCGTGCGACTGCTGATGAGGTGGAGTTGCCGTTCACGGCCGCCGAAGCCGGCCGGTGGGCTGACCTGGCGACCGAATGCCGACGTCCCGACAGTGGCGTCCTTGAAGCAGCGTGCACCAGTGG
>CAJDVI010000100.1_pt1 | contig 9838 bp, 10 predicted proteins | sample 7391351 | NCBI WGS metagenome assembly CAJDVI01 (sample SAMEA7055704, study PRJEB34461) | soil metagenome | biome: terrestrial ecosystem; feature: Peninsula; material: soil | place: Antarctica | collected 2016 | reverse complement strand
CATGAGGTCCAAGTCGTTCGGGGTCACGCCGTACAACTCGCCGGCCGCCACCTTGGACCGCAGCCTTTCGTACGACGCGCCAGCGGCCCGCGCCGTGCCACCTAGCCCGTAGGTGCGATGGTGGCGGGCGAGCCAAGGTAGGAACTGTTGCCGGAAGCGGCGCTCGAACCCCATCGGCTGCCAGGCGAAACTTCGCCGCCAATCGGCGGTGAATTGGGTGTTCGCGTCGAAGACGAATCGGCCGACCCGGCTGGGGTAGGTCTGTGCGTAGTGGGCGCCCAGCCAGGTCCCAGCCGAGACACCGTAGTAGTCGATGGTGGCCGCGCCGAGCCGCGAACGGACGTGGTCCAGATCGCGCACCATGGCAGCGGTGCTGATCAGCCGCAAGTACCGACCGTTCTCGCGGGCGCACGTCTCGACCTCTCGCCGCGCCGTCGCCTGTTCCAGTGCGATCTGCCGGGCATCCGGGTTGCGGTAGTCGCTGACTCCGTCGTCAAGCATGAGACAGGCCAATGGGGTGCTGCCCCCACTGCCGCGTGGATCCACGGCGATGATGTCGCTGGATTGATGCAGCTGCGGTTCAGCGAACGCCAGCCCGGGCGCCATCCAATCCGCACTGACCCCGGGCCCGCCTGGGTTGACGAACAGGACCCGGGTCGAGCGGGTGTCGCCCGCGACGACTCGCCGCGGCACCCGCGTCACGTTCAGCGTGATAGCGCCGGCGCCGGGGCGAGCCCAATCGATGGGCACCACCATGGCATGGATGCCACCGCCAGACCCACCAGACCCGTGACCGCAACCGTCGCGGCACTCTTTGCCACGGTGAGCACGACCGTTGGGGTCCGGATCCAGCTGCGGGCGTGGACCCTGCCGCGAGTACCACGTCCCAACGGGTCCCCCCCAATGTCACGCCCGGGCTCATTACTGCCCGAGCGCTCCTCACCATACGGCGCTGCTGCTAATTTGACATAACATTCACATGTACAACGGTCTGCGTCCTGCTCGACCACTGCTGTTGCTCTTGTCATGGGACAGTGGAAGACCGTGGTGGTCCGAGTCCGAGCGCCCAGCCGGACCGCGCAGGGAACACTGGAGGTGGCCCGTGATCAACGACAGCACTTCGCGGCCCGATGCGGGGGCCGACCGATGGGAAGAGAAGGTCCGACCCTCCCCGCACACTCCGTGGGACCAACCTGAGCAGCCGAACGACCATGGCATCCCAGCCGGCCTGCGCCCCCATCAGCAAGCTGGTGGTGTCCACCCGGGGTGGGCCTCGACGTCGCAGGATGCGTACGACAACGCCGACTCCGGCGGCTGGGGTGTGCCAGGCCAGTTGCTGACCGGGCCGATCCCCAAGCTGCGACCGGAGGCCGACGAGCGTCCGGCCGCGGACGCCGAGGCAGAGCCTGGAGCGCACGCCGAAACGAGCCACCGTGACTCCCGAGCCTGCGAGCGCGAGGAAACCTCTGGGGACAACTGACGGTATGGCCACAGCCTCTCCGACGGCGGTCAACGGATCCGCACCGGTCATCGTGGTTACCCCGGCGGTTGTTGGGGTCGACCCGTTCCCGACTGCCGCCGCGATCGCCGTCGGGCTTCGAGACGAGCAGCTTTACCCGGTCCTGGTGTCACCGGTGCGGACCGGCCGCCCAGAAACACGCGGCGGATCCGATGAACACCCCGTCTCGCGGTTGACCGGCGGGCTGGAGACAGTCGAACCGGTGCGGCTGTACGGACAGGGACCGCCGGCACTGGCCGCCCGCAACGAGGCCCACCCGTTGCCACCGGTGGCGATCCTTGCAGCGTTGATGGCGCAAACCGCCCGCCGACCCGATGTCGACCTCGTCTTGCTTGCCGATGGGGCCGGGCTGTGGACACCGATCGACGATGATGGCGCGACGCTGGCCGACGTGCTGGAACTCGCCGCTTCGCTGCAGATTCGGTGCGGCCTGGTGCTCGTCTGCGATGCCGGGCCGGGTGCGCTGCACGCCGCAGCGGCCATAGTCGAGGCGTTGCGTTCGCACCGGGGAGACCTGCTTGGGACGGTACTGGAGTCGCGGCCGGCCCAAGGCAACGAGGTGGGCGCGTACATCGAGGCCACGCTGGAGGCAGCGACAGGCGTACCGATGTTGGGTTCGATCCCCGCCGGCGCGGCCAACTGGGACGCACAACAGTTCACCGACCGAGCCGGAGCATGGCTGCCGATCCGGTGAGCTCGTCACTCGGGCCGGGGACCCCGCCCAGATGAGGATCAGGGAAGATGCGGTCGTGACTTCATATCGCGTCTGCATGGTCTGCACCGGCAATATCTGTCGCTCACCGATGGCTGCTGTCGTCCTACGCCGACTGATCGCCGAGTCGGGCCTGGCTGACCGCGTCGAGGTCGACTCCGCGGGGACCCAGGACTGGCACGTCGGCAGGAGTGCCGACCATCGAACACTCGACGTGCTCAGGGCCTCAGGCTATGACGGGGCGCAACACCGGGTGGCGCAGTTCGAGGCCGACTGGCTGGACTCGCGAGACTTGGTGCTGGTGGCCGACCGGAGTCACCTTCGGGCGCTGCAGTCGATGCAGGCGGCCCGGTCGCAGATGAGCCATGTCCGACTGCTGCGGGAGTTCGACCCCGAGGCGGTGCAAGCCGGCACGCTGGAAGTCGATGACCCGTACTACGGCGACTCGGCCGGATTCGATCGATGCCTTTCCGAAATCGTGGCGGCCTGTCACGGGGTCGTTGACTTCCTCAAGCAGGAATTGGACCATCGCGAGTCGGGCACGTCTGGCACCTCGAGGACCTCGATCAAGCCGAGTACGCAGGGGTCGGCCGGCCAGGAGGCCACTCGACACCGGTGAGCACCTCCCGCAGGCCCTGCGCCGCACTCTGAACCTGCTCACCACGCGGCGGACCGTACGTCCGCCTCCCCCGAGCGGGCGGACGTACCGGTCCGCCATCCGAATCGGCACCAGCGCGGTGAACCTGAACCCGCGGGCCTGCCTCCCGCGCGTCACTGACAGGATGGCCGTATGTACGACTTCGCCGACGACGCCGGCCGGATCGCCTTGGGCGCGCTCGACGGCCGGTACCGCGCCGCCGTGGCCCCGCTGGTCAACCATCTTTCCGAAGCCGCACTGAACCGGATGCGGGTGCACGTCGAGATCGAATGGCTGATCCACCTGACCGCCTGCGGGGTCATCCCGGACGTGCGGGACTTGACCAGCGTGGAGCAAACGGCGCTGCGCCGGGTGGTCGACACGTTCGACGCGACCGACGTCGCCGAACTGGCCGACATCGAACGCGAGACGGTGCACGACGTCAAGGCTGTGGAGTACTACCTGCGCCGCCGGCTCCCCGACATCGTCGGCGCCGACGCCGCCGCCCTGGGTGAACTGCTGCACTTCGGCTGCACCAGCGAGGACATCAACAACACGTCATACGCGCTGATGATCCGGCACGCGATCGAGAAGGTCTGGCTGCCCGCCGCGACAGCGCTGGTCGATCAGGTGGCCACAATGGCTCGCAGTCACGCCGACATCCCGATGCTGTCCCACACCCACGGTCAGCCGGCCACCCCGACAACCCTCGGCAAGGAGTACGCCGTTGCCGCGCATCGCCTGCGCCGGCAGCTTCGCCGGGTCGGTCGCACCGAGTATCTGGGCAAGTTCAACGGCGCCACCGGCACGTACGGCGCCCACCTGGTCGCGGTCCCCGACGCCGACTGGCCCGCCACCAGCCGCGACTTCATCGAACACCTCGGCCTGACCTGGAACCCACTGACCACGCAGATCGAGAGCCACGACTGGCAGGCCGAGCTGTACGCGGACATAGCCCGGTTCAACCGGATCCTGCACAACGTGTGCACGGACACCTGGACGTACATCTCTTTGGGGTACTTCGCCCAGGTGCGCGGGCAGGGCGCGGTCGGGTCGTCAACGATGCCGCACAAGGTCAACCCGATCCGGTTCGAGAACGCCGAAGCCAACCTCGAGGTGAGCTGCGCGCTCCTGGACGTGCTCGGCTCGACGCTGGTCACCTCCCGGCTGCAACGGGACCTGAGCGACTCCTCGATGCAGCGCAACATCGGCACCGCGCTGGGGCACTCACTGGTGGCCATCGACAACGTACGACGTGGGCTGGCCGGGCTGGACGCCGTTCCGGAAGCGATGGCAGCCGACCTCGACGCCAACTGGGAAGTGCTCGGTGAGCCCGTGCAGACCGTGATGCGGGTCCTCAGTGCCCAGGGATATCCGGGCATGGAGCACCCCTACGAACGGCTCAAAGAGCACACCCGCGGTCGCCGACAGGGACGTGCGCAGATCGCCGAATTCGTCCAAGGCCTGGGTCTGCCTGCTGATGTCCAGGACCGATTGCTGATGATGACCCCCGCGACGTACGTCGGATTGGCCCCCCGACTCGTGGCCGACTACCTGGACTGACATCGTCGTTTTGCCCAGGGGTCGCCGTCGCTTGTCGCACGAACTGCCGATTCGCTCGCAGCACACCCCCGATGCGACCGTGCCCGAAGCTACCCTGGTGAACATGACCTCTGGAGGGTGGACCCAGGTCAGCGAGCACATCCCAGAACTTGAAGGCCACGGCCTGCTGTTCGCCGACCATGAGGATTATGACGACATCGCGTTGGCGCTGATCGGCGCGGGGTTCAAGATCCGCGCCATCGATGGGCGCCTGGTCACCAGCCGCAGCGAGGCGCTCGCCGCGATCGCGGAGTCGCTCGACCTGCCGGCGGGCGCTCAGGAACACCTCGACGCTCTGGCTGACAACCTGCAGGACCTGTCCTACTTCTGCCCGGGTCAGTCGAGGTTGGTGCTGCTGTGGCGCCACGCCGAGCGACTCCTGGATGCCGATCCGGAGCTGTGGGAAGACATCGCCGACGTGCTTCGCGAGTCCAGCGACCAACTCTGGACGGGCCACGACGAAGCCGAAGACATGGTTTTCGAAACGATCGCGTTCCTGGACGGGTATGACGTCGCACGGTTACGTCTGAAGGTTGGCGAGGAGGCCGAGGGGTAGGCCTGCGAGGTGCTCTACCGCTTTCCTGGCCCCGACGTCTGACCCCTCGCTCGCACCGAGGTGGGATGGCTGGCGGATTCTTCGATGACCTGCCGAGGTGATCGTGAGTCGGGGGAATCGGCGGTGCGGACCGGGGGTTGTCATCTCTATGACCGAAACAACACTGACCGTCTCTGGGATGACCTGTGAGCACTGCGTCAACGCCGTGACCGGCGAACTGACTGACATCGAGGGCGTGCGAGACGTCACGGTGAACCTGGTCGCCGGCGGGGCCTCACCCGTCACCCTCACCAGCGAAACGCCGCTGAACGAGCAGGTCGTGATCGCCGCGGTCGCCGAAGCCGGCGACTACACCGTCACCTTCTGAGCACGTCCGGCACCCATCTACTGCACACCTCTTTGACGCCACCCAAGCTGATACACGGCGGGACAGCACGTCCTGGCCCCAGCACCTGATCAGCTCCTGGCGTTGAACCCCGAGCGAAAGGCACGCCTGCAGTGGCCACCACGGAACTGGACCTCGCGATCGGCGGGATGACCTGTGCGTCCTGCTCGGCTCGGATCGAGCGGAAATTGAACAAGCTCGACGGGGTCGCCGCCACCGTCAACCTGGCCACTGAAAAGGCGCACGTCAGCTTCCCGGACAGCATCACCCGTCAGGAGCTGATCGCCACTGTCGAGAAGCTCGGCTACCAGGCGGCCCCGCTGCCAACCGGGCGAGGAAGGGGCCGGGCAGCCCCCGTCGACGCCGGGCTTAACACCAGGCTCGACACCGATCTCGGCACGCAGGCGGACAGTGAACAGGACCTGGCTCTTTCGCCCCCCGGTACCGCCACCCAGGACGCGCTGCGACGACGAGCCCTGATCGCGGCCGCATTGACCCTTCCGGTGGTCCTGATGTCCATGGTCCCGCCGATCGGGAACGCCCTCGGCGCGCTCCGGCCGTGGCTGGAACTGCTGTTCACCCTGCCCGTGGTCATCTGGGCGGCGTACCCGTTTCACCGGGCGGCCGCGATCAACGCCCGACACCTTGCCTCGACCATGGACACCCTGGTCTCCCTCGGCGTGACCGCCGCATTCGGCTGGTCCCTGGCGGCGACGCTGACCGGTTCAACCGGGCACCTCTACTACGAGGTGGCAGCTGTCGTCACGACGTTCTTGCTGGCCGGCCGGTACGCCGAGGCTCGCGCCAAAGCCCGCGGCCGCTCGGCCCTGACGTCACTGCTCGAACTGGGCGCCAAGGACGTCGCGGTGCTGCGCGAGGTTGGCGATGGTGGGGCAGGGACAACGATCGAGCAGCGAATCCCAATCGAGCAACTGGACGCCGGCGAGCGCTTCGTGGTCCGCCCCGGGGAGAAGATCGCCACTGACGGCCTGGTCCTGGAGGGTGTCAGCGCAGTCGATGCCTCCCTGGTCACCGGTGAATCGATGCCGGTCGATGTCGGGCCGGGTGACAACGTCACCGGCGGGACCGTGAACGCTCACGGCCGCCTCATCGTGCGGGCCGAGCGGGTGGGCGGTGACACCGTCTTGGCCGGGATCACCCGACTCGTCGAGCACGCCCAGACCGGCAAGGCGCCGGTGCAGCGGCTAGCCGACCGGGTGTCCGCCGTGTTCGTGCCCCTCGTCCTGCTCCTCGCGGTCGTCACGTTCACCGGTTGGCTGGTCACCGGGCACGCGGCGTCCGACGCCCTCTCGGCAGCAGTGACCGTGCTGGTGATCGCCTGCCCTTGTGCGCTCGGCCTGGCCACCCCGACGGCGTTGCTGGTCGGCACCGGCCGGGGGGCCGAACTCGGGGTGTTCATCAAGGGCCCGCAGATCCTGGAGCAGACCAGGAGCATCGACACCGTGCTGTTCGACAAGACCGGCACGCTGACCATGGGCGCCCCGAAATTGACCCACATCGCTACGGCGGGGCGGCTTCGTCGTACCGCGGCGCTGCAGGCGGCGGCCGCGGTCGAGTCGGCCAGTGAACACCCGATCGCCCGCGCGATCGTCGCGGCGGCGAAGGAACGGTCACTCGAGCTCAAACCGATCACCGACTTTACCAACCTGCCTGGGTCGGGCGCCCGCGCGTCCATCCAAGGCACCGTCATCACGGTGGGTCGCGCCGACCTGTTCGATGAGGTCCCACCAGAGATCAGACTGGGCGAACGAGTCGGCACCACGGCGTACGTCGGGTGGGGCGGGGTGGCCCGCGCCGCGTTGACCGTCGCCGACGAGATCAGGCCGCACGCGGCGGCCTCGGTGCAGCGGCTGACCGATCTTGGACTGACCGCCCACCTGCTCACCGGGGACAACCAGCGGACCGCGGCTGACGTGGCCCGTCAGGTCGGCATCCATCCTGACCAGGTGATCGCCGAGGTCAGGCCGGAAGAAAAGCACGCTGTCGTCGAGCGGCTGCAAGCGCAGGGTCACGTCGTGGCGATGGTTGGTGACGGGGTGAATGATGCCGCCGCACTGGCCTCCGCCGACCTTGGGATGGCGATGGGCAGCGGCACCGACGTGGCCATCGACAGCGCTGACATCGTGCTCATGCGGACCGAGGTCGGGGCGGTGGCCGACGCGATCGGGTTGTCCCGAGCGACCTTGCGAATCATCAAGCAAAACTTGGCGTGGGCGTTTGGCTACAACATCGCGGCCTTGCCACTGGCCGCCTTCGGCCGACTCTCCCCGATGATCGCCGGCGGCGCGATGGCACTCTCAAGCGTCTTGGTCGTGACGAACTCGCTGCGGCTGCGCAACTGGCAGCCGTCCGGTGCCCAAGCCGACGGCGATGACGGGGACAGAGACAGGGACGGGGACGAGCACAGCACTCGTGACGCCGAGCAGCCGCCGGTCCCCGCAGACCTCAGCTAGGCAGAAAAGCCTCGCTCTAGATGGTGACCTTGCCGATGGGGGTTTCGAACGTCACCGACATCAAGCCCGAGCGACCGTGGGGCGCGATGAATGTGAAGTCGATGAACGTCGACTTCACGTCAGCGCCCAGTCCCAGCCAGTCACGCACCCGCTCGGGATCGCCCGCGATAGTCAGCCCGGAGATGGCCACGTCGGGCACCTGGTGGACCGCCAGCGACGGATGAAGGCTTGGGTTGTCGAACTCGACGAAGAACGGCAGCTGCGGATCGTTCATCAAGCCCCGCACGCCGAGTTGACGCCAGGCGAGGTGGCGGCCGTCGGGAAACACCCGGTGACCGGGGACCGCTTCGCGGCCGAGTCTGCGTTCAGCGGCCGAGATGTCGTCGACCCGGATGACCCATCCCAGCCACCCTCCACCCTCCTCGCACGCGGCGCGAACGGCCTGGCCGAACGGCGCCTTGTCACAGGACGGGTGCAACAACGGCTCGACGACCTCGACGTACCGCTGCTGTGCCAGCGGGATGATCATGTTCTGGGTGCCATCCCTGGGGTGCAGCCCACCGTGGAGCACCCGCAACCCGAGGGGTTCGGCGATCCGGGCGGCCGTTGCGGCGGCCCCATCCGGTTCCGCCGCATAGGACACATGGTCCACTCGCATGCCATCATCCTGACACATCTGCGAGGGCCCCCTGTCACCGCCGCTGCTGCCTACGCTGCCGTCGCTGCCGTCGGGCCTCGAAGGTCACCAACGCCATTGCGGTGGCCACATTGAGTGAGTCGACCAAGCCCTGCATCGGGATCGATACACGGTACGCCGCACCGTCCAGCAGTGCCGCGTCCAGGCCGTTGCGTTCGGCACCGACCGCGATGGCGATGGGCCCGCGGTAGTCGACCTCGTCGTACCCAAGATCGGCATGAGGTGTTGTTGCCACCAGCGGAATGCCCCGGGCCGTGAGCCATTCCAGAGTCTGCGCCCCGCTGGCCGATGCCAACGGAAGCGCAAAGACGGTGCCCTTGCTGGCGCGGACGACGTTGGGATTGCCCCAGTCGGTCACCGGGTCGGCGGCGATCACGGCAGCCACCCCGGCGGCGTCCGCGGTGCGCAGCATGGCCCCCAGATTGCCGGGTTTCTCCACGCCTTGGGCTACGACGACGAGCGGCTGCTCGGGCAGGCTCAGCGTGGACAGTTCGCGGTCCAGCGCGGGGACGACGGCCAGGATGCCGTCCGGACCTTGCCGGTAGGACGCCTTCTCGAACGCGGGCCGGCTCAGCCGGATCAGCTGCGCACCCCGCCGTACGGCGTCGCGCAACAGCTCGCTGGGGTCACGTGGAGGTTCGGTGCCCGAGCGGTCCCACACCACTGACTGCGTGGTCGCGGGGTACAACTCCGGGCAGTGGTAGACCGCCGACGGCTCCACCCCAGCGCGCAGGGCGAGCGCGAGTTCGTCGCGGCCCTCGATGACACATTGCTTGGCGTCGTCGCGGTGTCGCCGCCTTCGCAGCGCGACCAGGGCTTTGATTTGCGGGTTGGTTGGGCTCGTGATGACGGCTGATTCCATGGCTCTCAAGGATCCCATCATCAGGGATCCCATCATCAGCCCGGCCGCCCTGGTGGGACTGGTCGACCCGGCGCGTCGATGGGTCAACCCAGCAGGTCAGTCCGGCAGGTCAGCGCCGTTCAGCAAGCCGCCGGGCAGGTAATCCCCGGAGCTCAGGTGGAGCGACAGGTCGATCAGCGCGGCGTGATAGCCGCGTAGGTACGCACGGTCGTCGGCGCAGGTTTGCGGCGTCCCGGCGTCGTGCTCAACGAACCGGGCCAGCTGCGCGAGGCAGGTGGCCAAGAAGTGGTGGTTGTCGCGCAGGTCTGGGTGAAAGAGATGGTGCCCGACGTGGTGTGGACGATCCAACCCCATCTCAGGAGCGTGTTGTGCGGTCATGGCTGATCCTCGGCGT
>CAJDVI010000103.1_pt1 | contig 9868 bp, 11 predicted proteins | sample 7391351 | NCBI WGS metagenome assembly CAJDVI01 (sample SAMEA7055704, study PRJEB34461) | soil metagenome | biome: terrestrial ecosystem; feature: Peninsula; material: soil | place: Antarctica | collected 2016 | reverse complement strand
CCGACCGAGTTCGATGCATCCGTCGCGGAACTTGCCGTGCATGCCACCGTCCCCCAAATCCGGCGCGCCGTGTCCGGTTACCCGTTCCCGGCATCCACGTCGGAACCTGCCACCAGCGAGCAGCAGCCCGAGCCGGTGTCCGAGCCGGAGCGGGGTCCGGAACTGAACATCTCTAGCGATGCCAGCGGCCGGTACCTGCTGCGGTTCACCGCCCCCGCCCATCTCGGCGCCATCGTCGACACCGCCCTCCGGCAAGCCAAAGACGCCCTCTTCACCGCCACCGGACAGGCCGCCAGCCTGGCCGAAGCCCTCATCGCCACGTGCTCAGCGGACCTGGCCGCCATCAGCACTCCCAGCCGGCGCGAGCACTACCGGATCCTGGTCCACCTCGACCAAGAGGGTGCCTGGCTCAACGGCCGACCCCGCCTCCCACAGCACCTCGTCCACGCCTTGACCTGCGACGGGAGCATGCAACCGGTGTGGGAACGCGAAGGCCGCCCCATCAACCTCGGCCGGACCCGGCGCATCGTGCCCCACCGCACCAGGGCACTGGTCTTGGACCGGGACCGCGGCTGCCGCTACCCCGGCTGCCCCACCACCTCAGGGCACGTCGACGTCCACCACCTAACCCACTGGGCCAACGGCGGACCCACCAACCTCGACAACCTGCTCAGCCTCTGCCCGAAACATCACGACCGACACCACGCCGGCCACTACACCATCACCGGTAACCCCGACCACCACCCCGACGGTCTGCGGTTCACCACCCACCGCGGACTACCGATCACCGCCGATCCGCCGCCAGGACCAGACCCGAACCGGCCACCAGACCGAACGCCCTACCCCGGACCCACCGGAGAAACCCTGCACACCCACTGGATCACCTTCACCCCCACCGCCAGCTAATCTCCTACGCCGGCCCCAGGTGTCAGGAACCATTCATAGGTCTGTTCGATGCCTTCTCGCAGACCGATCGTCGTCGACCATCCCAAGGCGGTCAGCCGGCTGACGTCGAGCAACTTGCGCGGTGTGCCGTCGGGTTTGGATTCATCCCATTCGATGCGTCCTTGATACCCGACCACCTCGGCGACCAGGGCGGCCAACTCGGCGATGGAGCAGTCCCGCCCCACCCCGACATTGATCGGGTCGTCCTCGTCGTAATGCTCCAAAAGGTGTAGACACGCCGAGGCCAGGTCGTCAACGTGCAAAAACTCTCGCAGCGCCCGGCCGCTGCCCCAGCAGGTGACCGAGTCCGCCCCCGCCTGCACTGCCTCGTGGAAGCGCACGAGCATCGCCGGGAGAACGTGACTGGTCGTGCGGTCGAAGTTGTCGCCGGGCCCGTACAAGTTCGTGGGCATCGCTGATATCCATCGCAGACCGTCTTGTCGACGTACCGCCTGCACATGGGCGATCCCCGCGATCTTGGCCACGGCGTACGCCGCATTGGTCGGCTCCAGCGGTCCGGTCATCAACGATGATTCCCGGATCGGCTGTTCGGCGAGCCGTGGGTAGATGCAACTCGAGCCGAGGAACAGGAACCGGGGCACCCCGACGCGCCGCGCGGCATCCATGAGGTTCACCTGGATCCGCAGGTTGTCGGAGAGGAACTCGGCCGGATGGGCGTCGTTCGCCGCGATCCCGCCAACCCGAGCTGCCGCGTCGATCACCACCTCGGGCCGGACTTCTTCCATGAACGCTGTCACAGCGTCGGCGTTTCGCAGATCGAGTTCTGCTGAGGTGCGGCCCACGACGTTGGTACACCCAACATCCTGCAGCGCTCGCATCATCGCGCTGCCCACGAGCCCTCGATGGCCGGCGACGTAGACCGGCCCGGTGCGACTAATCGGCCTCAGATTCGCTGTCCCGTCCATACCTTCATCTTCGAGTACGACGACGCGACGGGCCAGTCCGTCCCGCCCGGCAAGCGCAGCCAGGCAATGACCTACGTCACATTGACATATATCGGCCGAACCATTCTCCCGGACCGCTCAACTCCCTCAAGCCGATGCCGATGTCATTCGCAGAATCCCACAGCAAAGCGCCGGCCTCGGCGGCGGTCTTCAGCATCGCCTATCCGCAATCAATTTCTCATTTCCCTTATGCGGCACCACGTTGCAAGCAACGTGGCATTTCGAGGTGCTTTCCAATGAAAGAAGCGAATGTTGCGAACCCTATCTCGTTCTGCAATCGCGGCGGCTGTTCTGTTCGTCGCCCCGATCGCTCTCACGGCTTCGAATGTCGCCCTGGCTGCTCCCTCACCTGCAGCCAATATGGGCGGATCGCCGGCCGCAGCGACCACCACGAGTTCGATCCAACTCCTCGGCTCTGGCGCCAAGTGCCGTATGCGGAACAACACCGCGGCGCCGAGCGGCTGGACTGGCACCTATTTCGACAGCTCTTCCTGGCCGTGGGGGGTCACCCCGGTCGGGCACCTCAAGCCCGTCACCACCGACTTCGGCGCGCCGGCCCGAACCGCGTATCTACGCTGTCCCTTCAACGTGGACAACGCCGACGCAGTGACCGGCGCAACCCTGACCGCTCGCGTCGACGACGGCGCCGTGCTGTACCTCAACGGCCAGGAGGTGGCCCGCACCAACATGCCCGCCGGGGCCGACACGTTCAACACCTCGGCGAGCACCGTCGACTCATACGATGGGCAGCGCTGGCAGACCTGGCAGATCAGCCCAGCGTTGCTCAAGGCCTATAACGTCCTGTCGGTTTCGGTCCACCAGAACTTCGTCCCTGGGTGGATCAGCCAGGACGCCGTCTTCGATGCCAAGATCGACGCCACGGTCCGGCGGGCTGCGACAACCGTCGCACCCCCTTCTGTGCCGGCCCCCACGATCACTCCCACACCGAAGCCGACACCGACCATCACGCCGCCGTCGATGCCGACACCAAAGCCTCCAGCAGGGTGGAAAACGGCGTTCGCGGATGAATTCGATGGCACCAGCGTAAAGACCTCGAATTGGAAGGTGTACAACAACACCTACGGCGACGGTGATCCCAATATGTTGCATTGCCTGACCCCGAACAATGTGGTTGTCAGCAATGGCTCAGTGAAACTCAACGCCAAGAAGGGCGACGTCACCTGCGCGAACGGCAAAGCGAAGAGCTACAGCTCAGGATTCCTGGGCAGCCGTGAGGCCGCTCGCTACCATCCGCTGTATGGCCGCTACGAGATGCGGGCGCGCACTCCACACGGCCAAGGGCTCTTCCCTGCGCTCTGGTTGCGGCACCGCAACGGTTCCAGCGTGGCTGAGATCGATATCTTTGAGAACTTCCACTCCTCCTCCCCCGGCCAGGCCACCAGCACCGTGCACTTTCCGACGTCGATCGGGTACAACGTGGCCAAGAAGGGCACCAATTACGAGACAGCTGTGCGTGGCCGCGGCGGCTGGCACACCTTCGGTGTCGACATCCAACCGGTGACCCCCGGTGATGACACCAAGGTGAACTTCAAGTTCACCATCGACGGCGTGACGACGCTGAACTACACCAACACGAACGCCTCCAAGTGGACCAGCGTCGACAAGAACGCCGCCTGGGACATCGCACTGCAGCTCTACGTCGGCGGGACCTGGGCCGGCCACCCGGACCAGAAGCTCGGCTTCTATCCCGCCAGCGGTGGGATCTGCGCCCGGACGTCCAAAAAACCGCTGAACGGCGACATCTGGAACTGTCCCACCAGCGGTATCTGGCTGGCGCCGTGGCAGGACTCGACGTTCGAGATCGACTACGTCAGGGTCTACACGAAATCCTGACGCCCTGCGTCATCGAGTAGACAACGCGATCAGCTCCCGGTGCCGCCGCAGGACAGAGGCACCGGCGAGCAGCGCGTTCGCTGCGAACAGCGCCGTGTAGGCCGCGAAGAACGCTCGGGGAAACCCGGCAAGAAGGAAACACAGGCACAACACACCCGGGTCGGCGGGCAGCTGCAGCAGAGCCCGCCGGCTTGCTCCGGCCACCACGACGGGGGGTGCCTGCGCGGACCTGCGCAGCTGCTCGGCCAGGATTTGGCTCAGAAACCGGGTGCTGACCACCACCGTGTAGCCCAGTGGCACCAAGAACCACGCCACCGGAAGGTCCGGCAGGGTCCGGACGGCGTAGACCAGCACCGACGCGTGCAGGCAGGTCTGCCGGAACTGGTCGGTGACGTGGTCCAGCCACTCCCCGGCCGGCCCCATGGTGCCGGTCAACCTGGCCAGTTGCCCGTCGGCTGAATCCAGCGCGTATCCCAGCATCATCAAGACGCCCACCACCAGCCCCGTCCACGTCACGATCGGCGCGGTACACAGCAGGACCATGCCCAGGCAGCTGGACAGCAGGCTCAGGCCGGTCACCTGGTTGGCGGACAACTTGGCCAGGTAGCCGAACGCAGCGAACCGCCGGCCCAGCGGCCGATTGACGAACCGCGTGTAAGCCGGCACCGCCAACGGGTTCTTCTGCGATCCAGCAAGCCGTCGCACGACGGCGGCGTAGTTTTCCTTGGTCACGGTCATCGCTGCTCGAACGCCTCCCCGCTCACAGTCCCTGCCAGTCCGCCAGCATGCGATCCCCTGCGGACCTGCCGTCTTTGTACCACCGTTGAGGCGCAATGACCGGTCGCCGCGGCGTGCTCGGCCGGCCAAGGAAACCCGCCCACCAGCTGAACGAACTGTTCGCCAAGACGCGCACCCGACACGCACTCATCAACGCGATCTCTCCACCGTCACCGGTTGTCAGGGCGGCTCCGTCGACGAACGTGTCCTGCGGGCGCGCCAGCGTGGCGGCGACCCAGTCCAGGTCATCACTGAACCAGGCGACCCGGTGCAGCCCCTGTTCGGCCAGCATCGCGCGGGCCGCCGCGTAGTACGACGCAGACATCACGCCGTGGGTGGCAGCCGCTGCTGTATCCGTGATGTAGTCACCGCGCCGGACGTGGACAGCGACGGAGTCATCCCGGTGGATCCACTCCCGGTAGCACGCCCATCCTGCGGGCGACAGCTGGGAGGTCAGGAACTGAGTCGCCTCCTGATGCACCCGGGCCCTGACGACCTCGAAATATCGTGGCGACTGGAAGTACCCCAGCAGATACCGGGGAGGCTTGACGCGGCCCCGATCTCCGCTGGTCAGGAGGGTTGAGACGAGGGCCTCGTCGTACGTGCCGGCGTCGTCGCGAAGCAACCGGACCGGGAACGAACGCTGCGAACGGTTCCGCGTCGCCGCAGCTAGGGGCAGGCCGACGACTCGCGGCACCTTCGGCCAGGTCTGCAGCAGCGGGCCGACGGCCAGTGGCCGATCCCCTCGACAACGGGTGACGTCGGCGTGGACCGGCACCCCGGCAGCCCGCAGCGCAAGCCCGAACGCCCACTGAAAGAGCTGGTTGCCCAGACCGCCCTGCAGCGCCATGATCACCGGATCGCGCCGCACCGGTTGCAGCATCTCAGGACGCTTCGCGTGAGCTGTGGGCCGCACGGTGATCGACCGGCGACTGGTTGGTCGCTGGGACAGCATGCGTCTGCGGTCGTGACAGGGCGGCGCGAGGTTCGAGGGGCACCGCGTTGTGCTGCGGCGGCAGCCAGACCTCCCGCAACCGACCGACGTCGAACCAGCCGCTGGGTCGCCGGATCGCCCGGATGAGCTGGCGACGGACGGCGTTGGCCGTGGCCGGCGCCGGGGAGTCAGGCAGCGCGGCGCAGCCGCTGCGGCGAGGCCAACGCGACGTCCAGCCAGGCGTGCAGGGTCGCTTCGTCGGTCGCCACCACCGACGCACCCTGTCACTCGTCCGCCGGGCCAACCCTTGCAGAACTCCAGTAGATCACGACTTCAGTTGCTATTCAAAACGATTCACTCATGGCGCGGGTCACGCGCGGAGCTGAGATGCCCCTGGATGTAGCGTTCGAGCGCTTCGTGAACCTGGTCCACAACGAGCGGGATCTCCGCGCGTTCAGTGCGCGAAAAATCCTTCAACACGAACGCGCCGGGGTCCATCCTTCCCGGCGGTCTGCCAATCCCAACCCGCAAGCGCGCATAGTCCCGTGTGCCCAATGCCTTGCTGAGCGAGCGCAATCCGTTATGGCCTCCCTCGCCACCCCCAGCCTTCACACCCGTCGTGCCGAAGTCGAGGTCCAGGTCGTCATGCACGACGAGCAGGTTGGCGGTCTTGACGCTGAAATAGTCCAGCAGCGCTCGGACCGGTCCACCGGCCTCGTTCATGTACGTCGTTGGTTGGGCAAGGATGACCGGCACGGTGGCCGGGCCGGGCAGCCGGATCTGGGTGACCAAGGCTCTGGTCCGGTGTGCCCGCAACGTTTCACCATGAGCCTCGGCCAGCGCCGCCACCGCCATTGCCCCGACATTATGTCGGTTTGCAGCGTACTTCGCTCCTGGGTTTCCCAGTCCCACCACCGCCCAGAGCTGCGATGGCTGGGACCGCTGGCCGCGTGTCGTCAGCTCTCGTCCCCCGCGGCAGGCTCCGTCGACGCCTGGTCGGCATCCGTCGGCTCCTTCTCGATGCCGGCCACCAGCTCGGCTTCGGCGAGCTCAGCCTCGAGCGCGTCGGCGCTGATCGTCTGGGTGACATTGACGACGAGCAAGTCCGGGTCGTCCTCAAGCATGACCCCAGGCGGCAGGGCGATCTGGCCTGCGAGGATTTGCGTCCCAGCCCGCGCGCCCTCGATGTCCACTTCGAGCGTGTCGGGGATCGCCATGGCCTCCGCTTGGACCTGCAGCGTCTGCTTCTCGACGTTGACCAAGGTCTCGAGCGCGGCGTTGCCGACCATGGTGATCTGGATCTCGACGATCACCTTCTCGCCACGGCGCACAATGACCAGGTCCAAGTGCTCGATGACCGGCTTGATCGGATCGCGCTGGATGTCCTTGACCAGAGCCAGTTGCTCTTTGCCGTCGATACTGAGCGGGAGCACCGCGTTGGCGACCTTGACCGCCATCATGGTCTGGTGACCTGGCAGCGTCAGATGCAAGGGAGCCGCACCGTGGCCATACATGACTGCGGGGATCTTGCCCTGGCGGCGGATGCGGCGCGCGGCGCCCTTGCCGAACTCGCTGCGTGTCTCGACGACGATGCTGTCCTGGTCGGCCATCTGGTTCCTCCTGCTGGTGACAATGAAGGGCATCGCGCGAGCCGATCGAGCGGGCCATGCCACGTCACGGTGAGGCAGGAGCACCCGCGTCGATCACGGACCGTTCGATCCCTCGCCGAGGCAACCCTGCGATAATACCGGGCCTGCGGCGGCGCAAGAAATCCGGCCCCGCCATCGGGCGTCAGCCCGTGAACGCCTCGTCGAACAGGCTGGTGACCGAGCCGTCCTCGAACACCTCGCGAATCGCTTGGCTAAGCAACGGCGCGATGGAGAGCACCGTGAGCTGCTCGAACTGCTCCGTGGTGGCGGTCGGCAAGGTGTTCGTCACGATGACCTCACGAGCCCCCGACGCACACAGCCGCTGCACTGCCGAATTCGAAAAGAGCGCGTGCGTCGCGGCGATCACCACGCTGTTCGCGCCCGCGCCCATCAACGCCTCGGTGGCCTGCAGGACCGTACCGCCAGAATCGATCATGTCGTCGACCAAGATGCAGGTGCGGTCCTTGACGTCGCCGACCACCCGGTGAGCCACGCTCTGATTCGGCCGGTTGACGTCGCGGGTCTTGTGGATGAACGCCAGCGGGGCGCCGCCCAACCGTTTGCTCCAGTGCTCAGCCACCTTGATCCGGCCGGCATCAGGAGAGACCACTGCCAAGTCCTCATGCCCGTACTTTTCATCCACGTGCTTGCTCAGGATCGGTAGGGCGTGCAGATGGTCCACCGGACCGTCAAAGAAACCCTGGACCTGACTGGTGTGCAGGTCGACGCAGATCAGGCGGTCGGCCCCGGCAGCCTTGAACAAGTCGGCCATCAGTCGGGCCGAGATCGGCTCGCGCCCACGGTGCTTCTTGTCCTGCCGGGCATACCCGTAGAAGGGGACAACGCCAGTGATCCGCTTGGCGGAAGCACGCTTGAGCGCATCGATCATGATGAGGTGCTCCATGATCCACTCGTTGATCGGCGCCGTGTGACTTTGCATCACGAACGCGTCAGAGCCCCGGACCGACTCATCGAAGCGGACGTAGATCTCGCTGTTCGCGAACTCGTACGCCGTCAGGGGCAGCAGCTCGATATCCAGGCCCGAGGCCACCTCCTCGGCCAGGCCGTGGTGGGCCCGCCCGGAGAGCAGGATCAAGCTCTTCTCGGTGGTCCGTTTGATGCTGCTCACGCCTGATCTCCCCCGCCCAGCTGCGTGAACGCTTCCACGCGGTCTCCGGGCGCCACCGTGGCGTTGGGGCGCAGATGGACGTACGGACCGACAGCGGCCCCAGCTCCGACCAGGGCCAACAACCCGTGCGTTCGTTCCAGGCCGGCGTCATCGCCCACTTCGACGTCGCGCAGCGTGCAGTCCGGCCCGATCCGGACGCCGGAGCCGATCGAGGTCGCACCGAGCAATTGGGTTCCAGGAAGAATCGTGGTGTCTTGGCCGATCGACACATCAGCGTCGATCCACGTCGTGTTCGGGTCGACGATGGTGACCCCGGCGCGCATCCAGCCTTCGGCGACGCGCCGGTTCAGCTCGGCGCCGAGACGGGCCAACTGGACCCGGTCGTTGACGCCCTCGGTCTGCCAAAGATCGTCGATCAGGTGCGCCTCGACTCGCAGGCCGCGGTCTCGGGCGATCCCCACGACGTCAGTGAGGTACTTCTCGCCCTGCGCGTTGTCGGTGCCGACCTGGCCGAGTGACTCGATCAGCCATGACGCGTCGAAGGCATAGATGCCTGAGTTGATCTCACAGATCGCGCGCTGCTCAGCGGTGCGCCGTCGCCATCACGCAGGATCCGTCCGTACCCGGTGGGGTCGGGCACCCTGGCGGTGATCACCGTCACCGCACTGGCATTGCGGGTGTGCTGCGCGAGCATGGCGCGCAGCGTTTGGCTGGTCAACAGCGGCACGTCTCCGTAGGTGACCAGCACAGTGCCACGCAGCCCGGACGGCAGCGCGGCCAGGCCGCATTCGGCGGCCCGCCCAGTGCCCTTGATCTCGTCTTGATCGGCGATCACCGCATCCGGGGCAATCGCCGCGATGTGCGTGGCGACCTGATCCCGTTCGTGGCGGACCACAACCGCGAGGTGGTCTGGGGACAGCCCGCGGGCGGCCACGATCGCGTGCCCCAGCAGGGAACGCCCGCCGATGGTGTGCAAGACCTTCGGCGTGACAGACTTCATTCTGGTGCCCTCACCTGCCGCGAGGACGATGACAGCGGTTGGGCTGGCGCTCAAGCGAACTCTCCCGACTCACAGCATGGCCTACGGCCTGGATTCTGTGGCTCCCGGTCTGAGCGCAGCTAGACCTGCCGCCAGCGCATCGACCGGAACCCGGCTGAGTCTATCGCCGAGCGACACCGCGTCAGGCGTCGTATCGCCAAGGTGATCAGCGGCTCCCCGGGATGGAATCGAACCATCGTCGCTAATCCTGATTCAAAGTCAGGCGGGCCCTACCAACAGACCAACCGGGGATCAGGCCCGGTCCCGGGCCGACCACACCAGGGTAGTGGACACCGCGCGCGACTCACGGCAACGGCAGCCCCGACGGCAGTTATCTCGATATCGAGTAACTCGAGGGCTAGACTCTTGGCCGTGATGGGGCAAGAGGACGAGGTCGACCACATCGTCAAGGTGTGGCAGCGCGAAACACCGCACCTTGATGCCACACCGCTGCACGTGTTGTCCCGGATCTCTCGCCTGTCCAAACACTTGGACCGGGCCCGCCGGGCAGCGTTCGCAACGCACCAGCTCGAGGTCTGGGAGTACGACGTCCTGGCCGCCCTACGCCGTGCCGGG
>CAJDVI010000082.1_pt1 | contig 9980 bp, 8 predicted proteins | sample 7391351 | NCBI WGS metagenome assembly CAJDVI01 (sample SAMEA7055704, study PRJEB34461) | soil metagenome | biome: terrestrial ecosystem; feature: Peninsula; material: soil | place: Antarctica | collected 2016 | reverse complement strand
GATCGACTACGCCAACATCACGCTGAAGTAGACCTCTGCTCGCGACCGACACAACGACGGGTCGTGCCCGAACCTCCAAGGTCGCGGCACGGCCCGTCGTTCGTGCGTGCGAAGAGCCTTCCAATTCTGCGTGATGAGCGCGGGTCGGATGCTGGCTCCGGCCCCCGCGGATGTAGCGTCGAACCACGGTCGTGAGGCATGAGTAGCCACCGCTCCCCCAGGAGGTGACATGGGCAAGTACGTCGTGAGGCGGCTGCTCCAGATGATCCCCGTGCTTCTCGGCGCGACGTTTCTAATCTTCACGTTGGTGTTCTACCTGCCCGGTGATCCGCTCGCCGGCAAATGCGGGGAACGCCCCTGCTCGGAGGCCTACGCCGCCAAGTTCCGCGCCGAGCACAACCTGGACGACCCGCTGGTGGTGCGCTATGGAAAATACTTGGGCAAGCTCGCGCAGGGCGACCTTGGTACGAACTTCTATGACATTCCGGTCGCAAAGGATCTAGCCCAGCGCTATTCGACGACCACCAAGCTGGCCTTGATGGCGCTGGCGTTCGAAGCAGTGATCGGCATTACCGGCGGGGTGGTTGCCGGGATCCGTAAGGGGAGGTTCCTAGACTCCCTGGTGTTGGTGAGTTCCTTAGTAGTGATCTCGATCCCGATCATGGTGACCGCTTCGGTCGCGCAGATCGTGTTCGGCATGAAACTCGGGTTGTTTCCGATCACCGTTTCCTCGCAGGCGACGTTTTACGAACTGCTCATGCCAGCGTTCGTGCTGGGCTCTGTCTCGATCGCCTATATCGCCAGGCTCACCCGAAACTCCCTGGTCGACAATTTGCGCGCCGACTACGTGCGAACCGCAATCGCGAAGGGCATGTCCCGGTCCCGGGCGGTCGGGGTGCACACCCTGCGGAACTCGTTGATCCCGGTGGTCACCTTCATGGGGTACGACCTGGGCGCTTTGATGGGCGGCGCAATCATCACGGAACGGATCTTCAATATCCAGGGGGTGGGTGGGTACGTCTTCACCAGCATCCGCTCCCGAGACGGCATCGCGGTGGTTGGGACAGTGACCGCGCTGATCCTCGTCTACCTCCTGGTCAACCTGCTGGTGGACCTCCTGTACGGCGTTCTGGACCCGAGGATCAGCCATGACTGAGGCCAATCGAGAACTGCTCGCCGAAGAACAGCTTCCGGCGGCGACCCCGCTGGAGCCGATCGATGGGCCAGACCAGAGCCGGTCGCTGGCTTCCGACGCGTGGCGAGCCCTGCGCCAGAACCCGTTGTTCTGGGTCTCGGTCACTTTGATCAGCGTCTTCGTCCTGATGGCCATCGTCCCGCAGTTGTTCACCAGCAAGGACCCCACCTACGCGGATTTGCGGCTCGCCCGGCAGACCCCGAGCGTCGAGCACTGGTTTGGCACCGACTACCTGGGCTATGACCTGTACGCCCGGTGCATCTACGGGGCGCGCGCATCCATCATGGTCGGGGTCCTCTCCTCGCTGTTCACCCTGGCCCTGGGGACCTCCATGGGCATCTTCGCCGGCTACCTGGGTGGTTGGGCGGACACGCTGATCAGTCGATTCGCAGACGTCTTCTTCGCCATTCCCCTGCTCCTGGGTGGCATCGTGCTCCTGTCCGCGTTCCCCAGCGAGGGATCGTCGTACCTGAGCGTGGTCCTCCGCGTCGTCTTGGTCATGGTGCTGTTCGGCTGGCCCGGCATTGCCCGGTTGATGCGTTCAAGCGTCCTGCAGGTCAAACCGCAGGATTACGTCCAGGCGGCACGGGCGCTCGGTGCCAGCCCGTTCCGGGTGGTCCGTTCGCACATCCTGCCGAACGCGATCAGCCCGGTCATCGTGGTGTCGACGATCAACCTGGGCGCGTTCATCACCACCGAGGCAGCGCTGTCGTTCTTGGGGATCGGGCTGACCCCGCCGACGATCTCCTGGGGCGTGATGATCAACGATGCCCTGGTGACGCTTCGGACCAGCCAGCACATCCTGCTCTTCCCCAGCCTCTTCCTGTGCCTGACGGTGCTGGGATTCATCATGCTCGGTGACGCTATCCGTGACGCCTTCGACCCCAAGAGCAGGTGAGCCGATCATGATGCGCACTCCATCGCCTCAGGCCGCGCGTTCGACGCCAGGGGCATCGAGCTCGCAGTACCAGCCCGTTCACGGTCGGCTCCTGGACATTGAAGATCTGCACGTCGAGTTCCACACCCCCGATGGCGTGGCTCGGGCAATCAACGGCGTCGACCTGACCCTTGATGAGGGCGAGACGCTGGCCATCCTCGGCGAGTCCGGGTCGGGGAAGTCGGTCACCGCCGCCGCCATCATGGGCATCCTGGACATACCGCCGGCGCAGATCCCGCAGGGCCGGATCTCCTACTGCGGCCACGACCTGCTCGCGATGCCCGAGGACGCGCGCCGCAAGGTCCGAGGTCCGGAGATCTCGATGATTTTCCAGGACGCCCTTTCCTCGCTCAACCCGGTCTTCCCGGTCGGCTGGCAGATCGCCGAGATGTTCCGTCAGCACCGACGAATGAACAAGAGCGATGCGTACGCCCAGGCGGTGCGGCTCATGGAGCGGGTGTCGATCCCAGGGGCGAAAGAGCGAGTCAAGGCCTACCCGCACCAATTCTCAGGCGGCATGAGGCAACGGATCATGATCGCGATGGCGATCGCCCTTGACCCAGCCGTGCTGATCGCTGACGAACCCACCACTGCGTTGGACGTCACCGTCCAGGCGCAGATCATGCAGCTCCTGGCCGATCTCCAGGACGAGCGCAAGATGGGACTCATCCTGATCACCCACGATCTTGGTGTGGTGGCCGACGTCGCCGACCGGATCGCGGTGATGTACGCCGGTCGGATCGTTGAGACGGCGAACGTCTACGACATCTACCGGCAACCAGCGCATGCCTACACCCGTGGCCTGCTCGACTCGATCCCACGACTGGACCAGAAAGGCCAGACGCTGCGGGCCATCGGCGGGCTCCCGCCCAACCTCATGCGAATTCCACCGGGCTGTGCATTCAATCCGCGGTGCCCATTCGCGCAGGAGGTGTGCCGCCGGGAGCGCCCAGAACTCATTGAGGTCCGCCCCGGCCGGTACGCCGCGTGTCACTTCGCTGAGGAGGTGCTCAATGCCTGAAACGATGACCCAGGGTCCCGACGCTCACGTGCACGGCGGGGGTGACGCGGTCCTCGTTGCTTCGGACTTGGTCAAGTACTACCCCATCAAGGGTGGCGTCCTGCGGCGCACGGTCGGCCAGGTCAAGGCCGTCGACGGAGTGAGCTTCACATTGCACCGTGGGGAGACGCTCGGTGTCGTCGGGGAGTCGGGCTGCGGCAAATCCACCCTAGGTCGGCTGCTGATGCGCCTGGAAGAACCAACCTCCGGGCAATTGGAGTTCGAGGGGGTGGACATGTACGCCCAGCGCGGTCGCTCGATGCGCAAGCTGCGCCGGGACATCCAGATCGTCTTCCAGGACCCGTACACGTCGCTGAACCCGCGGATGACCGTCGGGGACATCGTCGGTGAACCGTTCGAGATTCACGCAGACGTGGTGCCCAAGGGTGGCCGACGCAAGGCGGTGCAGGATCTGCTCGACTTGGTCGGGCTGAACCCCGAACACATCAACCGTTATCCCCATCAGTTCTCCGGCGGGCAGCGGCAACGGATCGGTATCGCTCGCGGGATCGCTCTGAACCCCAAGGTGCTGATCTGCGACGAGCCGGTCTCGGCGCTCGACGTGTCCGTGCAGGCCCAGGTGGTCAACCTGATGGCCAAGCTGCAGCAAGAACTCGGATTGTCCTACGTGTTCATCGCCCACGACCTGTCGGTGGTCCGGCACATCTCGGACCGGGTCGCCGTCATGTACTTGGGCAAGATCGTCGAACTCGGCACCGAGGACGAGATCTACAGCTACCCCACCCACCCGTACACGCAAGCATTGCTGTCCGCAGTACCCGTCCCCGACCCGACGCTGCGCGGTCACCGGCAACAGATCGTGCTCACCGGCGATGTCCCGTCGCCGGCGAACCCTCCCTCCGGTTGCCGGTTCCACACCCGCTGCTGGAAGGCGCAGGAGGTGTGCAGCACGCAAGACCCGGAGCTGATCGACCGCCCCGATGGGCGCAGCGGACACCAGTCAGCTTGCCACTTCGCCCAGGTGGAGCGGATTCTGGAGACGGTTGACCTCTCGCACCCGCAGCAGCGGGCCACAACCTCGAGCTTCGAACCCACCGATCAGCCGCCCCACGACCCGATCCCCTGACCGCACGCCCACTGCCACGTGAGTCACCGCGTTGGCGGCGCCTTCCCCAATCTGTCGCGAAGCCACCGCCAGCGTGTGGCCAATCGGGCCTCGAAACCACGGTCGGTCGGGTGGTAGTAGTCAGCGACGCCGGCCAGGTCATCGGGCAGATAGTGTTGCGCGGCCACCCCATCTGGTGCGTCGTGCGCGTACCGATAGCCCTCGCCGTGACCCAGTCGGCGGGCGCCGGCATACCCGCTGCCGCGCAGGTGCACCGGCACCGCACCACCCAGGCCCGCCCGGACATCCTCGATGGCGGCACCGACGGCCAGGTAGGCCGCGTTTGATTTCGGCGCCACCGCGAGGTGGACGACGGCCTGCGCCAAGATGATCCGGGCCTCCGGCATGCCGATCTGCGCCACGGCATGCATGGCGGCGACCGACGTTTGCAATGCGGTGGGGTCGGCCATGCCGACGTCCTCGCTGGCGCAGATCACGATGCGCCGGGCAATGAACCTGGGGTCCTCTCCCGCCTCAAGCATCCGGGCCAGATAATGCAGCGCTGCATCCACATCCGACCCGCGCATCGACTTGATGAAGGCGCTCGCGACGTCGTAGTGCTGATCGCCCGCACGGTCGTACCGGACTGCGGCATGCTCGACCGCCTGCTCGACCTGGTCCACGGTGATCGTCAAGGGAGCCTCGGTCGTGGCGGCTGCGGCTCCAGCCGTATCCAGGGCCACCCCGGCGGCCGCCTCCAGAAAGGTCAAGACTCGCCGCGCGTCTCCGCCGGACATCCGGACCAGGTGATCGCGGGCCTGCTGCGGCAGGATGAACGCTCCGGCCAGCCCACGCTCGTCGGGCAGCGCGGCATCGAGCACCGCCTCGACCTCGGCGTCGGCCAATGCCTCCAGCCGGACCAGCAGTGAACGGGACAGCAGCGGTGCGATCACTGAGAACGAGGGGTTTTCAGTGGTTGCCGCGACGAAGATGATCGTGCGGTTCTCCACAGCCGGGAGCAGCGCGTCCTGTTGGGCCTTGCTGAACCGGTGAATCTCGTCAAGGAAGAGCACGGTGGCTCGTCCGTACAGGCCCAGGTCGCGCACCGCGCCCTCGATGACCGCCCGTACATCCTTGACGCCGGCGGTGACCGCGGAGAGTTCGACGAATCGTCGTCCCCCCGCCGCGGCGACCAGATGCGCCAGCGTGGTCTTGCCGGTTCCTGGCGGCCCCCACAAGATGGCTGACTGCGGGCCCACCCCGGAGCCGCAGGCGCCTTCGATGAGCCGGCGCAACGGGCTTCCGGGCCGCAGCACGCCTGACTGTCCGTGCACCTCATCGAGTGATCGCGGCCGCATCCGGACTGCCAGCGGAGCGCTTGGTGACACCGCAGAACCGCCGCTAGGCCGAGACGGCTGCGACGGTGGCGTGTCAAACAGGTCGCTCACCCAGGCAGGCTATCTCGAGGTCGGGCCGCCGACTTCGTGCCGGCAGGCCCCGCAACAAGCAGCCCCTGGGCGCGAAACCAGCCCCCGCCCGCGTCAGCGTCCTGTTTTGGGCCAGTCACCGGCTCGTTCGATGGTGGCCGTGGGGGCCGCCACCGTCGGCTTGGCGTCGACACCGGCTTCCTTGCGCTGCTCCGGCGTGATCGGCGCGGGCGCGTCGGTCAACGGGTCGTAGCCACCGCCGGACTTGGGGAAAGCGATGACGTCACGGATCGTGTCGTACCCGCCGAGCAGCATCACGATCCGGTCCCACCCGAACGCGATGCCACCGTGCGGCGGGGCACCGTAGGCGAACGCGTCGAGCAGGAACCCGAACTTTTCCCGAGCCTGCGTCTGGGACAGCCCCATCACTGCAAAGACACGTTCCTGAATGTCGCTGCGGTGGATTCGGATCGACCCACCGCCCAGTTCGTTGCCGTTGAGCACCAGGTCGTACGCATACGCCAACGCCGACCCCGGGTCGGTGTCGAACGTGTCCAGGAACTCGGTCTTCGGCGAGGTGAACGCGTGGTGCACAGCGGTCCAGGCGCCAGCACCGACCGCGACGTCACCGGCGGCCACGGCCTCTGAGACCGGCTCGAACAATGGGGCGTCGCACACCCACAGAAACGCCCAGGCAGCCTCGTCGATCAACCCACATCGGCGCCCGATCTCCAACCGAGCGGCACCGAGCAGCGCCCGTGAGGGTTTGACTGCTCCGGCGGAGAAGAACACGCAGTCTCCCGGGGCAGCGCCGACGTGCGCAGCCAAACCTGCCCGATCGTCCTCTGAGAGGTTTTTGGCCACCGGCCCGCCCAGCGAGCCGTCCGGGGCGACGAGCACGTAGGCCAGGCCTTTGGCCCCGCGTTGCTTGGCCCAGTCCTGCCACGCATCAAGTTGCTTGCGCGGCTGACCGGCCCCGCCCGGCATGACGACCGCACCGACGTACGCCGCGTTGGCGGGTTGGAACAGCTTGAACGGGGTGTCCTTGAAGAACTCTCGACACTCCACCAACTCGTTGCCGAACCGCAGGTCCGGCTTGTCGGTCCCGTACCGGGCCATCGCCTGCGCATACGACATCCGAGGAAATGGGGCGCCTAGCTCCACCCCGATCAGCTGCCAGATCTCGGTGACGATCGCTTCGCCGAGTTCCATCACATCGTCTTGCGTGACGAAGCTCATCTCGATATCGAGTTGGGTGAACTCAGGCTGCCGGTCGGCCCGGAAGTCCTCGTCGCGGTAGCACCGAGCGATCTGGTAATAGCGTTCCATGCCGGCCACCATGAGCAACTGCTTGAACAGTTGCGGGCTCTGCGGCAGTGCGTACCAGGACCCAGGGGCAAGACGCGCGGGGACCAAGAAGTCACGGGCGCCCTCAGGGGTTGACCGGGTCAGCGTAGGGGTTTCGATCTCGACGAAGTCGCGCTGCTCCAGCACCCTCCGGGCTGCCGCGTTGACCTTGGAACGCAGCCGGATGGCCGCGCCAGTGGACCGCGCGCCCGGGCGGCGTAAGTCCAGGTAGCGGTGCTTGAGGCGCGCCTCCTCACCGACCGTGACCCGCTCATCGATCTGGAACGGTAAGGTCGCGGCCGCGGACAGCACCTCGATCCGCTCGGCGACGACCTCGATCTCACCGGTGGGCAGGTCAGCGTTGGCGTTGCCCTCAGGTCGCGCCCGGACCGTCCCGCTGATCAGCACGCAGTATTCGCTGCGCAGGTCGTCAGCGCCCCCCTGCGTGAGCACCTCGTCCCGAACGACGACCTGTACAACGCCTGAGGAATCCCGCAGGTCCAGGAACGCGACGCCGCCGTGGTCACGCCGCCGGGCGACCCATCCGGTCAGCGTGACCGAGTCGCCGGCATGGTGCGCCCGCAACGTACCGGCGGGGTGGGTTCGTAACACGGCGTGGTCCTTTGGGTTGTCCGGTGAGCCGCCACGATTGTACGGGCGGGCGCGCAGTCCCCGACCAAGTCAAGACCTCGTGGCCTTGGCCGCAGAGTCCGGCCTCGGCGGGCCATCACGTCCTGGGCTGCTCAGCTCAAGCGTTCCAGCAGCCAGTTGTCCATCCGGGCAAAGACGCGGGCCCGCACCGGCGGCGCGGAAAGGAACAGGTCGTGCAGCCCGCCGGAGACCATCACCGTTGTCACGTCCGTCCCCAACGAGGGCGCCCACTGCATCATGTGATGCACGTCGAGCACGGTGTCGGTGGTCATCGCCTCAGGTGCCCATTTCGTCAAACCCAGCCGACTGGCGTCGGAATGGAGCACCAGAATCGGTAGGTCCAGGGCCAGACCCCGGTGCAATCGAGCCTGCGCCCGGCGGATCGCGGCGATCCAGGCCATGTGCACCGGCGCGCCCTTCATCGGCTTCCATTGCAGGTTGTACCTCCACTCGCCGCGATAGTCGACGTGCAAAGACTCGCCGTACGCCGGGCTGATTGTGTGCGGCAGCACCACCTGCGGAAGCCCTCGGGCAGCGCCGCGGATCAGCCACGTGCCGACATTTCGCATCATCCACGATTCGGCCAGGTCCAGCCACGGACTGTTCAAGATGAGCGCCTCGGGCTCCACCGTGCCGCGCCGGCTGGCCAGCCACAACGGTGCGATCAGTCCGCCCGTGGAGTGACCGAGGACGACCAGCCGGGCATGACCGTCGGTCTTGGTGATGAGCGCGGCGGCGGCATCCAATTCCTCGTAGTACTCGCGCAGGTCGGTGGTGTAGTACGGCACCGCATCGGGACGCAACGAGCGGCCGTAGTGCCGTAGATCCAGCGCGTAGAAGTCATAGCCCAGTCCGGCGAAGTGCTCGGCCACATGCGTCTGAAAGAAATAGTCGATCCAGCCGTGCAAATACAGCACCGCACCTCGGGAGTTTTGCGGGGCGCGATGCCGCACCAGCGTGGCAATGAGGTCTCCGGCCAGCGGGATCGTGCGCGCCGTATAGCCCGGGCCGAGGTGATCCTCGATGGTCAACGTGTCAGTCATGACGACTCCCTCAGGCCTGTTGGCGGCGGCGCGGTCAGGTTACACCGGTGAGCACGCCCTGATCCGACGGCTCAGCCCGGGCGAGCCGGCAGCCTAACCCCGGTACGCCGGGTGCTGCGGCCAGGGGGTGTCATATCCCCGCAATGTGGTCCAGTCCCGCGCACGGGCGGCATGAGCAGCCAGGACGCCCACGATGGCGGAGGCGTTGTTGAGGCCTCCGGTCAACACCGCGGCATGTGCCTCATCGAGGTCGATCCAGCCGGCCGGCATGCCCAGTTCTTCCCCGGTCCGTTTGTGCCGCTGCGGCTCGGGAACGTCGCTGAGGTCGCGAGCCAGGTAAATGCGAATCGCTTCGCTCATGGCACCGGGTGAGGGATAGAAGTCCAACAGCACGTCCCAACGCGCCGCCACCAGGTCGGCTTCCTCGGCCAATTCCCGAGCGGCCGCCTGCCAGGGGGGTTCACCCTCGACGTCCAACAAGCCCGCCGGCAGCTCCCACTCGGTCGTGGCGACCGGGTGCCGATACTGCTTGACCAGGTACAGCTGCTCGCCGGAGCCACAGTTCTGTCCGTGCCCGCTGTCCCCGGTGACCGGATCGGGATAGGGCCGCAGCGCAAGGACGGCCACCGCGCCGGGGTGTCCTAGATACTCCCGCTTGACCGTCCCGGCCGCGCCAAGGTCCACATGGTCGCGCTGCACGTCCCAAATCAGTCCGTGGTAGCGGACTTCCCGCTGCTGAACCGGTCGCGAACCCAGGTCGTCGCCGAGTTCGCCAGCCGTTACCACGCGAGCGGACAGGCTCATGACACCCCGGCCGCGGTGACGGACTCCGCGTCGGACTCGGCGTTGGACGGGGATCCGGGCAACGTCAGTGCGCGGCGACGTGCCAGTGCCGCCCCGACAAGACCGGCAAACAACGGGTGGGCCCGATCCGGCCGGGACAAGAACTCGGGGTGGGCTTGCGTCGCCACGTAGTAGGGGTGCACGGTCGCCGGTAACTCGATGAATTCCACGAGGCTGCCATCCGGCGACGTACCGCTGAAGACCAACCCCGCCGCCTCGAGTCGCTCTCGGTAACTGTTATTGACTTCGTAGCGGTGCCGGTGCCGCTCATCGACGTGCTGGACGCCGTACGTCGTCGCGATGACCGAGCCTGGGAGCAACTCGGCCGGATACGAGCCGAGCCGCATCGTCCCTCCCAGGTCGCCTTGGCCGTCGACGATCGACTGCTGTTCGCCCATCGTGGCCACCACC
>CAJDVI010000081.1_pt1 | contig 10098 bp, 7 predicted proteins | sample 7391351 | NCBI WGS metagenome assembly CAJDVI01 (sample SAMEA7055704, study PRJEB34461) | soil metagenome | biome: terrestrial ecosystem; feature: Peninsula; material: soil | place: Antarctica | collected 2016 | reverse complement strand
GTCGTGGGTCACGAAGATCTAACCGCCGCAACGTCCTTGGCCCGATACGTCGAATGGTTCGGACGGGGTGCGTCAACGCTGATTCGACCCCGTCTGCCTTACGACGACTTCAGCTGCGTGACTAGTGCGGTCGCTGCCATGACGCCGGAAGCGCTACTTATCACCGACCTTGAAGACCAAAGCGAGAGCTGCAGCGGGTTGGGTGCCACTTCAGAAGGACAGCCATCGAACGGCGCCATCCTGGCTTTTCACACCTCGGGCTCCACGGGTGCCCCGAAGTGCGTCATCTATGGGCGCGCGGAGGCGGACAGTCATGCCGCGGTCGTAGCGGAAATTCTTGAACTCGACGGCGCAACAACCTATTTAGCTCTTCCACCCCCTCGGTTTGCCTACGGACTCAGCATCCTCCACAGCCACCTGCTGGCTGACGTCCACGTCACTTTCGTCACGTCGGGCACGGAGCTTTCGGCAGCGGCGCCGCTCGACGGGCGTTCTCTGGCCATCTACGCGCTCCCCCAACACGCGCCCCTTCTCCTGTCATCTTCACTCAGGCCCGACAGCGTCGAGCGTCTCTTCATCGCGGGCGGGCGGTTGTCGCAAGCGTCCGCGGCAGCGCTCGCGCGCAGATTTCCGCGTATGCGCCTCACGAACATGTATGGGCAAGCCGAGATGGGCCCACGCCTTGCTACGTGGGAGGGCGACCCTCTCGACTTCGTCGAGGGAATGATCGGCACGCCGATCCCCGGCGTTGACCTTGACGTCTCTCCCGACGGCGAACTCCTCGCGCGCAGCGACCACGCCATGACCTGGAGCATCAAGCCGCCCTACACGAACGTCGAGCCATTCACTGGTCGTCACGAACTCGTACGCACCGGCGACCGCGCCACCCGCCTACCAGACGGGACGTTCCGCCACGATGGCCGAGCAGATCACTTCCTGAACGTGGCCGGCACCAAGGTCGACGTGCGACAGATCACCGCGATCGTCACCCGGGTCGCTGAACCGTTGTTGGTGCAGGTCCACAGCCGACCCGCCAGAACCGGCGACACCGTACCCGTCGTCGAGATCGTGGCGGACGGCCAGCCGACCGTCGAAACCGTCACCATCCGGCGTGCCCTGCATGCCGAATTCGGCAGTTTGGCCGCCCTCTTCGACCTGCGCTACGTGGACACCCCGACCGTGAAGGAGAGTGGCAAGTGAGCACCGTTGACCAACGCTGCGCATGGATCGAGGAGCAGGTCCGTCTACTCGGCCGGCGTGGTGCGGTCGTGCAGCTGTCGGGAGGGATCGACTCCTCGGTCGTCGTCCACCTCTGCGCTCGAGCGCTCGGCCCCGACAACGTCGTCGCCCTCTACCTCCCGGACACGTCCACCAGTCCTGAGACCCGTCACTATGTGGAGGCTGCCGCTGTCAGCGGTGGAGTGCACCTCCTGGAGCGCTCGATCGCCGAAGCGATCGAAGCTCAGCAACCCATCAGCGACATCACGGCCCTCATCCGGCGATACGCCCCCGAGTATGACCCCGCCACCCACGCGTACTCGGTCAACGCCGCCACCCACGTTGCGCGTCGGCTCGGCGCCCTCGTGTACCAGGTCGTCATCGGGCCCCGCCGCGGAAAGCCCGAGCGGACTCTGCGCGTCTCCGTCGACGACCTGCGACGCTTGATCGCCTACCAGAATCGCAAGCAGCGCACGCGCATGCTCTTCGCGTACGCGGAGGCCGAAGCTCTTGGGTACGCGGTCGTCGGGGCGAGCAACGGCGACGAGCTGGACACCGGGTTCGTGGTGAAGTACGGAGATGACGCCGCGGATATCTGCGCCATCGGTGACCTGACCAAGCCCCAGGTGTACGAATTCGCTCGGGACCTGGACGTGCCCCAGGAGATCATCGCGCGCACGCCCACCACCGATACGTACGCGCTGGACCAGAGCCAAGAGGATTACTATTACGCGCTCCCAGCTGATGCCCTGCGTCACCTCCTCGGCGACGGCAGCGAGCCCCCGACGGATCAAGTCATCCAGGATGTTCTACCCAGCTGCCCTGGGTGGAGCGCCGACGCCTTGAAGCAGGCGGCCACGGGACTGGCCGGCACACTCCGCTACCAACAGACGAGAAGTCTGCGCCCCTGATACCACCGATGCCGCTGACCGGTCAGACCACCCGAAACTTTGGGTTCGTGACCGGAATCACAGAGGACATCGTAGAAAGACAGAACACCGAAAGGAACTTCGCATGAGGCCTGCTTGGGACGTCATCGAGAAGCAAATCCTCGACAACGTTTTCTACGCGTTCGACGCCGACGCCGTACGTCGATCGACCGATCTGCCGGCCGACCGGATGCTCGATTCCCTTTCGATAGTGGCGATCCTCGAAACACTGATCGAAGCGACTGACGATGAAGACGCTTTCGACGTCGCCCAAGCAGCAGACTTCCGGAATCTGGCTTGCATCCGCGAGCTGTACGAACGGGTGTGACGTGTGCGGCTTTGCCGTCGTCATCGGCGCTGGGGCGGTTGAGTCGGCACAGACGAGGCCAGATGCGGCGACGCGTCAAGAGGCGGTCGAACTCGCGTTGGCCCGGCGTGGCCCCGATGGAATCCAGTGGCTCGTCCAGACCGACGTCATCATGGCAGCCGCTCGCTTGGTGCACTGGGAAGAGGGCTCCGTTGCACAGCCGTACGAAGGAGGCGACGGGAGACTCGGCGTCTTCAACGGCGAACTGTTCAACCTCGAGGCGCTGCAGGCGCGCGTGGGAATGCCGGATGCGTCGGAGATCGAAGTGCTGGTCGCCGGGCTGGCGCTAGAGGGCCCCGCCTTTCTGGAGGCGGTCGATGGCCAGTTCGCGGCGGTCGTCCGTGGTCGTGCCGACGCTCGGTTCACCGCGGTGCGGGACCGATTCGGGATCTGTCCGCTCTATTACTCCGCGATCCCCGGCGGGACGGTCCTTGCGTCGAACTTGGCATCCCTGCAGGCGCTCCACAGCGAGGAATTCCGTCTCTCCATCGAGGGCCTGGCGGGCACGTTGAGGGCCTGGGCCCCGAGCCAAGGTCGCACCGTGTTCGACGGGATCGACCAGGTCATGCCGGGGGGGATTGTCACCTTCGACGATGGCGCCGAGTCCAGCCGCTCCACGTGGGCGCACGAGAGCGTTCGATGCGCGCCGGCCACTCAGGCGACGTCTGAGGTGGGGCGAGTGTCCCACGACGTGGCGGCTATGGCCCAGCGGCTGGAAGACGCGTTGCGGTTGTCGGTGACGACCAGGCTGCGGTCGTCGACCCCTGTCGCTTGCCTGGTCAGCGGTGGGATCGACTCCACGATCGTCGCAGCTTTGGCGGCCGAGGGCGGGGCGACGACGGGGATCGGCCTCGTCGTCGACGGCGATCACGAGGTGGCGGAGCGGCAACGAGACGTCGCGGATGCGGTGGGGTTGACGCTACTTCAGCACGTTCTGACCCCGTCGGAATGCCTGGCTCTCTTCCGACAATATGTCGCGACGCGGCGAGTTCCTTTGGTCCGCCTCGGCCCGATCGGGATGACGGCGCTCGCGCGCCGTGCTAGAAGTGAAGGGATCCGCGCGGTGCTGTCCGGTGAGGGTGCCGACGAGCTGTTCGCCGGCTACGACTCGTACCGCATCTTGGCCGCACGCGCCGGCCAGTTCGGGCCCGTTGAGAGGCTGGACTGGGCGGCTTTCGGGCTTCCCGAGTTCGGCGCCGCGCGCGGGGAACGGTGGGCACGCGTGTACTGGCGTACCTTAGTCGCGTTGAGCGCCGGCGATCCCACGTCTCGGGTCGATCTGCTACGGCCCCTCGAGCGTTTGCTCTCACCCGAGTTGGCTGCCGCGGCCCTCAGCGGCGCTGTCGGTAAGGATCACGATCTGCGCGAGTTGCCAATCAGTCCTCTCCTGGCGCGCAGGGAAAGCGATATTCGAGACCTCTTGGGCGCTTACCTCTTGACCATCCAAGGAGATCACGCGTGGATGGAGGAGGGCGTGGAACTGCGCCCTCCCTATCTGTCCCGCGAGGTGGCATCTTTAGCTCTGAGCCGTCCGCCAGAGGACTTCGTCTCTGTTTCGTCGGGTAAGCAGCCCGTGCGTGAACTTCTGCGGCGGCTGGCCCGTACAAACCCCCGCCTGTCAAGCCTCAACTTTGCTAAGGCTGCGTTCCGCGTAGACGCCAGCTTTCTCTTCCGAGAGAAGGCCGTGTCGACAGAGTTCATAACATTGATGTCCGATAGCCCCCGGCATGTTGTCGATGTCGATGGGGTGATGGAACGGGCCGTGCGCTGCGCACAGGCCGGTACCTGCAGCGAAGCGGAGTCGATGCTCTTCACCTTCACGGCGTCTCTCGGTGTGCTGGCGAGTCAATCAGCATCACCTGATTGACTCGTTATCTGACCCGATAGATTACCGGGCGAGGCATCTACCCGCCGGAGATCGCAGACACGAACCCTTGTGCTGCACGCTTTGCCCCGTCGGGGTTGAGGTGTCCGCCGTCGGTGGTGTACGCGGCCTGAAGCGCCTCATACTCCAGCCCCATCTTCGACCCGGTCGCCCGATCACCAGTGGAGCTCGTCGACTCTATGGCCGCGATGTCCAGGACCTGCTTGTGCTTCAGCTCCGTGCGCACAAGAGAATTGAACTGTGTGCGTTTCCAGTTGCGCAACTCCCCTTGAGATTCAAGTGGTGCCGTGGTGTATATGAATTTCACTTGCGGGTAGTCGCGCTCCAGGCCACCCATCGTATTTTGGTACTTCTCAAACACGGCGCGCGGATCACTCTTAAGGCCGAAATCCACATAGCACAGCTTCATGAGAGCGACGTCGACGTGGTCGCCGACTCCGCTGCGCATCATCTGGTCGAAAGCGGCAATCTTGCTCTCAGGATCTCCGTTGTGGCCGATATGCGCGTCAGCCACGTAGCCGTCACTGAGGCTACTGAGGTCGTTTGCGCTCGCGATCGACGTGAAGTTGGGGGGCGCCTGGTCGGTGTCAGCGTAAAGGGTGCGTACACCTTGCAGGATGTTGTCGCCCACGGATTGATGACCGAAGAACACTCTGTGGGACCTTAGGGAGGCAAGTTCGTCGTCTGACGCGACGCCGGGCACGCTGGTGGGCGACGCTATCGGCACCATATTGCGCTGGTAGTTGAACAGGTAAGCCCCAGCGACCGCCACGCACAACGCCGAGAGCAAAGCCACCCCTCGTAGTGCTTTTTTTACCCGACCTGCGTTCGCGCGATCCACGGTTTTCCTCCCCATTATTGAACACTCGTCCAATAGTAGCTGATCGGTCAAACGCGGAAGCGGTCGGCCCGGCTTGCGAGGGAGGTCGGGGCCGGGCCAGCCACGTCGTTGCAACCGGTCCGTGAGAGGCCACCATGTCTGATCGTTGGGCCCGTCCGCGACCGGGAAGCCGGGCGCGCGGGGCCAACCACCACCGTCGCGCCTGATGGATCCGTCTGGCGTCTGCCGCGTTTGAGCGGGTGGCTGGCGTTCCGGCCGACAAGTGTGCCGCCCCGTAAGATACCCACATGTCAGGCCAGATGAATTCCATTCGGCCTGAGCGGAGTTCGGGATAACCTGGACGATCGTCTTGTGTTATGCCATGAGGCGAGGTGTCTTGAATATGGGCATTGGGGTGCCTGCATCACCCGTGGCGGGGGGTTCACGGGATTTCGGGGGAACACAATAATTCGGCTTACGCGCGGCTGTTCATTCTGCCAACGCGGGGCGGTTTTGTCGTGTTCAAAGGGGGATCGACATATGCATATTCTCGTGACCGGTGGGGCCGGTTTCTTGGGTTCCCATCTGTGTCGTCATCTGCTGGGACGCGGCGATTCTGTGGTCTGTCTCGACGATTTGTCGACCGGGCAGCGTGAGAACGTCGCCGAACTGCTGACGAACCCACGATTCATTTTGGTGGAAGCCGACGTGACGCGTCTGGACCGACAGGCCCTGGAGTTTGACGTCGCATCACTGGACGCGGTGGCGCACCTGGCCAGCCCCGCCTCTCCTCCCGATTACCATCGGCTGCCGCTGGAGACGCTGCGCGTCGGCAGCGCCGGCACCGAACACGCCCTGGAGCTGGCCCGGGAGGCGGGGGCGCGGTTCGTGCTCGCCTCCACCAGTGAGGTATACGGTGACCCACTCGTCCACCCGCAGCGCGAGACGTATTGGGGCAACGTCAACCCGTTCGGTCGGCGCAGCGTGTACGACGAGAGCAAGCGGTACGCCGAGGCGCTGACCATGGCCTACGAGCGGGTGCACGGCGTCAACGTCGGCATCGTGCGCATCTTCAACACGTACGGCCCGGGGATGCGCCCGCACGACGGCCGCGTCGTCACCAGCTTCATCACGCAGGCCCTGACGGGCACGCCCCTCACGATCTACGGTGATGGCGCCCAGACTCGCAGCTTCTGTTTCGCGGACGACCTGGTCCGCGGCCTGGTGGCGATGATCGACGCCGAGCACACGGGGCCGATCAATCTCGGCAACCCACGTGAGCAGACCGTCGCGGAGCTGGCCACGCTGATCTTGAAGCTCACCGGATCCGCATCCGTCATCGAATGGCACCGGTTGCCTCAGGACGACCCCGGCCGGCGCAAGCCCGACATCGGCCAGGCGCGCGAGCTGCTCGGATGGTCCCCGAAGGTCGGCGTCGAGGAAGGCCTGGCGCAGACGATCGCCTGGTTCCGCACCCTTTCGCTGCACGATGCGGCGGTCGCGGTGGCCGGGCCCCAGGACGAGGGGTACGGATTCGTGGTCGACCTCCCGCTGTCCGCGTGATGTCTGGCACCCAGACGCTGGCGGGCACCCAGACGCTGACGCCGCCCGTCACAGCGGGCGAGACCGTGACCCGCGTGGAGCGCATGACGCCGCACGGGCCGGTCCTGTCCGGCCGGCGGGCGCCCCGACGGCGACTGCGGCCTGACACCCCCGTACCAGCCCTTGGCCGACGCGACCGGATCCTCGTCGGGATCCTCACCGGCTGCTGGGTGTTGGCGTTCATCGCCTTCTGGGTGTGGTGGTCCGCGCCCGCGCACCGCATCGGGTGGCCGGGATTCGTCATCAACACGGTGTTGCTGTTCTACCTGTCGTACCTGCCCGCGTACTTCCTGGTGACCGTGAACCGACTCCGCGCGGTCGACCCCGCGCTGCCGGTGCCCGATCTGCGCGTCGCGTTCGTGGTCACCAAGGCGCCCTCGGAGCCGTGGGACGTCGCGCGCACCACGCTCACCGCGATGCTGGCGCAGGATTACCCGCACAAGTACGACGTGTGGCTGTGCGACGAGCGGCCCGCGCCGAGCACCCGCCAGTGGTGCGAGGAGCACGGCGTCCAGCTGTCGAGCCGGTACGGGATCGTGGACTACCACGAGCCGGACTACCCGCGCCGGGGGAAGTGCAAGGAGGGCAACCTCGCGTACTTCTACGACCGGGTGGGTTACGACCGGTACGACGTGGCGGCCCAGCTCGACTGCGACCACGTCCCGTCCCCGACGTACCTGGCCGAGATGGTGCGCCCGTTCTCCGACCCGAGCGTCGGGTACGTGGCCGCGCCGAGCATGAACGACGCCAACGCCGCGGCGTCCTGGAGCAATCGTGGGCGCATCCAGCGCGAGGCGACGTTCCACGGACCGTCCCAACTGGGCCACAACAACGGCCTGGCGCCGTCCTGCATCGGCTCGCATTACGCCGTGCGGACCCGGGCGCTGCGCGAGATCGGCGGGATCGGCCCGGAGCTGGCCGAGGACTTTTCCACGTCGCTCCTGATCACGTCCGCGGGTTACGAGGGCGTGTTCGCGCACCGCGCCGAAGCGCACGGCGACGGGCCGATGACGTTCGGGGCGATGCTGACCCAGGAATTCCAGTGGTCGCGGAGCCTGACGGTGCTGGGCCTGCGGACGGCGCCGAGACACCTGGCCCGGCTGTCCTGGCCGCTGCGGCTCCGGTTCGGTTTCGCGCTGACCTTCTACCCGGTCCTTGCCCTGACGATGATCGCGAGCGTCCTGCTGCCGGTGGTGGCCGCGACGCGCGGCGAGAACTGGGTCAACGTCAACTATTTTGCGTTCCTGGCGCACTAGCTGGTCGTGCCCCTGTGGGTGTTCCTGCTGGTCGTGCTGTTGCGTCGCCGCGGGCTGTGGCGACCCGTCGACAGCCCCGTGGTGGCCTGGGAGGTGTACCTCTACACGCTGGCGAAGTGGCCCTACCTCGCCCGCGGGGTGCTCGCGGGTATCCGCCAGGCGCTGCGGCCCGGCCTGCCGATCGTGTTCGCGGTGACGCCGAAGGGGGGCCGCGGCATGGAGCCGCTGCTGCTGCGGCTGACGGCGCCGTACGCGGTCATCTCGCTGGTCGGGTCGAGCGCGGTCCTGTACGCCGAGCGCGCCACGCCCGCTTTCGGGTACGCCTTCCTGTCCCTCATCTTGGCGACCTCGTACGCGGTGGTGTGTCTCGCAGTGCCGATCCTGCACGCGCTCGAAGCCGCCCGGACGACCGGACACGGGGTCGCGGCGGCGCTGCGGCCCACGGCCTGGGCCCCGACCCTGGTCGGGGTCGTGGTGTGGATACCTCTGCTCGTCGCCCTGTTCGCGTTCCCCGGCTACGTTGCCGACCACGTCGGCTCGTGGGACCAGCTGCTGAATTGGACCCAGATCCCCGCAACCCCGGGAGGTACGCCGTGAGATCCGAGACGACGAGCGAGACGAAAAGCGAGCCCGCAACCGAGCTCGCAACCGAGCTCGCAACCGAGCCCGCGAGCGATTCCACGTCCCACGCGACATTTCAGTCCACCGCCCACAACACGCGCGGTGAGCTCGTCGAGCAGGGCATCGACTCGGCAGTCGACGGGGCGCCGCGACGCATCCTCGTGACGGGCGGCGCCGGTTCATCGGGAGCCACACCTGCGTGGAGTTGCTGGGGCGTGATGACGGCGTCGATGTCGACATCGTCGTCCTGGACGACTTCTCGAATTCCTCCCCGGCGGCCCTCGACCGAGTCGAACAGATCACGGGGCGCCGCCCCGAACTGGTCGAGGGGGACGTCCGCGACGAGGACCTCGTCGCCGGATTGCTGGCCGACCACCGCATCGAGGCGGTCATCCACTTCGCCGCCAAGAAGGCGGTCGGGGAGTCCAGCGCGATCCCGTGGGAGTACTACGACGTCAACGTCAACGGGACTTTGCGACTGCTCACGGCGATGCGCCGGACGGGGGTGCGCCAACTGGTGTTCTCCTCCTCATGCTCCCTGTACGGCGCGGGGTACCGGGGCGCGCCGCTGTCGGAGGCGGATTCGTGCGCGCCGACAAACCCGTACGCCCGCACCAAGCTCACCTGCGAGCGCCTGCTCGCCGACGCCTGCGACGCCGACCCCGACCTGCGGGTGATCAGCCTGCGCTACTTCAATCCCGTCGGCATTCGAGGCTGCGTCGGGCCGGAGTGTCCCGATCGCGATGGCGGAGCGTCGACCGGGCGACGTCGCGACGCTGCAGGCCGACCCGAGCCTGATGGCACGACGGTGGGGCTGGCGGACCCGTCGGGACGTGGCGGCGATGTGCCGCGACGCCTGGGTCTTCCAGCAACGCAACCCGTACGGCTACTGCGCCTGACGAGGTACGTATCCGGGGGAGGCCAGGTTGGCCAGCCGTCTGGCCGGGAGACTCCTGGCCGGGAGATTCCTGGCCGGGAGACGCCTGGCCGACCAGACGCCTGACCCCGCTGCGGGGTCAGGCTTCCTCCATCACTTTGACCTCGATCGAGTACTGGTCACCCCGGAAACAGTGGTCGCCGCACTCGATGACGTCTCCGTCGCGCTCATAGGAGCGGCGCGACACGGTCAACAGCGGGTCTGCCCTGGTCAGTCGGAGCAGCCGCCGCTCCGCGCCGGTGGCGTTGCGCGCCCCGAAGCGCTGGAACGCGCTGTGCGGCCGCAGCCCGACGCTGCGCAGGATCGAATAGAGCCCCTCCCGCCCGAGCCGATCCGGCGTCAGGGCCGGCACCGCCGGCGAGTCCGACGGTAGCCAGTTCTCCAGGATGGCCAGTGGCAACTCGCCGATCAGCCGCAAGCGCTTCACCCGAACCAGGCGTGTCCGGCGCGGCAAACCCAACCG
>CAJDVI010000153.1_pt1 | contig 10129 bp, 6 predicted proteins | sample 7391351 | NCBI WGS metagenome assembly CAJDVI01 (sample SAMEA7055704, study PRJEB34461) | soil metagenome | biome: terrestrial ecosystem; feature: Peninsula; material: soil | place: Antarctica | collected 2016 | reverse complement strand
CGTTCAGCTGTTACCCACCTCAAAAACATCGGGCGATCCCACTTTCCCGAGCGGGCCCCAAGCCCTACGGTGCAGGCAGCGGGACGCACATGCCTAGTACGAAAACGACTGATCTTGGCGCACGCCGAGCGCGGGGAGCTCGATGCATATCCTGAAGTCCGCCGCGCCTAGCGGTGCGTTGAGAGGGTTCGTACGCGCCTACGCGCAGCGGACGACGAGTGCCCTGGACACGGAGCTGGTGCAGCGCGTGCCAGCCTCGCTAGAGCAGGTCCTCGAGTTCGAGTTCGGAACTTCGCCGACGGTCAACTATTGCGACGGTACGAGCGAACCTGCGCATCGCGTGTCCATCGTCGGCGCCCACAGTTTCCCGAGGGCGTCGCTTCGGTTGAGCGGCGGCGTCGAGTCGTTCGCCATCTTCCTTCAGCCGGTTGCGCTTCGGCAGCTATTCGGTCCACCGGCACAGCACTTGGTGGACCAGTCCTTCCACGCGAGCGATGTGTTGGGCGCTGAAGTCGAGAGAAACTGGTCGGCTCTCGCCCATGCACGCAGCTTCCGCGAACGGGTCCGGTTGGCAGAGTGCTTTCTCCTGCGGATACCGAAGGTCGCAGAGGCTACGTCGATCGCACGCGTCGCCATGGTGGCCTTTCACAGCCAGGGACGTATCGGTGTGAACGAGATGGCCGGGTACGTTTCACTCAGCGTGCGGCAGTTCGAGCGTCAGTTCGAGCTCGAGATCGGAATGTCGCCAAAACGCTTCGCGCGAATCGCGCGGTTCCAGGGCGCACTCGACGCGAAGGTCGCCACCCCGACCCGAACGTGGCTCGATGTCGCTCACAGCGTGGGCTATTACGATCAGATGCACCTGGTGCGTGATTTCAAGAGCCTCAGCGGCATCAGCCCCACTCGCCTGATCGCCCAACTCGGCGACACACGCCCGCCCGCGCTCGCCGAATCGGACTCATTTTCGTCCTGATCCACCGAGGCCCGATTCGGCCCGTCGTCAAACTACTGGCTTGTTTCATCGTCCCACGTCGCCTGGTGTCTTCTGTCTCTCGAGTTGTGCTCACCATGGCCCGGGCTCGCTGAGAGACCTCGCCCACGTGGGTGGATGGCGACCGCCGGAGGGTGGTGGACGTGAAGGGACTTGAACCCCTGACCTCTCGCGTGTGAAGCGAGCGCTCTGACCAGCTGAGCTACACGTCCTGGAACGCACCGGGCCGCCAAGGACGAAATCATCACCTTGCGACGAAGACCAACCCTACCCGGCGGCAAGTGCCCTCACCAAACCACCTGCGAAGGGGCTCAGCGGCAACCAGCACCGATTGGATACCGCCCAACGGGCACCGGCAGCCGACCGCCCGCTTTGTGCTTACCAAGAAGCACATTGACCAAAGCCTCGAACGTCGCTGGCGTCCGCCCGTACGTTGCAATCAACGTGACCCCGGCCCTGCTGGAGGCCAAGAGGTAGGGGCGGTCAAGTGCCACCACGATCTCCTTCGGCCGCGCGTCGGTGGCATTCGGCGCAGGTCCCGTCGACGCGGCAAGCTGAGTAAACCCTTGCACTGGGCCCCCGATCCGGTCGCCCGCTGCCGCTTGCCCGGCGGCGCGGTATCCGACGCCGGACATGAGTCGCACCACGGTTCCCGAGCCCACCGTCAGCCCACCCGCTCGCGCGGCTGCAATCAGCGCCGCCCGATCGGCCGCCTGCCCACCGGCGATCGAGATCGACGGACCGACCATCCGCTGTCCACACGGCCCGCTCAACTGCGTGGTCGACGCGGCCGCCAACGCGCGGGCGGTGGCGCGGGCGGTTTCGGGGCTGACCGCGCGGGGTGGCGATGCTTGGGCGTGACGCAGGGCTGCCACCATGCGGGTGGCCGACTCCTGCAACCGCTCGCGAGGCAGCCGACCGGAGCGGACTGCTGAGACTAACGCCGTGATGGCCGCGTCGGTGTCAGCCGGAATCAGGAGTACGTCGCATCCGGCATCGATGGCACGCACCGCAGCCTCACCGGCACCGTAGCGATCGGTGATCGCCTGCATCTCCAGTGCGTCGCTCACCACCACTCCACCGAACTTTTGCGCGTCCCGCAGGAGTCCTGTGACGACGGGCTTCGAAAGGGTCGAGGGGTTTGCTGCGTCCACCGCCATCAGTTCGATATGCCCGACCATGACCGCAGGAGCGGATTGAGCCAGAGCTGCGAACGGACGCAGGTCACGCTTCCTGAGCACGGTCATCGAAGCCGGCTGGCGGGCTATTTCGAGGTGGCTGTCAGCGCTGACCCCACCGTGGCCCGGAAAATGCTTCAGCGTGGCCAGCACCCCGGCCTGCCGATACCCGGCAAGCAGCGCCCCGGCCACGGCGGTGACGTGATCCGGGTCGCTGCCAGGCGACCGGGTGCCGATCGTTGGATCCATTGCCCCGGCCGTCACATCTGCAGACGGTGCGAGCACGACCGTGAATCCGAGCTCGCGCAGTTGGCTGCCCGACACAAGCCCCACTCGGGTCGTCAGTTCGGTGTCCCCGGCGGCACCGAGAGCCATCGGCGTAGGAAAGGGGGTCAGCGGCGCGCCGATTCGATTGACCGAGCCACCCTCCTGATCGATGGCAACGAACGCGGGCCAGTCTCGACCATCGGCTCGGATCGCCTGCTGCACGGCGTCATTTGCGGCACCAACCTCAGGCCGTATCCGGGCTGGGTCCTGCGGGATGACGTTGCCGAACGCAACGACACCCCCGACGTGGGAGCGACGGACCACCTCGGCCGCAGCCGCGCCGGGGCCCTCCTGACGCGGTACGACGAGCTGGGCAGCTAAGCGGTGGAGGTCCAGCCCGCCGACGTCGTGTCTGGCCTGGCGTATCTCGGCTTGGGTGGGTAACACGCCGGCAAGCTGATCTCGCCCGGCGGAGGAGGAGACCGATGGCGCGGTGCTGGCCTCGCCGGGCGGAACGGCGGAATCTGGGGCACCAGCGGTGCCGGAGCAGGCCGCCAGCACCAGTGCAGACCCCCATCCGAGCAGTGCAGCGGCCCGACGGGACAGCGGATCGCTCAGATCGGTCCTATTGACGTGGTCGTCAACGGTCTGGGCAGGGCATCGACGCCTCACCAGTCCAGCCTCGCACGGACGTTCTCATCGATCATCCCTTGGACGGACCAGCTGCATTATGCGATGAGAAAGAACCGGTGCGAGTGATTACCAATCGCGTTGCCAGACAGGCAACCTCAATCATCTCGACGCCTCGTCAGAGGCCGTGTCCGACAACATGAGAGCAGGTCAGCCGCACTGACCGAGGTGCGCCGGAATTGGACATCCGACCACGATCTTGTTGTAATTCATACGTTAACCTAGCTTCTTCGAAAGGCTGGATCGACTACGTGTACGGGGCACGCGCGGTCTTGAGACGGCAGTGAAGCCAACAATCCGGGGGGATCATATGGTGAATGTGAACGGCGCAACCTTTGACTACATCGTCGTCGGTGGCGGTTCGGCAGGATGTGTCGTCGCGGGCCGACTCAGCGAAGACTCCAGCCGCAGCGTGCTGCTCATCGAGGCGGGCCGCAACGACACCAACCCGTTGCTGCATATTCCGGCCGGGATCGGCGCGCTGAAGTCGGAGAACTACGAATACAACATGAAGTCAGTGCCTTTGAAGCACTGCGGCAACCAACAGATCGATTTGCGGCAGGCGAAGGTGATCGGCGGCGGGGGTTCGATCAACGCGCAGGTTTTCACCCGCGGCGCTCCCATCGACTGGCAGATCTGGTCACGGGAGTACGGCTGTGAGGGCTGGGAACCCGAGAAGATTGCCGCGATGTTCCGGAAGTGGGAGCGCAACGAGCGGTTTTCCGCGCCCCACCACGGCACCGAAGGCGTGGTGGGCGTCACGGACCAGGCTGATCCGCACCCGCTGTCCATGGCGTTCGTACGCGCTGGTCAGGAGCTCGGACTCCCCTACAACCCCGATTTCAACGGGGCGAGTCAGTACGGGGTCGGTCTCTACCAACGCACGACCTGGAACGGCTTGCGTTCGTCTACCCCCACCGCGTACCTGAAGGGTCGACGCCGCCGCAAGAATCTGACGTGCCTGTATCAAACGCCCACGCTGAAGGTGAATGTCCAGGGCAATCGGGCCACCGGCGTTGACATCGTGTTGAACGGCAATCGAGTGACGGTGCGCGCGGCCAAGGAGGTCATCCTCACCGCCGGGGCCTACTTCAGCCCCCACCTGCTTCAGCTCTCCGGTATCGGTGATCCGCAGTCGTTGCACGCCGCCGGGATCCCAGTGAGCCATGAGCTCCCGGGGGTCGGCAAGAACCTGCAGGACCACCCTCGCGTCGACCTCGCGTACGGAATCCGCAACCGGGTCACCATGGACCGCTATCAGGAGCCGTGGTGGGCGGGCCTGGCCGGCCTTGAGTACATGTCCTTCCGCAAAGGCCCGCTCACCTCCACGCTGGCCGAGGCAGGGTGCTTCGATTACGCAGAGAAGGACGCCCCCTCCCCCGACCAGCAAGTCCACTTCGTGCCTGCGATGACGCACGAGTTCGCCAAGCTGACCGGATTCGGCGTCGGCCATGGCGTCGGCATCGACGCGTACACGCTGCGCCCGACCTCACGAGGCACGGTCACTACGATCAGTGCTGATCCACGACAGTTGCCGCTGCTCGACCCGAACTTCCTGGCCACCGACTACGACGTGGATCAGATGGTGTACGGCGTCAAGCTGATGCGCGAGCTCATGCGACAGCCTTCGATGGCGATGCATGTCAAGGGCGAATACCTGTTCGAGCACGACGACCTGGTGACCAAGGACCAGTACGTCGACTTTGTCCGCACCCACATCGTCAGCGCATGTCACCCGACCGGTACCTGCTCCATGGGGACCAGACCAGACTCGGTGGTGAGCCCGAAGCTGACGGTGCATGGCCTCCAGGGGCTGCGAGTCGCGGATGCCTCGATCATGCCCACGGTGCCGAGCTCGAACACCCAGGCACCGACGATCATGGTGGCCGAGATGGCGGCGGAGTTCATCACCAGCGGAAACTGAATCCGATGCCCGAAAAGCGCCAGCCGTAGGTGAGCGGCCGGCGCCTTCGGGCTCTGTCTTGACGACTGCACTGGTCCGTGCCGCGCAAGGAACTGTTCCTTGCGGTAGTGCGACCATGACGTGGCGGTGGGCGCTGAGTTGACTGCGCGTGACTTCAGGGCACACGAAGTCTGCGGTCTCGACGTGGTCGATGTGGCGTACCCACCTACAGATGCGCTTCGGCATAGGCGCGCATGGCGTCACGCACGAACTCGACGTATCCCGGGTAGTTGGCACCAAATCGTGGGTCAGCGACGTACATGTCGCCAAGCCCGATCATGTATTCGCGGCTCACCGGACCCGTGACCGGGCCAGCCTGGAGCCGCGCAACGTGCCGTCGGACGACCGCCGTTGCTCCTGCGGAGTCGGCCGCTGCGCCGGAGGTGGCCAACTCGCGGTACGCGGCGCTGATCGCGTCCAGGTCCGACTGGAAGTCGGCCCGTGCCTGGGTAGACAGGTTCCGCCACCACCGGTCGGACCTGACGTAGGCTTCGCTGCCCCAGCGCTCTTGGACCTCCTCGCGGTACCGCGTGTGGTCGAACTCGTTCAGTGTCTCTCCTGCCATCAGTTCTTCACCCTCTTTCACTCGCTCGATGCTCCGCCGGACCGATGCGATCTGCCTGTTCAGGCGTTCGCGCTGCTGTTCCAGATCGTCGATGTGCCCTCCCAGCGCGGTTACCGGATCGAGACCGTCGGACAGTATGGATCGAATCGCTGCCAATCCCATCCCAAGAAGCAATCCGCGGTCCTGGTAGTGACGTAGCGTGCGGCTCGTCGTCCCCGCCGAGCGCGCTAATTCTTGGATGGACCACTCCCTGCCACTCACCGCTGTCGCCTCCGCATCACACCGCGTACCTCCAGCCTGCGCGTTGACGTTGCGTCAATGTCAAGCCTGGGACTCATGACGTGAAGACCGGCCGTCTTGAGAAGGTGGGCTCATCTCGCCGCGTCGCCGCATGGGAGACGTGCTCGACGCGCCGGAACGATCGTATCGGCCGGCTGGTGTCAAGGACCGGATGCGGTGATGGACGTGACCTCGTAGGAGTCTCCGTACACCTGCCAGCGCAACGGGAGCGCAAGGCACGTATTGCCCTCCTCAAGCCAGACTCGTTGCGCGGTCTCAATGCGGGTGACGTCCTTGTGCGCGAGTTCGCTGCGCATCGTTACCACCCTGGCATCCAGGAACGCGTGCAGATAGGCCCGTTCGTTGCCCCCCGCCGATGGCGGCTTCGCCTTTGCCCTCGCCTGATCGCGGATACTCGCCAGACCGGACGGCTTGCGACCCAGGCCATGCACGATGGCCGCATCGACATAGGCGAACTGGCCGAGCGCGCCGACGCCGTCTTGCTGAGCCAACTTTAACGCTGGCTGAAGATAGCTCGACATGGCCCGATTGTATTGCAGTTCGCGGAATCTCACGTCCTCCGCAGCACGTTTCCAGGCTGATTCGAATGCTGATCCCAAACCTTCATCTGACGGGGTCCCGTTGACCTTGCGCAGTGCCGGGAGGTACTCCGTCAGCGGCCCCTTGGGCACGGATTTGACGTATCGCTCGACAACGTCGAGCATGTCGTGCGTCTTCGAGGTGAATCCCACGATTCCACCTGTATATCCACGATTATCAACTCGGTTCTTCTCAACGTTGTATTCGATGTAGGCATACGCATCGCGCCAGTCCACCGTCGAGTTCTCTGCGGACCCAACAATCATCATTGCCAACTCTCGCCCGCGCTTCGTAGACAACGGATTGGCGCGATCCGTACCGGGCTCACAAATGGGGCCCGGGGGAGTCGACAATGACCCATTACCTCTCGTGGGTTGCGTCCCCGATCCGTCTGATGGACCACCAGCTGTGCACGCCGACACGAGGCCCACCCCGGCGACCAGCAGCACCGTAGTCAACCAACGATCGTTCTTCGACAACCTCATATATCCCCCAAAACTCACGCGCACAACAAAATTCACAGCTGCTCAGCATACTCATCTGCTTGCCCGAAGCATGAGTCGCTCGTATGTCTTGGACAGTCGCCCGACTCTTATGTTAACCTAGATTTGCCGCGGGGGATGCGGAGCCCTTCATCGCCTTCCACTTCGTTATGCCCTGCTGCGGGAGATCGTCGGACCGGAATTCAGTCCGGCGATTTTTTGAGCCTTAGGGGGGTCCAACGCCCCGCCGCGTCGGACGAGGAAGAGTATGACGACTGAAGACGAACAAATGCGTTCTGCCCGGATGCAAACGCCGGGGCATCGCGAGGTTTTCACTGATCCCACCGGCCGTCGCTGGCAGCGAATCCGTCGTTTCGGGATCATCGCTACGGCCATTCTGCTTACGTTGGGGATCTTCGGTTTCCTCGCTGTTATGCGGCCGCCGAATTCACGTGAGCTCGGCGCCGGTCTATCCATCCGGGATACCGGTTCACAGGCACCGGTCATCGGCGCCGGTCCGCTGGAGCGGGTCGTTCGCGTGGATCGCGACCATGGTCGAGCCACCGATCCGTTCACTGCGGAGCAGGTCGGCTGGCTGAGCTCGGAGCAGCTTCGACGCGTCGGGGAGGCAGAGTACGCGATCCTCAAGTACGGCTACGCGCAGGGCGTGCACAAGACGATCTCGTTGACGTTCGACGACGGCCCGGACGCCAAGGTCACACCTGAACTGCTAGACCTGCTCGCCCAGGAGAAGGTCCCCGCGACCTTCTTCGTGCTCGGCCGATACGTGGTCAAGAACCAGGAGATCCTTCGGCGAATCGCTCGCGAAGGTCACGCGGTCGGTATCCACACCTTGTCCCACCCGGACGTTGCCCATGCGCCGGATTGGCGGGAACAGCTAGAGATCGTCGGCAGCGAAAGACTCCTGCGGCACGTCGCCGGCATCTCCGCCGAGTTCTGGCGCGCACCCTTTACTGCGGCAGACGACCCGGTCAAGCAGTTGACCATCGATGGGTTGCTGCGGGGACAGCGCCTCGGCTACACCCACGCGTCATACGACTTCGACACCCTCGACTGGATGCACAACGCGCGGGACAACGAGTCCGCGGCGGACATTCCGATGCCCGACCTGGCTAAGAGCGACAACGTGACGGTGCTCCTGCACGACGCCGGAGGTCCGCACCGGGAACGCACGCTGGAGTACACCCGCGCGCTGATCCACAAGGCGAAGGCGGCCGGCTACTCATTCCACACCATGCCGCAGGTCACCCCAGCGCTCGCCGGCTCCAACCAACAGGTACAAAGCGAGGCTGCCGACGCACTCGCCTACGCAGCAGCGGTGGCGTATTTCAACTGGCCAGTTTTCCTCATGAACGCACTGTTCGTCTTCGCCCTCTTTGTCGTGGCGGTGATCGGGCTCTTCAACGCGACGTTGGCGGTCGTACGCAACCGCCGCCGACGGTCCATCAACTGGCCTGCTGCCGACACCTGCGGACTTCGTGTCTCCGTCGCACTCGCCGCCTACAACGAGGAGCCGGTGATTGAGCGAACCCTGCGGTCCTTGCTGAACTCGAACTGGCCGATTGCTGAGATCGTGGTCGTCGACGACGGCTCCACCGACCGGACCGCAACCGTGGTTCATCGGGTTGCCTTTGACGACGCCCGGGTCGTTGTCATCCGCAAGCTCAACGGAGGGAAGTCCGCGGCGCTCAACGACGCGGTAGCGCGGGCCACTGGCGACATCGTGGTGACGCTGGACGCAGACACGGTGCTCGAACCGGACACGGTAGGAAACCTGGTCCGACACTTCTCGCTGCCGGGAAACGAGCGGCTGGGTGGTGTGGCCGGGGTGGTCAAGGTAGGCAATCGCAAAACCAACCTCCTCACCCGCTGGCAAGCATTGGAGTACCTGACCCAGATCGGCATCGAACGCTCGGCCCAGGACGCCATGCGGGCGATCATGATCGTCCCGGGCGCCTGCGCCGCATGGCGGCGCGAGGCGATCTTGCAAGCCGGTGGCTACTCCAAGGACACCCTCGCTGAGGACTGCGACCTCGCGTTGACCATGCACCGCCTGGGCTGGACCGTCACTCAGGACGACGAAGCGTTCTCCTACACCGAGGCGCCGCAAACGACCGATGATCTGCTGGCGCAGCGGACCCGATGGTCCTACGGCACGATCCAAGCCCTCGCGAAGCACCGTTCGCTGCTGTTCAGCCGTAAGCACTGGGCCTTGGGGTGGTTCGTCATTCCGAACTACCTGCTGACCCTCATCGTCCCATTCATCTTCATTCCGTTCACGACGGTGACCACGCTCCTGGCCGTCCAAACCGAAGGCATCGTGCTCCCACTGCGCTACTTCTTGATGTTCGTCCTGCTGCAGATGGGCATTGCCTGGATCTCCATCGCCTTGATGCGAGAAGACCGCCGTCATCTCTGGATGGTGCCGATTTACCGCATCGTCTACGAGCCACTGCGTGCCTACCTCCTTTACTCCTCGGTGGCGGCTGCTGTGAAGGGTTCTCGGATGGGCTGGAACAAACTGGACCGCACCGGCTCATTCGATACTGAGCTCGCGACGGTGGGCACCCTGCCTCAAACGCTTCCTACGACCACGACCCCTCGTGCCATCATCAAGACCGAGGAGTTGGCGCCATGCTGACGACCACAGCACCTGCCACGCTGGATCTGGAGCACGAGGCCGCGAAGTTCGGGGCCGTGTTGACCGAAGCCACCCAGCCGGACTCCGACTCCCATCCCGGTGACGCCGGTGACGCCGACAGGGCTGTTCCGGCCGCCCGTCAGCGCGACCGCTATATCGACACCCTGCGGGTGTTGGCCTTGGCCAGGGTGATCGCTTACCACGTCACCGGATGGGTGATGTTGCCGATCCTGTTCCCGTCAATGGGCATTATGTTCGCGTTGGCCGGGTCCCTCATGGCGTCATCCCTGGACCGCTCGCCCCAGAACCCATGGAGGGTGCTGCGCAAACGCTTACGCCGCATGTTGCCTCCGCTATGGGCCTTGGGAGCGGTGCTGGTTCCGCTGATGCTGGTCCTTGGGTGGACGGCCGGGGAAACGGATCGAGGCAGCGCGTTCGGCTGGACCACCATC
>CAJDVI010000164.1_pt1 | contig 10135 bp, 6 predicted proteins | sample 7391351 | NCBI WGS metagenome assembly CAJDVI01 (sample SAMEA7055704, study PRJEB34461) | soil metagenome | biome: terrestrial ecosystem; feature: Peninsula; material: soil | place: Antarctica | collected 2016 | reverse complement strand
ACGACGCCTCGCGTCACTAGCGGCCATCGTCGCGCTCGGCGGCTTCGCCGCGCCGGCGTACGCCGTCCCGTCTAACGAACCCGCCCCGAGCCCACGATCCGCGTCCAGCGCACCCGCGCCCCGGTTCGTACCGGATGCCTCCCGAGCCATCCCGCTTCAGCGGCGGGCCGTTCCTGGTGGTGTGGGGCAGCCGACGAAGCCGACGCCAAGCCTCCCGCAGGAGAAAGACGCGAGGCTCTTGCCGTTCGGGGAGCGCAGCTTCTTCACACAGGACATCAGCAAGGCACCCCTGGCGGCAGATTCGGCGGCCCTGGCGTCGAACCTGCGCGAACAGGTCGTCGGCCGCTGGAACGGCGTCGCGGCGTTCAACGTCGGTCAATACAACGTCACCTTCTACGCGGCGACGCCGACCACGCCGCGCGTGACGGTGGGGTGGAGCAACTGTTTCAAGTTCACCTGGACGCCTCGACACCTCTTCGACGGGCAGAAGTACTTCATGGATGTTCCGGTTCCGCGCGACGCCGTGCCCGCGGCCGGAACTGACAGCTCGATGTCCATCTACGACCCGGCGACCGACCGATCCTGGGAGTTCTGGAAGATGAAGAAGGACCCCGCGACGGGCAAGTGGTCCGCCTGTTGGGGAGGCCGCATGGACGACGTGAAGCAGGCCACCGGGACGTTCCCTCACTCGTTCGGCGTCAGCGCCGCGGGTCTGTCGATGGCCGGCGGAACCATCTCGCTGGAGGAGGCGCGCCGCGGCAAGATCGACCACGCCATGTACCTCGCCGTGGCCAACGCGCGGCACTTCTCGACGTACTCGTGGCCCGCGAACCGCTCCGACGGCTACAGCCATGATGCGGCCACCGTCATGGAGGGGCAACGGCTGCGCCTCGACCCGAGGCTCGACCTGAAGAAATACAATCTGACCCCGGTCGGCCGGGCGGTCGCCGAGGCGGCGCAGAAGCACGGTTTCATCGTCAGCGACAAGGGCGGGGCCGTCGCCGTCATCGGCGAATCCGGACTGCCGAGCGTGCAGCGCACCGGCAAGGATCCGTGGAATGCGCTCCTCGGCGTGCCCAGCTACGAGGTCCTGCGCAACTTCCCGTGGGACAAGATGCAGGTCCTGCCGAAGGACTACGGACGACCCTGAGCAGGCGGATTCGGCGCGACCGTCGCATCGACGGGCGGACCATCTCCGGAGAAGAAACTCCGTGAACGGCGAGTGAACAGCACCCAGGTGTGAGTCGGCGTGACGACCGCCCGCGAGACCGGTGCGCCCCCGACGGGGACGCGTCCCCCTCCACTCCATAGCGCGTCACGCCGGCCCCACGACGGACGCGACGAACCCACGATAGGAGTGGACGACGTGTTCCGTCGCCCCCTGGCGACCGGTGTCGCCGTAGCGTCCCTAGCCATCGCAAACGCGCTGTGTGCGGCCCCTGCGGGCCTGGCATGGCCTGCGCCCATGGGGCGCGTGCCCCTTCCCGCCACGATGGGCCAGACCGCCCCCGAGTTCGTCGCGCGGTCGGTCTCATCGGGCCAGCCTGTCACGGACGCCGCCGGAAACGTCTGGCAGGCACGCGACGGCTTCCTCGGCGGCAGCGCCCTGGCGGGCGGCCTCCGCCAGGGCGATGTGGCGGGCACCGATGACGACCAGCTCTACCGCGAGTCGGGGTTCCAGTGGACCGGTTACACGATGGGCGTTCCGGCCCCGGGACGGTACCTGGTGCGCCTTCTCATGGCCGAGGGCTACTTCACCGCGCCCGGCCAGCGGGTCTTCGACGTCACCGCAGAGGGCGCCTCGGCGCTTGCAGGGGTGGACATCGTCGCCCAGGCGGGCCGGGCCACGGCGTACGACCGGTACGTCGAGGTCGAGGTGAGCGACGGCCGCCTGGACCTGGGGTTCGTGAAGCGGATCAACAATCCGCTCGTCGCGGCGGTTGAGGTGCGCGCTCTCGAGGTGCGCCGCACGCATGCGTCCGCCGTCCGCGCGGTGGCGGCCCACGAACCCGTCGTGGACGTGCTGGGGCGCACCTGGGCGGCCCGGCAGGGCTGGCGCGGCAAGGACACCCTGAGCTGGGATCTCGGCTCGAAGGACGTGCGCGGCACCGCTGAGGACCGCCTCTATCGACTGTCCCGATGGGAGGCCACAGGGTGGAGTGCTGACGTGCCGGACGGCCGGTACTGCGTGACGCTGCGCATGGCCGAAGGTGTGTGGTGGAAGGGCGGCCAACGGGTGTTCAACGTCACCGCGCAGGGTCGCACGGCCCTATCGCGCGTCGACATCGCCGGCGCTGTCGGACGCGGCGCCGCCTACGAACAATCCTTCGAGGTGGACGTCGCCGGTGGGCGGCTGGATCTCGGGTTCGTGGCCGTCGTCGACCGACCGCTCGTCGCGGCCATCGAGGCGCGGGCGATCCCCGCGTCCGAGGAGCCGCCGCCCCCGACGGCCGAACCGGGCCGTGCGCCGATCCCGCTCGGTCGGGACAGCTTCTACGTCAGCCGCATCGAGAAGGCCCCCCTCGACCCGCGCTCGGCGGCGATCGTCGAGAGCCTCCGCCAGGATGTCGTGACCCGCTACAACGGCGTGGCGGCCGTGAATGCCTACCAGTTCAACGTGTCGTTCCACTCCGTACCGGCGGATCAGCCCCGCGTTGACGTGGACTTCGTGGACTGTCAAGGCAAGGGATACGTACCCTGGGACGTCTACAAGGGCGAGGCGTACTTCAAGGGCGTGCCCATCCCGGACGACGCTGTACCGGCGGTCGGGTCCGACGGACAACTCACCGTCCACGACCCGTCGACCGACCAGCTGTGGGAGTTCTGGAAGGCGCGTCGTGACGCCGGTACCGGCCGATGGGAGGCCTGCTGGGGCGGACGGGTCGACAACCTCTCCACCAGCCTCGGGAGCCACTCGAAGTACTACGGGGTGGCGGCTACCGGACTGGTGATGGCAGGCGGCATGATCTCGCTCGAGGAGGTCCGCCGAGGTGCAATCGACCACGCCCTCTATCTGGCCGTGCCCACCTCCCAGGCCTATCCGGAGATCTCCTGGCCGGCGCTCCGGGGCGACGGGCGAGCGATCGACTCACCGGACGTCGTCCGGCAGGGTCAGCGGGTGCGCCTGGATCCCCGCGTGAACCTCGATGAGCTGAACCTCACGCCGGTGGGGCGCATGGTTGCGCAGGCTGCGCAGAGGTACGGGTTCATCATTTCCGACACCGCGGGCGCGGTGGCCGTGATCACGGAATCGGGCGCGCGGGAGGCTGCTCGCACGGGCGAGAACCCCTGGAACAAGCTGCTGGGCGTGCCCACGTACGACGTCTTGCGAGGCTTCCCGTGGGAGCGGATGCAGGTCGTGGAGAAGGACTACGGGCAACCCTGAGACATCGGTGCGCGCACGGCCCTCTGGTCGCGGGAGCCTTTCCGGCAGAGCATCTCGTGCAGAAAGGCGGCCATGGTCGGACCCGTCCGGTGCGGAGTGAACTCGGCGAGCACGCTGCGGCGAGCCTGCCGGCCGAGATCGGCGCGGAGCCCGGAGTTTGTGGCCAGCCGTTCCAGCGCATCGGCCAGCTGGTCGGCGCGTCCAGGGCGGACCAGCAGGCCGTTGACGTCATCGGTGACCAGTTCCGGAATCCCGGAGATGTTCGTCGAGACCACGGGCAGTTCGGTGGCCATCGCCTCCATGAGCACGACTGGCAGGCCCTCCATGAAGGAAGGCAGCACATAGACGTCGGCCCAGGCGTAGTGCTCTGGAAGGTCGTCTTGCCCCACCGCGCCCAGCAGTTCGAACGAGTGGTGTAGGCCTTCGGCGGCGACCTGATCGCGCAGGGCGTTCATGTCTTCGCCGTCGCCGATCACGCGCGTGTGTGTGCGTACCCCGCGGTCGGCGAGCAGCCTGATCGCCTCGATGAGGAGAGGGATGCCTTTGAGTGCCACCAGACGGCCGACCGTGACCAGGCGCAGCGGTCCGTTGTGTCCACGACCCTGCGCGGGGGGGCCGTACGAATGTGGATCGACGCACATCCGGATGGTGCGCATCTTGCCCCACTGTTCGGGGGTGCTGAGCCGCATCAGCTGGCTGCGGGTGAAGTCGCTGACGGCGGCGATCCCGCGCGCGTCGCGAATCTTGGCGCGGATGTCCCATTGCTCGACGAACTCGAACTCGGCGTAGCCATGCACGGTCAGTGACCAGGTCCAGGTGCCCGGTCCGTCGATCGTGGACCCGATTCGGCTCACCAGGCGTGCCACGTCCGCGGACACGTTCGCCATGTGGCGCATCCACTCGTGGAGCACGGCAGCCTCGGCGAGATAGAACCCCTGCCAGGCCTTGCCCTTCAGCGTGCCGTAGCCTGCGCCGGCCGCCATGGACGCAGCCGCCGCCAGTGCTGCCGGGTGAGCCCTCGCGAGCCGCGCACAGGCCGAAGCCACGACCGTCTTGTCGCGCAGAATCACCCGAGTGTTCTCGAACTCCCGCCGCATGGTCTGCGACCGCAGTTGCTCGGCTGGGCAGGGGCGCACGCTGAAGGTGCGCACGTCCCAGCCGGCTGCGCGCACGGCCGCGATCTCGCGCTCGATGAATGTGTGCGACATGGCCGGGTACTGGCTGTTCAAGTAAGCGATCGGCGGCGCAGCGGCCATCAGACTCCTTCGGAGATGACGAGGGCAGGCGCGTTTTCGCCGGAGGCGGCGTCGCGCGGGTCAGCGGGTGGTGAGGTCACGGTTCCAGGTGGGCGTGATCTCGGTTCGGGCGCGGGCTCGGGCCAGCGCGGTGAGTGCGGCGTAGACAGCGATGTCAGCGGCGAGGGTCGGGCGCTCGCGGGCCAGCAGGGCGAGGGCTCGCACGGTGGATCGGGTGGACCGAGACAGGTCTGGCGCCCCGGAGTGATTCTCATCGGTCGGGTCCGCGAGGGCCGCATTGCCGCGGTGCACCCGGGTGAGCACGCTGAGGAGCGCGCGTGTCGTCTGCGGGGGCCGGACCAGCGAGATCCCGGCGGTGGTGGTGCGCTCAAGAGGTCCGAAGTGCCGCCCGACGAATAGATCGTCGCCCTGAGCGGTCGGGAACCGCGCGAAGCGAGCCCGACCGGCCGCGTTGAGCGCGTAAACTCCTCGCCCCACCAGCGACTCGCGCGCGAACGGCAGACGCACGAACACCCGATAGAACGCCCGGACGGCGCGGGAGCACCCGTCGGTCTGCACGACCAGCTCAGGGGTGGCGAGTCGGGCCTGCGGGCAGTCCAGCGCACGGATCATCGCCGCTACGGCGCCGTGACGCAGCTCGACGTCCGCGTCGAGATAGATCCGGGGGAACACGCCCGCCACCTGGTCGGCCGCGTTGAGCGCGCCTGGTTTGCCGGGGTCGGCCAGGTCCAGGACCGTGATCCTCGAGAAGGAGCGGGCCACCTCGGCGGTGCGATCGTTGCAGGCGTTCGCCGCCACGACGATCTTCAGGCTTTCGCCCAGCGGCTCCGCCCGCAGCGCCTGCAGGCAGCGCCCGATAACCGCCTCCTCGTTGTATGCCGGGATGACGACCGAGGCGAGGACGGGGCCGCGGTCACCACTCTCCTGGGTGGTCATGGCAGTCCGGCTCTCGGATCGGCGGGTGGCGCCAGCCGGTTGCGCAGGACGCGGGCCGGCACGCCGCCGACGACGCTGAACGGCGGGACGTCGCGGATGACGACGCTGCCCGCGGCGAGGACCGAGCCGCGTCCGACCCGCACTCCAGCGGTGATCGTGACGTTGGCGCCGATCCACACGTCGTCCTCGACGACAATCAGGCGGTCCTCGCCGAGGCCTTGGACATTCATGGGGCGAGTCACGTCGGCGAACGTGTGATCCCGGCTGATCAGCGTGCAGCCCGGGCCCATCATCACGTCCTGGCCGATGGTCGCGGGGCCGAGGATCTGCGCATTGACTCCGAGGCCGGAGCGTGCGCCGACTCTGACGCCGCGCCCGGAACCGAAGGTGGCCCCGTGCTCGATGTTGATGTCCGGCCCAGCGCGATCGAGCATGCGTCGGGCGGTCGTGGATCGCACCCAAGCGCCCGCCGAACCCCCGACCGCGTAGCTGCGCGGAAGAGCCCGGCCGAGGAGGTAGTACGTCCCGTACGCAAATGCGCGCGCTGCCCGCTTCGTGCCCGACTTCATGGTGTGTCCTTCCGTGGCGCGGCTCCGGCTGGCCGACCGGCCGGCATCACGCCGGATTAAATTGGGGCACAGTGCATTTCGCTATCTTCATTCTAGTCTTGTCGCCCAGCCGCGAACACATGCACCGTGTTGCGCGTTTGCGGACGCTGTGCGGGCACGCACGCCACCCAGGCGAACCGTCGCGCGTGATCTCCCGTAGACTCCATCCGTGGCGTCAGGGGGCAGAAGTGTTGTAGCGCAACAGGGCCCGCGTTCTTCTCAGTCGCGGGTCCTACTGTCCGGGACCGCCTGGCAGACCCTCGCCCAGCTCGCGCCCCTCGCGGTGAACCTCGCGCTCACCCCGTACGTCATCCGCACCCTCGGCACGGTCGCGTTCGGTCTGTACCTCGTCACCAGCACGCTGGGAGTCTTTCTCGGGCAGTTCGACGGAGGCGTCAACCGCAGCGCACAGCGCTACTTCGTCCTGTACGCGGGCACCCGGGACCGGGAGTCGACGACGCGGCTCCTGACTACGCTCCTGGTCATCGTCAGCGCCACGACCTGCGCGTTGTTCGGCTTGGTTTTCGTCGTTGCCCCGGCCGTCGTGTCATTTTTCCACACTCCCCCGGAGCTACGCGGCGACGTGCTGTTCCTCTTCCGGGTCCTCATTATCGGCGTCGGCGTGGCCCTTGGGCGCAACCTGTTCGCGAGCATCCTGTCCGGGTACCAGCGCTTTGCCCTCACGTCCATCACCTGGATCCTGAGCTACGTCATCAACGCCGTGGGGATGGTCTTCGTCCTCAGTCGCGGGATGGGACTGCGCGGGATCGCGTACGCCTTCATCGTTCAGCAGCTGTTCGCCACGGTGACGATCATCCCGTCCGCGATGCCCTACCTCTGCCGTGTCGGGGTCGGTCTGTTGCCGCGCGCAGAGCTGGCCGAGTTTTTCGGCTTCACCTGGAAGGTGCAGATCTCGGGCCTGGTCAACCTCGTCGGGCAGCAGGGGACCATCCTCGTGGTCGGACGCCTCGCACCGCTGCAGGTTCCGTACTTCGGGCCGGGCGTGACGTTTGCACAGCAGCTGCGTCAGCTGCCCGTGAGCTCGATGAGTCCCGTCCAGTCCCTGGTCGGGCGGTCTCTCAGCGGCGAGGGTGCTGAGGCAGCGGTCCGCGAGGCGAGTCGGATCCAGCGCGCCTGGGTCACGTTCGTGTCTGGCTGGGTCGCCGTCGGGGCGCCCGCAGCGTACTTCGGCATCAACGTGTGGCTGCCCCTCGATTCGCGCCTGCCCGGGGTGGTGGCGGCGGCGATGCTTGCCGCGCACCTGTTCGCCCTGCTCCCGCAGGTCGCGCTCGTCTGGGCGATGTTGTGGAGGCGGCCGGAGTACGAGATGCGTGCCGGCGTGATCTCGCTGACGGTGACTCTCGGTCTGGCGATCCCGTCCGCGTCCGCGTTCGGCGCGGTGGCGGTGGCGGCGTCGGCGGTGATCGGCCAGGGTGCGGCCTTCGTCTACCTGACGGTGGTGACTCGTCGCCTCCCCGAGCCGTTACCGCCGGCTTGGACGATCATCCCCTGGCTGCCGACGGCGCTCGCCGCCATGGGCAGCGCGCTGACGGTGGGCGCCACGGCCCGGGTGCTGGACCTCGCCGGGGGGGCCGCACGGCGCCCTGGGCCTGTTGTGTTGCGCCCTCGCGGCCGCTCCGGTCTTGTGCGGATATCTCGCGGCCACGTTCGGCCTGCGGCGGGTCCGAGGGTGGGTGGCGCGTCGTGGCCGGTTCTGAGACCGCGACGGTCCGGTCGCGGGAATGGCGGCGGTGGCTTGCCGGCGTCCTGGCGCTGCTCCTCACCGTCGCGGTCGGCGTCACGGTGTGGCGCGCCACGCGTCCCGTTGAAGAGCCCGTCCCGACGGTTCCCGGCGGCCCGTACCCGCGTTTCGCCGCCGAATCGGTGTTCTACGCTGACGTCTCGCGCGCCCCGCTGGATGCGCGATCGGCCGACATGGCGCGGCACCTCGCGCGGCAGGTCGCGGACCGTTATAACGGGGTGGCCGCGTTGAACTCGTCCAAGTTCGCCGCCTCGTACGTGCGCGCCGACTCGCAGACCCCGCGTCGAGACGTGTCGTTCGACAACTGCCAGCGCAAGCCCGCTATGCCGCCGCGGCTCTTCGACGGGCCCGGCTACTTCAAGGACGTGCCGATCCCCGAGGACGCTCGCCCCGCCGAAGGAAGCGACGCGCACCTGGCCGTGTGGGATCCGGCGGGCGACACGCTGTGGGAGTTCTGGAAGGCCAAGCGCCGAGACGACGGCTCGTGGCAGGCGTGCTGGGGCGGGAGGATCGATGACGTCTCCAGCTCTAACGGGCAGTTCCAGGCCCCGTATGGGGTCGCCGCCAGCGGTCTGCCGCACGCCGGCTACATGGTTAGCCTGGACGACGCCCGATCCGGACGGATCGAGCACGCGCTCGGGCTGGTGATCCCTGACCCGGCACGGGGGCACGGCTACCCCGCCAACCGCGGCGACGGCAGCTCCGCGAATCCCTCGTCCGTCCCCGAGGGGACCAGGTTGCGGCTCGACCCAAGCGTCGACGTCGACTCGCTGCATCTCTCCCCGCTCGGCGCGGCGATCGCGCGGGCGGCGCAGAAGTACGGGTTCATCGTCACCGACCGCGGCGGGGCGGTCGCGGTGATGGCCGAGAGCGCCGACATCTGGAAGGGGCGGACGGGTCAGAACCTGTGGGCGGATCTCCTCGGTGGGGTGCCGGGCTACCGACAACTCGAGGGCTTCCCGTGGGATCGCGTCCAGGTGATTCAGCGCGATTGGGGCAAGCCGGCGGGCTGAGTCGGGACGTGCCGCGGCTCCGCCCTCATGGCACCTTCCCACGGGTCGTGGTCGAATTGCGCGAGGCGTGACATGCCCGCCACGCCCGCGATCAGCCACACGACGTAGGTCGGGAACGGCAGCGCCAACGGGCCGAAGAATCCGGTCACGATCCAGGCGGTGAAGGTGGCCACCGTCAGCAGGCGCCACTGCTCCGCCTCTCCCGTCGCCGGCCGCAGCATCGTGAGTGTCGGGCCAAGCACCCAGATCGCGAGCAGCACGAGCACCGCGGGGATCCCGAGTTCGGCGGTCCGGGATAACAGCACGTTGTGAATCTCGATGACGACGTTGTTCATCGGGTAGGCGTCGGACTGGCGGAACCAGTCGGATCCGTAGGGAAAGAACCGACGCCACCCGATCCCGGTCAGCGGGCGATCCGCAAGGAGCGCCCATGCAGCCTCGTTGCTGCCGAGGCGGTCGTAGATCGAGTACTGACTCTCGAAGCGGCGCGTCAGGACGTCCCCGATCGCCGGAACGAGGGTCAGCGTCAAGGTGGCGACTAGGCCGACCGCGCCGACGGCGGCGAGGATCCAGCGTCGAAGCCAGGCAGACAGGACGAAGAGCGCGACCAAGCCGGCGCCGACACCCACCCAGGTGGAGCGAGTGAGGGACAGCGCCGTCCCGACGAACCCGAGGAAGACGGCGGCGATGGCCGTCAACCGGCGCCAGCCGATGGTGCGTGTCGCGCGCAGCGCGGCGGAGAAGGCGCACACCGCGCAGGCCAGTCCCATCGCCTCGGACGCGACGAACGGTCCCCTCGCCTTTCCGAACTGCAGCCCGATCTGCGCGTCCATGATGTATCGGGGGATGACCAGGGACGGCGCGAAGATCTCGCAGACCGCGGTCACCCCGAGGTAAAGGCCGATCGCGGTGAGCACGGCGAGCAGCAACTCGCGGTGGCGGCGAACATCGAAAAACCAGGGCGCGGTCAGGAACAGCACGAAGGGCATGGCCATGCGGTCCAGCAACGCGAAGATGGCGACGCTGTTCGCGAGGTTGCCGTAGTACGCGGCGGACGCCGCGGTCCAGAGCACGAGGAGCGCGATCAGCAGGTGCAGGCGGCCGGGGCTCAGCCGCGTCGTCCGGCGGCCGTCGCAGGCCATCAGCAGGAGGGCCAGCGGGATGAGCACGCGATC
>CAJDVI010000079.1_pt1 | contig 10193 bp, 8 predicted proteins | sample 7391351 | NCBI WGS metagenome assembly CAJDVI01 (sample SAMEA7055704, study PRJEB34461) | soil metagenome | biome: terrestrial ecosystem; feature: Peninsula; material: soil | place: Antarctica | collected 2016 | reverse complement strand
GCCGCTGACCGCAGTCATCGAAGCGGCGCCCGGCTATGGACCGCCGCCGGGCCGGCTGATCGCCGGCGCATCGAGTGCTTGGTCGCCGCTGGTCGCGGCATCGCGATGCGCGCGATTGACCGCCGACATGATGGCCATCAACGAGGCGCGCACGATCGAGGAGTGCAAGCCGACGCCCCAGAGCACGCGCGACCCAATGGCACATTCGACGAACGCGGCCGCCCGCGCATCTCCTCCCGCTGACAAGGCGTGCTCGCTGTAGTCCAGCACCCGCACGTCCACGCCCAGCGGCTTCAGCGCCCTGATAAACGCATCGATCGGCCCATTGCCCGTGCCTTCCACCTGCACCTCGTGACCATGATCGATCATCGTCGCCCAGATGTGGTCGCGACCATCAGACTCCGATGCGCTGCGCGTCGACACCGGCGCGAAGCGACCCCAGGCCTGCCCCGGCGCGTTGGCCCCGGGCAGGTACTCATCAGCGAAGACCTCCCATAGATCGGCGGCTGAGACCTCGCCGCCTTCGCTGTCGGTACGACGTTGGACGACGCCGGACAGCTCGATCTGCAGCCTTCGGGGCAGGTCAAGACCGTGCTCACTCTTCATCAGGTAGGCCACACCGCCCTTGCCGGACTGGCTGTTGACCCGGACGACAGCCTCGTAGCTGCGGCCCAGATCGTGCGGATCGACCGGCAAGTACGGCACGCCCCAGACCAGTTCGTCGATCGGCTTGCCGGAGGTCTCGCTGCGCCGCTCCATGTCCTCCAGGCCCTTCTTGATGGCGTCCTGATGTGACCCCGAGAACGCCGTGAAGACCAGGTCACCGCCGTACGGGTGACGCTCATGGACGGGCAGCTGGTTGCAATGCTCGACGGTGCGCCGGATCTCATCGATGTCGGAGAAGTCGATCTGCGGGTCGATGCCCTGGCTGAACAGATTGAGGCCCAGGGTGACCAGGCAGACGTTGCCGGTGCGTTCGCCATTACCGAACAGACAGCCTTCGATCCGATCCGCGCCGGCCAGGTAACCGAGTTCGGCGGCGGCGACCCCGGTGCCGCGGTCGTTGTGCGGGTGAAGGCTGAGCACCACGCTGTCCCGCCGGGCCAGGTGGCGATGCATGTACTCGATCGAGTCGGCGTACACGTTGGGGGTGGCCATTTCGACGGTGGCCGGCAAGTTGATGATGATTGGCCGCCGTGGTGTCGCGTCGATCTCCTCGATCACGGCATTGCAGACGTGCACGGCCGCGTCGAGTTCGGTGCCCGTGAACGACTCGGGCGAGTACTCGTAGGTGATCGCCGTCTGCGGAATAGTCTCCTCCAGCTTCCGGCACAGCCGCGCAGCCTGCACCGCGATGTCGGTGACGCCGTCGACATCGGTATCGAAAACGACCCGACGCTGCAGCATCGACGTCGAGTTGTAGAAGTGCACGATCGCCTGGTGCGACCCGGCAATCGCGTCGTAGGTGCGTTCCACCAGGTGATCGCGGGCCTGGGTGAGCACCTGGATCGTGACGTCGTCGGGGATGTGTCCTTCGTCAATGAGCTGACGGCAGAAGTCGTAGTCGGTCTGACTTGCCGACGGAAAACCGATCTCGATCTCCTTGTACCCCATCCGCACCAGCAGGTGGAACATCCGCAACTTGCGCTCGGGATTCATCGGATCGATCAGGGCTTGGTTGCCGTCCCGCAGGTCGACCGCGGACCACCTGGGGGCCTGGGTGATGAGGTTGTCCGGCCAGGTCCGATCGGGCAACGCGGTCGCGATCTGATCCTGGAACGGCAGATACTTGTGGATAGGCATGCCGGAAGGCTGCTGAAGGTTGGGCACGGTGGCGTCGCCTCTTTCAATTCAGTGAGCTTCAGGCCCGGGCACCAGCGACTCCGCGGCGGGGATGGCCTGTCAGCAGGCCCCGCCACGGCGGAGAAGGAGCAGGCTCACTCGAGCCGGCAGCACGCACACCACCCTTGGAGGGTACGTCCGCAGGCGCGGCGGCGTCCACGCGCGATGCCGGATGGCTCGATTCGTGGGACTCCGGGGCTCATCACCAGGAGGCCCGGGAGTCCTGGCGAGGTGGTCCTCGGAAACGCTCACACGTGAACGAAATCGGTCTAAAGCGGTCACCCAACCGGAGCTCTGGGCGAGACACGAATGGCCTATTCCTGAGCGGAACCGACGAAATGGTCGGGTCAGTAAGAGCATCGGCCCCGGGTCGAGAAACCCCGACACTATCGGTCGCCCACAGGTGGCCGCCGGTGACGGGGAAAGCTAAGGTCGCCTTATCGCGAGTTAGTCGCAATAAGGAGCCTGATGTCGCCGCGTGCCCCCCGCGCCACCTTTTGGATCGCCGCGTTCGCTGCCCTGGTCCCCTTACTGCCCGCGTGCAGTGCGCCCACTTCCCCGGGGGCCACGGGGGGTCCCGGGGGGGTGAGCGGGGCTCCGGGGCCTGGGACCGACGCCGCCGGCTCCCCGCCCACCGCGCTGGTGCTCGCGGACGCCCAAGAACTGGGTGGCTACAACCCGGTGCGAGGGTACGCCGAGCTTGGCGTGTCTCCGTTGTACGACGGCCTGCTGCGGCTGGCCGCCGACGACGACCGGACCCTACCGAGGCTGGAACCCGCCTTGGCCGCCGCAGCCCCCACCCCGGACGCCACCTTGACCACGTGGCGGGTGAAAATGCGCCCGAGAGTGAAATTCCACGACGACAGCACCTTCGGACCCGAGGACGTCGTCGCGACGTACCGGGCGATCCTTGATCCCGACTCGGGCTCCGACATCGCTTCGTCGCTGGACATGGTGCGCAGCGTCACCGCCGCAGGCGACGAGGTCGTGTTCGCCCTGAAATACCCGTATGTCGATTTCCCGGCTCGTCTCCTCATCGGCATCGCACCATCGGAGAAACTGACCGCTGGAGGCTTGGCCGCGAACTCATCTCTGAACACAGCGCCGGTGGGCACCGGCCCATACCGACTCGCCGAACTGACTCCCGACCGAGCTGTCTTCACGGCCAATCCGTCGTATTGGGACGGAGCGCCTCAGGTCGAAAAGGTCACCACCGTCTACGTGCCCGACGACAACTCCCGGGCCCAGCAGATGACCGCCGGCGAGATCGACGGCACCTCGCTGCCTCCCCTGCTGGCCAAGACCTTGGAGGGCAAGGAGGGCGTGCGGATCGACAGCGCCCAGTCGGCAGACTGGCGTGGGGTGACGCTGCCGCGCAACAGCGCATTCGCCCAGGACGCTGACGCGCGCATGGCCATGAACCTGGCCGTCGACCGTCAAGCGATGCTGACGGTGGTGCTCGGCGGGAAAGGCCGCGTCGCGGCGACGCCCGTCTCGTCGGTCTACGGCGTGGCGTACGACGAGGGCGCGACGTTCCCGCACGACCCGACCCGCGCACAGGAACTCCTGGACCGAGCGGGGTGGGCACTGGGCACGGACGGCGTCCGCCGCAAAGGCACCCAACTGGCTCGCTTCACGGTGGCCTACCGCCCCACCGACACCCTGCGCCGAGACCTGGCCACCGCGTTCGCTGCCGACATGAAGAAGATCGGCGTGGACGTCAACCTCGAAGGGTTGGACTTCGCCGCGATCGAACCGCGCGTCGCCGACCTTGGCATCCTGCTCGGTGGCGGCGATAAACCGTACTCACTGGACACCCAGGTCTACGGTCCGCTCCACACCAACGTGCCCGGCTCCTCGCCCTGGGACAACCCAGGCGGCTTCGGGTCGGCCGGACTCGACACAGCCTTGGACAAGGCCCGGCGGTCCGCCGACGAAAGCGTCCGCGTCGCGTCGTACCGGACCGTCCAGCGCGACTACCTCAAAGACCCCACCTCGGTGTTCCTCGTCTTCCTCGACCACACCTACGTCTCCAAAGACGACGGTTGGCAGCGAGGCAACCTGGTCGTCGAGCCGCATGCCCACGGCATCGGTTGGGGCCCCTGGTGGAACGTGCAGTCGTGGCGGCGCTGATCCCGCCGTCCGTCACGGACTCCAGCACCCTCAGCCCTGAGTGGGACAGCCGCGAGCACGGCGTCCGCCCGCCGGAAGCAATCACGGCAGCCGGTCCCCCAGGACGCTGGCGGCGTCGGCGCCGTGAGGTGGGGATGCTGGTCGCGCGCCGCATCGCCATCGCGGTCCCCATCGTGATCGCGGTGTCCGCCGGCGTGTTCCTGCTGTCGTCGTTCTCTCCCTTCGACCCGCTCTCGGCCTATCTCGGCGACCGGTTCGAGCGGGCGGGTCTGGACCAGCGAGCCGACCTGGAGCGAGCCCTCGGGCTCGACCGGTCTTGGTGGTCAGCATGGCTGACGTGGGGCGGCGACCTGTTGCGTGGAGACCTCGGCCAGTCTCGGGTGTTCGGGCAACCCGTGGCGCAGGTGATCGCCGAGCGGCTCCCGTGGACGGTCTTGCTGTCCGGACTCGCACTGGTCATCGCCACGCTGCTCGGCATCGTGCTGGGCGTCGCAGCCGGCCTGCGACCCGGGTCGCTCGTGGACCGGTTGGCCACTTCCCTGGCCGTGGTCGTGCAGGCCGTACCGCCGTACGTGCTCTCCCTGGCGGCGATCGGCGTCCTCGGTCTGGGGCTGCGCGCGTTGCCCACGGGTGGCATCGCGCCGCCGGGGCAGGCGCCCACCGGGGCTACCCTGCTGCGCCACCTCGTCCTTCCGGTGGGCGTGTTCGCGCTGTCGCAGGTCCCCTGGCTCCTGCTTAGCGTGCGGGCCTCGATCACGCAGGCGCTGGGGTCCGACGCGGTCCGCGCGGCGACCTGCCGCGGCCTGCCCCGCACGGTGCTCGTCCGCGCGCATGTGCTGCCCGTCTCGCTCGCGCCGGTGGTCACCGTCCTCGGCGCCCGGCTGCCGGAACTGGTGGTGGGCGCCGTGATCGTCGAGGAGATCTTCGCCTGGCCGGGTATCGCCGCGGCGATCGTCACGTCCGCCCAGCAGCTCGACTTCCCACTGCTCGCCTTCTTGACCGTCGCCACCACTGCCCTGGTGCTGCTCGGTTCGCTACTCACCGACGTGACGTACCTCCTGCTCGACCCGCGGGTGCGCGCTGATGACTGACCTCACGCTGGCTCCCGCCCCGGCACGCAGCCGGCTCCCGCGTCTGAGCACCTCCTGGGCAGCGCTGCTGGCGGCCGCGGCGGTGGCGCTGTACGCCGTACTCGTGCCGCTGCTCGCCCCCGAGTCTATGCATGCGGTCGACCTGACGTTGGCCCGGCAGTCGCCGTCGTGGGCGCATCCGTTCGGTACCGACTACGCCGGTCATGACCTCTTCGTGCGGGTCGCGCAGGGATTGCGCGTCAGCTTGCTCATCGCCGTGGTGTGCGCACTGATTGCCACCGTGCTCGGCGTGCTGGTCGGCACCGGCGCGGCAGTGCTTGGGGGCCGGGGGGACGCGATCCTCATGCGGTTCACCGACGGGGTCAACGCTCTGCCCCACTTGCTCTTGGGCATCGTGCTCGTCGCGCTGTTCCGCGGGTCGGTGACCGCGATCGTGATCTCCATCGCGGCAACGCACTGGCCGCAAGTCGCGCGGATCCTGCGATCGGAAGCCTTGACCACACGGACGGCGGAGTACGTCGACGCTGCCTATCTCGCCGGCGCCGGCCGCTTCCACGTGCTGCGCCGCCACCTCCTACCCGCAGGGCTCGCGCAGGCATCGGTGGCCATTGTGCTGCTCATGCCGCACGCGATCTGGCACGAGTCGACGCTCTCCTTCCTCGGGCTCGGTCTGTCCCCGGATCGGCCCTCCCTCGGCACCCTCCTGCAACAATCCCGCGGGGAGATCCTGCTCGGCGGCTGGTGGACCCTGGTGTTCCCGGCAGGCCTGCTGGTGCTCGCGACCCTCGCCGTGGCAGGGCTGGCCGGGGCCGCCCGGCGGCGGTGGGCCCCCCAGGTCGACCAGGGAGAGATCGAATGACCGCGGCGACGGACCGCGATCACGTCGGCCCGGCGGCCGCTGCGGGTGCGAGGCTGCCGGCGGTGCTGGTGGACCATCTCACGGTGCGCATCCCAACCCGGGTCGAACGCCGACCCGCTTGGGTGCACGCGGCGACCGACGTCTCCTTGGCTCTGCACTCCGGCCGGGTGCGCGCACTCGTCGGGGAGTCTGGCTGCGGCAAGTCGGTGCTGGCGTCCGCGCTGGTCGGCTTGTTGCCTGGAGGGACGCAGACCTCAGGTCGGGTCGTGGTCGCTGGCACGGATGTGTCGGCATCCCTTGGCTGCCCGCAGGCTCGCGAATGGGTGCGGCTGCGGGGCCGCGTCGTCGGGTTCGTGCCGCAGTCCAGCGCAACGTTCCTCACGCCGACGCGCACGGTCGGCAGCCAGTTGGCCGAAGCCGTACGTTGGCTCCAGGGGCCTGCTTCGCCGGCCGAACTCTGCGACCGGGTACACCTGAGCCGCGAGGCCCTGGCGCGTTACCCGCACGAGCTGTCTGGCGGCATGGCCGGCCGGGCTGCAGTGGCGTTCGCCCTGGCCGGCAAACCCAAGGTCATCGTGGCCGACGAGCCCACGGCCAGCCTCGACAGCGCCCTCACAAGCCGCATCCTCGCGTTGCTGCGGGAGAGCGCCGACGCGGGCGTCGCCGTCCTGCTGATCACCCACGATGTGGCGGCGCTGCTGGCCACAGGTGTCGCGGACGAACTGTCAGTCCAGTACGCCGGCCGGATCGTCGACTCCGGCCCGGCGCACCGACTGTTGACTCACCCGGAGGTGGACTATACGCGGGCCTTGGTGCGTGCCCTGCCGCAGAACGGCCTCCACGCGGTCCCCGGCATGCCGCCGGCACTGACCGACCTGGACGACCGGGTGCGGTTCTCGGACCGTCTTGCTGAGGTGCCGCAGTGACCACTCCCGGCGGTGCTGGCAGCGCCCAGGCGACGGCAGTCCCCTTGGCGCTGCGGGCCCGCGGCATCGAGGCGGGGTACGACGGTCACGTCGTCCTTCGCGGCGTCGACGTGGCCGTGCCCGCCGGTCGCATCGTCGGCCTGTACGGGCCATCGGCCGGCGGGAAGACGACGCTGGGCCGTGTCATGGCCGGCCTCCTCCGACCGAGCGCTGGGGAAGTGCTCATCGACGGGGCGCGGATCGATGCTCGCCGGGGGCGGCTCTCGAGCCGCGTCGCCATGGTGTTCCAGTCACCGCGCCGCTCGTGCAGCCCACGCCTGACGTTGGCGCAGATCATCGCCGAGCCGTTGACGGTCCGCACGCGCCGTGCGGGTCATCGCCGGGTCGACGGCCACACGCACACCGACCGCACGCTCGATCATGCTGTCCACGATCTGGCCGCGGAGGTCGGATTGACGCCGGATCTGCTGACCCGGCTCCCGGCCCAAGTCAGTGACGGGCAGTTGCAACGCGCAGCGTTGGCACGGGCCTTGGCCCAGGACCCGGCATACCTGATCTGCGACGAAGCAACCGCGATGCTCGATGCGGTGACGACAGCGGTCATCGCGGCGCTGGTACGGCGGCGGGCCGAGCTCGGCCTGGGGGTGCTCGCGATCAGCCACGACACCGCCTTGTTGACAGCTTGGGCCGACGAGGTGACGAGCCTTGAAGCGACGCAGGCGGGTGCTCCCGAGTCCGGCGTGTCAGGGGCGATCCGCCGCGGGTGAGCGTTGTTGGCTGCGCCGCGCGACCCCATGGTGTCGGTGGGCTCTGCTTGCATGACCCACATGACCCCCCATCCCAGCCCCGCTGAACCTCCTCAACGCCAGCTCCACTGCGGCATCCTCCCGCCGTATCTGCTGATTCGGCTCAGCCGCGCGGACGACCCCGACGTGGCGGCTCGTGCGCGCCAGACGCTGCGGGTCGAGCGTTCGATGCGTCATCGACGTGAATTGCGGACCGCGAGGCGCTCGGGCGGTCATCGCCCGCCCCGACTGGGCGCCGGTGGCGGGATCATCCCCAACACATTGCTCCGCAAAATCGAGCCCGGCCCGCAGGAATACCACGTCACCCCGCCGCTGCCGGCGCCAGACGTCTCAGCCGCGATCACCCCGGCGGCGCCGAAGCGCAGTGTCTACGACGCCCAGTACGCGGGTGAGCTGCCCGGGGTGCTGCGTCGCGCGGAGGGGTCTGGCCCACACCCCGACGAGTCGGTCAACGAGGCGTACGACGGGCTCGGCACGACCTGGCGTTTCCTGCGTGAGTCCTACGGACGGGACTCCCTGGATGGGGCCGGGATGCCGCTGGTGGCCAGCGTGCACTTCGAGGAGAACTACGACAATGCGTTCTGGGACGGCGAACAGATGGTGTTCGGCGACGGCGACGGCAAAGTGTTCCGTTCGTTTACCGACAGCCTCGATGTCATCGCCCATGAGCTGGCCCACGGACTCACCCAATACACTCGCGGGTTCGTCTACGTCGGGCAGTCCGGCGCGTTGAACGAGCACATTTCCGATGTGTTCGGCGTACTCACCGCGCAGTACAACCTGGGCCAGACCGCTGAGCAGGCGGACTGGCTCATTGGCGCAGGCTTGTTCACTGAGCAGGTCCAAGGCGTCGCGTTGCGCTCCCTGCGGGCGCCTGGGACGGCGTACGACGACCCCGTGTTGGGCAAGGATCCCCAGCCGGCGTACTGGCGTGACTATCAGAAAATGCCGCACGACGAAGAGCACGACAACGGCGGGGTACACATCAATTCGGGCATCCCCAATCACGCGTTCTACCTGGCCGCCGAAGCCGTGGGCGGCCACGCTTGGCAACGGGTCGGACAGGTCTGGTACGACACACTGTCCGAATCGAAGCTCCCCAAGGACGTCGACTTCGCGGGTTTCGCCGAGGCCACGATCCAGGCTGCCCGTCAGCGCTACGGCAGCAAGTCGGGCCCGATGCAGGCCATCACTCAGGCCTGGCAAGCGGTAGGAGTCGCACCGGCGCGTCACGCCAGTGACCCGGCTGGCTCGAGTGCGGCCGCGAGCCGGGCGGCCGTACGACCTGGGAAGACCCGCGAAGAGCCGGGGTGAACGATCCCATCTGCACCTGATCCGCGGGCCGGTGCGTCTTCGGCAGCCCCCTCCAAAGCAACAGCACAGGAATCAAAGGAGTCCCGATGGCACGGTCGCATACAGTGCGGGTTCGACGCATCTACGACCCGTTGGACCCTGACGACGGGCAGCGAATCCTCGTCGATCGTCTTTGGCCACGAGGCATCAGCAAGGAACGAGCACACCTCGACCACTGGTCGAAGGAAGTGGCGCCCTCGACCGAGCTGCGGAAATGGTATGACCACGACCCCGAGAAGTACGACGAGTTCGCCACTCGCTACCGCCAGGAGCTCAACGAGCCCGACCGCGCCCGCACCTGCGACGAGCTGCGAGATCTGGCCGCGAACGGGCGGCTCACCCTGCTCACCGCCGCACGACGCGCTGACATCAGCGAGGCGACCGTCCTGGCTGAGGTGCTGAACGCGAGCGGCACAACGACCACGTCGTTGCATTGAAACCACAGACAATGCCGCTGTCGCAACACCCACGATCCAGCGCTGCGACCCGAAGGTATTGACTAGACCGCCGGAGCTCGTCCGGTCAGAAGCCGAGGTTGCGCAGTTGGCGGGGGTCGCGTTGCCAGTCCTTGGCGACCTTGACGTGCAGGTCAAGGAAGATTCGCTGGCCGAGCAACGCCTCGATCTGGCCGCGTGAGCGCGTGCCGATGTCACGCAGTCGCGATCCGCGTCGACCAATGATGATCGCCTTTTGGGAGTCCCGCTCGACGAAGAGGTTCACCCGGACGTCAAGCAGCGGATCCTCAGGTCGACGCCCCTCCCGGGGCACCATTTCCTCGACGACGACAGCCAGGGAATGCGGCAACTCCTCGCGCACCCCCTCAAGTGCTGCTTCGCGGATGAGTTCCGCGATGACCAGCGTCTCGGGCTCGTCGCTGAGCACCCCCTCGGGGTACAGCGGCGGGGAAAGCGGCAGCCGGGCGGACACTTCGCGGACCACCACGTCGACTTGTTCGCCCGACGTCGCCGAGCACGGCACGATCGCGTCCCAAGAACCCAGCTGGTCGATCGCGATCAAGTGCTCAGCCAACCGAGCCTTGTCGACCAGATCGCACTTCGTCGCGATCGCTACCACCGGGCGGGGACGGACCCCGCACAATTCGGTGAGCTCCCGTGCGATGAACGTATCGCCTGGACCAACCCGTTGGTCACAGGGCAGGCAGAAGCCGATGATGTCGACCTCG
>CAJDVI010000074.1_pt1 | contig 10430 bp, 9 predicted proteins | sample 7391351 | NCBI WGS metagenome assembly CAJDVI01 (sample SAMEA7055704, study PRJEB34461) | soil metagenome | biome: terrestrial ecosystem; feature: Peninsula; material: soil | place: Antarctica | collected 2016 | reverse complement strand
GGTGTCCAGTCCTGGTACCGCCTTGCGAGCAGCTTGCAGAAACCGCGACTCGTCGACCCGTAAGACCATCTCGCCGCCCTGGGCCTCCAACCGCAACGAGGCACTGAAGCGTTGCGGCGTCATGGTGCCATTGACCTGCCCGGCCCGAACCGTCAAAGCGCCCGACACCGCAGGTCGAGCCAAGGTGTTCACCGCCGTATCGAACTGTTCGACGCTCACCTGCGGATGCATGATGGTCAGCCGCGCCGCGACGTGTGTGCCGGCCGGCCAAGCTGCAGCAAGGGCGGCTCGGGTCGCGTCGACATCCAAGCGGCGACCCAGGTGCGGGGCCGACACCCTCACGGTGCCGCCGTCAAAGGAGATGGTGCCCTCGATCGCCGGTCGTTCGATCTCACCAGCCCATTGGCGCAACACGTGCTCCGAAGTAGCAACGTCCACCGCCACCACACCCGGTCGCCGAACGCCGTTGGTCAGGCGGTCCCAGACCCGGCGCGGATCGAGCGTGAACTCAGCGAGGCCGGCGACGCTGGACACCTGATCGACGGACAGCCCGAGCGCCGCGGGTTCGAGTCGTTTGGAGCCCCCCGGCCAGGTGACCGTCACCGGCGTACGGCGGACCTTGGCGAGCCGTGCGTCCAGACGTTCTGCCGCCTGCTCCTGGGTCAGTCCGCCGACCGAGACTCCGGCGACCTCCGTCCGGGGAGGGACCGATCGGCCCGCATACCAGCACAGGGCCACGTAGAGCACGACGAGCACGACGATCGAGAGCGCCAGCCGGATGAACACTGGCCAACCCGAGGTGCGCAGGCCGCCGTCGGGTGCCGTGCGCGGCTTGTGGGTGCGCCTGAGCACGGTTTGGTTTCCCTTCTGCTGACCGCTGCCGACAGCTCACCGTGACGACCGCCGGGCCAATGCCGAAGGCCGAGCTCACTCGGCGACGCCGTACCCCCCTCGGTGATAGAGCAGGGCCGGTTCGTCGATCTCGGACACGTAGAGCGCCAAGACCTCGGCGACGATGATGCTATGGTCCCCGCCCGGGTACACCGCGGTGGTGCGACACTCCATTGCACTCACCGAATCGTTGAGCAGCGCCACGCCGGTGAACGGACCGAGATGATGCGGGGCAGCACCCAACATGCCCTGGGCGGGACGCCCCCGGGTGGCCAACCAAGCGGCGGTCTCCAGTGCCCGGGCCGGCAGGATGTTCACGCCCCACACCCCTGCTTCAATCACCGCTTCATGGAAGCGAGAAGCAAGCTCTACACAAGCCAGCATGAGGAGCGGTTCAACAGACACCGACATGATCGAGTTCGCTGTCATGGCCATCGGTTCGCCGTCACGGACCGTGGTCAAGATGGTCACTCCGGTCGGGTAGCGACCCATCACCTGCCGGAAGTGCGCGGAATCGACCGGGAGATCGCGCCAACCGGCCGCAGATGGGTTCACGAGAACCTTCCGGGCGGCACGCAGCGGGGCGGCACAGCGTTGATCATCCGCTCAACCTATACGCCCTGCGATTTCCCGCCTCTTTGCCCCACGCAGCTGCTGATGTACGCCATCAGGGCAGACGCCCCTACCCCTGCTACCTTCGATCGCCTGGCATTTGTCATTGTCAAGCAGAAACTATTGTTGTATGTCAATAGTGCAAGTACGCTGGAACTCATGGATGTCGTCCCAAGCGATGCCGACGAAGCCGTCGATGCGCTCATGACCATGTCCAAGGTGCTGGTAGGCATCACCGCGAGCAGCTTGATTTCGACATTGGACACGGTCACGCTGCCGCAGTTCCGGATCCTCGTGCTGCTCGCCGGCCAGGAGCGGACCCGACCCAGTGATCTCGCCCGGCAACTCTCGGTCCAGCCGTCGGGAATCACTCGGATGCTCGATCGACTCGTCGCTGCTGGATTCGTCCTTCGGTCGCTTTCTGATCGGAACAGCCGGGAGATGGATTTGGCCCTAACGGTCACCGGAGAGGCACTCGTCGCTGACGTCTTGGCTCAACGCGAGGACGATCTGCGCCATCTCGTGAGCGATTTGACAGCCTCCGAGATGTCGCTGGTAGTCAGCGGCTTGAAGTTGCTCACTGCACGCGGTTCCGGCCTGCACCATACGGCCGCGCTGCTGGGCTGGTGATCCACGGTGACACGGCGCGCCGTCCCTCGTCTGCTCATACTGCATGCCGTGTTCCACTACGCGCTGCTTGATGCGGCCAGGAGGTAGGACAATGTCAGCACTACTACGAGTTCATCGCGGGTGGGCAAGCCCGGACCGGGTGCTCATGCTCGCGAATACCGAACTCGGCCCTTTGACCGAGGATGTCAACGAGTTCACCGTGCCTGCGGGAGATCACTTGTTGAGCCTCAAGCTCGGTCCCTACCACAGCCTCACGACCAGCTTCAAGGTCGGTGATGGTGACACGCTCGAATTGACCGTCGTGGAGAACCCCGACGCCATCTTGCCGCTAGCTCAGGGTGGCTACCTTCGGCTCGTGGGTACCCCACTGGCCGACAAGGGGCAGCAGCACCACCATTGACAGCAGCCGCGGCGCGGGCAGCGACAGCACCGAAATGACAGTGCTCCCTGATGGGGCGACACGAGGGGTCACGCTATGACTGAAGCCGCCGTGACCCCCATCGGGGATTACGCAATCATCGGCAACATGCGTACGGCGGGTCTCGTGACCCGGCGCGGCTCCCTGGATTGGCTCTGCCTGCCCCGGTTCGACGCTGCAGCCTGTTTCGCGGCGCTGTTGGGTGACCCGTCCCACGGCCGCTGGCTGCTCGGTCCTTCCGGCCCTGCCGAAACGTCGCGGCGGTATGTACCCGGCACCCTCATCCTGGTCACGACGCACACCACCGACAGCGGAGCCGTCGAAGTCACCGACTTCATGCCGACCGCCCCCGGCCGGATGGACGTCGTTCGGCGAGTGCGCGGGCTCGCCGGAAAGGTGCGGCTCGCGCATGAGTGGGTGGTCCGTTTCGAGTACGGACTGGTACGGCCGTGGGTCCATCGCGTCGCTGACTACAGCGACCTGGGCACCGACCAGATGCTGGTCGCGGTCGCCGGACCCCATGCTCTGGCTCTGCGCGGCCCTGTCCTGCCCCGTGCCCAGGACGGCGCCCATCGAGGCGAATTGACGGTCACGGCTGGGGAACAGCTCACGTTCACGCTCACCTGGTGGCCCTCCCATCGACAGCCCCCACCCCCGTTGGACGTCGCTCGCGCCGGCCATACCACCGAGCAAGACTTCCGATCCTGGAGCCGTCGTTCGACGTACGACGGCGGCTACCAAGACGCTGTCGCTACCTCGCTTGCCGTCTTACGCGGGTTGACCGACGTCGAGACCGGGGGGATCGTCGCAGCGCCCACGACCTCACTCCCCGAAGCTTTCGGCGGGGAACGCAACTGGGACTACCGCTACTGCTGGCTGCGCGACGCCTCACTGACCCTGACCGCGTTCCTGAACGTTGGCTACCGTCATGAGACGCTCCTCTGGCGCAATTGGCTGCTGCGCGCTGTCGCGGGAGATCCGGCCTCGATGCAGATCATGTACGGCGTGGACGGGAGCCGGAATCTGGCCGAACGCGAGCTCCCCGGCCTGCCGGGGTATGCGAACAGTCGACCCGTCAGGATCGGCAACGGGGCGGCCCAGCAGCAACAGCGCGACGTGCTCGGGGAGGTCATGATCGCGCTGCACCGGGCCAGGGAATCCGGGCTCCCCGAGACCGAGGACTCGTGGGCACTGCAGTGCGCCCTGGTCGAACACCACGCGAAGATCTGGGACGAGCCGGATCAAGGGCTGTGGGAGATCCGCGGTCCGGCGCGCCAGTTCACCCATTCAGGGGCGATGTCGTGGGCCGCGCTCGATCGGGCAGTCAAGGCCATTCAGCACTATGGGCTGCCGGGTCCCGAACAGCGTTGGATCGAAGTCCGCGACGACATCCGTGATCGGGTACTGCAGCGTGGCGTCTGCGACGCCGGGTACTTCACCCAGTACGAAGGCACCGAGGAGGTCGACGCTTCCCTGCTCTTGCTGGCCCCCATCGGTTTCATCGCCTCCGATGACCCTCGATACTTGGCCACCGTGGAACGGATCGAGCGAGACCTGATGCGTAATGGTCTGATCTGGCGTTACCGGACCTCCACCGGGGTCGACGGATTGCGCGGTGAGGAGAATCCCTTCCTGGCCTGCTCGTTCTGGATGGTGTCCGCCTACGCCCTGACAGGACAAACGGCCAAAGCGCAGGCGCTGATGGATCGCCTCCTCGAACTTCGCAACGACGTCGGTCTGATGGCCGAGGAGTACCGGGCGGACGGGCAAGGATTCGCCGGCAACTATCCCCAAGCGTTCTCCCACCTCGCGTTGGTCGGCGCGGCATTCACGCTGGCAGGAGGGGGATCGCGCGCCGCTGTCGGGCGACCGTGACGCACTAGGACCCCCATCGACGCGCAGCGCGGCTGAGCCCGCCGGGCAAGAGCCTTGTCCGGCCTCAGTCGCGTTTGGCGTCGCTGCGGGCGCGGGCCGCTGTACGGACTCGTTCCACGTGGCTGAGCACGACCTTGCGAATCCGAACCGCGTCGGGGGTCACCTCCACGCACTCGTCCTCTCGGCAGAACTCCAAGCTCTGCTCGAGGGATAGCCGACGCGGTGGAATGAGCCGTTCGAGCACGTCCGAAGTCGAAGACCGCACGTTGCTCAGCTTCTTTTCCTTGGTGATGTTGACGTCCATGTCATCGCCTCGTGAATTCGCGCCGACAATCATCCCTTCGTAGACCTTGGTGGTCGGTTCCACGAACAAGGTGCCGCGTTCCTGCAAGTTGAACATCGCATACGTCGTCGCGGCGCCGGCCCGGTCGGCGACCAACGAACCAGTCAGTCGTGTCAAAATCGGGCCGCACCAAGGCTCGTAGCCGGCAAACACGTGATTCGCGATCCCAGTCCCGCGGGTCTCGGTCAGGAACTCGGTGCGGAACCCGATCAGGCCTCGCGAGGGGACCATGAAATCCATCCGCACCCAGCCGGTGCCATGGTTGCTCATCTGCGCCATCCGACCGCGTCGGGCGGCCATCAGTTGAGTCACCGTGCCAAGGAACTCCTCAGGCGTATCGATCGTCAGCTGCTCCACTGGCTCGTGCAGCTTGCCTTCGACCATCCGTGTCACGACCTGCGGTTTACCCACCGTCAGCTCGTACCCCTCGCGGCGCATCTGCTCGACAAGGATGGCCAAGGCCAACTCGCCACGCCCCTGAATCTCCCAGGTGTCGGGTCGTTCGGTGGGCAGCATCTTGATCGAGACGTTGCCCACCAGCTCGCGGTCCAACCGGTCCTTGACCAGCCGGGCAGTCACCTTCGCGCCGCCGACCCGACCCGCCATCGGGGAGGTATTGATGCCGATCGTCATCGAGATCGCCGGTTCGTCCACGGTGATCAGTGGCAACGGGCGAGGATCATCTACGTCCGCCAGCGTTTCTCCGATCATGATGTCCCCGATACCAGCGATGGCGATGATGTCGCCCGGGCCGGCGGACCGATCGGCTTCCAGCGGTTTACGTTCCAGCCCCTGCGTCATCAGCAGTTCGGTCACCTTGACCCGCACGACCGACCCGTCTCGCTTACACCAGGCCACCGATTGCCCGCGACGGATAGTCCCGTTCCGTACCCGCAGCAACGCGAGCCGGCCGAGGTAGCTGGAGGAGTCCAAGTTCGTCACGTGCGCTTGCAACGGGGCGTCCTCGTCGTACGTCGGCGCCGGCACCGTGGCCATGATCGTGGCGAACAACGGTTCCAGGTCCGGGCTGTCTGGCTGCGCGCCATCCTGTGGTCGAGTCAACGACGCGCGACCGGACTTGGCCGAGGCATACACGATCGGAAACTCCAGCGCCGCGGCGTGGTGAGCATGTCGATCTGCGTCTTCGATGAGGTCCATGAACAGTTCGTAGACTTCGTCTTGCACCTCGGCGATGCGGCTGTCCGGACGATCCACCTTATTGATGCAGAGCACCACCGGGAGCTTCGCCGCGAGCGCTTTACGCAGCACGAACCGGGTCTGCGGCAATGGTCCTTCCGAGGCGTCCACGAGCAATACCACCCCATCGACCATGCTCAGTCCGCGTTCGACCTCACCTCCGAAGTCGGCGTGGCCGGGAGTGTCGATGATGTTGATGGTGACCCCATCGGGATGCCCCGCCTGACGGGCTGACGGTCCGTTGTAGTGGATGGCCGTGTTCTTGGCCAGGATCGTGATGCCCTTCTCGCGCTCCAAGTCCCCGGAATCCATGGCTCGTTCCTGCACGTGGTCGTGCTCGCCGAAAGCGCCGCCCTGCCAGAGCATCTTGTCCACCAAGGTGGTCTTGCCATGGTCGACGTGCGCGATGATCGCCACGTTGCGGATGTCGCCGCGAACGGCGCTCGGGGTGGATGCCATAGGCCTATTCTCCCAGGCCGGCACCGTCGTCTTGACCACAGTCCGTGCGCCCAACCCTCGACCGACCCGGCGCCGCCATCGCGTTCCGACCGCCTGGGGCGCGTCAGCTCATCGGGTGCAGGGCCGCCGCCAAGGCCTCAACAATTGGATAGTCCCCCGGAAGCCAGCCCACGTCGTACAACTGCTCGTGCCGCAGCCAGCGCAGCTCGTCATGCGCCTCCAAAGGTTGTGGCACGCCGCCGGTGATCTGTGCAAACCAGACCAGCATCATGTGCCGGTGCGACAGCTCCCAGCGTCCGTCCAAGAGCGGGCCGACCAGCTGCGCCCCCAGCCGCGCGGTGATCCCGAGTTCTTCAGCCAGCTCGCGATGCAGCGCGCCATGCATTGACTCCCCCGGTTCGAGCTTGCCACCCGGCAGCTCCCACCCGGCCCCCGCCGGATGGTCTCGCCGGTGCCCGGCCAACATCGCCATCGGCCGCGTCAGGTCATCCACGAGCACCGCGGCGACAACGTCGATGTGCTGTCCACGGTGGGGCTGCTCCATGCTCGGTATTCTCCCCCCGCCGATGCTCCCCCGCCGTCTTGGTGCCTGCCGATTCGGGCGTGAACCACCATCGTCTGCGAGCGACTCGCCACATGATGACGCCAAGCCGGCTCTCGCTCAACCAACCGACCCGGCCTACGACCCCGGTAGCCGGCGAGCTGAGCCTGTTGCCTCGTCCAAGCACTACCGATCAGTCACCTCAGGACCCCGTCGCACCAGGTGTTTCGCTTGGTGATACGGCTCTGGCCGAGGCGAGCTCACAACCGTACGGTGCGCCCATGCGAATCAAGGACGTCATCCGGGGAAAGCCGAGCCAGACCATCGCCACGGTCAAGCCAGGCGACACCGTCGCACTGCTGTTGGATGTACTTGCGGAGTACAACATCGGGGCTGCGGTGGTCTCTGCGGACGGCAGCACCATCGCGGGGATCGTCAGCGAGCGGGACGTCGTGCGGCGCATGCGCGGGGAACGCGCGCTGATGGACGCGGCGGTGCAGACGATCATGACCACGGACGTCCACACCTGCACCCTGGAAACCGAGGTTACGCATCTGGCCGAGGAGATGACGCAGCAACGATTCCGCCACGTACCGGTCGTCGAGGACGGTCTCCTTGTGGGCCTGGTCAGCATCGGGGACATCGTCAAGCATCGAATCTCGATGCTGCAGAGCGAACGTGACCATTTGGAGAACTACATCAAGCAGTAATTCGTGGGCGGCGTTTGCAGACTGCAGGCGGTGCCACGCGAGCGGTGCAACACCGAACGCCCGGTGTTGCGCAACGTGAACCTACCGGGCGTCGTGCCGACGCATCAGGTCGCCTGTGACTTGGGCCGAACAGATTTATCGCGGTGAGCTGCAACCGCATCGGGTGCGCGCCGAGTTGGTCGATCATCTCACCGGGACTTGCCTGGGGCCAGCTGGCGGGCTCAGCAGCGGTTTCGAAGGGCCTGCCTCGATCAGCGAGGCGATCTGAGGCGCGGGTCTCACGACTCGGGCGACTCGGGCGACAACCAACGCCGCGGCCCCGCCGGATAAAGGTCACGTGGCGGACGGCGGCCCCTCCTCCGTCGTCCGCCACGCTCCACATCCCTTATCGACGCGCCACCGGGTTTCCAAAGGTTTTCCCTCGCGATCGTGCAAGCAATTCCAGCGCATCAAACGGACGACGTGCCCGAGGCCCTGCGAAACCCGACCGGGCCAGGCCGCCGCGCCAACACCAACTGTCCTTACCGATAGCCGCCCGGTGAGAGAATGGCTTCATGCGTCCGCTGCTCCAGTCCAGCAAGCTGTCCGATGTTTGCTACGACATCCGGGGGCCGGTATTGGTTGAGGCCAAACGGCTCGAGGACGAGGGCCACAGAATCCTGAAGCTCAACATCGGCAACCCCGCGCCGTTCGGCTTCGAGGCACCCGAGGAGATCTTGGTCGACTACAACCGGATGCTGGCGACCGCACATGGGTATTGCGACTCCAAGGGCATCGTGCCGGCTCGACGCGCCGTCGCGCAGTACTACCAGACCAAAGACGTGCCGATCATCGATGTCGAGGACATCTTCCTTGGTAACGGGGTCAGCGAGCTCATTGTGATGGCGCTGCAGGCGCTGCTCAACAATGGGGACGAGGTGCTGGTTCCGGCACCGGACTACCCGCTGTGGACCGCGGCGGTCTCACTGTGCGGCGGCACTCCGGTGCACTACCTCTGCGACGAGCAGTCGGACTGGAGTCCCGATATCGACGATATCCGGGCCAAGGTCACCGACAAGACCAGGGCCATCGTGGTGATCAATCCCAACAACCCGACCGGGGCGGTGTATTCGGTGGAGGTGCTCGATCAGCTCGTCGAGCTGGCCCGCCAGCACCAACTGCTGATCATGTCCGACGAGATCTACGACAAGATCCTGTACGACGACGCCAAGCACACCTCCACCGCCAGCTTGGCGCCGGATCTGTTCTGCCTGACCTTCAACGGTCTGTCCAAGTCGTACCGCGTTGCCGGCTTCCGCGCCGGTTGGCTGGCGTTGTCGGGCCCACAGGAGCACGCCCGCAGTTACATCGAGGGCTTGGAGTTGATGGCCAACATGCGCTTGTGCGCAAACCATCCGGCCCAGCACACCATCGCGACAGCGTTGGGCGGACACCAGAGCATCAACGACTTGATTCTGCCCCACGGACGGCTGCTGGCCCAGCGGGACGCGGCGTACGAGCTGATCAATCGGATCCCTGGGGTCAGCGCCGTGAAGCCGCAGGGTGCGCTGTACATCTTCCCAAAACTTGACCCGAGGCTGTATCCGATCGAGGACGATGAGCAGTTTGCCCTTGAGCTGTTGCGCCAGGAGAAGCTGCTGATTGTGCCTGGGAGCGGGTTCAACTGGCCGCGACCGGATCATTTCCGAATGGTCACATTGCCCCGGGTGGAGGACCTTGAGGACGCGGTGGACCGGATCGAGCGATTCTTGACTCGTATCCGCCGTCGACGGTGACCCTTGAACAGGCACTCCTCGAGCGCAACCACGAGGCGCGCGTCGATCTGACCAGGGGCTTGCCAGTGTGCGCCGACTGACGGTGTGGGCGGCAGGACGCCTCTGAAGATCGCTCAGTCCAGTAGTAGCTTCACCCCCATGACCGTCGCCGATGCCCGAAGTGCCGCTGACGTGTCACCGGGAGCGGGAGCCAACCCTGGGTTCTCCGCCGGGGGCGCCGCACATGCGGCCGCCTGGGGGTTTGTGTTCCTGATTCTGCGGATCTTCGCGGTTTCCGGCTATGACTGGGAAACGGCGTTCGCGGTGAGTACCACGCTGAGTCTGGGAGACGGCCTCTCGCTCCTGTTCGGATCCCTCATGGCCGGACACCTGCTGACGGCGGCATTGCTGGTCTTCGTGCTGCCACTGCTGCTTTCTGCCTACCTGTGGGGTCCTCGAGGTCGTCGCCCCGTGGTGAAGCTGCTCAGCACGATCGCCCTGGTCACGCTCGTCGCGCTCACGGTCAGCTTCCACAGTTGGTGGTTGCCGCCCGCGACCTCTGCGGTGCTTGCAGCGTTTGCGATGATGCGACGGCTATCCGTGCAACGTCGAGTTCGTCATGCGGCGATGGGCGCGATGGCTCGCGTCGGATGGGTAGTGGAAGTGGCTGTTCTGCTGATCGCCGCGCTCGTCCAGACGCCCTGGGTGCCCCACGAACGGATCGAGACCACCCATGGCACCCTCACTGGATACGTCTTGAGCGTCGACTCCGGATATCTCAACATCCTCACCGATAGCCACGAGTTCGTCATCCTCATCAGCGGCGAGGTGCTCTCCCGCACGTAGGCCGCTCGTTCGGTTGCGCGTTTGCACGGAGCCCTCCATAGGCACGACCCGGCAGCCCCGCATCAGCACAGCATCGGTGTCAGCTCCCGTAGCGTGAGGACGTCGCAGCGTGAGGAGATCCATGTCCAACCACGAGCCACCCCTGAGCCCGGCC
>CAJDVI010000073.1_pt1 | contig 10454 bp, 8 predicted proteins | sample 7391351 | NCBI WGS metagenome assembly CAJDVI01 (sample SAMEA7055704, study PRJEB34461) | soil metagenome | biome: terrestrial ecosystem; feature: Peninsula; material: soil | place: Antarctica | collected 2016 | reverse complement strand
GGTGGCGTCGTCGATGAGTTGCCCCTCCACTGCTAAACGGGCGTGGAGTCGGGGTGCGTAGTCGCTGGTGGTCAGGGATTTCGAGCAGGTCAGCAGCAGGTCGCATTCACATGGTCCTTCGGCGCGGCCGATCACACGGTTCTGCTTACCGGATCTTCGCCTCAGCACAGGGGCCCAGGTCCACGGGTATCTGCAGGTGGGCCAGCAGCGCCGTCCTGTGTGCTGGTTGCACTGGGCGAGGCCAGGGTCTTGGCGTCCCTACGCTTGTGCCGGGCGAGTGACTTGGTCGATTGAGGACGGACTGATGGCAGGCGGCCACGTAGGTTGTCGATCCGACGTGCGATGACTGCAGCGACAGGGACGGCCAGAAAGGCGCCGAGGATGCCCATCAGGATCCCCCCGGTCGTCACCGCCAAGATGATGACCAGCGGATGAAGCGAAACGAGCCGGCCCTGGATGAAGGGCTCGAGGACGTTGCCCTCCAGCTGTTGGACGAGCAGCACCGATGAAGACGGCGTCTACCAAGGCCACGAGTAGTTGCGCCGATCGTCCAGAAGGACTGCGCAGCGATGACATCCACCCGTGCCTGGTGTCGTCCGGGACGAAGTCGAGGAAGGCCTGCCAGATCCGTCGGCCGTCCTTGCAGAAAAAGAAAAGCGCCACGAGCATCAGGACGAGTCCGGTGAAAAAGCTGCCGACAGCCTCGGCGGCCACAAACCCCTGAGTCAACGCGGCGTTGCTGGTCAGCGCCTCCACGCCTCCGGCCAGCATCTCGCGCAGACTGTCGATCTCACCGGGAACCACCGACCAATCGAGGTTGCGCTCCAGTTGGTCTAGCCCAGTGACCACCGAGTCGATGATCTCGGGCACCTGGTCGATCAGCGCCACCGTGACGAACGCCCCCGCTCCTACCAGCCCCGCCAGCAACAACAGCAGGATGAGCAGCGCGAAAAGCGCATTGGGCACGCGGGTCTGGCACAGTCGCCGAGTCAGCGGGTCGAGCAGTGCCGCTGGAAATAGCGCAAGCACGAACGGTGTGAGCACGAGACTTACCCGGCTTCATGCGTAAACCAGCCCTATCAGCACAATGGCGACACCGATCACCACCCACATCCAGCGCCCCCACAGCAGGGCCGGTGACACGTCAGGCGACATGGAAGAAGTATTTATCTTGTATCGCAACGGCTGTTCGACGCCAGGCTGGATGTGGCTGACCACGTCGGGATGTGGCGGCGTGACGAGGTCACCGGCCCGAGCCAGGTGTGGACGTGGGACATCACCACGCTGCGCGGACCCGCCAAGGGCAGCTGCTACCACCTGTCCGCGCTGATCGATCTCTATCGGCGGATCTGACTCTCTTGCCCGTGGCGGGATCAGTCAACGGGTAGGCAGTCAAGGGCAAGAGACGGATGGTCCCTCGACACCCTGGCGTCGTGGCCGGGAGCGACATCGGCCGGGCCTCCGCGCAGCGGTTGGCAGGTGAAGGCGCTGCGGTTCTGGTGACCGACTTCAACGACGATTCCGGCAACGCTGTGGCCCAGAGCATCACTGAGGACCTCGGTAAGGCGAGGTTCGTCCATCATGACGTGACGTCGCCTAGCGACTGGAAGTCCGCCGTTGCCGCCGCCATCGAGCACTTCGGCGGCTGCACATCCTGGTGAACAACGCAGGTATGGGTGACTTGGCGACCATCGTGGACACCTCGCTGGAAGACTGGGAGCGGACGCTCGCGGTCGACCAGACCGGCGTGTTCCTCGGGATGAAGACGGCGTCTGAGGCGCTTGCGGCATCTGGGCACGGCTCGGTCATCGACATCAGCTCGATCTTTGGAACCAGTGGAGGGTTCGGGACGTCTCCTGCGTACCCCGCAGCCAAGGGCGCGGTACGGACGCTGACCAAGAACGTGGCCCTGCGAGCGGCCGACCACAAGGGCTGCACCGTCACCGTCGCCCGCCACTTGGAGACGATGCCGTTTGGTCCGTGCCGTTGACGTCCCTTGGTTGTCTGCTTCATCAGCGATGAACGAGCCATTGTGCCGCGTCGCTGACTCACGGGTGAACGCGCGTGGTGCTCCCCTGTCAGGCTGGTCGCGGCAGGCCGGCGGGCTGTCTTTCACCGCATCGCGGCTGCTGACAGCACCGCTACCAGCACCCCAACTAGGATGCTTGCATGCGTCGCGCCAAGATCGTCTGCACGATCGGCCCCGCCGTCAACAGCCCTGAACGCATCCGTGAGCTCGTCGAGGCCGGTATGGACGTGGCCCGAATCAACCGAAGCCACGGCTCGCACGAGGAGCACGCGGAGCAGATCCAATGGGTCCGCGAAGCCGCCGAAGCCTGCGGTCGCCAGGTCGGCGTCCTCGTGGACCTGCAGGGCCCGAAGATCCGGGTGGGCCGTTTCGCCGCCGGCCCGGTTCATCTGGTCAAGGGAGCGACGTTCACGATCACCAATCGGGATACCCCCGGTGACTCGACCTCGGTGGGGACGACGTACCCGGGCTTGCCCGGCGATGTCGGGCCGGGCGACATCCTGCTGCTGGATGATGGCAAGATTGCGTTGCGGGCCACCGAGGTCACCCAGACCGACGTCCGGACCGAGGTCGTCGAGGGTGGCACCCTCTCGAACAACAAGGGGATCAACCTGCCCGGGGTGGCCGTCCGGGTCCCGGCACTCTCCCCGAAAGACGAACTCGATTTGCGATGGGCTATCGCGGTCGGTGCGGATTGGATCGCGCTGTCCTTTGTGCGGGATGCTGCGGACATCGCCCGGGTGCACGAGATCATGGATACGTGCGGTGTTCGGCTGCCGGTCCTGGCCAAGATCGAGAAGCCCCAGGCGGTCGACAATCTGCGTGAGATCGTGTCGACGTTCGACGGAATCATGGTGGCTCGCGGTGATCTCGGCGTGGAGATGCCGCTCGAGGAGGTGCCGCTGGTCCAGAAGCGGGCGGTGGAATTGGCCAGGCGGATGGCCAAGCCGGTCATCGTGGCCACCCAGGTCCTGGAGTCGATGATCAACAACTCGCGGCCGACCCGGGCCGAAGCCTCAGACTGCGCCAACGCCGTGTTGGACGGCGCGGACGCGCTGATGCTCTCTGGCGAGACCAGTGTCGGTTCGTGGCCGATCGTGGCGGTCAAGACGATGGCCCGGATCATCGAGAACACCGAGGACCACGGGCTCGCACGGATCCCGGCGATGCCGAGTCGGCCCCACACGGTCGGCGGCGCGGTCACCAAGGCAGCGGCCGAGATCGCCGAGATCTTGCAAGCCAAGTACCTGGTCACCTTTACAACCTCGGGCGATTCGGCGCGGCGGGTGGCCCGGGTCCGGCCCCGATTGCCGATGCTCGCGTATACCCCGGCGGAGACAACCGCCCGCCGACTCTCGCTGAGCTGGGGAATCACCACGTTCATGATGCCGTCGCTGGAGCACACAAGCGCGATGATCAAGAAGGTCGACGAGCACCTGATCACCACCGGCCGCGGCCGCCAAGGCGACGTCATCGTCGTCGTCGCAGGGCGGCCGCACGGCGTTTCCGGTTCAACGAACTCGATCCGCGTGCACGTCGTCAGTGGACTCAGCTGACCGTTACGAATCCGGTGACGGCCGCGCAGACCGACAAGTACCCAGTCGGTTGGTCCGGTCGGTATGCTGACCGAGCACGACCCTGCCGGGGTGGTGGAATGGCAGACACGGAGCACTCAAAATGCTTTGCTCGCAAGGGCGTGCGGGTTCAAGTCCCGCTCCCGGCACCCACGACGACCGGTGGCTTCCGGGATCCTAGCCAGGTGAATGCCCCCGTCGGCCTTAATGGACGCTATGGCCGACACCGGTCAGCGTCCAGGTCAACGAGAACGACGAGGAACCGCCCACCATGGGCGAGGGCCGATGGCTACCCTTGGGTGGGTGACCGACGCCGTCAGGCCGGGGGCTGGCAACGACGCTATCCCGGCCGCACCCCTGCCCGCGCCACCTCCCTCGGCACCGGACACCCGGCACTTGACGCCGCCTGTAGAGGCTCAGGCGCTGCGCATCCTGGTAGCTGAGGACGAGGCTCTGATCCGGCTTGACCTCATCGAAATGCTGGCGGAGAGCGGTTACCAGGTCAGCGGTCAGGCCAGCGACGGACAAGCGGCCGTTGAGCTGTGTCGCGCAGAGCCCCCTGATGTCGTGGTCATGGACGTGAAAATGCCGGTCATGGACGGGATCTCAGCCGCTGCCATCATCGGCGGGGAAGGGCTGGCCCCGGTCGTGATGCTGACTGCATTCAGCGACAAGAACCTTGTCGAACGTGCCCGTGACGCCGGCGTGATGGCGTATGTCGTCAAGCCGTTCACCCTTGACGACCTGCGTCCGGCCATCCACATCGCCCGATCTCGATGGCTCGAACTGCGAGCGCTGTCGCGTGAGGTGGCCGATCTGGGCGAGCGGTTCGAGACTCGCCGTGCGGTGGACCGCGCCAAAGGCATTTTGATGACCAAACTCCGACTGTCCGAACCCGATGCCTTCCGATGGATCCAAAAGACGGCGATGGATCGTCGGCTGGGAATGCGAGAGGTGGCTGCGGCTGTGATCCACGGGCTGCCCGCAGACACCCACGGCGATGCCGGCAAGGAGCCATCGGCGCCCTGACTCGAACCCGGCCCGGCCCAGGCCTGAACCGACCAGACAGGATCAGGGCCGGGCATGTCCGGTCAACGCGTCACCGTACGGCGATCACCAGGGCAGTCAGCAGAGGCGCGACGACGATCGCCGGCAGCAGGTCAGCGACCGGTACGTGCTTGACGCGCAGCAACCGCAGTCCGATGCCAGCCAGCATGAGTCCGCCGGTCGCGGTGAGCGCACTGATCGCAGCCTCAGGCAGGACGGCGCCGAGCAGGACGCCGGCGATCGTGAGACTGCCCTGAATGGCCAGAACGGACACCGCCGACATCAGCACGCCGATGCCGAAGGACGCGGCGAACGCGATCGCCGCGAAGCCATCGAGGACCGATTTGATCGCGAGCAGGTCAATGCCGCGCCCCAGACCGTCGTCGAGCGAACCGAGGATGGTCAACGGTCCAACACAAAACACGAGCGTGGCGGTGAGCCAGCCTTCAACGAACCGCTCCCGGGCGGCCGCCGGGCACCCCTGGTCATCCTCGGCTCCCTGCCGACCCCACCGGCCGATCCGCCGGTGCACTCGATCAGCGACCTGTGCCAGCCGGTCCTCGATCCGCAGCAGCGATCCGCAGATGCCGCCGAGCAACAGCGAACCCATCACGATGAGCACGGGCGCTGATGATCCGACAGCGTCGGCGAATGCGTGATCCGTGACGTGGGCAGCCGACAATGCAGCCAGCAGCAGCGTGACCAGACCCAGACAGTCCGTGACGACGGAGCGAGTGCGTTCCGGGAGTCGGTTGCCGACGGCCATGCCCAGGAGTGATCCGCCCACCACCGCGGCGGCGTTGATCAGCGTGCCGAGACCGGGCAGAGTGCTGTGCACCCGCCAACTGTAGGGGTTGACTTCAGGATCCGGTCGTCGAGACGCCGGACGACGAATGATGTCGCGGGACGTCGGGAGCGGGTCCTTGAAAAGGACCTCACCTGGTGCGCGCGCGGGTGACCAGGACCGTCGGCAGCCTCACTCGTCGAGGTCGATTGTCGAGTTCGCTTGTGGTGCATGATGCCTACATCGCGGTCACCGGTCGGGCTTGGACGATCATTGGGCCAGCCGTAGGCTCACGTGGTCGGCCAAGCCGGTGCGGGGACCAGCTCCTCGGTTTGCCCACCTACACTGCAGGACGGTCTTCATATGCCACGTTCATCCCTGCGCGTCGCTTTGTTGGTCGAGGGCGACGACCACGCCAGCTTCCTCGACCTGTGGGTTCGCCGTCGTGTGGAAGCCGGTGCGGCGCTGGACTCGGCGTGGAGTACGGCCCGAGAAGGTCGGCTGGCGGCTGTCTTGGCCCATGACGATGTTGTCGTCATGCTGGCGTTCTCCGGTCACCTTCCCGTGGGGTACGTGCTGGCCACCGTTGGTCCGTTGTCGTTGCTGACCGAGCACAGCTCAATGACGGTCGAAGATGTGTACGTCGACCCGGTGCACCGTCACCGCGGCGTTTCCATCGCCCTGCTGAAGGCGCTGGCGGGCCAGGCCGAGCGGACGCGTATCGGCCACGTCGGCGTCAACGTCACCTTCCAGGATCGCGCCGCCAACCGGACCCTGGCTCGACTCGGTTTCCAGCCGACGGTGACGCGGCGGATGATTACGACGTCGGGGCTGCTGCGCCGGCTCGAGGCTGCCGGTGAGCGTGGGCGTCGGGTGATGGTGCACCGGCGGCAACTCCAGCGCGCCCGGGGCGAAGCGCCGGGCCGCGGCTGATCAGGGGCTCCTCAGGGTTGGATCGTCGCGGCCCGCCGAGCGCTCACCGCCGGCTCATCCGCCGGTGGCTGCGGCCTCACCCGGCGGGCGTTTGCGCAGCAGACAGGTCAGTCGGGTCGTGCAGATCCGATGACCCTGATCGTCCTCGATGACGATCTCGTAGGTGGCCAATGAGCCCCCGAGATGGATCGGCGTCGCTATGCCAGTGACGTGTCCGCTTCGCGCTGCCCGGTGGTGGCTGCAGCTCAGTTCGATGCCGACGGCGACCCTGCCCGGTCCGGCATGGGCCACCGAGGCGATCGACCCCACAGTCTCGGCGAGTACGGCGCTCGCGCCCCCATGCAAAAGGCCGTAGGGCTGGGTGTTGCCGGCGACCGGCATCCGCGCCACGGTCCGTTGCGCGCTGACCTCAAGCATCTCGATCTCCATGCGCTCCACCAACGTTCCGCGGCTGGCTTCCTTCATCCAGCGCAGCAGTTCTTCTGGTGTGGAGCTCGATTGGCTGCCCGGCGTATGCGCCACGTTGTGCCTCCTGGTGTGCCGGCTGGGCGTCCGGCCCAGGCAGCGTAGGTTGTCGGTGCTGGGGCCTAGGCTGCCACCTGTGAGCCGACTTCTGCTGCTCGACGGACACTCGCTGGCCTACCGGGCGTTCTTCGCTTTGCCCGTGGAGAATTTCTCGACGACCACCGGGCAAACCACCAATGCCGTCTACGGGTTCACCTCGATGCTCATCAACATGCTGCGCGACGAGGACCCGACCCACCTGGCCGTCGCGTTCGACCTGGGTCGGCAGACGTTCCGCGCGGAAGCGTACGCGGAGTACAAAGCGGGCCGGGCGAGCACTCCGGAAGAATTCCGCGGGCAGATCTCGCTGATCCATGAGGTGCTCGATGCCCTCAAGTTGCCCTATTTCGAGCTGGCCGGATATGAGGCCGATGACATCATCGCCACGCTCACCGACCGGGCTCAAGGTGATGGTGGGTTCGACGTCGTGATCGTCTCGGGCGACCGGGACACCTTCCAGCTTGTCGACGACCGGACGACGATCCTCTACCCGGTCCGGGGCGTCTCCGAGGTGTGGCGGATGGGGCCCGAGCAGGTGCGGGAGCGATATGGCATCGGCCCCGAGCGGTACGCTGACTTGGCGGCTCTGGTCGGAGAGGTCTCCGACAACCTGCCTGGCGTGCCCGGCGTCGGCCCGAAGACCGCGGCGAAATGGCTCATCGAGTACGGCGACCTGGCCGGTGTGGTGGCCCACGTGGACAAGATCAAGGGCAAGGCCGGGCAGTCGCTGCGGGAACACCTGGAGTCGGTGCTGCGCAACCGCCGGCTCAACGAGTTGGTCCGGGACGTCGACCTGCCGGTGACGCTGGATGAGTTGACCCGCCGGTCGTGGGACCGCGAGGAAGTGCACAGAGTCTTCGATGGCCTGGAATTTCGGGTGTTACGAGATCGGTTGTTCGCCACCTTGTCGGCGCCCGAACCGGAGGCCGAATCCGGGTTCGAGGTGGGCGGTGCGCGGTTAGCTTCCGACGAGGTCTCGACGTGGCTCACGACGTACGCCGGGCCCGGAGCTCGAGTCGGCCTGCATCCGGTGGGGACCTGGGCGCGGGGCCGCGGCGACATCGCGGCGGTGGGTCTGGCCGCCGGCACCGACGCGGCGTCATCGAGCGCTGTGACACAGGCCGCTGACGGCGGCACCGCGGCCGCGACGCAGGACGCCGCGGTCGACCCGGGGACCACAGCCACCTCGGCGGCGTACATCGAGCTCGCTGAGCTGGACCCGGAGGCAGAGTCCGCGCTGGCCCAATGGCTGAAGGACCCGCTGCGCCCCAAGGCCCTGCACGATGCCAAGGGGCCTATGCAAGCCTTCGAGGCGCGTGGGATGCCGCTGGCAGGGGTGGTCCACGACACCTCGCTGGCGGCGTACCTCATCCGGCCAGACCAGCGCTCCTACGACTTGGCCGATCTCTCACTGCGTTACCTGCGGCGCGAGCTGCGCTCCGATGCGGCCGCCGGACCCGACGGGACCCGCCAGGGGATGCTCGACTTCACCGCTGACGCCGACGCCGAGGCGGACGCCGCGATGCTGCGGGCCAGGGCGGTGCTCGACCTGTCTGCGGAGTTGGATCGCCGACTGGGGGAGACCGGAGGGACTGAACTGCTGCGCGACCTAGAACTTCCGCTCGTCGGTGTGCTCGCCAAGATGGAGCGAGCAGGGATCGCCGTGGACAACCCGTTGCTGACGTCCTTGGAGTCCGAGTTCGCCGACAAGGTCGCCCAGGCTCAGCAGGACGCCTGGGACGCCATCGACGGTCAGCGGGTAAACCTCGGGTCGCCCAAGCAGCTCCAGGTCGTGCTCTTCGAAGAGCTGGACATGCCGAAGACCAAACGCACCAAGACGGGGTACACCACCGATGCGGAGGCGTTGGTCGAGTTGTACGCCAAGACCGAGCACCCGTTCCTGGAGGCGTTGCTGCGACACCGTGACGCGTCCCGGCTTCGGGTGACGGTGGAGGGGCTGATCAAGTCGGTGGCGGACGACGGCCGGGTGCACACCACCTACCTACAAAATGTGGCCGCCACCGGCCGGATCTCCTCGACCGAGCCGAACCTGCAGAACATCCCGATCCGCACCGATGAGGGACGCCGGATCCGGGACGTCTTCGTGGTCGGGCAAACCGTCGGCGCGGACGGGGCGGGCCCCTTCGAGACGTTGATGTCGGCCGATTACTCCCAGATCGAAATGCGGGTGATGGCTCATCTCTCAGGAGACGTCGGGCTGATCGAGGCGTTCCGTGCGGGTGAAGACCTGCACCGATTCGTTGGGTCGCGGGTGTTTTCGGTCGAGCCAGAGCAGGTGAGCCCGGCGATGCGCGGCAAAATCAAGGCGATGTCGTACGGGTTGGCGTACGGGCTGAGCGCGTTCGGGTTGTCTCGACAGTTGGCGATCAGCACCGGCGAGGCCACGGAGCTGATGAATGGGTATTTCGAACGGTTCGGCGGGGTGCGCGACTACCTGCGGGAGGTGGTCGCCGAGGCCCGCACCAACGAATACACCGAGACGATGCTCGGCCGCCGCCGCTATCTGCCCGACCTGGTCAGCGACAACCGGCAACGGCGCGAGATGGCCGAGCGGATGGCGCTGAATGCCCCGATTCAGGGCAGCGCCGCGGACATCATGAAGTTGGCCATGCTGAAGATCGACCAAGCGCTGGCGGCGACCGGAGCGCGTTCCCGGGTCTTATTGCAGGTCCATGACGAGCTCGTGCTCGAAGTGGCGCCGGGGGAGCGCACGGATCTGGCGGATCTTGTCCGTCGCGAGATGGGCCACGCGGTCGAGCTCGATGTACCGCTGGACGTGCACATCGGGGTGGGGCGGTCCTGGCATGACGCCGAGCACTGAGCCCATCGGATCCCTGACCGCTATCTGGCGATACCCGGTCAAGTCGATGGCAGGGGAGGCGCTGCAGGCCGTCGAGTTGGACGAGCGAGGGCTCGTGGGTGACCGCGCCTGGGCTGTGTACGGCGCCGACGGCAGGCTTGCGAGCGGGAAGACCACTCAACGATTCCGCCGGATGGATGCGGTGTTCACGCTCGCAGCGCAGACCGCGGCCGGTTCGGCTGAAGGTGAGGCCGTGGTGGTGCAGGCGTCGGACGCGACCTGGCTGATGGCCGGCGAGTCCGGCACCGACAGCGCGCTGGCGGACATCTTCGGCGAGCCTGTTGCGCTGCGCCTCGAGTCCTTGGGGGCCGGCCCCAGCCAGCTGTTGGGCGGGCACTTGGATGCCGGTTCGGTCAGCATCGTCGGCACTGCGACGTTGGTAGCCCTTGGTGAGCTGCTCGGCGGGGCGCCGGTAGACCCCCGGGCGGTGCGCACCAACCTGGTCGTGAGCACTGATGAGCCGTATGTCGAGGAGACCTGGCTGGGTCGCGAAATACGCACGGGAGCCGCCCGGCTGCGCGTGATCGAGCAGATCGAACGCTGCCGGATGATCGACCTTGACCACGTTGGGCTACCCGGCCGGCCGGGCCTGCTGAAGGCGGTTGCCTCTCACCGCGACCTATGTGCTGGGGTGTACGCCGA
>CAJDVI010000093.1_pt1 | contig 10588 bp, 13 predicted proteins | sample 7391351 | NCBI WGS metagenome assembly CAJDVI01 (sample SAMEA7055704, study PRJEB34461) | soil metagenome | biome: terrestrial ecosystem; feature: Peninsula; material: soil | place: Antarctica | collected 2016 | reverse complement strand
GGCGGCCCGGTAGGCGCCAGTCGGCTGGCCTTGCCCGGCAGTGAAGTACCGCCGGTACTCAGCCTCAGCTGCGGCCACGATGTGGTCGGCTTCGGGGTTTGCTGCATCCCCAGGACCTGTCTGGCCAGAAAACAACGCTCCGGAGCCCGTTCCGTCACTGGGTCGTCCGGTGCAGCTGGTTGTTGATCTGGCGTCCGCCATTAGGGTGGACATCGCGGCGGCATCCAGTGCAGCCGCCAGCGCGCTGCTCCCAGACAAGTCGGCTTGGATCAGTGGGGTGGCTTGCATCAGCCTCAGTGCCCGCCACAACACCAGATCAGCGGTCTGGGCGAGAATCTGCGTGACTCGTTCGTGTGCCTCTACGCCGGTCAGATGTTCACGCCGGGGCGCCAAGACGGTCAGTTCGGTCGCCGGCTGTCGGAACCACTGCTTGCGATAGTTGAATCGGTACGGCCCGGAGGTCAACTCGGCCTCGACGCAGGATGCGACGTCACGTCCGACCGGGCGCACGGCCAGGACGTGCCGCTTGCGGCTGGAGTCTTTCTCGTCGAGCAGCAGGTCGAGTGCCTCGATCATGGTGGTCTTGCCGACCTCGTTCGGCCCCTCGACCACGATGACCCCGGCGTCGGGGAACTCGATGGTCCGCTCGGCAACTCCCTTCACGTCCGCCAACCGCAACCGGTGCAGCCTCATTCGAGCCTCACCGGTGCCCCGCCTGACATGTCGTCACCGGGATGCGCCGCCGGCGAGGCGGTAGAGCAGTGACAGAGCGTCGCGCGCCGCTTGGCCTTCCACCCCCTCGGTGGACCCCGCGGCGATCAGCTCACCGGCCGCCCGCTCCACGAACCCGCCGACCCCGAGGTCACGCAGCTCCTTGTCGTCGACCACGACAGCCACGTCGGTGTGCCGCTCCCACTCATACAACCCAGCCAGCAAGTCGCCATACCGCTCCACCAGCCCGTCGAGGCGGGCCTTCTCGGCCAGCCGAAGCGTCCCGGTCAGACTGGTCCGCACGACGGTGCGTTCCTTTGTACCGATCCCGTCCAGCTCAGCCTCCAACACGTCAAGGTCGTGGCCGGTGTTCACGGCGCGGATCAGGTCGACAAACCGCCAGGTCCCGACGTGGTGTGGGGTGACCTCGATGGTGCCGTCTCGCGCCAACTCGACCACCAACACGTCGCCCGCCTGAGCGTCACGGTGGTCGGTGACTTCGGGTGACCCGCTGTAGAAGATCCGGCCGCTGCTGCCCACCGGTCCACGCGAGTGCCGGTCGCCCAGCGCGATGTAGTGCACCGCTCCGCAGGCGAGCGCCGACTCCATCGGGGCCAGCCGTAGCGCCGCCACGTTGCCGTCGGTCATCGACACGCCCTCTGCCTGGCCGTGCCCGACCACGATCCGCAGCATCCCGTCGGCGGCCAGGTCACGCACCGCCTCGGCGACCAGGTCCTGCAGCGGTCGATTCGACGTGAGCGGCGCCGGCACGAGCTCCACCCCGGGCAGCACCTCGATCGGAGGTGGCCCGACGATCGCGTGGACGTGGTCCGGCTTGTGGTCCAAGAAGATCGGGGAACGATAGATGCTCGCGGCATTGAGCGCGTCATGGTTGCCGGGAAGCAAGTACACCGGGCAGTCGACGGACCGCATCGCCTCCAGGGAACGCAACACGGTCTGCCGGCTCAGCAGATTGGAGTCGAACACGTCGCCAGCGACAACGACGAAGTCGCAGCGCTCCCGTCGGGCCACCGCTGCGATCCCCCGGATCGCATCCATCCGGGCAGTGGTGAACCGGCTTTGAGCCTCAGATGTCAGGAAGTGCCGAGTCATCCCAAGCTGCCAGTCGCTGGTGTGCAGGAACCGCACCGGGCCCTTGGCCTCGGCGGATCCCCAGGTCTGCAGGACGCCCACGAGCCACCTCCTTTCGTCGCCATTGACGTTAGGCGCCCCCACCGACAACCGCGGTGACCAGCGTTCATCCACCGTATACAGCGATGCTGCAGCCGAGCACCGTGCCGTAGGGAAATGGGGTCTCGTGCCGGGACTGTACCTCCCGGTCGATGAGATATCTGGTCACCGCGCCGACCGCGCCGCCGAGCATGACGACGATCACAGTCATCGGGTTCGGCAGGCCTACGCGTTGCGATGTGATGGCCGCGCGCTCTATGGCCAGCCGTTGCCGAGGTGGCGCCGAAATCAGCGGGGCAGCGAGACCATGACGTGCGGCGCCGACACGGTGGCGATGAGCACTGAGCCGGCTGAGACAGGCTCTTGTGGCACGGCCCGAGAAAGTCGCCAGCCGTCCTCTTCCCGCGTCACGCTGACCTGCTCGCCGGGCAAGACACCCGCGGCGCGCAGTTGGGCCATGGTGGCAGGGTCCTGTTGAACCGGCTCACCGAGCCGGCGCAGAACCACTACGCAGGGATCGGTCATAGAAAGGGCACTGAGCGGCTGTAGGCCGGCGCGAACCACGGCTTGCTCGGGCACCCCGAGTTCGGCGAGGCCCGGGATGGGGTTGCCGTAGGGGCTGTCGGCAACCTGGTGGAGCAGCGCGAGGATCTTTCGCTCCACCCGTTCGCTCATCACGTGCTCCCAGCGGCACGCCTCGGCGTGGACGTACTCGAACTCCAGCCCGATCACGTCGAGCAACAATCGCTCAGCCAGCCGGTGTTTGCGCATCACTCGAACGGCCCTCATGCGCCCTTCGGCGGACAATTCGAGGCTCCGGTTCGCCTGGACGGAGAGCAGCCCGTCCCGCTCCATTCGGCCCACCGTCTCGGAGACCGTCGGCCCGGACTGTCCGAGCCGCTCGGCGATCCGGGCACGGAGCACCGGAACACCCTCCTCCTCCAACTCAAAGATGGTGCGGAGGTACATCTCCGTGGTGTCGATCAGGTCGGTCACGCCACCAGCGTCTCACCGTACCGGGGCTGCCCGGCTGTTCTGCTTCGGTGTGTGCGTCCGCGTCCACGCGTTCGGATGGCGTGGATTGCTGCGGCAATGAGCCGAACCAACCGGTCGAATGGCCAGCTTTCATCGATTTACAGGAGCACCGACATGCTGTTTCGACATAATTTAGGATTTTCCGTCGCCGAGATTGCGTGCGGCGCAATCTGTGATTTAGACTTCAATCACCACCTGGATCGGACCTCCCAACTGAGCCAGATGGCGCTGCGGTCCTCCCTGACCGCGATGGCATGTCGGACGACACCGATCCCCTGAGCTGTCGTATCCACGTGCGGAGGCCGGGTTCCCCAGGACCCGGCCTTCGAGCGCTACGGACACCGCGATGCCTTCCCAGCTAGGGTCCCGAGCGCCGACTCAGGGTTGCAGCCGCTGCCACGTCCAGACGCCCTCGGTGGCCAAATCGCCTTCACCCACGCGAACACAGCGAAACCGATCGTGTAGGCGGCTGCTGCGCCCGGCCCAGAACTCGACCCGATCCGGCGCCACCCGGTATCCCACCCAGTCCGGCGGGACCGGGACGTCGTCGGCGTTGCCGCGGTCCGGCCATTGCCTCGCGTACCTGGTCACCTCTGCCGTCAGGCCTTCCCGGCTCTGGATCGGGTGGGACTGCTGCGACGCCCAGGCCGAGATCCGCGACCCCCAAGGCCGCTGACCCCAGTACGCGTCGACCTCATCCTGCGGAATTTCCTGCGCCTTGCCGCGGAACCGGATCGCGCGAAACAGCGGTGACCAGGTCAGCGAGGTAGCCAATACGCCGGTGGCCGCGATCTGCTCCGCCTTGGCCGAATGCCGGCTGGTCACAAATCCAGGCCCGACCGGGGACAGGAATCGCATCAGGCACTCCCGCACGTCGGGCATCCCCGCCTCGTCCACGGTGGCGATCGCCATACTGGTCGGCTCGTGCAGGTCAGGGCGCTGCTGCACGAGGGCGGTAGCCTGGTTCACCCAAGCCGTCACCAACGTCCAGGGGGTCGCTGGGAGTTGGTCCTCGGTGAGGCCCTCTCCCACGTAATCCCAGCGTGGAACCGACGTCATAGCCGACACGCTAGCCCCCGGCCATGGCTGTGCAGGCTCGCCGAGTTCGCCCGCTTAGGCTGAGCATGACTTGGACCGCGGTAGGAGGAGCGCACATGGCCGGTGGCGCCAAGGTCGGGCTGTACGCGATGTTGCGACTTGGCGTGCGCTACGGACCCTTGGCGTTGGAGGCGGTACGACGAACCCGCGGACCTGCGGCGACGCTGACCGCCAGGCAACTGAGTCGGCGAAGCGCGCAACGGGACGCGTATGAACATGCCCGACACCTCATCGACGGCTTCGTGCTGCCGGTGTACGAGGGTGACACGCGCATCTGGGTGGTGTTCAGCGGCGAGGTGCCGGTGGCCACCCACCCCGTGACCCGCACGCCCATGCAGACCCTCCTGCGGCACTACGACCTTTCCCTTCGAGCCCAGCCACCGGCGGCGTCGCGCACCCTGCGTCCGCTGCGCACTGTGCGTGGCCTGACGTCCGCGCCGACCCCTGACCAGCTCATGGCCCAACCTCAAGCCCGCCCTCCGTCGGGGAGCACGCTATGAAACCGTTCCGCTCCTTTCCGGGGCCCAGGTGGTGCGCCGACCACCTCGATCGCTGAGGTGGATCTCGCCACCGGTGAGGCGCTGATCGGAGCGACGTATGACAGGGTCAGCGCCGAAGCCTGGGCCAACGCTTCCTGCGACAGCCGCTCTGGTCGATGACCTCGAGGCGCCGGGGGTACCGTGAGGTCGTGGACGACGCCACCGTGACGTTACCGGCTGACCTACGACCTGACGACGGACGATTCGGCTGCGGGCCCAGCCGGGTCCGCCCGGCCCAGCTTGAGGCGCTCGTGCGCGAGGGCGCCGCCCTGATCGGCACCTCGCACCGCCAAGCGCCGGTGAAGCATCTGGTCGGTGAGGTCCGCGAGGGGCTGGCCAGGTTGTTCTCGCTACCCGATGGGTACGAGGTAGTCCTGGGTAACGGTGGGTCGACGGCCTTCTGGGACATCGCGGCGTTCGGGCTGGTCGAGCAGATGGCCTATCACCTGGCGGTCGGCGAGTTCTCCACCAAGTTCGCCTCAGTCACCGACAAGGCACCCTTCCTGCGCGAGTCCGTGGTGCTCAAGGCAACTCCGGGTACGGCGGTGGCTGCCCAGCCTGAACCAGGCGCCGACGTCTACGCCTGGCCGCACAACGAGACCTCGACGGGTGTGATGCTGCCGGTACGGCGAGTCGAGGGCGCCGACGACGGAGCACTGGTGCTGATTGACGCCACCTCCGGCGCCGGCGGACTGCCGCTGGACCCGAGCCACGTGGACGTGTACTACTTCGCCCCCCAGAAGTGCTTCGCCTCCGACGGCGGGCTGTGGTTCGCCCTGCTGTCTCCAGCGGCGCTGGAGCGGGTGGACCGGATCACCGCCAGCGGTCGGTGGGTGCCCGACTTCTACAGCCTGCCTACCGCGATCGACAACTCGCGCAAGAACCAGACCTACAATACCCCGGCCATCGCCACGCTGTTCCTGATGAACGAGCAGATCAGGTGGCTCAATGAGCAGGGCGGCCTGGCCTGGGCGACCACCCGGACGGCAGACTCGGCGAAGCGGCTGTACGACTGGGCGGACGACTGTGCCTTCACGTCCCCGTTCGTCGCCGACCCGGCAGCGCGCTCTCAGGTCGTCGGCACCATCGACTTCGCCGCTGACGTCGATGCGGCATCGGTCGCAAAGATCCTGCGCACCAACGGCATCGTCGACGTCGAGCCGTACCGGAAGCTCGGCCGCAACCAACTGCGCGTGGCCATGTTCCCGGCCACCCCGCCGCAGGACGTCACCGCGTTAACCCGGTGTATCGAGTACGTCGTCGAACGGCTCACCTGAACCCGGATTTGGCTGGGCGCGAGGGCCAATAGACAACGAGTTCACCGCCTCCGCGCACGATGAGCAGCACCCAAGTCGACCAAGTCAATCGAACTCACTCGCCTAGGCATGGCGGGCTCCAGCGCCCTCCAGGACGGCCGCATACCCTTCCCGGTACGTGGGGTAGGAGAACACGAATCCAGACTCTCGTAGCCGCGTGTTGTGGCAACGTTTCCCCCGGCTTGCATGCGTGCGAGCGGAGTCGGCAACTCCAGATGGAACGGGTAGGTCGAGAATGCGTGCCAGGAATTCAACGATTTCGCGGTGATCGACGGGGCGGTCGTCGACGCCGATGTACACAGTCTTCGGCCAGTCCTGCATGGTCATGAGGTGCACGATGGCCGCTGCAGCATCGTCACGATGAATCCGATTGGTAAAGCGCGGCTCGGACACAACCGTGTCGACCCCGTCACGAATGCGGTCAATCTGTCGATTCCGACCGGGCCCGTAAATGCCCCCCAAGCGCAGGATCGTTGCCTCAGGGATCTGCTCGAGCAATGTCTCCTCTGCTTCTTGCAAAACGACTGCCGTTGGCGCGGTAGGTTTCGCCGGTGTCGACGCGTCGACCCAGGCGCCGTCATCGACGCCGTAGACCGCCGTCGACGACACGAACAGGACACGCGGTGGCACAGTGCAGTCGTGATGGATGGCCGTCACGACACCGCGAACACTGTTGACGTATGCCGCTCGATAACCATCGACGCTGCGCTCGTCGGGGCTCATGGCAATCACCACAATGTTGGTGTCCGCCGGCAGTGTCGGCACCTCGACGGACAGATCAACCGACTGTCCCTCGATTTCACGCGGCAGTTTCTCTGCTGAGCGTCGCAGCCCTATGACGCGGTGTCCCATAGCAGCGAACCGCAGCCCGGTTTCGGTACCAAGGTCACCACAGCCGGCGATCACAACAACCATCACGGTCTCCTTACATCGCACCGTTCGTCTCGATATCGGTAGGCCCAGCTATGGCGCACCGCAGACCGCTTCGGCACTCGGGGCTCTTGGGCTCCTTCGTCACGGGCCGAACACGGGCCCGGTCCGACAACCCTGGACCATCACCACCAGCCTCGCATATGGGGCGACTGGCTGGTCATGCTGTGTGTCGAACCTCGTCGAAGGGCAGGATGTGCCCAGAACAGTGGGGCGAGGTCACACTGGCGTCAGGTCGTCAGTATGTCGTCCATTCGGTCAATTCTCGGTCCATCTGAACCCGCGGTAGCCAGTCCGTATCTTGATACAATGAGAAACATCCGATGTGGAGGAGCCAAACGTGAATACGTTCCGGAACCCTCAGTTCGTCTCGGCCGTCGTATTCCTTCTCATGGCCGCGTCATTTACGTTCGACGGCAACGGCGTTCAGTGGATGTGGAAGGACACTCCAGCCGTGGGTGCCGTATCGGCGGCAGTCTCACTTGTTTTTTGGGGATTCTTTGCACGGAGAGCGGGGAAAAATCACCGCGGCGAGATTCGAGGCTAGCAACCTCGGCAATAAGGCGCACGTAGCATTCCGACAGCTTGCGAGTATCTGTCTCAGCCAGCGAACGCCCAACAGGACACCTACACCCGGTGCAACCGGGCCTTGGCGAACTGACACGCGACCTGCGCCGGAAGCAAACTCCTGAATCCCGTAGCAGCCGCCCGCAAAAACCAGGTGGAGATGCTCAAACCGGTACTGTCATCCGGTGGCCAGGATGCTCGTCGGGTACGCCCGATGCTCGACGGATGCGCAAAGCCCTCCCTGCATGTCGCGCCGTTGACAGCCTGGTGGTCACCAAGTTGGATCGGCTCGCGTTCCTTGACCGATGCCAGCGACCTCGTTGAGCTTGCCAACGACAGCAGTCTGCGCTGCCACACAGGGAAGCGTCTGACTGCTGCGCTGTCACGACCCGAGAAGACTGAACTCGACGGCGACGCATTCGGCGGAGCCACAGCCCTCAACGCGTGGATGAAGCCCGGCGCCTTCACGGTCCGCGTCCCCACCAGCGGCTGATCTGCCGCGATGTCTCATCGGATGGCCAACGACGGGCCCGGCTGGACGTGGAACTCCGTTCACGTCGAGGGCCGAGATCTGTACTACCGCCACAACGACACGGTCAGTGACAAAACCCCAATCGTGCACCTGCATGGCTTCGCTATCTCCGGCAACTACCTCATGCCCACCGCCAGGAGATTGGCCGGGCGTGGCCTCAACATCGTCCCCGACCTGCCCGGTTACGGACGGAGCCAAGATCCGCGCGGGGCAACCCTGGGCATCTCGGAATTGGCGGATCGTGTGGTGGCCCTGATCGACGCACTCGAACTGCGAGAGGTCGTGCTTTTAGGCAACTCCATGGGGTGCCCGATCGCAATCGAGGTGGCCCATCTCGCACCCGAGCGGGTGAGCCGACTGATTCTGGTGTCGCCGGCCGGGGGCCAACACAACCAACCGCTGCCCCGAGCGCTGGCTCAACTGGTCCGGGACGGTCCGCGGGAACGGCTCGCCATGTTCCGAATCACCGTCCCGGACTACTTGCGGTTCGGGCCGATCAACATGCTCCATCTGTTCAAGGAGATGACCCAGTTCCCGTTCATGGCGCGATTAGTGCGCGTCCGCGTCCCAACGCTGGCGGTTTTCGGCAACCGAGACCCGCTCATGCCACCGCCGCATTCGGTGCACGAAATCGCAACACTCGCCGCTGAACACGTGAAACTGGCCGTCATCGACGGCGCAGCACATGCCATCAACTTCAGCCACCCCCGTGAGCTGGCACATGCCGTCAACCAGTGGCTCAACGACGAGAAGATCACTGATGACCCGAACGCGGCCGGGGCGACATGGATACCGTCGCAATGAAACCGGCGTCACCAGCTGATCCGGCCCGGCTCGCGGGGGTCGACCACCCTACTCCAGCCCATTACAGCGCCGCGCGAGAACCGATGTCGGACCTCAGCGTCGCTCGCTAGTGGATATCGAGCCGGGCAAACGCGGGAATGGTCGCGCTCACCAGGAGTATGCCGAGACCGGCCAGCGCGACCAGTTCGCCCACGCTGTGGCCCTGGGCAAGTTGGTCGTGTCCAACCGCCCAAGAGAACGGGGAGAGCCATCGGAGGCTGTGGAAGGCATCGAGGACGGGAGCCAAGGAGCTGACCAGGTAGCTGGCGGCCGCGATACTGCTCGCGACGCCCAGGGCTGCCCCGCGGTTTGCCGTAAGCGTCCCGACCAGCAAGGCAACCGCACCGAGGTCGAACGCGAGCAGCGTCAACGCGAGGGTGACGCCCAACAGGTGCCCCCAGTCGAGCCGCAGATCGACGTACGGTCCAATCAGGCAAGCGCCTTTTGCCCGACGACCCGTCGGCGGGACACCGGCAGGCTGGCGACCATCCCAAGGACACCGTCATCATCCTGTCCGGCGATGGCCGCCGCGCCGTACCCAATAGTCAGCAGGAGCGCAAGCAGCGGTGCGATGTTGGCGTACATGTTGGCGCTGAGCCACCCCGCTGAGGAGGTGATGGACCCGGTGACACCGAAGGCGGCCGCAGCTGCGGGGTTGGCGGCGATAATGGCGTTCAATGAGCTGTCTGCTGAGAACGACGGGTACATCGCGACGATCAGGCACAGGTACCCGGCAGCGCCGAGTGCGGTCCCGATCAGAATCCGGCGACGTAACCGCAGGTCGAGACGAAGCACTTCAGTGTTCATGGGAGTTCCTTCGTGAGACCCGCTTCGTGGCCCGCCCCGTAGAGCCGGAGGAACAGCTCCTCCAGATCGGCGGGTCGGGCCGTGATCGAGGTCGGCTGCATCGGCGCGAGAGCGGACACGACGGGTGCGGCAGAACCGGTGTAGGTGAGGCTGACGTGGCGAGCCGTGGCGACCCGGACCGTGACACCGGGGACCACTGACAGAGGTCGGGCGTCGATGTCGTCGTCGAAGGTGAGCTCGATCGTGCGGGGTGCCGCGGCGCGCAGCCCTTCGACTGTCCCGTCGACGACGATGCGGCCGGCCTTGATGATGGCCAACCGCTGGACGACGCGTTGCACCTCCTCGAGGTCGTGGGATGACAGCAAGACGGTGCGACCGTCCGCGACCGTCTCGCGCAGCAGCGTCGCCACCTCGTCCTGCAGGAGCGGGTCCAGGCCGGATGTGGGCTCGTCCAGGACGAGCAAACGTGGCCGATGCATGAACGCCAGGACGATGCCGAGCTTCTGCTTATTGCCTTTGGACAGCGTTCGCAACGGGCGGGTCAGCTCGGCGCCGAGCCGCTCGACGAGTTCGTCTCGGTACGCCGTGTCGGTCAGGCCGCGCATCCGGGTGAACCGGGTGAGGATGTCAGCCCCGGACAGGATGTCTGGCAGATGCAACTCGCCTGGGAGGTAGCCCACGTCGGTGAGGAACGCGCTGGTACCGGCGGCCGGGTCCTGGCCCAGGACAGCGACCCGGCCACTGGTGGGTCGGTAAAGGCCGAGCAGGCAACGGATCGTGGTCGACTTGCCCGCCCCGTTCGGCCCGAGAAACCCGAACACCTGCCCCGCGGCGACCGTCAGGCTCACGTCGGTGATGGCCAGGCGCTGTCCGAAGGACTTGGTCAGGTGGTCGATGACGATGGGGGTGTCCGTCATTCGAGACTCCGATCCTTGGCGAGGATGACCACGCTGGTGATCACCTGCCGGTACGTCGGGGACTGGTAGGCGAGGTCCACCGCGGCCCGGACCGCGGGACGG
>CAJDVI010000072.1_pt1 | contig 11174 bp, 11 predicted proteins | sample 7391351 | NCBI WGS metagenome assembly CAJDVI01 (sample SAMEA7055704, study PRJEB34461) | soil metagenome | biome: terrestrial ecosystem; feature: Peninsula; material: soil | place: Antarctica | collected 2016 | reverse complement strand
CTGTGTCTACAACGTGCAGGACGAGCGCACCGAGACCCTGGTTCGCGACGCCGACGTGGTGCAGGGCGCCCGAGCCATCGGGTTCACCCTCGGCGTGCCCGGTCTGTCGATGCTGGGTGTCGTCGACGACGTGCTGGCCGACCGGGCGTTCGTACCGAATCGGCAGACGCACGCAGCCGAGCTGGCCACCCTGACCGATCTACGGCGTGGACCCCTCCCGCCGCCTGCGCACATTATCGCCAACGCGTTGGCCGCGGCCGCCTTGGCCCGGGCTGCCGGGGTTGCGCCGCAGGCGGTTCGGGACGGCCTCCGCGCGTTCACCCCCGATCCGCACCGGATCGCCGAGGCTGGCACGATCGAGCAGGTCCGGTATATCGACGATTCCAATCGACGATTCCAAGGCCACCAACCCGCACGCGGCGGCAGCCTCGTTGGCGGCCTTCGAGCACGTCGTCTGGGTCGCTGGAGGCTTGCTGAAGGGCGCTGACGTGGATGGCATCGTCGCCGAACACGCCGGACGGTTACGCGGGGTCATCCTCCTCGGTGCCGACCGCGCACGGATCGCCGAAGCCCTCGCCAGACACGCGCCTGAGGTCCCGGTGATCGACGCCGGGACCGAACAGACTGGGGTCATGGACCGCGTGGTGGGCGCGGCGGCAACGTTGGCCCAGCAGGGCGACGTTGTACTCCTTGCTCCTGCGGCGGCATCGATGGACATGTTCGCCGACTACGGCGAGCGCGGCGATGCGTTCGCCGCCGCGGTGCGTCGCAGAACCAGCCGGCGCCGGCCCGACGGCGCTCACGAGTGGGATGGAGAGGCGACCACGCCATGAGGACGATGACACGGCCCCCTACGAACGGACCGTGGCGCGCCCGATTCGCCCGCCTCCATCGGCGTGCCCTCGGCCGCCGCGCTGAGTCAGCGCTGAACCGCTGGGAGTCCTCCGTTGACACGCCCAGCACATCGCCCTCGTTCTCAGCCGACGGACGCCCGTCAGACGCGACCGGGCGCCCGCCGCCGCCGCACCCGCTCTGGTCCCGACTTGATTCCCCGCTGAGCACGTACTACCTGCTGATCGGTTCGGCCGGTGTCCTGTTGGTGATCGGTCTGGTCATGGTCTTGTCAGCCTCTTTTGTGAAAGCGATGAGCCAGTCCGGCGACCCTTTCGCCGTGTTCACCAACCAGGTGAAGTTCGCGGCGGTGGGCCTGGTCTTCGCGGTGATCGCAGCCCGGGTCCCGGTGCGGACCTGGAAGCGCGCCGCCGTCCCGTTGTTGTTCGTCGCCATCACCTTGCAGCTCTTGGTGTTCACCCCGCTTGGGGTCAACGTGAACGGCAACCGAAACTGGCTCAAACTCGGCATCCAGCTCCAGCCCTCGGAGTTGGGCAAGTTGGCGATCATCCTGTTCGGCGCAACCGTGTTGTACGCGAAACGTTCGTTGCTCACCGACTGGAAACACGCCGTGGTGCCGGTTGTCGCGCCCGCTGGGATCATGCTGGTCGGGCTCGTGCTGGCCGGCCACGACCTGGGCACCTCGCTGGTCCTGCTGATGATCATGGGTGCGCTGCTGTGGGCGGCGGGCGTCTGCGGCCGGGTCTTCGCCTTCGCGGGAGCGGGGGTGGCAGGTCTGGTCGCACTGTTGGTGATGACCAGCGACAACCGCATCAGCCGCGTCTCGTCATTCCTGAACTGCCAAGCAGGGCAGGCCGACTGCTGGCAGCGCGACCATGGGCAGTACGCGCTGGCGGACGGCGGCCTCTCCGGGCTCGGTCTGGGCGCCTCCCGGGAGAAGTGGAACTGGCTGCCTGAGCCGCACAACGACTTCATCTTTCCGATCATCGGTGAGGAGTTGGGCCTGGCCGGCAGCCTGGTCGTGCTGGTGCTCTTCGCGTGCCTGGCGCTGGCGTGCTACCGGATCGTCCTGCAAAGCCGCGACATGTTCGTCCGGGTCGCCACCGCCGGTGTGATGACCTGGATCCTTGGTCAGGCGATCATCAACATCGGCGCGGCCATCGGTTCCCTGCCAATCATCGGCGTCCCGCTGCCGCTGGTCTCATCCGGCGGTTCGTCGTTGGTGACGGTGCTGATCGGGCTAGGTATGGTCGCCTCGTTTGCGCGCAGCGAACCACGCTGCGCCAAGGCCTTGGCCGCCCGACCACGCAGGCTGCCCCGCTCGCTCGCAGCGTTCGCACCATCCCGGCCCCGGCGGTCTGAGCCGCGCCAACGCCCCCCGGCCGGCCCCTGATGGCAGGTCACCTGCCAGCCTCGGCGATCACCTCCGTCGTCCTTGCTGGGGGAGGGTCTGCCGGACACGTCTCCCCACTCCTGGCGCTTGCCGATTGCCTGCGTCGGCGCGCGCCCGAGGTCGCGGTCACCGCCCTCGGCACGGCGACCGGCCTGGAGGCTCAACTCGTTCCCGCTCGCGGATACCCCCTTGAGGTGGTGCCCAAAGTGGCGTTCCCGCGTCGCCCCAACAGCTCGGTGTTGCGGTTTCCGTCGGCGCTCGCTGCAGCAGTCGCCAAGGCAGGTGAGGTGCTGGACCGGACGAACGCTCAGGTCGTGGTCGGCTTCGGCGGGTACGTCTCGACTCCGGCCTACCTCGCCGCGTGGCGCCGCGGCGTGCCGATCGTCATCCACGAAGGCAACGCTCGACCCGGTCTGGCCAACAGGCTCGGCGCACGGTTCACCCGGTACGTCGCGACGACGTTCTCGATGACCAAGCTGCCGCATGCGAGGGTCTTGGGGATGCCGCTGCGTCGGGAGATCACCATGTTCGACCGAGCGGTGCTGCGGCCACAGGCGCTGGCGCACTACGGTCTGCGCGCGGACCGCCCGACACTGCTGGTTACCGGCGGGTCCTTGGGGGCGCTTCGGCTCAACGAGGCGTTTGCCGCGGCAGTCGGGGATCTGCGAGCCGCCGGTGTCCAGGTGGTGCACCTGACCGGAGTGGGCAAGGCATTCGAGCCAATGCCCGGTGGACCCGACGAGACGGCATACGTGGTGCGCGAGTACGCCGAACGGATGGAACTGGCGTACGCCGCCGCAGACCTGGTGGTCTGTCGCGCCGGAGCGAACACCGTTGTTGAATTGACCGCACTCGGCTTGCCCGCCATCTACAGCCCGCTGCCGATCGGCAATGGGGAACAACGATTCAACATCGCCGACGTCCTGGCTGCCGGTGGTGGCCTGGACGTCGACGACGACCGGCTGAGCGCCGACTGGATACGCTCGCAGGTGATCCCGTTGCTCGCGGACGCACCGCGGTTAGCCGCGATGGCTGAGGCGGCCGCGCTGATTGGTCAGCGTGACGCCGACGAGCGGCTCGCCGACCTGGTGATCGAGGCGGTGCGAGAGACCCAGAGTGGCGCTTCGAGGCGCACGCGTGGCTGGCAGCGTGTGATCGGCCGTCCCGCTCAGGGCGCAAACCGATGACCGGGCTGGACTCGATCCGCTTCGACCTGGCCGCGGTTGTTCCGCCCGCGGACGAACTCGGCCGGGTGCACGTGCTGGCCGTCGGCGGTATCGGCATGTCCGCCGTCGCGCGCCTGCTGCACGCCGCCGGCCGACCCGTCTCAGGCTCGGATGCGAAGAACTCCGCCGTCCTGACCGCGCTGCAGGCCGAGGGGATCAGCGTGATGGTCGGGCACGACCCGGCGAATCTGCGGGGCGTGGACACGGTGGTGTTCTCGTCGGCGATCCGGGAAGACAACCCCGAGCTGGCCAGGGCCCGCGCCGACGGGCTGAGGGTGCTGCACCGGTCGCAAGCGTTGACCTCGATGATGCATGGCCGCCAGGTGGTCGCGGTGGCAGGTGCGAACGGCAAGACGACGACCACCGCCATGCTCACCGAATTGCTGATCGCAGCGGGCGCCGACCCCTCATACGCGATCGGCGGTCAGCTCACCGGACGTGGTACGAACGCGGCGCTGGGCGATGGGGACGCTTTTGTGGTCGAAGCCGATGAGAGTGACGGCTCGTTCCTGGTCTACCGGCCGCAGGTCGCGGTGGTGACCAATGTGCAGGCCGACCATCTGGACTTCTACGGCACCCTGGAGCGGGTGCGCGCGGCGTACGAGGCATTCTCCGCGACGATTCGAGCCGGCGCCCGTTCCACGGGCCTACTCGTCGCCTGCGCCGATGACCCGGGTTCGGCCGCGTTAGCGGCTCGACACCGGGCTGCCGGCGGGAGGGTGGTCACGTACGGCACCGGCCCCGACGCCGACCTGTTGCTCGCTGAACCGGTGTTTGCCGGCCTGCGCACGCAGGCGCTGCTGCGCCGTCCCGGGCGACCAGATCTGCCGCTGAACCTTGGCGTTCCGGGGGTGCATAATCTGCGCAATGCAGCCGCCGCATACCTGGCCGCCACCGACGGCCTTGGGGTCAGCCAGAAGGCAGCCATCGCCGGCCTGGAGGGGTTCGGAGGCGTCCGGCGTCGCTTCGAGGCCCGCGGTGTGGCCGACGGGGTCCGAGTGATCGATGACTATGCGCACAACCCGGCAAAGGTCGCGGCTGTGGTGAGCACAGCCCGCGAGCTGCGGGACGGCGGCCGGTTGGTCGCGGTGTTTCAACCGCATCTGTACTCGCGGACCAGAGACTTCGCAACGGACTTCGGCAGGGTCCTGTCCGGCGCGGACCTCGTGGTAGTGCTTGGCGTGTACGCCGCTAGGGAGGATCCCCTTCCAGGGGTCAGTGGGACATTGGTGGCAGCTGCGGCGCGGGCCGCTGGGGCGGGCGAGGTGCTCGATCTGGCACACCTAGATCTTGCGGCTGCAGTCGCCCCGATCATGTCGCTGCTGCGCCCGGGCGATCTGGTGCTGACCATCGGCGCCGGTGACGTCACGGACCTCGGTCCGTTGTTGTTGGACGCGCTGGACCGGCGCGTCCGCGGAGGTTGACCATTGCGTGCCTCGACTCCAGCGACCCCACCGTCTTCGCCCCTTTCCCGGTTCATTCAGCGTCTGCGGGAGCAGCGCGACCGTCGTCGGATGACTCATGGCGCTCCCCGGGCGTCCAGCCGGCCGAGGTTGCGAATCCGTTGGGGATTGGTGCTCCTGGTCCTGGCTGTTGTCGCATCCTTGGTCTGGCTGCTGACGTTGAGTCCTTTGGTCGGGGTCCGTGAGGTCGCGGTGGCCGGTGTCAGCGACGGGGAGCGCGAGACCATCGTGAGGATTGGCGACCACGCGGTGGGTCAACCTTTAGTGAAGGTCGATACGGAACTGATCGCGAATGATGTGATCTCTCTCGGGACGATCGCTCGCGTGGATGTGGAGCGCCATTGGCCCACAACGCTCGTGATTCGGGTCAAGCCGAGGGAAGCGGTCTTCGCGATGGGAGACGGTCAAGGTGGAGTCGAGGTATTCGATGCCGAGGGGATTCCTTTCTGGTCCCTGGATCGAGCGCCGGTCGGAGTGCCGACGGCAACGCTGCAAACGGCTGACGATCAGGTCCAACGACTCGCTGCGGCGACCGTGGTCCGCTCTCTTTCTGCAGCTCAACGGGCACGCGTCAAAGAGCTTCGGGTCGCTGCCCCGGACCGGATCACGCTGAATGTCGGTGGCGTCGTGGTGACCTGGGGCGACCCGGGTCGCAGCGACGTCAAGGCCGAGATCGTCGAACTCCTTTCGCGCCGCCAAGGGGTCACCAGGATCAATGTTGTGGTGCCCGAATCGCCGGTGACTGGCGGACGAGAGACATCTGCACCGAAACCCTAAAGCTCTACTGAAGCGCTCGGGATGATTTCATGGTTGAGGGGCGTGTAACCTCGGCGGGGTCGGCCTTGCACAAATCTCAACGTTTGTGCGATCCAGCGCAGCACTGCTGAGGTCGGCTTCGACGTTGCCGCAGAGCCGAACTCGTGCGGCATCGCCCGAATTCGTTGTTCGTCCAGGAAGGTCCCCCCGTGGCAGCACCGCAGAACTACTTGGCCGTGATCAAGGTCGTCGGCATCGGTGGCGGTGGCGTCAACGCCATCAACCGCATGATCGAGGTCGGCCTCAAAGGCGTCGAGTTCATCGCGATCAACACCGATGCGCAGGCGTTGCTGATGAGCGACGCCGACCTCAAACTCGACGTTGGTCGCGAACTCACCCGCGGCCTGGGTGCCGGCGCAGACCCGGAGGTCGGCCGGCGGGCTGCGGAGGACCACGCAGAGGATATCGAGGAGGCGCTCAAGGGCGCCGACATGGTGTTCGTGACCGCCGGCGAGGGCGGTGGAACGGGGACCGGCGGGGCACCCGTGGTCGCCCGGATCGCCAAGGGAATCGGTGCCTTGACCATCGGTGTGGTCACCCGTCCGTTCACCTTCGAGGGGCGCCGCCGGGCCAACCAGGCCGAGTCCGGCATCGGCTCGCTGCGTGAAGAGGTCGACACGCTGATCGTCATCCCGAACGACCGGCTGCTCTCGATCAGCGACCGGTCGGTGAGCATGTTGGACGCGTTCAGAAGTGCCGACCAAGTCCTGCTCTCCGGTGTCCAGGGCATCACCGACCTGATCACTACGCCGGGCCTGATCAACCTTGACTTCGCCGACGTCAAGTCGGTCATGCAGGGTGCCGGCTCAGCCTTGATGGGCATCGGCTCCTCCCGTGGGGAGGACCGCGCGGTGCAGGCCGCCGAGTTCGCGATCTCCAGCCCGCTGCTTGAGGCCAGCATCGATGGCGCGCACGGGGTGTTGTTGTCGATCCAGGGCGGGTCTGATCTCGGGCTGTTTGAGATCAACGAGGCAGCCAGGCTCGTCCAGGAGGCCGCACACCCGGAGGCGAACATCATCTTCGGCGCGGTCATCGACGATGCGCTCGGCGACGAGGTGCGGGTCACCGTCATCGCCGCCGGCTTCGACGCCGGCGGTCCCACGCGCGGAGAAAAGGAACTCGCGCTGAGCCAGGCCAACGGTTCGGCCCCGAGTCGTCAAGCGCCCCGGGTGCCGCACATGCCAACCGAGCCCACCCGGACAGCGCCCACCGCGCCGGTCGGCAGGGGCGCGTCCTCACCCGAGCGTCCGGCCGGGCGGCGGGTGGAGTTCGACGACGAGCCGGCCCCGGTGACGTCGCCACCGCCGGTCCAGTCGGAGCCGGCTCGGGTGGCTCCACCGCCCCCGGCCCAGCCAGCCCGACCGCCTCGCTCGGTGTCCTTCGAGGACGACGATCTGGACGTTCCGGACTTCCTGAAGTAGTCCTTCAGCGGGCGGTCGAGCCTGCCGTAGCCTGGCGCCATGTTCCACTGGCGTGAGCAACGCGACGGTCCGCTTCCTTCGACGCCTGGCGCTGCCACCGACTCCACAGGTGACGGTTCCGCGTTCACGGTGGACTGGGGTTTTACCGCAGCCTCGACCCCGACGGGCGCAGGGCGAGCGGGGTCGACGACCGGACGTTCCGGCGCAGGCGCGAGCAGTGGAGACTTCGCGGGACTCAATCTTGGCGCGCACGTTGGCGATGACCCCGCGGCCGTCGAGGTGAACCGGCACCAGTTGGCCGATGCGCTCGATGTCCGCCGGTCCCATCTCGTCTTTCTCAACCAGGAACACGGCAACACCGTGATCGTCGCCGGAGACGACGCCCCCTGGTCGACGCCGCCGATCGCGGATGCGGTGATCACCGGCCGCTCCGACTTGGCGCTCGTCGTCCTGGTCGCAGACTGCACTCCGGTCCTGCTGGCCGACCGCGCAGCTGGGGTGGTCGGGGCTGTGCACGCCGGTCGGCCGGGCCTGGTCAGCGGGATCATCCCGGCGGCGATCGTCGCGATGCGTGAGCAGGGGGCGACCCACATCGAGGCTGCGGTCGGCCCCTCGGTGTGTGCACGATGCTATGAAGTGCCGCAGGCGATGCGCGACGAGGTCGCGGCCGTGAGTCCGGTCAGCGCCAGTGTTTCCTGGACTGGGACCGCATCGATCGACATCTCGGCGGGCATCGTCGACCAGTTGGTCCGTGAGCACGTTCTGATCACCTGGTTGCCGGGATGCACGAGGGAGTCCGAGCAGCTGTACTCCTACCGTCGCAGCCAGCGCACCGGGCGCTCCGCCGGCGTGGTCCGCCGCTGGCCGTGAACACCCAGCCACCCGGCCAGGACCCAGTCGAAACCCCCGCTGAGCGCGCAGGCGAGCGGAGCGCCGAACTGGCTTGGCGTCTGGACAGGGTACGCCGGAGGATCGTTGCAGCGTGCGCCAGCGTCGGCCGTGACCCAGCGCAGGTAGCACTGATCGCGGTGACGAAGTTTTTCCCCGCGACCGACTTGGTCCACCTGCACGCACTCGGGATGAGCGAGGTGGGGGAGAGTCGGGATCAGGATGCCGGGCCAAAGCTTCAGCGGCTCGCCGAGCTCGATCCGAGTGCCCGCACCGCCCTGCGGGTCCATTTCGTCGGTCAGATCCAGACGAACAAGGCGACTTCGATCGCCCGGTACGCCGACGTCATCCACTCGGTGGATCGGGTCCGGCTCGTCGATGCGCTGGCCAAAGGGGCGGCGCTGGCCGAACGCGTCCTGGATGTGCTGATCCAGGTCGACCTCGAGCAGGATGGCGACTCCGCGCGAGCCGGTGGCCACCACGTGAGCCATCGGGATGGACGGGGCGGAGCGCATCCGGAGCACCTCGCGGAGCTCGCCGAACGCATCGCCGGCGCTGACAGCCTGCGACTGGCCGGGTTGATGGCGGTCGCCCCGCGCGCCACGGACCCGGGCCCGCACTTTGAGCGTCTTTGGCGGCTGCACGAGCGTCTTCGTACCGACCACCCGGAGGCGGACGTGTTGTCGGCAGGGATGAGCGAAGATCTGGAGGCAGCGATTGCGCACGGTGCGACACACCTGCGTGTCGGTACGGCAATCCTGGGATCGCGTCCGACCGCCCGGTAGCGTCGAACGTGACCTGTTCATGACCGGATCAGCCAAACGCGCAGCGGGCTGCCCAGCAAAACGCCGCGTTCGAGCAAAACCGCGCAGCGGCGTACGCTCTGCACGCGTAACTAACCAAGGTGACCCGTCGTCGCCACGAAAGCAATGGCAAGGAGTCGACCATGGCAGGGGCGATGCGCAAGGCGATGGTCTACCTGGGGCTCGCCGAAGAGGATGCTCACTATGAGGGGTACGGCGCGTATGACGGGTATGACGAAGCGGAGTCTGAGCCCGCGTCGACCCGGCCGTTCCGCGGCGCGCCGCACTTGGCCGAAGTGGGGCCAGAGGCAGACCACACAGTGCGCGACGAAGGCGCCGAACCGGAGCATCGCGCCGAGGTCACCCACTTTCCGCGCCGCGTCCCAATGTCCCAGGTGGTCAGCGATGTGGAAGGTAGCGGAGTGAATCGGATCACGACTATCCACCCGCGCACGTACAACGAGGCCAAGAACATCGGCGAGGCCTTCCGGGCGGGCACCCCGGTCATCATGAACCTGACCGACCTGGACGACGCTGACGCCAAACGGCTGGTCGACTTCGCTGCGGGCCTGGTGTTCGGGCTGCAGGGCGCCATCGAGCGGGTGACGAACAAGGTCTTCCTGCTTTCCCCGGCGGACGTCGAAGTCATCTCTGCGGACAGCGAGCCGACCAAGGACCAACGCAAACTCTTTAACCAGAGCTGAGCAGGCGCAACGTCCATCCAGCCTTGGTACTCGCGCATGGGTTCGTCAGCTCGGGGGCTGGCCTGGAGCTGCGTCGCGCCGGCCTGTCGCGTTCGTGACCAGCTGGACCGTCGCTCATACTGAATGTCATGCGACCCGTGTTCGACCTGCTCCGTCTTCTGCTGTACTGCTACTTCCTCGTCCTGATGGGGCGACTGATCGTCGAATGGATTCAGGCCTTCGCCCGAGACTGGCGGCCCAAGGGCCTGATGCTGGTCGTGCTGGAGGCTCTCTATTCTCTGACTGACCCGCCGTTGCGGGCCCTGCGCAAGGTCATTCCGCCACTGCGGTTAGGGGGCGTGGCCCTCGACTTGTCGTTCATGGTGCTGCTGTTCGCCATTTGGCTGCTCATGGCGCTGCTGCCCTGACCTCTGGGTAACGCTCGCAGGGATGCCCGGCCAGCCGTCCTTGGTCTCGTGTGTTTCGCTGTCCACCAAGGGTCTTCGCTATCCTTGCCGTTGACATATCGACCTAGGTCAAGGGGAGACCATGGCCCTCACGCCCGACGAAATACTCAACAAGAACTTCACGGCGACGCAGTTCCGACGGGGCTACGACGAGCAGGAGGTCGACGACTTCCTGGACGAGGTTGTCGTCGAGTTGCGGCGGCTGCTTGCTGAAAACGGCGAACTGCGGCGACGGCTGGAGGTCAGCGGTGCAGACACCTCGAACCTGCCGGCACCAGCCTCGCCGGACACCAGTGAGCAAGATCTGGCAGCGGCGCGCGCACAGGTTGAGGCGGCCCAACAGGAGGCCGAGGAACGCATCGTCCTCGCGAAGGCGCAGGCCGAACAGGCTGAACAGGAGGCTGCGGAGCGGGTGACGGCCGCGCGGGCTGCGGCCGAACAGGCGACAACAGCCTCGTCCGCGGCGGTTTCCGGGTCGACGTCGCAGGCAGCTGCGACAAGTGCCGATGGCGCTGCGGATGCCGCAGGTGTCATCGCGCTGGCTCAGCGGTTGCACGATGAGTATGTAAGCCAGGGTCGCGCCGAGCACGACCGGCTTGTCGAGGAGGCCACGAGTCAGCGTGATCAGCTGCTGAGCGAGGCCCACGCCAAGCACGATGAGCTGCTGTCCACCGGTGAAACCCGGCACGCTGAGCTCGTCAGCTCGGCGCAGGAGCAGCACGACCGGTTGGTGAATGAGGCCCGCAGCACGAACGAACGGGTGATCACCGAGGCACGCGAGCAGTCGACCGGGATGGTCGCCGAAGCCCAGCAGCAACGGCAAGCCGTGCTCGATGAGCTGGAAGGCGAGCGCGACGGCATCGGCGCTGAGATCGCGCGATTGCGCATGTTTGAGCAGGAGTACCGAGGACGGTTACGCGGATTTCTGGAGGCTCAGCTCAACCAGCTCGAGGCGGCCGGCTCGAGCTCGCAAACCGAGGATGGCCACCTGGAGCGGCAGGTCGAACCCGGGGGAGAACCCGAAGCGGACCCGCAGAACGTCGGCGCGCAGGGCCCCGCCGACACGCACGGTGACTGAGCGGACCTACCTGCGGCTGACCGCGATCAGGGGGTATCGAAACGTCCGACCGGTGGTACATTGAGCCCTTCGTTGGCCGGGCCA
>CAJDVI010000067.1_pt1 | contig 11414 bp, 11 predicted proteins | sample 7391351 | NCBI WGS metagenome assembly CAJDVI01 (sample SAMEA7055704, study PRJEB34461) | soil metagenome | biome: terrestrial ecosystem; feature: Peninsula; material: soil | place: Antarctica | collected 2016 | reverse complement strand
GGTTTCACCGGTTCGCTCAACCTCACCGAACGGGGCTACAACAAACCCAAGAACCACCGACTCGGACGATTGTGGGTCGAGTGCATGGTCCGCGTTCAGGGCCATATCGTCGCGGAGCTCGACTCCGTCTTCGCCATGGACTGGTACGCCGAAACCGACGAGATTATCGCCGTGGAGGTGCTCGAGGCGATCCCGGACAACGATCCTGACGTGGTCACCGGCGTCGCCTGCCAGCTCGTGCCGAGCGGCCCGGGCTTCGTCGCCGAGAACAATCTGCGGCTGTTCACCACCCTGATCTACTCCGCCACGCAGCGTATTTCGATCACCAGCCCATACTTCGTACCGGATGAGTCGCTGCTGTACGCCGTCACGACCGCGGCTCAGCGTGGGATCGAGGTGGAACTGTTCGTCAGCGAGCTGTCGGACCAGTTCATGGTTGGTCACGCTCAGGCGTCGTACTATCGTGCGCTGCTGGAGGCGGGAGTGCGGATCTACCTCTATCCCGCTCCCTACATCCTGCACTCGAAGCACTTCTCGGTCGACGAGGACGTCGCAGTGATCGGCTCGAGCAACATGGATATGCGGTCTTTCGCTCTCAACTACGAGATCTCGCTCATGATGCTCGGGTCAGCGATCGTCCAGCGGATCCGAGCAGTCGAAGACGGCTATCGTGAGCTTTCGCGCGAGCTGCGTCTAGAAGAATGGTTGAGCCGCAAGCCTCGCCTGCGCTACGTGGACAACGTCTTGCGACTCACCGCTGCCCTCCAGTAACGCTGGGTCCTCCACCCGACGCGGGTGAAGATCGCGTTGGACCCCGCACCTGCGAGCGTATGCCGGACGGCTCAGGGCGACCTGTTGAACTCGGCCTCGAGCTGCCGTGCGGCCGACTGGAGCACCGGCACCGCAACGGCCACGGCCGCTGGCGTCATCCGCGGTGTCGGACCGGAGATCGACAACGCCAGATTGATGGCACCGTGGATCGGCACGGCGACGCACACCACACCGATCTCCTGTTCCTCCTGGGCGACGGCGAACCCGCGCTCCCGGATCGTGGCGAGCTCGGCTAGCAAGCGCGTCGTGTTGACGATGGTGTGCCGCGTCTTCATCGTCAATCCAGTGCGTTGCACAATACCCAGCACCTCCTCATCGGGCAGCATGGACAACAGCGTCTTGCCCGACCCGGTGGCGTGCAGCTCAACCCGGCGCCCGACTTCGGTGAACATTCGCATGGCACGTTCGCTAGGAACGTACGCGACGTACATCAGTCCATCCATGTCGCGCATCGACAGGCTCACCGATTCATCGAGCCGGTCAACCACGGTGCGCAACAGCGGCTTGGTGAACGCGCCGAAGGAGCCCCCAGCGGTTTCCCCCAGCGAGATCAACCGCCAGCCGAGGGCATACCGGCGTTGGGGTGTCCGATGGGCGTAGCCTCGTACGACCAGGGTCTGCAGCAAGCGGTGGATCGTCGGCAGCGGCAAGCCGCTCTGCGCGGCGATGTCCGTGATGGTGGTCTCGCCACCGTCGTTGTCGATGATCTCCAGGATGTCCAAGGCACGGGAGACGGACTGGACCCCGCCAACGTCCCGCTTCCCGCTCCCCACCGCGACTCCCCCGATCTGGCCAGGCGGAATCGCTGTCCCAGGACCGCCCCGGACGCCAACGCCCAACAGGCATCGTGCCCTCATGAGCTTCCTCCAAGGTACATCAGCCCAATCTGCCTCGGCGGGAACGAGGAGTTCAAGGTCACCGAGCACGGACCGCCGCTGCCCTTCGCGGTGGAATGCTCTAGGCGACGCTCGGGCTCTTCATCGAATGCGGCGCGGATGGTTCCGTCGAATCAGCTGCACTGTGGCTTGGTCCTGGTCCTGGTCCTGGTCCCGCAGTGGCGTCACTGAAGCCGGGTCAACAGCGACTCAAGGTCGCGCAGCGCAGGTCGCGGGGGTTCGGAGTCAGGATCGGGCACAGGGAGATCCGTCAGGCCCAGCCGGTCTGCGAGGTCGAGCACCCAGGGCAACCTCAACCGTGCTCGGGCGATCAGGCCCCGGTCGCCCAGCACCACGGACGGCTCCCCCTGAAGCACGCCACCGTCGACAACCACGGCAACCTCATCGGACCAGCGCAGCGCCAAGTCGACGTCATGGGTAGCAATGACGACCGTGGTGTGGTTCGCCTCCAGACGGTGCAAGGCGACGAGCATCTCCTCAACGCCGGCCGGGTCCAGCGACGCGGTCGGTTCGTCAAGCAACAACAGGCACGGACGCATCGCCACAGCACCCGCGATCGCCACCCGTTTGCGCTGCCCGTAGGAGAGCCGGTGCACCGGCCGGTCGGCCAGGTCCGCGATCCCCAGCAGCGTCAGGGCCTCGTCCACGCGCTCTCTGGACGCCGCCTCGGACAGCCCCATATTGACTGGCCCGAACGACACATCGCGTCGCACATCGGCGGAGAACAGCTGGTCGTCGGGGTCTTGCAGGACCATCTGGACGTTACGCCGGTGCTCCCGCAGGCCTGCTCGGTCATACCGTACCGGCGCATCATCGAGCGTCACCGTGCCGCCCGTCGGCGTCAGCGAACCCGACAGGCAACGCAGCAGCGTCGTTTTGCCGCAGCCGTTCGCACCGAGCAAGGCCAGCCGTGAGCCTCCGGCCACGTCCAGATTCGCCCGATCCAGGACCGCAGCGCCGTCGTACCCGAAGGACAGCTCGTGCGCCCGCAACCCGAGGTGGCTCACCGCACACTCCAAGCGAACCACCACGAACCGGCCGCCAGGAGCACCGGACCGGCGACCGCGAGCGCCAAGAACCGGGACGAGGCCACCGTGGGTGGGTCGAGGGTGCGCAACGAGTCGCTGCCGCCTCGCCCGGCCAGCCCGGACTCCAGCCGTTCGGCACGGTCCCAAGCACGCATCAGCACCGCTCCGACCAGGATCCCCGTCGAGCGCAGTGCAGCCCGTCGGTCGTCATACCCGAGGCGGGCGGCCTGCGCCTCGCGTACCGACCGGAGCGAGTCCAGCAGCACGAAGATCATCCGGTAGGCCACAGCGGTCACGTCGAGCAGGGCTTGCGGCACCCTAGCTCGCTGCAGTGCACCGATCAGATCGACCATCGGCGTGGTCGCGGCGAGGACGAAGACCGACAAAGTCGCGGCCACCCCGCGTACGGCGACGACCACCGCGGGAGAGGCCGACGGACTCAGCCCGATCACCGGACCACCGTCCCAGTTCAGGGTGACCAGCAGCGACGCCGCCCCGATGGCGATGAAGATCAGCGGTGCCGCCAGGCTGCGGACCAACGTATGCAGCGTGAGCCCTGCCGGACCCAGCAGGACTCCGCCCGCCACGACGGCCGTCAAGACTCCGCCCGGCCACCATTGCAACACCAGGGCACAGGCCACCAGTCCGAAGCTCAGGACGGCCTTGTCCCGTACGCACCGGATCCGCCAGGAGCTGTCCCAGGCGGCGTTGTCGAGTGCCAGCCCTCGAGAGCTCACGGTGCGGGCGTAGGCGACTCAGTCCGCGCAGTAACGGTCCGGCGGCGCATCGCCCCGAAGCAGTACCCCAGCGCACCTCCGCCGATGGCCGCCTGAAGAGCGAACAGGCCCGATTCGATCTCACCGGAGGCTGGGGAGAACAGTGGCTGGAACCACGGCTCATACCCCTCCTCTTCCAATTGGGTGGTGACGGCAGCGTCAGTGCCTGCGAACGCCTCCTCTTCGCCGGGGTCATGTTGTGAACCGATCACCATCGCCACGATGAAGACCGCGATCACCCCGAGCAGCAACAGGATGTTGTTGACCCACCGCAGGCTCATCGCGTTGACCCCGCTTCCGCGTCAGTGTCGCTCGAGTCGACCACAGCGGCGCCAGCGGCGCCTCGGCCACGTCGGCGCGCTCGCAACGCGGCAAGCTGTGGCCCGGCCACCTCCCCGAGGAGGCGGAATACCAGGATGCCCAGCAGCCCCTCGGCGATCGCCAGCGGCACCTGGGTCAGGGCGAACACGCTCAGGAACTTGGCTGCGGCGCCACCGAACCCGGACACCTGATCCGGGAAGGCCAGCGCGAGCTGGAGTGAGGTGGTGACGTAGGTGGCCAGATCGGCCAGCGCCAGTGCCGCGAACACCCCCACGGACCCGCCACGCAACAGCCGGTATGCGCCGTAGCCAACCCACGGACCGACCACACCCATCGAGAACACGTTCGCTCCCAAGGTGGTCAGGCCGCCGTGTGCCAGCAGCAGCGCCTGGAAGACCAGCACGATCGTGGCGATAAACGCCATCACGGGTGGCCTGAACAGCACCGCCCCAAGTCCCGTTCCGGTCGGATGGCTCGAACTCCCCGTCACCGAAGGCAACTTGATCGCCGATAGGACGAACGTGAAAGCGGCAGCGGCCCCTAGCAACAACCGGTTCTCGGGATGCTCACGCACCTCATACACGACGCGCCGCGCCCCGTGCACGACGAACGGCGCGGCCGCCAAATACCACGCGGCAGCGTGAACGGGCGGCAGAAACCCTTCAGCGATATGCATGAAGACTCCTTCACTCTCGAACGTTGTTCGACCAATGACTGGTCTTCGCGGTCGGCGAGGCTCGCAATAACGTGTGTGGTTGGTTGCCCGTCAGCGCCGGCTCGGGTTGAGTGGCCGGGTGGGTGAGACGGTGTTGGTGCTCGGTGGGACCCGCGAGGGACGAGAGCTCACCGACGCCCTGGCCCAGGCTGGGTTCGCCCCGGTGACCTCGCTGGCCGGCCGCACCGTCGCGCCGCAGCCGATCAATGGCCGGATCCGAACAGGGGGTTTCGGCGGGGTCGACGGTCTGATCCAGTGGCTGGAAGCGTCCCGACCACTGGCGATCGTAGATGCCAGCCATCCGTACGCCGCCCGCATCACCGTCAACGCAACTGCCGCAGCCGCCCGCACCGGGGTCGCGTTGCTGCGGCTGGACCGGCCCGGATGGAGTGACCGGCCGGACGCCGGCGGCTGGACCTGGGTCGCCGATCACGGGTCCGCCGCGCGGCGAGCTGCGAACCTCGGCGAGCGGCCGTTCCTGACGATCGGGCGCCAACAGTTGGCTACGTATGTCGAAGCACTGGGATCGCGGGCGGTGTTGGCCCGGATGGTCGATCCTGCAACGTCGATGCCAGGCGGCTGGCCGCAGAAGTGGACCGCCCTGCTTGACCGGGGGCCGTTCAGCCTGGACTCCGAGCTGGCACTGCTTGCCGAGCACCGAGTCGATGTGCTGGTCACCAAGGACTCCGGCGGCCAGGACACGGTGGCCAAGCTCGACGCGGCGCGACGTCGCGGGGTGCCGGTGGTCGTGGTACGTCGTCCAGCGCCACCGCAGGGACTGGCGGTGGTGCACGACGTGGCGGCCGCCGTCACCTGGTGTGGCACGCATCGCTGACCTGCGCTGGTTGGGGACCTTCGGCTGGCTCGTCGGCGGCTGCGTCGTCGGCCTGTGCCACGTTGTGCAGGTCGATGTCGGCGACCGCGCCGACGACGACGATCGCGGGCGGGCGGATACCCTGCTCGGTCGCGAGGCGGGAGACCGTTGTGATGCTTCCTCGGATCGTTCGCATGTCTGGCGTAAACCCGTTCGCGATGATGGCGGCAGGAGTATCCGCAGCCATCCCCGCGGCCACCAGTACGGCCGCGATATCGGCGAGGTAGGTGACCCCCATCAAGATCACCAAGGTGGTGTTGCTGTGGGCCAAGGCCTGCCAGTTCGTTGTGCTGCGGGGATGGCCCGGTGGCACATGACCGGAGACGATGGTGAACCCCTGGGTCAGCGACCGATGAGTCACCGGTATCCCGGCCAGCGCCGGGACCGCGACCGCCGAGGTGACCCCGGGGATCACCTGGACCGGCACGCTCGCCGCCGTACAGGCCTGCCATTCCTCAGAACCGCGGCCGAAGACGAAGCTGTCGCCACCCTTGAAACGGACCACCCGCAGGCCGCGCTGGGCCCGGTCGATCAGGATCGCGTTGATCCGCTCCTGTGACGTCTGATGCCCGCGCGGCTCCTTACCGACCGGCACGATCTCGGCTTCTGGGCGAGCCTGCTCCAGGCACTCCAAGGGCGCCAGTCGGTCGTGCACGATGACGTCAGCAGCGCGTAACGCGGCCAGACCGCGCACGGTGATCAAGCCTGGATCACCAGGGCCACCCCCGACCAGGACGACGGTGCCGGGTTCGAGCTCATCGCTCATGGTCGGCATGGGACTCCTTCATCGGGGCTCGGGCGACCTGCTGATCGGCTACTGACGTCAGCCAAACGTTCCAATGCCCGGGCGAAGGCCTGGTGCGTGGCCGGATCACGAACAGCCACCCGCACCCACGACGGGGACAACCCGGGGAATGTCTCGCACCGTCGGACGGCGAACCCACGCTCGGCCAGGGCCGCACGGATCGAGCTGGGGCCCAGCGGAGCGGTATCGACCAGCACGAACGGCCCGTGCCCGGGGCCCGAAGTGCGCAGGCCGAGCTGGTGGAGCCGACGCACCAGATCGGCCCGATCGGCAGCGGTCGCCCGCGCCGAGTCGGCGGCGTACGCGATCCCGTCCGGCTGCAGTGCCGCCTGGATCACCCGCAGCGCCGGTGTCGAGACCGACCAGGGCGGCTGTTGGGCGGCCAGGCGCTCGATCAACCCGGGGTCGCCCACGACGTACCCGGCCCGCAGCCCCGCGACCCCCCAGGTCTTGGTCAGCGACCGGATCACCAGCAGTCCGGGCATCTGGGGCCCGATCATCGTCTCGGGCTCTCCGGGGACCAGGTCCATGAACGCCTCGTCGACGACGACCACCCGGCCTGGCCGCAACAGGGAGCGCAGCACGGCCGCCGGGTGCAGGATCCCGGTGGGGTTGGTCGGGTTGCCGACCACCACCAGGTCGGCCCGCTCGGTGCTCGCTTCCAGCGCCGAGGGCACCAGACGGAACCCGCCGGCGTCAGTGAGCAGATGCCGCATCGGATGGCGTCCGGCGGCTAGGAGGGCGGCCTCCGGTTCGGTGAACTGCGGGTGGACAACCAGCGGGTACACCGCCTCGAGCGCCCGCGCGACCAGGGTGAACGCCTCGGCAGCGCCCGCGGTCGGCAAGACCATCGAGCCGGGAACGCCGTGCCGGGCGGCGATCGTGCTCACCGCCGCGCAAGGGTCTGGGTACGCGGACCAGTCGCCGTCGCGGTTCACCGCCGCACGCAGCCAGTCCGGTGCGGCGCCCCGGACGTTGACGGCAAGGTCGACGGCTCCGGGCACCAGGTCGTCGTCGCCGTGGTGCCGCAGGTCGATGTCCATCGCTACGTTCGGCGAGCGGTGGGAACTCGCGGGGATGCGCTCTGCAGACGTGGAATTTGTCCCAGCCGTGGCACTCGTAGCAGTCGTTTGGACGGCGTACCGGTGCACGGCCTCGGCGAAGCGACGAGCCGACCGCGGGAAACCGGCCCAGTGCACATGCAGGTACGACGCGTGCACGGTTGGCGACCCGGTGCGGGCCGGGTCCAGCGACCATCCTTCACCGAATTCTCCGATCCGCCAGGCTGGTTCGGCGGCCGACTGCTCGAGCCTGGTGCGGTGGAATTCGTGCCCGCGAACGGTTTCCCCGGCAACAGCCAGCAGGGTGTCGGCCGGGGCAATCGCCTCCCGGTATCCCATCGTCAGCCGGGGCGTCATCGAGGCCGCCGACGGCACCACGCCGGCCATCGACGCGCCGTCGAGCCGGTCGGCCAGGTACAAGAGACCGGCACATTCGGCGACGACGGGCAACCCGTCGGCCACCGCGCGCCGCACCTCTTCCCGAAGCGCGACATTCCCGGCGAGTTCGGCCGCGTACATCTGAGGGAAGCCGCCACCCAGATACAGGCCTCGGGTCCCGGTGGGCAGTGTGGTGGCGGTCAGCGGGTCGAAGGTAACCGGTTCGCACCCGGCGGCCCGCAGCAGTTCGCCGGTCTCGGGGTAACAGAACGTGAATGCACGCCCACCGGCGAGCGCCACCACCGGCCGATCGCCGTCCCCGCCGGCCAAACCCCCGCTCGCGTCCAAGCCCATCGCGGCCCTCGGGTCCCACGGTGCGCCAGTCAAGTCCGGGGCCTGCGCCGCCAGCGCAAGCACCGCATCGAGGTCGACGTGCTCGGCGACGAACGCGGCCAACCGGTCGAGTTGTCCCGCCGCCTGCGGGCGTTCATCCGCGGGCACCAGGCCCAGGTGGCGGGAGGGCGCCTCGACGCCGGCGTTTCGCGGTAACGCACCAAGGACCGGTATCCCGGTGTGTTGGATCGCGGAGACGGCTTCCTGCTGTTGGCGGGCCGAGGCGACCTGGTTCAAGATCACGCCACCCAGGCGCAGGCCCGGCTCGTAGGTGGCCATCCCATGCACGATCGCACCGACGCTTCGCGAAGTGTGTCGGACGTCGACGACCAGCAGCACCGGAGCCTGCGTCAGCCGCGCCACGTGCGCGGTGGAGGCGAAGCCCGCCGTCCCCAGACGACCGTCGTACAGACCCATGACGCCCTCGATGACCGCGAGATCGGCTGGTTCCGGTGTGTCGACGCCATGCCACAACAGCGGGACGATGAGCTCGGGCCCGCACAGGAATGGATCGAGGTTGCGGCCAGGTCGGCCGGTGGCCAGCGTGTGATAGCCCGGGTCGATGTAGTCCGGACCCACCTTGGCCGGTGCCACCTGGTACCCGCGGGCTCGCAGAGCCGCCATCAGCCCGATCGCTATCGTCGTCTTGCCTTGCCCGGACGCTGGGGCTGCTACCACCAGCCGCGGCAACCGGCGCGTGCGAGGGCGGGTCACCATTCGATCCCTCGCTGCCCCCGTCGGCCTTGGTCGAACGGGTGCCGAACCTTGGTCATCGAGGTCACTAGATCCGCTGCGTCGAGCACCGTTGCCGGGCAGTCGCGACCGGTGATCACCACGTGCTGAAATCCCGGCCGAGCGCGCAGCGTGGCGAGCACCGTCTCGGGGTCGACCCACCCTCGAGCCATCGGGTAGGTGAACTCATCGAGCACGAGAAAGGAGTACCTCTGGTCAGCGAGGCAGTCGGCGACTCGCGACCAACCCTGTTGCGCGGCTTGCGCCGGGTCGACGCCCTCGCGTTGCGGCAGCCACGACCAGCCGCTGCCAAGGTGCTCCCAGTGCACCGGTGCGCCGACGCCGCTCTGCTGGTGAGTTGCGTCCAGTGCCGCGAAAGCGGCCCGCTCACCAACCTGCCAGCGCCCGGACTTCACGAACTGGAACACGCCGATCGGCCAACCGCGGTTCCAGGCCCGCAAGGCCATCCCCAAGGCCGCGGTGGTCTTACCCTTGCCCTCGCCGGTGAACACGATCAACAGCGGGCGATCCCGCAGCGACCGGGTCGTCTCACCGCTTGTGTTCACGAAATCGCGCGAAGCATCGTCCGGGCTCATGGCTGGCGCCGAGGGTGGGCGCGCGCCACCCTGCCACGACGGTCGGACATTGTCGCCTCCTGCAGGTCCGCGCCTGCGCCTGAGCGGGTGCCGCCCGGCCTCGGGCGGCACGTCATCGGCGGATGTCCTGACTTCCACCTGGCCAACCGGGTGACACCCGGATGGCGCAGACGGTCACAGTGGCGGGACCGCTCCGGACTTGCACCGGATTCCTCCCCGACGACCCGGCCATCATGGCACACCCATCACCCGGCCCGGCGGGCTGCCACCTCGTCGTACGCTGCGCCGGTGACCACTGCTTCCGGTTCCAGCGGATCTCCCCCCGAACCCCCGGCCGCGCAGCCTGTCGCCGTCGTCCTCGGGCTGCCGGACGTCCCCGGGCTGCCGGATGAGGCGTTCGAACATGATGGCCTGGTCACCAAGCGGGCGGTGCGAGCGTTGGCGCTGGCCCACTTGCGGCCACGAGACCATCAACGCCTCTGGGATTTAGGCGCCGGGTGCGGGTCAGTAGCCATCGAATGGGTTCGCGCCTACCCGGCCAGCACCGCCATCGGGGTCGAGCGCGACCCGGTCCGGGCGGCCCGGGCCAGGACGAATGCCATCCGAATGGCAGATCCAGCCCGCTTGGAAATCCGCGAGGCCACCATCGCTGAAGCGGTGTCGTCGCTGCCGACACCGGATGCGGTGTTCATCGGCGGTGGGGTGGACCGCTCAATCCTGGACGCCTGCCTGGCTGCTCTGCCGACCGGCGGCCGACTGGTGGCGCACGCAGTGACCCTGGAGACCGAACAGGTGTTGGTTGCGGCACGCCAGCGGTATGGCGGCGGGCTGACCCGTCTGGCGGTAGAGCACGCGGAACCCCTCGGCCGGTATCTCGGGTGGCGGCCGCTGCGTCCAGTGGTCCAGTGGTCACTGGTCACCTCGGTCTGAGGGCGGCTGCCGACACTTGCGTGTTCGACGTAAGGTCGGCTGCGGGTGCGTAACGTCTTGGTCCGATGGGGCAAGGCACTGGCGTACGCCACTTCCCGCCCACGGGCGCCAAACGGCGCGTCAGGCATCAGATCGGACCCCGATCGAGTCGGTGACGGCGAGAAGTCGCTTCCCGATGTCGGCGGTAGCCGTGCTGCTTGCGCTCCGAGGAGAACGCCCAGCCGTGTAGCTTGAGGCCCAATGCTTCGGTGGGACTGCCGCAGCGTTCGAAGAAGCGGAGGTCGCGGGGTGTCGCACGTCAGTTACGACTACCTACGGGACGGCGCGGAGATCTACCGAGCTTCCTTCGAGATCATCCGTCGCGAGTCTGACTTGTCCGGCTTCCCGCCGGACGTCGAACGAGTGGTCGTCCGGATGATCCACGCCGCGGGCCAGCCGGACATCGCGCAGGCCGTTGCGTACACCCCGGACGTCGTGGGTCGGGCACGCAGCGCGCTCGATGCTGGGGCGTCGATCCTGTGCGATTCCACGATGGTGGCCACCGGCATCATCCGCAGTCTGCTGCCCTCCGCCAACCAGGTGCTGTGCTATCTGGGTGACACCCGGGTTCCGGGATTGGCGTTGCAGGAAGGGACGACGAAGACCGCAGCAGCGGTAGAACTTTGGCGCGAACACCTGGCCGGCGCCGTGGTCGCGATCGGCAACGCCCCGACCGCACTGTTCCGGCTGCTTGAGGTCATCGCCGAAGGGGCGCCGAAGCCGGCTGCGATCATCGGGCTGCCGGTGGGATTCGTCGGCGCAGCGGAATCCAAACAGGCGCTCATCGACAACGATCTCGGCCTGGCCTATCTGACCGTTTCCGGCCGCCGTGGCGGTAGCGCGATGACCGCCGCTGCGATCAACGCCATGTTCAGCCAACAGTGATCCCGAGCGAAGCCAAAGCGGTGATCCCCAGCGATGAAGAGTGAGGGTGGGCGCCGGGGACAACTGCGGTCCTCTGGATTACGACCCGGTTGGACGACCGGCGCGTGCGCTGCCGGCGCCGCGCGGGCGGCGTACACAGGACTCCTGACCGGAG
>CAJDVI010000066.1_pt1 | contig 11497 bp, 10 predicted proteins | sample 7391351 | NCBI WGS metagenome assembly CAJDVI01 (sample SAMEA7055704, study PRJEB34461) | soil metagenome | biome: terrestrial ecosystem; feature: Peninsula; material: soil | place: Antarctica | collected 2016 | reverse complement strand
TTGGACATCGCGTGCGAACCGGAGTTGGCCGTCTACGACATGGCAGCCCTGGTCCCGATCGTGACCGAAGCCGGTGGCCGGTTCACGTCGCTGAGCGGGCAGCCTGGTCCCTGGCATGGGAACGCGGTCGCGACGAACGGGCTGCTGCACGACGACGTGCTGGCCGCGCTGGACTCGGATCCGCCCGCACGCTGACGTCCGCCCGGAACAGGGTTGCCCGGCCAGGCGAGCTTAGGCGGATCGGGGGCGATGTGCCAGTGAGCACGCCCTTGCCCCTTGTGGGCGCCGTACTCGCACGCAAGGCTGGGCAGAGCTGACCAGCTGAAGGAGCGTGACGATGACGGGCATGCTGTCAGGACTGCGGATCGTCGAGGGCTCGGCGTTCGTGGCCATGCCGTTCGCGGGGATGACCTTGGCGCAGATGGGCGCTGACGTCATCCGTTTTGATCCCATTGGGGGCGGGTTGGACTACACTCGCTGGCCGATCACCCTGGATGGGCAACACAGTCTGTTCTGGGCCGGGTTCAACAAGGGCAAGCGTTCGGTCGCGGTCGACTTTCGCACCCAGCAGGGCCGTGAACTGCTGACCGCGCTGATCGTGGCGCCGGGACCGGACAACGGCATTCTGATGACCAATTTCCCCGCTCGAGGCTGGCTCGACTACGACACCCTTCGGGCGCATCGGGAGGACCTGATCATGGTCCACCTCCAGGGCCGCCGCGATGGTGGTTCAGAGGTCGACTACACGGTGAACCCGCAGACCGGGATGCCATTCGTCACCGGACCGACTGATTTCCACCGGCCGGTCAACCATCTGCTGCCGGCCTGGGATTGTCTGGCTGGGCAGATGGCGGTCGTCGGCCTGCTGGCGGCGGAGCGACGCCGTCGGATCACTGGCGAAGGTCAGCTCGTACAGCTGGCTTTGAAGGACGTGGCGTTCGCGATGATGGGTCACTTGGGCAAGATCGCCGAGGTGATGGTCAACGACGCGGACCGGCCCAAGGACGGCAACTATCTGTATGGCGCGTTCGGCCGTGACTTCGGCACGCTGGACGGCAAGCGGCTGATGGTGGTGGCGTTGACCTCCGGGCAATGGAAGAGCCTGGTGAAGGTCACCGGCCTGGATCCCGAGCTGGACGTGCTGGCGGCACGACTGCGGCTGAACTTCGCCAAGGAAGGTGACCGGTTCCGCGCCCGCCGCGAGATTGCCCGCGTGTTCGAACCGTGGTTTGCCACCAAGCTGCTCGCCGAGGTGCGCTTGCTCTTCAACGAGACCGGCGTGACGTGGGCGCCGTACCGCACCCTTCGCGACGCGGTCGAGCACGACCCGGACTGCTCGGTCGACAATCCGCTGTTCTCGATGGTCGAGCAGCCTGGGATCGGCACCTACCTCATGCCCGGGTTGCCGCTCACGTTCGGGGGCCTGCCGCAGGACCCCGCCCGGCCTGCACCGGCGCTGGGCCAGCACACCGACGAGATTCTGCTGGAGGTCCTTGGCCTGGACAGCGCCGAGATCGGCCGCCTGCACGACACCGGCATCGTTGCCGGGCCAGATCAGTCCGCCTACAACCACGCGATCGACTGAGACGGATCGGAGCGCGCAGTGACCGAGCAGGTTGACCCCGGACCGATTTCTGGCGCGGTGACGTGGCTCTTCGTCCCCGGCGACCGTCCGCAGCGATTCGCGACCGCGGTCGCGTCGGGCGCGGACTCGGTGATCTTGGATTTGGAGGACGCCGTCGCCACCGACGCCAAGGAAATCGCCCGTGGGCACGTCGCACGGTGGCTGGCCGACGGTGAACACCGGGCCTGGGTGCGGGTGAACGCAGTCGCGACGCCCTGGCATGATGCCGACCTCGACGCACTGGCCGAAGCGCCCGGGTTGGCCGGCATTATTGTGCCCAAGGCCGAGTCGGCCACCGAGTTGGGCAGGCTGCGGGAACGGGTCGGCGCTTTGACAGGATTGGTGGCGTTGGTGGAGTCGGCGTTCGGCTTGCACAACGCTGTAGAGCTCGCCGCCGCCGCCGACCGGCTCGCCTTCGGCTCCATCGACTTCGCTGTCGACGTGGGCGCCGAGCACACCTGGACGGCGCTGCTGCACGCGCGCAGCACACTCGTGCTGGCCTCTCGCCTGGCGGGTGTCCAGTCCCCGATCGACGGCGTGACGACAGCGCTACGCGATGAGGATGTCCTCGCCGCGGACGTCGCGGCTGCCCATGACCTCGGGTTCACTGGAAAACTGTGCATTCACCCAGCGCAGGTGGAGCCGGTCGCCCGCGGCTTCGCTCCGACACCGGCCGAGGTCGAGTGGGCCGAGCGGGTCCTGGGCGCGGTCGGTCAAGGATCGCCTGGTGCGGTGTCTTTTGACGGCGCCATGGTCGACAAGCCAGTGATGGACCGGGCCCGCCGGATTGTGCACCGCAGCCGATGACCCGACCAGCGTTCAGCCGTGATCAGCCCCACGTCAGCCCGTGATTCTGCACCAACGAGCCAGGAGACCCTCGTGAGCCATGAACGCACCGAGACGCTCACCGCCGGTCCCGCGGAGGGCCTGGCCGGGCTCCTCGGCGTCGAACTGCCGGATCTGACAACGCAGGGCTTGCCGGCGTTGTGGCACTGGGTCTACCTGTTGGACCGGCCGCCCCAGACCGATCTTGGCTACGACGGGCACCCGGTCCGCGGTGTGGTGCCCGTCCCGCCAGGCCCGGGTCTGCGCCGGATGTGGGCCGGCGGACGGGTGCGAACATTTGCGCCGCTGGTCATCGAACGGGTCGCGACCCGAATCAGCGTTGTCGCGCAGACGCAGGACAAGGTGGGCCGTACCGGCGCGATGACGTTTGTGACCGTCCGACACGAAGTGGTCCAGGGCGGACGGGTTGTCGTCGAGGAAGACCAACACATCGTGTATCGCCAGCCGCCGCCTCTTGAGCCGGAGGTGGACGCCGCACCATCCGAGGAGCCCACCGGCGAGCCGAAACCGGTCGCGTCTGGGGAGTGGGCGATCGAGCCGAGCCCGACGCTGCTCGCGCGCTATTCGGCGTTAACGTACAACGGCCACCGCATCCATTATGACCGGGATTTTACCAGGGACGTCGAGGGGTATCCCGGATTGCTGGTGCACGGCCCCCTGCAAGCCATGGCCATGGCTGAGGCGGCCCGCGCGCACCTGGGCGGGGGCGTCGTACCGCTGGAGTTCGAGTATCGTCTGACCGCTCCGCTGTTCGACCACCAGGGCATGGTCGTCTCAGCAGGTGCCGATCTCAGCAACCACAGCGACCAGGGTGACGAACGGTCGGTGAGCACCCACGTGCGGGACCGGTATGGCCGGACCACCGCGCAGGGCCGACTGGTACGCCGTTGATCTGGTCGTAGGCGGCCGTTCAGGCTTCGACGACGGTGACCTCGCCAAGGCCCAGTTTGCGGATCGGCTCGACGATCTCTTGCGCGTCGCCGACCGCGACGATGGTCCACGCGCCGTCGACGTACCGTCGATACGCCTGGGTCAGTCGTTCCGGCGTCAGGTCGGCCATCGCCTGCAACGTCGCCGTCGTGTGCGCGGTGGTCAAGCCTTCCAGCGTGCGTGCTGCGGCCTCATCCGCCAACGCGTCGGCGGTGGCATAGCGACCCGGCGCAGTTTGCCGGACGAAGTCGATCCCAGCGCGAACCTCCCCCGGTTCGAATCCCTCCCGCGCCCTCTCCAGAATGGTGACCAGCTCGCCGAGCGCTGGGGCGGTGACCTCGGAGCGCACCGAGCCGCTGACCACGAACAGCCCGCCGTCGACCCGGGGGCGAAACACGCAGCGGATCCCGTAGGTGTATCCGCGCTCCTCACGCAGCACGGAGTCGATGCGCGCCTGCGGGGAGCCACCGATGACAAAGCTCAATACTGGGTACGGCGCCCACCCACCTTCGACGCGCCGGTCCGGACCCGCGCATCCTAGGTACAGCTCGCTCTGCACGCTGCCTGGCCGGTCCACCACGACAACCCGTGCGGCGTCATCGGCCCGGACACCGACGGGCGGCGCTTGGTGAGCCTCCCGTGCGTCGGCCACCTGGCTGAGGTCGCCCGCCAGCGGCCGCCAGTCACCGAGCCAACGCTCGACCAGGGCGGGTACGTCGGCCCCCGAGAAGTCACCGGCCACCGCCAGCGTGGCGTTGGCTGGGTCGAGGATTCGTCGGTGCTGCTCGACGACGTCACCGCGGGTCAACGCGCTGATGGTGCGTGGTTCCCCAGCGGTAGCCCGAGCGAACCGATCCTGGCGCCGGTAAAAGGTCCGCACGAACTCCAGCGCGGCCCGCTGGCCGGGTGCCGCCCGCTCCTGTTCGATCTCGGCGAGCCGGGTCCGAACCTGACGGCGGACCTCCTGGTCGGGGAAGACGGGTTCGAGCAACACCTCACGCAGCAGCTCGAGCGCCGAACTCGCATGGCGGCGGGGCATGTCCATCTCGATGACCAGGCCTCGGTCGCCGACCCCGGCCCCCATCGCCACCCCGCGGCGCTCCAACAATTCAGCCAACTCTTGCGCGGTATACCGCGAACTGCCCTCGTCAAGGCAGCGGGCCATGATCGTGCGGACCCCTTCCTGCTCACGCGGCTCGGCCGCCAGTGGTGAGCGCACCCCAAGGCGCACCGACCAGACGTGCTGACCTGGGGCGTCGTAGACGAGCACGCTGACGCCGTTGTCGAGCCGGGTGACCCTGGGAACCGGGAACGACCAGGGCGCCGGTTCGCGGACCGTTGGTCTAGGTGACAGCGGGTACGGCGGCAGCGAGATCGGGGTAGGACGTGACGCGCTCACGAGGCTGCCTGCATTCGATACGCCACGACTGCTCTGCTGGAGGGCGACAACCACCGGGCGGCGGCGTCGGTCACCTGCGCCGCGGTCAGGGCATACACCCGGTCCAGCCAGGTGTTCACGCCGGCAGGATCGCCGAAGAGGGTGGCGAAATGGCTCAGATAGTCTGCCCGCTCGTCTAACGCGGCCAGGGCAGACAGCCAGGCGCGTTCGGATTGGGCGAGCACCGCTTCGAGTTCAGCATCGGTCGGACCGTCGGCGGCAAACGTCTCCAGTTCAGTGCAGACCAGGTCTTCGACGGTGCCAGGCTCGACGCCGTCAGCCATTTCCAAGGCGATAGTGCCCAGCGATACGCCGTCGATCAGGCCGGTCGATCCGCTGGAGACGCTGTTGCACAGCTCGCCCTGCCGGATCAGCAACCGCTGCAGCCGAGCACTGGTCAGGCCGGCGATCACGTCGAGCCCACAGGAGGCTGCTAAGTATTCAGTGCTGTCGCCGGGCGGAAGGCGGAAGCCCAAATACAACCGGTTAGCCGGGACGTCTTCGGTCAATTCCACCCGGATAACCTGTTCGATCGGCGGCAGTGCCGGCGTTGGAGCCGGCTGCTGCACCGAAGCGGCCTCAAGGCCCCCGAAGTAGCGCTCGGCGGCGGTGAAGGCTTCCTCCGGTTCAACATCGCCGACCAGGGTCAGCACCGTATTGCCCGGCCGATAGTACGCCGTGAAGAAATCGTGGACGTCGCCCAACGTCGCGGCGTCCAGATCCTCCATCGAGCCGATCGTCGGGTGGTGGTAGGGGTGGCCGGGTGGGAACACCGTGCCGTAGAGCGTGGTCATTGCGTGGCCGTAGGGCACGTTGTCGTACCGTTGCCGCTTCTCCTCCTTGACCACATCCCGCTGGTTGTCCAAGTTCTCCTGCGTCACGGCGTCCAGCAGATATCCGTGCCGGTCCGCCTCCATCCATAAGGCGAGTTCGTAGGCGCCGGTCGGGACCGTCTCAAAATAGTTGGTCCGGTCGAACCAGGTCGTCGCGTTGAGCCGTGCGCCATGCGCCATCAGGGCCGCGAAGTGCTCCCCACTGGCAACGTTGCGCGACCCCTGGAACATCAAGTGTTCGAACAGGTGCGCGAATCCGGTCTTGCCCGGCGCCTCGTGTCGCGATCCGACGTTGACCCACAGGTTGATAGCCACGTTCGGCACGCTGTGGTCTTCGTTGACCACGACCCGCAGCCCGTTGGGCAGCACCCGCTGCGCGATGGGGTAGTCCAAGGGCATGGCGCCACCCTACGGCGTCAAGACTGGGAGCCGGTGCCTGGGGCGCGCTACCCCAACCGCCACTGCGGCCGCAACCTGCCGATCATGCCTGCGCTGCCGGCTCCTGCTCTTCGGGTTCCGGATGCTCTCCGCGCAGGAGGGGCCCGCTGACCCCGGGGCCGAACTGCTCGAGCGCCAATCGGCCGGCCAGCTGCTGCCGGGTGGATGCGCGCTCGGACCGTCCGTTGGACACGAAGGTGATGAACCAACGGACCAGCGTGCTGACCCGCTGCTTGAACCCGGCGATGTAGAGCAGATGCAAACCGAGCCACATCAGCCAGGCCACGAATCCGGTGAACCGCAACGGCCCCACGCTGACCACGGCGTTGAACCGGGACACGGTGGCCATGCTGCCCTTATCGAAGTACTTGAAGGGTTCCGGGTCTTCCGGCGGCGCCGGGGTCGCGAACGTATACCCGGGATCCCCGGCACCCACGGCGGTGCGCTCCCCCTCCAGGGCCACCATCGCCGGCTCTTCCGCGGCTCGCAGCCGCTCCTGAATCCGTGCGGCGGCGTACCTGGCTTCTTGGATCGCGCCTTGCGCCACCCCCGGGACCCCCTCGACGTAGGCCATGTCGCCAACGACCAGGATCTCCGGGTGGTCGGGCAGGCTCAGATCGGGCCGCACCTTGACCCGGCCGGACCGGTCCAGCTCGGCGCCGGTTTGGGAGGCCAGTGTCTTTCCGAGTGGACTGGCCTGTACGCCGGCGGCCCACACCTTGCACGCGCAGCGGATGAAGTCTTCCTGACCGTCCTTGTCCTTGACCGCGACCCCCTCGTCGGTGACGTCGGTGACGATCGTGCCGAGCCTGATTTCGACACCCATCTTCTCAAGGGCCCGCTGGGCGCTCTTGCCGAGCTGGTCGCCGAACGCCTGGAGCAGCTGGTCGGCGCCGTCGAGCAGGAGCACTCGCGCTTGGGAGGGGTCGATATGCCGGAACTCGCGGCGCAGCGTATGCGTGGAGAGCTCGCGGATCTGCCCAGCCATCTCCACCCCAGTCGGTCCGGCACCGACCACGACGAACGTGAGCAGCCGGTCCACCTCGACCTGGTTGTCCGCGGTGAGCTCGGCGCGTTCGAACGCCCCGAAGATCCGGGCCCGCAGCTCCAGCGCGTTATCGAGCGACTTCATCCCCGGCGCAAAGGTCGCGAACTGGTCGTTACCGAAGTAGGACTGCCCCGCGCCGGCCGCGACGATCAGCGAGTCGTAGGGCACCTCGGTGAGTTCGTCCTGACACCGAGCGTGCACCACCTTCTGCTCCACGTCGATGTCCTCCACGAGCGCCTGAATGACCCGCGCATTGCGCTGGCGACTGAGAATCTCCCTGGTCGCCGGTGCGATCTCCCCTTCGGAGAGGATGCCGGTGGCGACCTGGTAGAGCAGCGGCTGGAACAAGTGGTGGGTGGTCTGGGCCAGGACGGTCACCGCGACCGGTGCGCGGCGCAGGGCTTTGGCGGCGAACAGCCCACCGAACCCGGACCCGATGATCACCACGTGGTGGCGCTTCGGCCGACCCATCGGCAGCTGCATGGTTTCCTCCTTCGAGCACCGCCCGGCGGCGCCTACGACGTACCGCCCAGCCAATCATGGCGACCAGGCGGTCCGCGCGCCGGGAGCCTGGCGCAGCTAGCCTGACAGGGTCGCGATGGGTCGCAATGACGGTGCGTGGGAGGGCGAATGGTCGAAGCGAGCCGGTACGACCCGGCCCCGCAGGTGCTGTTGCGGCACCCCGATTGGGCGGTCAACGCGAGCATTTACCAGATCAACACGCGCCAGTTTTCGGCGGAAGGAACGTTCGCGGGCGCGGCCCGGCAGTTGCCACGTCTGGCCGACCTCGGCGTCAAAATCCTGTGGCTGATGCCCGTGCACGAGATCGGAAGGACCGGGCGTAAAGGGGTGCTGGGCAGCCCGTACGCCGTCCGGGACCACTACAGCGTCAACCCGGAGTTCGGCACCGTCGACGACTTGGCGAGCTTCGTCCAGGCGGCGCATGAGGCAGGGATGTACGTGATCCTCGACTGGGTGGCCAACCACACGGCCTGGGACCACACGCTGACCACATCGCACCCGCACTGGTATGCGCGGGACTGGAAGGGAGACTTCCGCTCCACGCCATGGTGCGACTGGGAGGACATCATTGACCTCGACTACACCCAGCCCGGGCTCCGCGAGTACATGAGCGAGGCGCTGTGCCACTGGGTGCGTGACGTCGACGTCGACGGGTTCCGCTGCGACGTCGCCGGTTACGTGCCGCTGGATTTCTGGGAAACGGCACGGGCTGACTTGGAGCAGATCAAGGCGGTATTCCTGCTGGCCGAGTGGGAGGACCGCGACCTGCACCGGGCGGCGTTCGACATGACCTACGCCTGGAGTTGGAACGACACCCTGCATCGCGTCGCTTCGCAGGACACGGCGTTGTTCGGCCTGCACATGTACTACTCGTGGCGGGACAAGGCCTGGCCGCGGGACTGCTATCGGATGATGTTCGTCTCCAACCACGACACAAACGCGTGGGAGGGGACCGAGTTCGAGCGGTTCGGGCCTGCGCTGGAGGCAGTCATGGCGCTGTCTGCAGTGGGCGACGGGATGCCGCTGATCTACAACGGTCAGGAAGCCGGCTACGACCACCGGCTCGACTTCTTCGACCGCGACCCGATCGTTTGGCGAGAGCACCCCCACGGCGACCTGTACCGCCGCCTCGTGCACCTGAAGTTGACCAACACCGCGCTGTGGAATGGGGCCGCCGGCGCGCCGATGGTGGACGTCGCCAGCGACCACCGCGATCGGGTCTTGTCATTCATCCGGCGCCAGGGTGACGATGCCGTCTTTGCCGTGTTCAACTTCTCTTCCGCGCAGCGCCAAGTGTCTTTCGCACCCGCTGAGGCGAGCGATCCCCCGCGAGGGCCGCACTTCGGCCGATTCGTCGATTTCGCTTCTGGCGAGACGCTCGACGTGGGCCCCGGGTTTGCGATGACCATGCCGGCCTGGTCGTACCGGGTGCTGATCGACGGCGCCCTTGATCAGCCTAAGAGGGTTGCTGTAAAGCAGGTTTGACTCAGTCCGTACTCGTTCGCAGCGACGCCAACTTGTGCTAGGAAGGGAATACGTCATGGCCCGGATTCGTGTCGACGTTCCGATCGAGGTCTTGTGTTACACGACCCAACTGCGGGTCCGGTTCTCTGATGTCAACCTCGGAAAACACGTGGGCAACGACGCGATGGCCCGGATGTTCTCCGACGTTCGTAGCGACTTCTGGGACGCGCAGGGTTTGCCGCAGCTGGATCCGGACGACACCACCGGCCTCGGACTGATCGTCGCCGACGTGGTCATGGTGTACCGCGCGCAGGCGCACCTGGGCGACACGCTGTCGTTTGCCCTCGGAGTCCATGACGTCAACCGGTACGGCGCGGACGTGGTCGCGCGGATCACCAGAGTCGCTGACGACACGCTGATCGCCCTGGGCAAGTCAGGATTCGTCTACTTCGATTACGGGGCCGGCAACGTCTGTGAGCCGCCGGCCGAGTTCACTCGACGGTTCGGCGGCGCGGCGTGAGCTCGACACTCGCGACCGATCGCCTGCCGGGCTTCGAGGATGCGTGGCAGCCCGCGCACTGCGAACGACTCGACCCCGAGGAATTCTCGTGACCAGCCTGGCCGATACGGTTCTTCCGCTGATCAGGACCCGTGCCGACCTGCACCGGTGGAGCGCGGCCAACGAGCACGGACAGCAGATGCACGAAGGCATCGACATCCTGTTGGAGGAGATGCCGACGACGGATCCAGGACAGGCCTACACCGTCACCCACAGAGCCCTGGCAAGCGCCATGAAAGTCATCGCCCGCGCCGACGACTCCAGCGGCATCATCGGGGATGCCTGCCGCCGTCTGCTGGAGTTACACCCCAAGACGGCAGCAGCCGCGCGGGTGCCGGCAGGACGGCTGGTCGACTGGATGATGAAGTTTCAATTCGATGACGCCGTCGATTTCGAGCTCGACCCGGTCGCCTACGCGCCCGCGCTCGGTGAGGCAGGGGTCGCCACGTACCGAGCCCGGCTGGCGCAGGTCGAGGAAACGCTCGGTGCCCGCCCATCCGAGCGCGAGCGCTGGAGCTCCGGGCATTCACACGAGTGGTTCACCCTTGATTGGAACGCGCAGCGCCTGGCCGTACTCGACCGCGACATCGAGGCGATCATCCGCACCCACGCCAGGGACCGGAAGGTCGCGGCGTGGCTGCAGGACACCGCGGAGGCCCTCGAGGAGGCCGGCGAAATCGACCTCGCCATCGACTGGGCCAAACAAGCAACCGACTTTGATCATGGACATCAGTCGCTCAAGGCTGCTGGCTACTGGTGCACCCTCCTGCAAGCCCACCGCCCCGGTGAAGCCATGGATGCGCGGCTGCTGGTGTTCCGGCGTTGGCCGTCCTCGACGACCGCGGCGCGGCTGCACGCCATTGCTGGAAAGACCTGGCCCGACCATCGCGACGAGGTGATCGCAACCCTGGCGTCGCGCCCAAACGAGGCCGTGCTGTTCGCTCTGCTCACCCTGAAGGACGTCCACTTCGCTTGGGACCTCGCCCATTCCCTCACCCTGGACAACGATCACACCTGGAATGAGCTGATCAAGGCGTACGAGAAGGTCGACGCGCTCGCCGTACTCCCCATCCACGAACGCCTCGTCGACAATGAACTCGTCGAAGCAGGAGCCCAGCACTACCGGCGCGCGGCCCGACGGCTGGCGAAGATGCGCAAGCTCGCCGTCCGAAGCGACAAGGCGACCGAGGTCGACGACTTGATCGCCGGCCTGCGCGACACGCATCGTCGTCGGCCGCGCCTGCAACAGGAGTTCGACCGCGCCGGTCTCCCGTAACGTCAACCGAAGGTGCCCGCTATCGGCGTCAGGATGTCAAGCACTGAGTGCCTTGCGCCGCACCGCGGCCACGTCTCTCTCCAGCCGGTCCAGCGCTGCCTTGAGGTCCCCGGCAGGCGCGATCGCCTGAAGCACCAGCATTCGAACGACCGTGGAGACCGGCAGGCCACGCTGGTCGGCATACTCGGCGAGATCGTCGTACTCGTCTTCGCGAAAGCGGACCTGGAGGTTCTTGGCCCGCGGGTGCCCACGCGTCAACTTTAGATGGTCCGGCAGCGGCTCGTTGGGGTCACTGGTCGCTTCTGCCTGCTCGACTGCCTCTGCCTCTGCCGCGAGCAGATCCTGAATCTTCTTGCCCATCGGTTCCTCCTTCGCCCGCTTCGTTGTAGAGGCGGCGATCCCTCTCGTTGGCCACCCATCCGTTGACGCCGTACTCGATCCCGTCGTCATCAAGCACGATGACGGTGATGATGCCGCCGGCCAAGACGGAGAACCCGATGATCCGGACACTGCGCCGAC
>CAJDVI010000124.1_pt1 | contig 11584 bp, 6 predicted proteins | sample 7391351 | NCBI WGS metagenome assembly CAJDVI01 (sample SAMEA7055704, study PRJEB34461) | soil metagenome | biome: terrestrial ecosystem; feature: Peninsula; material: soil | place: Antarctica | collected 2016 | reverse complement strand
CGAGTTCGGCGGCGTCACCGTAGTCGACGGCCACTCGCATGGCGGCGCTGGCCAGCGACGGGTCCGGAGCTGCCGGAGCCGGGGCGTTACCCGCCTGCGCGGCGGTCAGCACCTGCTGGACCTGACCGAGCAGATCGGTCTCGTCGGCACCACCGAGGACCAGAGCCCCACGCAGCGGGGCCTTGCGGGCTGCAGCCGAACCGGCAGCTGACGCAACTGGTCCACTGCCCGACGTAGCGACCGGAGCGCTCACTGGTGCGCTTGATGCTGCAGGGCTCCCGGAAGCCGCAGCGTTGGAGGGGACCTGCGTGGAGGCGAAGACCTTGGCCGGCGCCTTGTGCCGACCGGGAACATGCTCCTCGACCACGACGTGGAAGTTGGTGCCACCGAAGCCGAACGCACTGACACCACCAATCCGGACACCACCGGGCGGTTCAGGCCAGTCACGCAGTTGGGTGTTCACGGCACAGGGGTTGTGTTCCCAGTCCACGTTCGGGTTCGGGTTCACGAAGTTCAGGCTCGGAGCAAGCGTCTTGTGGTGAAGTTGGCGAACCATCTTGTACAAGCCCGCGGTTCCGGCGGCAGCCTTGAGGTGCCCGATGTTCGACTTCACGGAGCCAAGCGCGATCGACTGAGGCTTGGCGCCAGCAGAGCCGAAAATCTTCAGCAGGCTTTCCAGTTCCGCGGCGTCGCCGGCCCGGGTGGAAGTGCCGTGAGCTTCGACCGCCGAGCACATCGTCGGGTCGAGGCCGGAACGCTCCCAAGCGCGCCGGACCGCGAGTTGTTGGCCGATCGGGTTGGGGGCAGTGATGCCTTTGCCCTTGCCGTCCGAGGACCCTTCGACGCTGACCAGCGTCGCGTAGATACGATCCCCAGCAGCCTCGGCATCCTCCAGTCGCTTGAGCACGAAGATCGACGCGCCCTCACCCATGACGAAGCCGTCGGCGCCCGCGTCGAAAGGCCGGCTGCCGGACGCGGATAGGGCACCGATCTTGCAGAACTTCACATACCCGTCAGGACCCATGTTGCGGTCGATCCCACCGGTCACCGCGGCGTCGAATTGGTGGGTCTGCAAACCGAGGACCGCGGAGTTGAGAGCAGCCAGTCCGGACGCGCAGGCGGCATCGGTCGTGTAGTTGGGGCCGCGCAGGTTGAACAGGTTGGCGATTCGGCCGGCCATGACATTGGCCAACTCACCGGGCATGGTGTCCTCGGTGATGGTGTGCATGCTCGACCTGAGGTACCGAAGGAACTCCGGCATCTGGATCCGCAAGTTGGAGCGCATCGTCTTCTCGCCGCCGAGCGCGTTGCCGAGGATGACGGCGACCCGGTCCGAATCGACGTCCCACTTCGGCCAGCCGGCGTCCATGAGGGCGGCCCGGCCCGCGGAAACGGCCCACTGCTGACCTTCGTCCATCTGCGCCGCCACGGTCGGCGGAATCGGCAAACGCCACTTGATGGGCTCCCACTCGAACGAGCGGACCCAACCGCCGATCTTGGAGTACGCCTTGTCGACCGCGGAGTGGTCCGGGTCGTAGTACAGGGCGGGGTCCCACCGATCCGGCTGCACGTCGGAAATGCAGTACTTACCGTTCTTGATGTTGCTCCAGAAGGCATCGCCGTTGGGCGCCTCGGGCATGATTGCCGCGATGCCGACGATGGCGATCGGGCTCACATCGGGGTTCGTCATTGAATCGCTTCCTTGCCTAAATGAGGGCGTGTGAATCAACCGGCGCGCCCGTAAATGACGTCGGCGATGAAGTTCATGTCATCGAGCCAGCCAGCCTGAGCCGCCTGAACAGCTGCGGTAGGCAGGTTGGCCAGGTAGCCCACTGCGGGGCTGCCCGCGGGCACGGCGCCGGCCACCCAGCGCGTGCCTTCAGTGAGGACCTTCTGAGCGGCCTCACGAGCGAAGGCGCGAGCCTGCGCTGCGGTCGTCTCGCCGTTGAAACGACTCGGCGTCTTGGGATATGGGGTTCCCTCGATCATGGCGGCGGCCCGCTGTGAGAACACGCATGCAGTCTCGGCCCAGGCCATCAGCTCGCCAAGTCGGAACAAGATGTGCTGTTCACGGGTGAGCCTGGCCATCCGGCATGCCTCAAGCACCACGTTGAGCGACCGGGCCGCCAGCGCGGCGATGTCCGCACCGACGTTCGGGTGGCGGGCGTGCAGCTGTTCGGAGGCGACCGCCATGTCTTCGTAGTAGCGGAACTTGTTCTTCAAGTGCAGTTGCCAGCGGTCGCGCGCAATCGTCATCTCGCAGATTTCCGAAGTGCCTTCGTAGATCTCGGTGATGCGCACATCGCGCTTGATCTTCTCGACCACGTACGGGCGGGTGTAGCCGTAGCCACCGTGCGCCTGGATGGCGTCATCCGCAGCGCGGTTGCCGAACACCGTGGCCATGTACTTCGCAATGGCGCCCTCGGTGTTCATGCCGCCGCCAGCGCCCAGCCCCTGGTCGATCTGGCTGGAGGTTTCCTCGATGAACGCCCTGGCTGCCTCGAGCTTGACCACGTGCGGAATGATCAGCTTGTGGGTGAAGCCCTGCTTCTCACTCAGCGGGCCACCACCCTGCTCGCGGTTGATCGAGTACTGGATGGCCCGGTCCAGGGCCTCCCAACCGCCGCCGAGGCCGAAGGCCGCGACCATCACCCGGGTGTAACCGAACACCTGCTGGGCCTGCCACATGCCCTTGCCTTCTTCGGTGCCGATCAAGGAATCCGCCGGTACTTCGACCTCATCGAGGAAGAGCGCTGCGGTATTCGATAGGCGCAGGCCGTGCTTGTCTTCCGGCGGGGACGCGGTAAAGCCCGGCGTTCCGCGGTCGACGACGAACCACGACGGACCGGCGTCGGTGGTGGCCAGGATCGTGGTGTGCTCGGCGATCGAACCATTGGAGATCCACTGCTTGCGGCCGTTGATCCGGTAGCCGGTGGTGTTGCCCTCGTCGTCCTTGATGGGCGTCGCCGTGGTGGTCAAGGCACCCAGGTCGGAGCCGGCCTCAGGCTCGGTGGCGCCGTAGGCGAAGACGACGCCCTTCTCGGCGATCGCGCCGAGCCACCTGTGCTTCTGCTCCTCGGTTGCGCCGACCACGATCGGGTCTGAGCCAAGGAAGGTTGCGAAAACCGCGGTGGCCAGGCCGATGTCGTGCCGGGCCATGACCTCACAGACCCGGTAGGCATCCATCGCGCCGCCGCCCATGCCGCCGTACTCGTCCGGAACGAACACCAGCTGCACACCCAAAACCTCTGGATCGGACATGCCGCGCACGATGTCCTCGGGGCAGCGGTCCTCGTGGTCGAGTTCAAGCTGCAACTCGGGGGACAGAGCATCCAACACGAAGTCATTGAGCGCTTCGATCATCAGGTTGAGGCTCTGCACGTCGAGGCCTTCGCCGCCAAAGTGGTTCGGCTCGGTCGTGGTCGTCATCATTCGTCCTTCGTAGAGGTCGGCCCAGCGGAGGGCAACTGGTCGGGAGGTGTGGCATCGGAGAGACTCGTCGCTCCGGTTGCGGGTGCGGGTGACCCCACGGCAACCGGTTCCGGCTTGACCGCACGGAGTAGTACTTCGGCGATGTCGGTGACCTCGACGGCCGAGGCCGTGCCCTGGAGGGCTCGAGTGTTGACGCCGTCACCAAGCATGGTGATGCAGAACGGACAGGCCGCCGCAATCACGTCCGGCTTGAGCGCCAGCGCCTCATCGGTACGTTCGATGTTGACTCGGCGCCCGATGTTTTCATCCATCCACATCCGGGCCCCGCCCGCGCCGCAGCAGAACGAGCGTTCCCGGGAACGCTCCATTTCAACGATGCGCGCGCCCTTGACGGCACCAAGAACTTCGCGCGGCGGCGTGAAGATCCGGTTGTGCCGACCGAGGTAGCACGGGTCGGGCGTGGTGGATGACCTCATAGTGGCCACCAACCTGGGGATACTCCTTCGCCAACGCGTTGTAGCAGTGAGCGCAGGTGACCACGATCTTCTTTGCGCCAGCCTCATTGAGCGTTTCGACGTTCTGCTGGGCCAACATCTGGAAGAGGAACTCGTGGCCGAGTCGGCGAGCGGGGTCACCGGTGCAGGTCTCGGCCTCACCGAGGATCATGAACTCGACCGATGCCTCGTGCAGCAGGGTCGCAACTGCTCGTGAGGTCTCCTGCGCCTTGTCATCGAGCGCTCCAGCGCAACCAACCCAGAACAGGTAGTCGACGTCGTCTGGGACCTTGTCCTCGCCGTGCTCACCGAAGACGCGGACTTCGAAGTCCAGCGGCTCGGTCCACTCCAAACGCATCCTGGCTCCGCGACCCCATGGGTCACCGGCGTGCTCAAGGTTGTTGAGCATCACGCCGGCCTCCTCGGGGAAGGCAGATTCCATCAGGACCTGGTGGCGCCGCACATTGACGATGTGGTCCACGTGTTCGATGTCCACCGGGCATTGCTCGACGCAGGCGCCGCAGGTGGTGCAGGACCACAGCATGTCGAACGGAATGACACCTACACCGTGCACGCCGTGCTCGTCGACCTTGGCGCTCTCATCGTCCTGCGACCCCACCAGCGGTCGGGCCGCCTCGGCGCGTACCGCCGCCGAAAGGGCATCCGGGTTCAGTGGTTCGCCGTCCTCACCCTTGGCGGCCATGATGTACGGCGCCTTGTCCAGCGCATGGTCGCGCAGGGCCATGATGAACAATTTCGGTGAAAGGGGCTTCTCGGTGTTCCAGGCCGGGCACTGGTCCTGACAGCGACCGCATTCCGTGCATGTGCCGAAGTCGAGCAGACCCTTCCAGGTGAAGTCTTCGACCTTGCCGACGCCCATCAGGTCGTCCTCGCCCGGGTCCTCGAAATCGACCAACTTGCCGCCGGAGTAGATCGGCGGCAGCGCGCCCAGCGCCCGCGGTCGGCGGGCATAGGCGACGTTCGGAAGTGAGAGGAAGATGTGCAGGTGCTTGCTGTGCATCACGAAGACGGTGAAGCCCAGCAGCACGCCAAGAGCAAGCAGCAGGAAGACGACCTCGAGGACCTCGTTGGCTTGGTGGCCGAGCGGAGCCAGCAGGCTGGCGATGGCTTGTGAACCAAACGCGCCACGCAGGAAGCTCAGATGGGTGGCTCCCGCCTCATTCACACCCTGGGCGTTGATTTGGGCGCCCCGGGCGAATAGCAGGGTCCAGACCACGTTGAAGATCATGAACAGCGTGAACCAGGCCGGGCCCAGGTGCGAGCCAAAGAACCGGGACTTTCGCCCCTGGTCCTTTGGCTGCTCCCGGAGCCGAATGATCGTGAAAGCCACGATGGCGCTCACACAGAGCAGGGCAAACAGGTCTTCAAAGAACCCGAGCGCTGGGTAATTCCCGATGATCGGAATGTGGAATCGCGAGTTGAACAGCGTCGCGAAGCCCTCGAACACGGTGAGCAAGAGGACAATGAACCCCCAGAACACCGCAAAGTGGGCAATGCCGGGAACCGTCCACTGCAATAACTTGCGCTGGCCGGCTACCTCGACGAGTTGTGACTTTGCGACTTCTCCGGTCGTCACCTTCCGATCCGGCTCCATCGGCTGGCCAGACTTACCGAGGCGGAAGAGGAAAAGACCTCGGCGGCCGGCGATGCCCAGAAGCACCACGGTCATCAGCAAACCGAGGATCATCCGGATCCAGAAAAGCATGCAGCTGCCTCCATTGTTTCGATGATGCGGGCGACGCTCGGTGCTAGGTGTCGTCAGGGATGGCGGGCCGAGACGACGCGATCAGGCCTTGCGACGCTTTACTTCTTCGGTGAGGGCCGGCAGGACCTTGTGCAGGTCCCCCACGACGCCGTAGTCGGCAATCTTGAACAGGGGCGCCTTCGGGTCCTTGTTGACCACGACAATCGCCTTGCTGGACTGCATCCCGGCCCGGTGCTGGATGGCACCGGACACCCCGGCGGCCAGGTACAGCGCTGGGGCAACGGTCTTCCCCGTCTGGCCGATCTGCAGGTCGTGGGCCACCCACTCCTGGTCGGTGACCGCACGGGTCGCGCCAACGGCGGCTCCCATCGCGTCCGCAAGTGCTTCGATGACGGCGAAACCGTCCTGGTTGCCCACGCCCAGGCCACCTGAGATGACCTGCGCCGCTTCCGTCAGGTCCGGGCGACCGGTGGAGACCTTCGGTGAACGAGAGTTCACCTTGGTGCCCTTGGCCTTGTCGTCCAGAGTCAACTCGACGTGCTCCACCGCTGCGGCACCCGCCTTGGGCTCAGCGTTGATCGAGTTCGGCCGGATCGTGACTACCGGCGTTCCCTTGATCGCTTGGCTGGTCGCCAGGAACTGGCCCGAAACCACCGACTGGGTCACCTGGATGGTGCCACCTTCGCTGGTCACGTCGATGGCGTCGGTCAAAATGGCTGACTCCAGCCGGACCGCGACGCGAGCCGCGATGTCTTTACCTTCCGGTCCGGAGGTGACCAGGATCGCTGCCGGGCTGGTGGACTTGGCGATTTGGACGAGGGCCTCGGCCTTGGGCTGGGAGAGGTAGTCATCGATCGCGGCGTCAGCGACGACGTACACCTTCTCGGCGCCGTATTCGCCAAGAGCCGCGACGACACCGTCGTCGGCCGAGCCGAACAAGACAGCGCTGGGCTCTCCGAGCCGAGCGGCGGCGGTCAACAACTCGAGTGTCGGCTTGCGGACGCCGGCCGGGGTGGTTTCGGCGAGAACGAGAACTTCAGACACGCTCAAACTCCTTGCGTCGGGGGATCAGATGAAGCCGCGGCCGGACAGGAACTCGGCGAGCTGGTTGGCGCCATCGCCCTCGTCGGTGATGATCGTGCCGGCCTGCCGAGCAGGGGCGGGAGCGAGAGAGACGACCTTGGTGGTGGCGCCTGCGGTACCGACGCTGGAGGCGTCGACGCCGATGTCGGCCAAAGACATGGGCGTGATCGGCTTCTTCTTACTTGCCATGATCGCCTTGAAGGCCGGGTAACGAGCCTCCGGGGTGCGGTCGGTGACCGAGACCAGGGCAGGCAGCGAAGTGCTGGCCTCCTCCGTCGCCGTGTCTCCGTCGCGACGGATGGTGACGGTGCTGCCATCAACGGTGAGTTCGCCGGCGAAGGTGGCGGTGTTGATGCCGAGGCGGTCCGCGACCATGGTCGGCACGACCGACATCTCGGCGTCCGTCGAGGCGAAGCCGGTGAGGACGAGGTCAAAACCAATCTTCTCCAGCGCTTTGGCCAGGATCAGTGAGGTTCCGATGGCGCAGCTGCCATGGATGGCGTCATCCACCACATGGACGGCCGAGTCGCCGCCGATGGCAAGCGCCTTGCGCAGCGCATCCGTTGCCTTGGCGGGGCCGACCGACAGGTAGACGATCTCCGCATCCAAGCCGCCCTCCTTCAAGCGGACAGCCTGCTCGACGGCGTACTCGTCCAACTCCGAGAGCCGACCTTCGACGGCACCACGGTTCAGCGTCAGGTCCGGAGAGAAGGACCAACTCGCAGTGGGTTCGGGAACGTACTTGACCAACACGACGATCTTCATGCGTGATTGCCTCTTCAGTCATGAATAGGGGCGTACGGGGTGCACGCTAATGCCGCTGATGACATTGCCAACAGGCGTGTCCCAATCATCAGGACAGGCCCACGCTCCCCTGGTCCGGAACGTAGCAAGCGCACGACACAAGTGCATCGTTTAACGTGCCTGGTCAGCGACTATATGTGGTCTCGGTCACCCGTGGCCATTTGGGGGTGCGGAGATTCCGATAGGTGCGCCAACCCCTGTCCATATACTGGACGGTAGGTTTATTACCGCAGGTCAGCAGCATTGCTGCTGTCTCGAATTTGCTATTACCTTACCTTTCTTACTGTTTCTTTACCGTGCCAGCTGGACGACCCTCACCTGCGCCTCGTGAGCAAGGGACCAAGGTCCTGAACATGCTGTGGTTTCGGCGTCGTTGACGCTCTCGACAGCGCGGCGACAACGATCCTCGGCTGCGCGTACCGTCGCCGCCGGCGGCTCAGGCCCGCTTGCCCATCCGATCGGTTTCCGGGACGGTTTTGTCAGGCGCTTGACGTTTACGTAAAGTGCTAGCCATACGGCGCGACGTGACTCGCGATCGACGAAGATGCACGGGGTTCTCATGAAGCTGGCTGTCACCAATGAGTACAACAACAAGCTGCGTAACGCCCAAGAGGCGGTCGGCCTGATCCAGGACGGTGATCATGTCATCACCCCGACGGGCGTGGGACAGCCTCCAACGCTGCTCCAAGCCTTGTCCGACCGGCGTCGCGACTTCCATGACGTGCAGGTCTCCGGGATTTTGACCATGCAGCCCCTGGAGTACTACGACGACCCGGACACTCAGGGGAATGTACGGCACACGGCGTACTTTCTCGGTGGTTTCTCCCGGGCGGGGGCGCAGGGCGGCTGGATCGACTACATCCCCGCCAACTACTCCGAAACGGCGTGGATGCTCAAATCCGGCGAGCTCCCGTGCGACACGGTGATGACGATGGCCTCTGCTATGGACGAGCACGGGTTCTTTTCGATCTCGTTGGCTGCGGACTACACCATGGCGGCCATCGCCGCAGCCCGCACCGTCATTCTCGAAGTGAATCCCAACGTCCCGTTCACCTTCGGGAACAACTATGTGCACATCTCGCAGGTCAGCGCGATCCTCGAGGATGAGAAGCCGGTGCTAGAGGTCGCCCTGCCAACCATCGGTGAGGTGGAGAAGGCGATCGGCGGGGCGGTCGCAGACTTGATCCCGGACGGTGCGAATCTGCAGATCGGTTTCGGCAGCATTCCGGACGCCGTAGTCATGCAACTGCTCCACAAGCGCGATCTCGGAGTCCACACCGAGATGATGGGCGACGGGCTCCTGTCACTGGTCGAGGCCGGAGTCATCACCAGCCGCCGCAAGAACTTCATGCCGGGGCTGATGACCGCCACCTTCGCTTTGGGCAGCAAGAAGCTCTACGACTGGATGCACCTGAACCGGGCCCTGGAGATGCACCCGGTGGACTGGCAGAACGACTCGTGGATCGCCTCGCGCAACGACAAGCTGCACACCATCAACGGCACCCTTGAGGTCGACTTCATGGGCCAATGCTGCTCCGAAAGCCTTGGTGCCAAGCCGTTCTCTGGCACCGGTGGCCAGACGGACTTCGTCCGGGCCGGCAACAGGTCGCGGGGCGGCAAGTCGTTCATCGTGCTGCCTTCGACGGCCAGGGGCGGCACGGTGTCGCGGATCCAGCCGACCCTGACACCTGGTGCCCACGTCACCACAAGCAAGAACGATGTCAACTATGTGGTCACTGAGTACGGCGTGGCCCACCTGCGCGGCAAGTCCAACCGTGAGCGGGCGCGCGCGCTGATCAAGATCGCCCACCCGGACTTCCGGGATGAGCTCATGGACGCTGCGCAGCAACTGCACTTCCTGTAGGCGCCGGGGGCAGGGTGCTCGACACCCCGGCTCTTCGCGTTGCCCTGGCCCTTCGTGGGTCGCTTCGGGCTGCTCGCCGCCGTCTTCTGTGTCGGCGCACAGGCATATTTTCCGAGTCCCTGACCCATCGGAGCCCCATCACTTACGCTGACGTTGAGCCCGCGCGTCCGCGGGAGGGATGCCGCCGCCGGTCCAATCGGCTGAAACCACTCATCGAAACGGTTCGCCGCAACATCTAGCCGCCTGTCGAGTCCCTCACGCCGATGCCTTGCGACAGCATTCAGTGACGCGATGGACTGCGTCGTATTCCACGCACGAAAGGCACGCCTATGTCCGCTACCCCGGAGCTCTCCCACACAGTGGGCCCTACTGAGCCGCCACTCCTGATCCAGACCATCGGTGCCAACCTGGAAGCGACCGCTGCCAAGTTCGGTGACCGGGATGCGTTGATCGACGTCTTCCAAGGCCGTCGCTGGACTTACCGTGAGTTCCTTGACGACGTGAACGAGTTCGCTCGTGGCCTGATGGCCATCGGGGTCCAGAAGGGTGAACGGGTCGGGATCTGGGCACCGAACTGCTCGGAGTGGTTGATCTTGCAGTACGCCACCGCGGCAATGGGGGCGATCCTGGTCAACATCAACCCGGCGTACCGGACCCACGAGTTGGAGTACGTGCTCAAACAGTCCGGCATCACGACGCTGGTCTCCGCGCCGGACTTCAAGACCAGCGACTACGTCAAGATGATCGAAGACGTGCAGGAATCTGGTGGTTGCCCTGATCTTCAGCGGGTCATCATCCTCGGCCAGCAGTCGTGGAATGACGTGCTGGTTGCCGCCCAGCAGGTCTCTGCGCAGGCTCTTGCCGAGAGGCTGGACAGCCTCGATCCCCACGAAGCCATCAACATCCAGTACACCTCGGGGACCACGGGATTCCCGAAGGGCGCAACGCTGAGCCACATCAATATTCTCAACAACGGCTACTTCGTGGGCGAAGCCTGCAACTACAGCGAGCTTGACCGAGTCTGCATTCCGGTGCCCTTTTACCACTGCTTCGGCATGGTGTTGGGCAACCTGGCGTGCACCACCCACGGCGCCGCGATCGTCATCCCCGCACCCGGGTTCGACCCGGTGCTCACGCTCGAAGCCGTCTCGCAGGAGAAGTGCACCAGTCTGTATGGCGTCCCGACGATGTTTATCGCCGAGTGGGCGCTGCCCAACTTCGCCGACTACGACCTGTCCGGCCTACGAACCGGCATCATGGCTGGCTCGCCGTGTCCGGCCGAGATGATGAAAAAGCTCATCGCGGCGGGGGTCGATGAGATCACCATCTGCTACGGGATGACCGAGACATCTCCGGTCTCTGCCCAGACGCGCACCGATGACTCCCTGCATCACAAGGTCAACACGGTCGGCGGCGTTTCACCGCACCTGGAGATCAAGGTGGTCGACCCCGCGACCGGCGAGATCGTGCCTCGTGGCACAGCAGGCGAGTTCTGCACCAAGGGGTACTCGGTGATGCTGGGTTACTGGGAGGACCCGGAGATGACCGCCGAGGTCATCCGGGATGGCTGGATGCACTCGGGTGACCTGGCCGTGATGGATCCCGACGGATACCTGCGCATCACCGGCCGGATCAAAGACATGGTCATCCGGGGTGGCGAGAATATCTATCCCCGCGAGATCGAGGAGTTCCTCTACACCCACCCAGACATTGTCGACGCTCAAGTGGTCGGCGTCCCAGACCCCAAGTACGGCGAGGAGTTGTGCGCCTGGATCCAGGTCCGGCCCGGAGCTGAATCCCTGGACGCCGCGAAGGTCCGTGAATTCGCCACCGGCAAACTGGCGCACTACAAGATTCCTCGGTATGTCCAAATCGTCAACGAGTTCCCGATGACGATCACCGGGAAGATCCGCAAGGTAGAGATTCGCGAGCGAGCGACCCAGGACTTGGGCTTGACGGTCGAGTAAGCGGCTCGGTGGGCCCCAACGGTCGGCCTGGCTCGTGGCCAGCCGACTGTTGGGGTAGCCCCCGATGAGCTGGGTCGTTCCCGTCCATGGAAACCATGCCCAGCACCACGCACCCTGACTGCTGGCACCCGGACGTACCATGTGCACCATGCGCGTACTCGTGAGCGGGGGGGCCGGGTACATCGGCTCGCACACCGTCATCGCCCTGGTCGAG
>CAJDVI010000137.1_pt1 | contig 11631 bp, 15 predicted proteins | sample 7391351 | NCBI WGS metagenome assembly CAJDVI01 (sample SAMEA7055704, study PRJEB34461) | soil metagenome | biome: terrestrial ecosystem; feature: Peninsula; material: soil | place: Antarctica | collected 2016 | reverse complement strand
ATGGCGATACCTTGGGCGCCCTTGACAGGGTCGAGAGGCGCCACTTGGGGGGCCTGAGGGGGAATTCGCATGCCGTTTTCACTGAGCAGGATGTGGGGTGGCCGACGTGGTCGGCTGTCGAGGGTCGGGTCAGGTGGTGTCGCCTTACTGGTGAGTGCGCTGGTGAGTGGCCCGATGAGGGTGCTGGTGGGCGTGCCACTGACTGCTCTGTCGGGGGTCGCGGTGGCGGTGCCGGCGATCGCTGATGAGCGAGCCGTTGGGTCCGATCAAGTCAGCGCCCGCCCTGCCCCGTGGCGAACGCCCGCCGCCATGTCCGGACGCAGGCTACCGGCCCGTGCAGTGGTGTTCCTCAAACGCGGCTGCACCTGGGACGGTCACGTCAAGATCGTCGGGGATGAGGTGGCCGTGGCGCCGTACGGCGAGGGCGCGGCCCCGACGATCACCGCCGGAAATGCTCCACGCGAAGAGGGCGCGGTCGTCCTGGCCTCGCCCCGCGGTCTGATCACGGGGGTCCGGGTGCGTGGCACCGCTGGTGCCGGCATCACTCTGGCGGCCGAGGGGGCGGTGGCGTCCGATCTGCTGGTGGAAGACGTGGCCTTCGGCGTCAAGTTCACCGCGCCGCACACGCTCGCCGACCGGGTGACCGCTCGCAACCTGCACCTTTATACCTCGACACCCAAGACGCAGAAAGCCGACGACGATGCCGGTGCCGTCGGGTTCAACGTCGAGACCACCGATGTGACGGTCCAGAACAGTTCATGCCTGAACTGTCGGGCGCCCAGCGACGACTACGGACACGACGGCGGGTTCCTGGAGATCTGGCGGGAGGGCGACCGGCTTCGCGCATTCAACAATGTCGGTGACAACGTCGACGGATTCCTGGAGATTGGTGGCGTGAAGGGCTCCGGTGATGCCGTGCAGGATGTGTTGCTGCACGGAAACACGGTGTCCCAGGTGCACGCCCGTGCGCTCTACATCAATCAGGGTGGCCCCTACGACATCCCGGTCACCGGGCTGGTCATGCGGGAAAACGTCATGCAGGTGGTGGACGGTCCCGCCATCGCTGGAGACACCTCTGGGGTCGACATCGACGAAAGCAACCGGATCGGGCCGGATGCCTTGCCTCAGGTCGACGCGCCGCCGGTCGACGCGGCGTCATGAGGACGGCGTACGTGGCCGTCATCGGGGCCGGACAAGCCACGCCCCGCCAGCTCGACCTCGCCGAATCCTGTGGGCGGCTGCTGGCCCGCGCCGGGATGATGCTGCTGTCCGGCGGACTCGGTGGCGTTATGGATGCGTCGTGTCGAGGGTGTGCTGGGCCAGGTCCGAAACAGTGTGCTGATCAACGCCGCTGATGTTGTGCTGGCGATCGGTGGCGGCTGGGGAACGCTCAACGAGATCGCGTTGGCGGTCCGGCTCGGCAAACCGTTGGTCTTGCTTGAGAGCTGGGAGTTCAAACCGCCGGAAGGGACGGTGCCTGCCGTCGCTCGGTGGGCTGCCGACCCTGCGGCGGCGGTGGCCGCGGTGCAGGAACTGTTGTGAGGATCCTGCACGGGGCAACCGTGGCCGTCCAGCGCGCTATGCGACACAGTGTCCCAATGGCGTTGAGCTTCACCACCACCCTGGAACCGCGTGGACCCGCCTGCGCGATTCTGTTGACCGATGATCAGGTCGCCCAGCTTGGCGGTGGCAAACGGGCTGCCGTGTGGGTGAGCATCGGCGATCGGACGGCGGCGCTGCGCGTTGCCGTGATGGGTGGGGAGAACATGATCGGCCTCAGCAAAGCTGCCCGGGCTGACCTTGCCGTGATGATCGGCGACCAGGTCAGCGTAGCGATCGAGGTGCGCGAGACACCGTCCGAGGTTGACGTCCCCGCCGAACTCGCGCAAGCACTGGCGAGCGACAAGGTCGCCGCTGAGGCATACCGGAGTTTGGCTTACACGCACCGCAAGGAGTTCGCCGCCTGGGTGGCGCAGGCCAAGCAAGCACAGACCCGGTTGCGTCGTGCGAGCCAGTCTGTGCAGATGCTGCACGAAGGTCGCACGCGTTCCTGACCAAAGGGGTCAATCAGTCGGCTTGTTCTCGGTCAGCGCGGCGAGACAGTGCCGCTCGTCGATGACCGCGGCGAGGTCATCGACCGCCAGTGCCAATGCTCCGGTCGCCGGAAGCATCAAGTCTCGGCGGATGTTGCCGGTATCTGCTCGCGCGTACCCGTCGTACAAGGTGGCCACGCCGGCGGTGGTGATCAGGTCGGCAACGGTCCGCGCAACGCGTCCTTCGCTCCCGCGTTCCGGCCCGTCGAGGGCGAGTTCGCAACGGCGTCGCAGGATGGCCGCCACGCCGGCCGGCCCGGGGATCGGGGGCACCACAAGCGTGGGTTCGAGGAACCCCTGCGCTTGCCGATACGCAGGGTCGGTCAAGTATTCGGGGTGCACCGCGACAACCGCGGCGCTGCCGAGCTCATCGGCGATCAATCGTACGATCCGGCCAAAGAACCCCTGGCGCAGTCGCTTGCTGTCCTTCTGCCAGCTTGTCGCCAGCCAGCGGTCGGTGTCGTCCAGGACGATCACGGGGATCAGGCCATCATCGCTGATCAGGTCGAGCAGTTGCGCGGCCTGGCTGATCCGTTCGGTCGCCGAACTGGCGGGTTGCGCGGCGGCCCGCTGCAACTCGTAGCCGAGTTCGACCTTTGTTTCCAGCCAACTCGGGGAGATGCTGAACTTCTGGGTAGCCGGCCGTTGCCGTCCCGTGATCGCGTCGACCCGGTGTGCGTCGTACGGTCGCGCTGACCGGACCCAGCGGGCGATCAACGCGGTGAGGTGCCCGGCGAACGCGGCCGGCTCGGTAGCCACCTGCGGACGTTCCAAGGCGATGGGGACGGTCAGCGGGGCTAAACCCTCGATGAGTGGGCCCAGGACGTACTCGATCACCGAGGACTTGCCGGTCCCGGTCGCCCCCACGAGCGCCACCCGGCGCCCCTGCCGAACGGCACGCTCGAGTGCCCGTTCACACGTGGACGTGCCGAGCATCTCATCGAACGGCACGTGGAGGGCGGACAGGGTGGCATGCAGCGGGTTGGGGTTAAATGCATTGTGGTCGGCCAGGACCCGCAGTCGGCTGGTCACATCGATGGTGGGATCAGGGGTCATGCCGGCAAGGCGCGATCCGGGCTGAGTTCATAGATCCGGTTCGGCCGACCGGGACGTGCTGCGGGGACGTCGCGATACGTCACCAAGCCACGCTCAAGCAGCGCGCGCAGCACCTGGCTAGCCCTGGCGCGGGTCCAGCCGAGCCGGGCGAGGAGCCGGTCGTCGGAGGGGCTGACCGGGCCGAGGTCGGCCAGCGCCTGGACGACCTCGACGGCGCTGTGGCCGATGGTCGCCGCAGCGTCGAGCCGGGAGTCGAACGCGGCTTCGCCAGCGGCCCACTCTTCCGGCGGTGTGGTCGCGGCGAGGCGGACCAGTCGCCGCGGTGAGGTCGGCAGGGTGTCGACCTTGAAGTCAGACAGGTCTCTTCCAAGCCGGCGCCCGATCAGGTCGAGTGCCTCCTGACGGCTCAGCGGCGCCAGCGTGAGCCGGACGTCGAAGAACGCGTCCGCGGGCGGCGCGATCAATCGGGCAGCCATTCTGGACTCTACGGTGACGACCCACTGCAGCGGCATCCGCCACAGATCGTCGCGCAGCACGCCGAACAGTTGATGGCCGATCAGCGGGTCGACGTCATCGAGCAGGACACAGACCCCGTGCTCCCGGTCCAACCGTTCCCCCGCGCAGAACGTCTCAAGGTCGGCCAGCGCGGTGGCCGTGTCGAGGCCGGTTGCCCAGGTGGGGTTGCCCTCGCCGCGAAGCTCGCGCAGGACCCGGGCCAGGACGGCTGCGGCGGAGGGAGCAGCGCCGGCACCCAGGTAGATGAATCGCAGCGATCCGGTCCGACCCGTCGACGACCGCCGAGCATCGAACTGGAGGGCGTGGAGCAACGTGGTCTTCCCTCCGCCGCGATCTGCGTCCACGAGCACGTTCAGGCCCCGGGCCAGCGCGGTGGCCAGCGGCTGTTCCACGTCGCGGCGACGCAGGTACAGCGCCATGTCCTGGCGGGTGTCGAGCAGCGGCCGACCAGTCAGCGCGCGGCGGGCGCCGAGGACTGGCGTGGCGTCGATAGCGACCATGGCACCCCTAACGAATCTTTACGTAAGTTAGGATAACAGGTCAGTCTGCGAAGGGAACAGGGTCGCCGACGTGGCGCTGGACGGGTTGCCACGCGGGTCGAACGGCAGGCAGCTGCGCCTCAGGCGTCGTCTGGCACCACGACGGGCTTGACCGCGGGTTCAGGGATTTCCTGCTCGGCCGACATCATCTGGGCGTCGTTTTCCGGCGCGGGAATCACGGAATGCGTGGTCGGCGCGCCGGGGGCTTGGATGGTCGGTTCGGGGATCGGGGTGAAGCCTGGCAGTCCTGTCATGAGTCCTCCATGGTCGACGGTTTGCCCAGCGGCTACGTACGTCCGCGGGGTTCCCCCGATCCTAGGCTGAAGGATCGACCGATCACGGCCGGAACCGGCGGGCCGCGACCAGTTCGCCACGCTCGGCCAGGTCCGGGTAGGCCACAGCCGCGCGCGCGTAGTTCGTCAGCCACCACTTGAGTTCGGCTGCTGCGACCGCGTACCCGAAGCCGGCAACCTCCAGCGTCTGGGCGTAGCCGGTGTGGTAGTCAACCCGGTGGTGGCCCTGGCTGATGGCCGAGACCTCGTCCATGTTGCCGTCCCCGTACCGGACCAGCCAGGTTCGTCGCAAACCGGCGACATCCGGGGGCAACTGGTTGATCATGGCGTGCACGAAGTCGGGAGTTATCACCGGAGCTCATCGAAGCTCAGGTGCCGGTCGATCCGGTGCGGCACGATATCGAAGCACACCGGGACGCCGGCTTCCACCGCGATGTCGACAGCGACGTCGACGGCTTGAGCGGAGGTCTCCTCCAGCAACGCGTACCCGTCGATCACCAGCGCGTCCGAGCGTTGAATAAGTGCAGCCTGGGAGCGGATGCGGTCCGCGTCGAGCTGACCGTACGGCGTGACGCCGCTGCTGACGATCAGCCGCACCCCGCGTGGGTTGTCCTTGGTCCCTTGATCGCGCAAGACCACGACCATGCTGTTGGGGCCGGCAACTTCGGTGAGGTAGGCATCGATGCGCCCCGTGGTGCACCGGCCGCGAATAAAGTCGCTCCAGGAGTCCCGGCCCATGACGCCAAGCACATGCACGTTGGTGAAGTGCGAGGCGGCAGCCCGGGCAAAGCCGATCGCGGTCCCACCGACGTCCGTGACCACGGGCGCGACGGTCTGCTCATCGACGGCCATCTCGACGAAGCGATGGTCGAGCACTGCGGCTCGAACGTCCACGCGGATGTCCCCGATGACGGTGACCTCGAACGCCGCGGGTAGCGATTCAGGATCGTCGATCAGTCGTGCGGGGGACGCCAGCGCGTGTCGGTCCTTGCTCGGGTCAAACGGATCGTTGCGACGGAAGCCGCCGACACGATGCTCCAGGTCAAATGATGTTTCAGATCGTGAATCGGGCATGTCTTGCTCCTGACGAGGCCATTACCGAGACCGGTGGCCGCGTGATCCCAGTCATTCTAGGCGTGTTCGGTGAGAAAGGCTCCACCCTTCTTCGCGCGGAGTGCCCTCATCAGGTGTCGCGGACGCTTCGGCGCCAGGCGACCAGACCGGCGCCTGCCGCGACGGTCAACGGAAGCGCCCAGGTCGGAACGCCGGCGAACCATTCCTTGACGGCTTGCTGCGCCCGAAATTCCAGGTCGGTGGTGTCGATACCGGCGACCCCGATGATCCCGGCCGTGCCGTCGTACCGCAGGAAAACGGCCCCGATCACGATGAACAGCACACCGGAGAGCACCGACGTGCTGTGCAGCCGCAGCCGCCCGACCCGCCATTCACGGCCGCGCAGCCACGACCGACGCCCAAGGTCGTAGTGGTCCCACAGTGCGGCGAGCACGAACAACGGCACCGCCATCCCGAGGGCATACAGCGCCAGGAGGAACGCGCCGCTCCACGGCGTTGGGCTGGTCGCGGCGACCGTGAGAATCGCGCCGAGGGCCGGTCCAGAGCAGAACCCTGCCAGCCCGTACGCCGCCCCGAGCACGAGGGTGGCCAGCCAGCCGGCGATCCCGGACCGGGGGCCCCCGCCCGCTCGACGGGAGGCCCAGCCTTGCAGGCGACCAACGTAGGGCAGCCCGAACGACCCTCCGAGCAGCTGCAGCACCCCGAGCGCGATGATGAACCACCCCGCGAGGCCCACCAGCAGTTCGCGATGCCCATAGAACAGCCGGGAGGCGAGCTGTGCTCCCGTGCCGAGCGGCACGAGGGTGAGCATCAGGCCGAGGGTGAAGACCGCGGTCCGAGCGACCAGGGTGGTCCGGCTGCCGAACGCATACGCAAAGAATGACGGCAACAGCAAGGCACTGCACGGCGATAGCAGCGCGAGCACCCCTGCAGCGAGCGCTGCGAAGGCGCTGATCTGAGTCATTGCGCGATCACGTTGGGCCCTCGAGCATCGCCCAGCGCCTCACTTTCCCCTGGCTGAGCTGGCTTGCGCCTCGATGACCTTGACGAAGTCCTCGACGGGCTGTGCGCCCATGATGACGGCGCCATTGATCAAGAAGGCGGGGGTGCCGCCGATGCCGAGCCGTTGCGCCTGGTCGAGGTCGGCCTGCACGGCTTTGCCGAGCGCGGGGTCGGCCAGGTCGGTCCGGAACCGAGCTGCGTCAAGCCCCGCCTTGGTGGCGACCGCCTCCAGGTACGCCGGGGTGGCCTTGCCGCTGTTCGGAGCCGGCTGATCGGCAAACCACGTGTCGTGGAAGGCCCAGAACCCGTCCTGCTTGGCGGCGGCGCGAGCGGCGATGGCGACCGTCGTCGACTCCTTGCCGAGATAGGGAAAGTCATGCCACTCGATCCGCATGGTGCCGTCCTGGACGTATCGGTCGAGGACGGGGCCGATCTCACGGGCGTACTTGCCACAGAACGGGCACTGGAACTCGCTGAACATGACCATCACCACCGGTGCCTGCACCGATCCGCGGGCCAGGGGGTCACCATCTCGGCGGCGGGCGAGCTGGTTCGATAGCGAGGTGGCCAGCGACGCGGCGGCGACCTCTTGCGGGGACAGGCTGCTCGGGCTGCCGGATGGGGTGACGAGCAGGAACGGGGGTTGATCGCTCTGGCTCGAGCGGGAGAGGCCGAACACGACGCCAGCCACCACGAGCGCCAGCGCCGCGATCAGCGCGGGAATCAGCGGGGAACGACGGCGCGGCGTAGGGGCGGGGTTGTCGCGAACCTCGATCGATGGACCGTCGGGCTGGTGATCAGTCACGCGAACGTACCCCCTGATTCGGCCAGCGCTGCGAGCTTGTCGAGTGAGGCCGCGAGTCGCTGGGAGGTTGTGGCCTGGGCCCGGCCGAGCCGGTTGGTGTCGGTCAGTTTGGTCCAGTCATAGGTGTGGGTGACTCGGGTGTGTCCTTCGTCGACCGGGTCGAGCTCCCAGCGCCACAGGTGACCGGGCTCCTGCTGGCCAGGTTCGCAGGGTCTCCACGCAATTCGTCGACCCTCCTCGAACTCCACCACGTGGTTGTCCCGGTTGGTGCCCTGGTGAATCGTCATGGTGAAGACATCCCCGACCTCGCGGACCCGCTGCCCAGGGGGCGCACTGATCAGGTTGTCGTTTCCGTCCCAGTCGGGCTGGCGAGCGGGGTCGGCGATTAGCTGAAAGATGTCAGCGGCCGGGGCGGCGATCACGGCGCTTGCGGTGACGATCCTCGTCTGCTCGGTCATCCCTTGATTCAAGCACCGCGCAGAGGCGATAACGGCCTGCCGTCGTGCACGCCAGCAGATCTGAGGATAGTGCCGCGACATCCCCGAGCTGCACCGCCGGGCAACCTAGATCGGGTCATGTCGCGATATGTCGTTGACATGTCGCTTCGTGGGGCGCACGCTGGTTGCGAGCGGGGTGACGCCATCGCGCGAGACCACGAGACTGCATGCAACTGATGGAGGGAGTAGCGACATGAGCACCAGCAATCCAGGCGCTTGGGACCTCGGCGGCGAGTTGTTGAACCAGCTGTTCGGCGGACGTCGCGGCGGGACAGGCGAGCGACGTGAGGAGGTCTCCGGTGATCGCTGCGGGCCCGGGTGGGCCGGCATGTCCGGCGAACGGCCGCAGGACCAGCCACCGCGAGGATCGTCATCGTGGAGTCACGACGACGATGAGCGCCGCGGCTCATGGGGCGGCGGTTTCGGCCCCTTCAGCGGTGGCGGCCCGTTCGGGTCAGGGGGCCCGTTCGGTGCGAACGGTCCGTTCGGCCAGGGTGGTCCGTTCGGCCCAGGTGGGCCCTTTGGCCCCGGGGGGATGTTCGGCGGCAAGGGCGGCGGCCAGCGGCGCGGCAGCGGGAGCCGGATGAAGCGCGGTGACATGCGCACCGCGGCGTTGTTCCTGATCGCCGAGCAGCCGATGAACGGGTACCAGATCATCCAGACCTTGGACGAGCGCACCGGCGGCGCGTGGCGGCCGAGTTCGGGCGCGGTGTATCCGGCGCTGGCCCAGCTCGAAGACGAGGGCCTGATCGCGGCGTTTCAAGAAGACGGGCGCAAGGCCTACCGACTCACCGACGCCGGCCGAGCCGAGGTGGACGCCGCCGGAGACCGGCCCCGGCCCTGGGAGACCGCTGGGGAGCAGGCCAAACAAGGGCACGGGTCGCCCGGCACGGGTTCGATGTGGTCCGCGCTGGGGCAACTAGCCATGGCCGCGCATGCGGTGACCCAAGGCGGAGACCAGCGGCAAGTCGCTCAGGGGGTCGAACTCATCGATGAAGTCCGGCGCGCGTTGTACCGTCTGCTCGCCGATGAACCGCAGTCGAACGGCCCGGCAACGAAGACCGAATCCGAGGAGGAGATCCTGGAAGGAACGGTCGACGCTGATCCGCAAGCCTCGTCTGACACGTCAAGAGACACGTCGAAAGACACGTCGAGGGATGCGGGCTCCGGAGACGTCTGGCGGGACGCCACGACGCAGGATTCAGGGCAGGCTGCCTCCCGCCCCGAGCCCGGAGTTGATGGTGATGGGAATTCGGCGTGAGCCGAAGTTGGCGGCGGTGTCGTCGTACCGACCGGGGATCGGGTGCCCGCAGCGCCGGCAACACCCCTGCGCCGTGAGCCGATACGCGCGAATCGAGTAGCCGTCCCGCTCGATGACGTCCGAGCCGCATCGGGGACAGCTCGTGCAGTCCCCGTCGCGGTGTCGGACGTTGCCGGTGTACACGAACTCCAGGCCCTCTTGGGTAGCGATCTCCCGGGCCCGGACCAAGGTCGACAGCGGAGTGCGCGGCACCTGCGGCATGCGGTGGTCGGGATGAAATGCGGTCAAGTGCAACGGCACGTCGGGCCGTAGCGAGGTGGCGATCCATTCGCACATTCGGCGCAGGTCGTCGTCTGCGTCGTTTTGCCCGGGAATGACCAGGGTCGTCAGTTCGACCCAGACGTCGGTCTCGTGCACCAGGTACCGCAAGGTGTCCAGCACCGGCTCGAGCCGGGCCCCGGTGAGCTTTCGGTAGAAGTCATCGGTGAACCCCTTCAGGTCGACGTTCGCCGCGTCCATCACCGCGAACAGGTCCGCCCGGGCCTCTGGCTGCACGTACCCAGCGGTCACTGCCACCATGGCCAGGCCTGCGTCGTGACAAGCGTGCGCCACATCGATCGCGTACTCCGTGAAGATCACCGGGTCGTTGTAGGTGGCCGCCACCGCGCGGCAGCCCCAGTCCCGGGCGGCCTGAGCGATGTCCTGCGGCCCGGCTCGATCGAGGAGCCGGTCCATCTGCGTCGAGGTGCTGATGTCCCAGTTCTGGCAGAACCGGCAACCCAGGTTGCAGCCGGCGGTGCCGAAGGAGAGGACGCTGCTGCCGGGGTAGAAGTGGTTCAACGGCTTCTTCTCGATCGGGTCGATGCAGAAGCCGGACGAGCGTCCGTACGTCGTGAGCACGAGTTGGTCATCGGCCCGACCACGAACGAAACAGAATCCGCGCTGGCCCTCCCTGAGCCGGCACGCTCGCGGGCACACGTCGCACTCGATCCGGCCGTCGTCGAGCTGGTGCCAGTAGCGTGCCGGGTACCGCTGGTCGGTTGGGATGCCGGGTTCCGACGGCTTGTTCATGCGCTGGTCTCCTCCCATGCGGTCACGGTGTACCTGGCCAGGTGCACCTTCTCGTCCCAAAGGTCCTCGGGCAGCCCGGCTTTGCGGCGCAGCGCGGCGAGGAAGTCCCGGGGATCGGGCAGCCGCTCCCAGACCTGCGGCAAGAACGTGGCCCGGTGGCCGTCGTACCGGAAGACCACCCCGTCCACTCCCGGGCGAAGTACGGTCACCGCTGCCGCCTCGTCGGGGCAGTTCATCGGTTCCGGCGTGGAGAGCAGGGACACCTCGATGTGCGTGCGGTCGAGTTCCTCCAGGCGCAGCGGCGGGAAGCGCTGGTCGCCAAGCGCGGCGGCGACGGCGTTCGATCGTAGGTCCTGGGCCAGTGGCCGCCAGAGCTCGACTGTTCCGATGCAGCCGCGCAACGCGCCAGCTTGGGTCAACGTCACGAAAGTCGCGCCCGGTTCATCGAGCCAGGGCGGCGTCGCGTCGGTGGATTCCGGGACCGGCGACGCAACGCCGAGGGACTCGGCGATGGCCTGCCGGGCCAGTGCCAGCAGGATCGGTCCGGCGTCGACGGGCAGGGCGTGGTTGGGGTTCGCCATGGTCAGCGTGCCCCGGAGTGGGTGACCGGCGCGTGGAAGGCGACCGATGCGTAGCCGACCACGCGGTTCCGGTCGCCGGCGGTGTCGCCCGACGTGCACATCCCCAAGAGCCGTGCGGTCTGCCCGCGCCGCCTGGCGTTCAGGAGCAAACCGTTGACGGGTGTCGCGCCGCACGCCTGCTCATGGCTGAGTGGGCCCTCAAGGCGCACGATCTGCTCGACCGTTGCTGTGTCGACCGCCTTCGCCTGCTCGTGTGGCAGGTAGTGCGAGAGATCTGAGCTGACCACGAGCAACGTTTGTACGTCGGTGCACAGTGCGTCGATGACCGCCGACACCTCCTGCGGGCTGGCACTGCCGACGACCATCGGGACCAGGATGAAGTCGGCCAGGACGGTCTGCAGGAACGGCAGGTGGACCTCGAGGGCGTGCTCCAAGGCGTGCGCTTCGGGGTTTTCGGCGACCTGCGGGAGCGCAGACACCTCGTGGTCGCGCAGGTCCTCGACCGGGATGTCACCCAGGGGGGTGGCGAACGATGACGCTGCGGCGGTGGCCAGCCCGCGAATCGCGACCCGATGCGCCGGTCCGAGCAGGACGACCCGACGGTACTGGTCGGCGAACTCGCGGACGAGCTGGTAGGCCAGGGCGGCGGTGGTTCCGGAGTAGATGTAGCCCGCGTGCGGGGCGATCACGGCAGCCGGCGCGCCGAGGCGCGAAACCGTGCCTGCATCGGTGCCCGACGTGGCCCGAGCCGCGTCCAACTGGCTGGCTATCAGCTCGGCGAGTTCGGTCGGGTCGGCGGGGTAAAACGAGCCCGCGACCGCGGGCTTGCGCACCTTGGTCATG
>CAJDVI010000092.1_pt1 | contig 11856 bp, 10 predicted proteins | sample 7391351 | NCBI WGS metagenome assembly CAJDVI01 (sample SAMEA7055704, study PRJEB34461) | soil metagenome | biome: terrestrial ecosystem; feature: Peninsula; material: soil | place: Antarctica | collected 2016 | reverse complement strand
GACCGAGGACACCCCAGACTCGATGCTCAGAGTGCGCGCCATCGCGGACGTCGCCTGAGGGGGCGGGCCGGCGACGACGTCGACCAGGTCGGCGCCACCTCGCACCATGGTTTCGGCGGCCTGGCTCGAGGGCGCCACGACGGTCGACTGAACGAGCGCCACCGCGGTCGTCAGCCCAACGACCCACCAGGCCAGGGCTCTGGCCCGGGAGGTCGACGACGCTGTGCGCGTCTGGCGATGACCGCGCGTTGGCAACGCTGCGCCCATGGACGGTGCGAAGCGGTGTCGGTCGGAGCGTTGCTGCGAAGGCACAGGGGGGTCCTCGGAAGCTGGGGGAAAGGACGTGCGACCCCGATTATCACCATGCCGTGACCGTGTCGTGACCTATTCGAGCTCTGTTCGTTTCCAAAGTGGGGGACTCAAACGTCCGCCTACTGCGCGACAGCCACCTGGCCGTGGGTCGGGGGCACAGCTACGAGGCCTCCAGGGACCGGGCGCGACCATGATCGCTTTGGACGGACGTCCTGGCAGGTCACGTGCGTCAGTTGGGACTGTGGCAGATGACCTGCAGGATGCCGTGGCCTGGGCCGCGAGCCGACGGCGGCCGACGGATCTGCGCGGCTCGAGCACAGGTTGGGACGCGCCCCTTCGGCACAGTGACACTGCTCACGCAAGCGCTTTCATAGGGGAAGCGGAAGCTGAGCAGTTGTCGATGCGTCCCGCTCCGTCGGAGGACGCCTCCACGGCAGGTGCGCGCGGGACCTTCCGCAGCATCGCGGTCGCCGCGTTCGTAGGCCAGGAAGGCCGAACCGGGCCAGCCGATCCGACTAAGCTCACCCCATGAGTAAATCTCCGCTGCGCATCGTGGTGGCCAAGCCCGGACTCGATGGGCACGACCGCGGCGCCAAGGTCATCGCCCGCGCCCTGCGCGATGCGGGTATGGAAGTCGTCTACACCGGCCTGCACCAGACGCCCGAGCAAATCGTCGAGGGTGCGATTCAGGAGGATGCCGACGGCATCGGCCTGTCCGTCCTCTCCGGTGCGCACATGACGCTGTTCGCCAAGACGATCGAGCTGCTGAAGGCCCGAGACGCCTCGGACATCGTGGTGTTCGGCGGGGGCATCATTCCGGAGGACGACATCGCCGAGCTGAAAGAGCTGGGCGTAGCCAAGGTGTTTACGCCAGGCGCTACGACGACCGAGATCGTCGAGTGGGTCAATCAGCACGTCGTGCCGAACTGACCCACGGCGCCGCGATGAGCTGACCGGATCCACCGGTCAGCTTCGTCGGCCGATGCCTCGCAAATGTTCCGCGATGTTCCGCGATGTTCCGTCATGCCTGACAGCACGGCGACATGCGCCCGAAATGGCGTCGTACCGGCGCCACGAGCTTCTGTCGTCGATGTTGGGGGTCCAGATTCGGCGCGATGACGCGCCTGGCGGGGCGCAACGGCCCGTCATCCCAGGTCGGGCTGCGCCGGAACGTGAGGACGTCGGCTGGCTTCGCCAGCCCAGACCTGATCAGGCCACGAGTAGGATCACCACGGAAGTTTCCCATCGACGACGAGGAAATCTGCCGTGGATCTATTCGAATACCAAGCCCGCGACATGTTCGAACAGCACGGTGTTCCCGTGCTCGCCGGCAAGATCGCCCGGACCCCGGCGGAAGCGAAGGCCGCAGCGGAGGAGATCGGTGCCCACTCCGGTGGCGTCACGGTCGTCAAAGCACAGGTGAAGACTGGTGGTCGCGGAAAGGCTGGCGGCGTCAAAGTGGCGAAGTCCGCCGCTGAAGCCGAACAGTTGGCAGGCCAGATTCTCGGTATGGACATCAAAGGCCATGAAGTCCACACGGTGATGATTGCCGCAGGCGCCAAGATCGCGCACGAGTATTACTTTTCTTTACTGCTGGACCGTGCTAACCGCAGGTACCTTGCGATGTGCAGCAAGGACGGCGGGGTGGAGATCGAGAAATTGGCGGTCGAGCGGCCCGAAGCCTTGGCCCGCATCGCGGTCGACCCGTTGGTCGGCATCGACGACGCAAAGGCGCAGGAGATTGCCACGGCGGCGGGCTTTGAAGGCGACGTCAAGACGCAGGTGATGGACGTCATGAAGAAGCTTTGGGAGGTGTATACCGCTGAGGACGCCACCCTCGTCGAAGTGAACCCGCTGGTGCAGACCGAGGACGGCACAGTGGTCGCGCTCGACGGCAAGGTCACCCTGGATGACAACGCCTACTTCCGTCAGCCGCACCACGAGAGCCTGGTGGACGAGCTGTCCCAAGACCCGTTGGAAGCCGAAGCAAAAGCAAAGGACATCAACTACGTCAAGCTCGATGGCAACGTCGGGATCATTGGCAACGGTGCAGGCCTGGTGATGAGCACCCTTGACGTCGTGGCCTACGCCGGCGAGGACGTCCCCGGCCACCCCCGTCCGGCAAACTTCCTCGACATCGGGGGCGGCGCCTCGGCGCAGGTGATGACGGACGGCCTCCACATCGTCGCGCTCGACGCACTTGGCGACCAGGCCACCAAACCGCTGGTCGTGCGGATCGATGGCAACAACGTCGAGGAGGGGCGTCGGATCCTGGCCGAACGTAACCACCCATTGGTGACCATCGAAAAGACCATGGACGGCGCGGCTCGCAAGGCGGCCGAACTCGCGGCCCAGGCCTGAACCTCCGGGAAGGACAAGGACAGATTATGGCGATCTTTCTCACCAAGGAATCCAAGGTCATCGTGCAAGGCATGACCGGGTCCGAAGGCATGAAACACACCACCCGGATGCTCAAGTCCGGCACCGCGATCGTAGGCGGCGTCAATCCCAAGAAAGCCGGCGAGCAGGTCGATTTCGAGGGCGGCGTGACCGTTCCCGTTTTCGGTACGGTCGCTGAGGCGATCAAGGAGACCGGCGCTGACGTGTCGGTCATCTTCGTCCCGGCCAAGTTCACCAAAGCGGCTGTCGAAGAGGCTGTGGACTCCGGCTTGCCGCTGGTGGTCGTGATCACCGAGGGATGTGCCGTCAAGGACACCGCTGAGTTCTTCGCGTATGCCCAGAATTCGGGTACGACTCGGCTCATCGGCCCCAACTGCCCCGGTCTGATCAGCCCAGGGCAGTCCAACGCCGGCATCATCCCGGCCGACATCTGTGGCCCGGGCAAGATCGGACTGGTCTCGAAGTCAGGCACGCTGACCTATCAGATGATGTACGAGTTGCGTGACATCGGCTTCACGACCGCAGTCGGCATCGGCGGTGACCCGATCATCGGGACGACGCACATCGACTGCCTCGAGGCGTTCGAGAAGGACCCGGACACGGTCGCGATGGTGATGATCGGTGAGATCGGCGGCGACGCGGAGGAGCGGGCGGCCGCCTACATCAAGGACCACGTCACCAAGCCCGTCGTCGGGTACGTCGCCGGGTTCACCGCGCCGGAGGGCAAGACCATGGGTCACGCCGGCGCGATTGTCACCGGCTCGGCGGGCACTGCTGCCGCCAAGCAGGAGGCCTTGGAGGCTGCCGGGGTCAAGGTCGGAAAAACACCCTCTGAGACAGCACAATTGATGAAGGACATCATCGCCGCGATGTGATGCGGCGCGATGTGATCCGGCGCGATCAGGCTCACCGCGAAGGGCTGGACCCATGGGTCCAGCCCTTTCGCCTGTCCGGGCCGCTCGACGTTGCTGCGTGTGTCGGGTTCGGGCCCCTCGTCCCGGCAAACGCGCCGCTCGGCTCTGGTCCGACCATTCACGCGCTTTGCGGACTCGTGAACTCTTGACACCTGTCCTGTGGATTTCTACTGTTCGGATCACCTCGTGATTTCGATCCCAAGAACATGCTTCAATCCGTCGTCCAGCGTGCAGGACGACGGTACAACGACCCATCCCTGCCGCCTGGCGGGAGCCCCACCCCGAGCGAGTTGACACGTGCGCCCGGATTCGTCGGTGCATGCGCTCTTTGCATGCCCGAGCAGCCCTCCGAAAGGACATCTTGATGAAGCCTCAGCGTCCCGTCGTCGTCTGCGTTCTCGCGGCGAGTGCTCTCGTCCTCTCGGGCTGTGGCGGCGCCCGATCGAGTGGCGACGGCGACGCCAGCGGTGGTCAGAAATTCACCATCAAGTTCTCGCACGTCGTCGCCCCCACCACGCCCAAGGGCAAGGCGTCGCTGAAGTTCAAGGAGTTGGCTGAGAGCAAGTCCGGTGGGCGTTTGACGGTCCAGGTGTTCTCAAACTCCGAACTCTATGGCGACAAGGATGAGTTCCAGGCGCTGCAATCCAACAGCGCGCAGATGTTGGCGCCTTCGTCGGCCAAGTTCACCACCGTGGCCCCCGAGCTGCAGGTGCTGGACCTGCCGTTCCTGTTCGACAGCCCAAAGGACATCCCCAAGGTCGTCTCTGAGGACACCAAGGTCGGCAAGGCCATCTTTGAGAACAAGAAGCTCGCGGCGAAGGACATGAAACCACTTGGCCTGTGGGATGCCGGGCTCAAGCAGTTGTCGTCGAACAAGCCCATGAAGACTCCAGCGGACTTGGCCGGGCAGAAGATTCGGATCCAGCCCTCCGACGTGCTGCGGGCGCAGTTCGTGGCGTGGAAGGCCAATCCGACGCCGATGGCCTTCTCAGAGGTTTACAACGCCCTACAGCAGGGGGTCGTCGACGGTGCTGAGAACCCGTGGTCCAACATCGAGAGCCAGAAGATGAACACCGTGCAGAAGCACATCACCGAATCGAAGCACGGGTATTTGGGTTACATCCTGGTTATCAACAGCAAATTCTACGACGGCCTGCCGGACGACCTGAAGAAGGTTGTCGACGATGCGGCGCACGAGTCCAGCGAATACAACCGTGAGGTGGCCGAAGAGGTCAACCAGGATTCGAAGAAAAAGATCGAGGCGGCCGGCACGACAACCATTTACACTCCGACCGACCAAGAACGTAAGGCTTTCAAAGACGTCGTCGTCCCCTCGGTGTGGAACCAGTTCAAGGACTTGATCGGCGCCGACATCATTGACGAGCTCCTCAAGGCTCAGGCGTAGTGACGGTGGCGTGGCGGGCCGATGAGATCGGTCCGCCACCACCGCAATAACGCTGGACATCATGCACAAAGTCAATCGGGCGCTCACCGCCATCGAAAACGGCATTGCGGGATTTTCTCTCATTGCGGCCGTCGGGATCGCCGTCATTTCGATCGTCCTTCGCGCCGGCTTCGAAACGATCATCTTCTGGTCCGAAGAGGCGATCATCTACTTGATCATCACCTCCACCTTCTTCGGTGCCATTATCACCTTGCGCGACAACGGGCACGTCAACGTCGACATCCTGCCGAGCTTGATGAACAAGGCCGGCAAGAAAGTCATGGCGCTGATCGCGGGTGTCGTCACCGTCGCCTACATGGGTGCCATCGCGGTGCTCGGTTGGCTGCTGCTGACCGAACCGTTCTCCTTCGACACGGTCACCCCCGCGCTCAAGCTGCCGTTGGGCGCTGTCGAGACTGCGGTGCCGGTCGCGTTCACGCTGATGTTCATCCGAGCGATCGCCATGCTGTGGTCAACCTGGAAGCACGGGGTGCAGGAGCTGACCGCCGCTGAGGTGGCGCAACTGGAGGCGGAGGCCGCCGGCGTCAGCGCGGAAGACATCGAGAATGCCCGCCGGGAGTCGCTCGCGACGCTCGAACGGCAGCACCGGAGGGCAGACGACGACGGTTCGCCACCCGGGCAGCAAGACGGCCAGGCCCAGCGAGGTACCGACGGGGAAGGCGGTGACGCCCGATGAGCATCGACCCGGCGATTGCCCTGATCATTTTGCTGTTCGCGTTCCTGCTCACCTCGGCGCCGATCGCCGTGGCGATCGGGATGACCTCGTTCGTGTACTTCGCGTATTACACAACGGTCCCCTTGACCCAGGTCCCAGAACGTTTGTTCAACTCGCTCAACTCGTTCCCGCTGATGGCGATCCCGTTCTTCGTGTTCGGGGCCAATGTGATGACGCATGGCGGGATCAGTAAACGGCTGACCGACTTCTCCAACGTTCTGGTCGGGCGCTTCCGCGGCGGCTTGGCGATGACCGCGGTGTTGGCTTGTATGTTCTTCGCTGCGGTCTCGGGATCGAGCCCGGCCACGGTCGTCGCGGTTGGGACGCTGATGATCCCGGCGATGATTGCGGCGGGCTACCCGCGGGAGTTCTCCACCGGCATCATCGCCTCCTCCGGCTCGCTGGGCATTCTGATCCCACCGTCGATCCCACTGATCGTGTACGGCATCGCCACCGAGCAGTCGATCGGTGACCTGTTCGTGGCCGGGGTTGTGCCGGGTCTGATGGCCGGCTCGATGCTGTTGGTCACGGTCGTCATCATCTCCCGCCGTCGGGGATACGGTCGGCCCGCGGCAACGCTGGCCACGGCGGGCAGCGTGGCTGGCACGTCGGCGGCCATGCACGGCGCGACCGGCACGAGCGACACAAGTCTCACCAGTGGTACAAGCGGCTCAACTGGCACAACGCTGGACGAACCTGCTGATGCTCCGGTCCAGGCCAAGCGGATGAGCGGCAAGGAGCATTTCGCGGTCTTCCGCTCCGCGATCTTGTCCTTGATGCTGCCGGTCATCGTTCTCGGTGGCATCTACGGCGGCATCTTCACCCCAACCGAAGCGGCCGCGGCGGCTGCGGGCTACGCCCTGATCATCTCGTTGTTGGTGTACCGCGACCTGAAGGTCACGGATCTGTGGAAGGTGATCATCAGCTCGACGAAGACGTCGGCGATGATCATGTTCATCATTGCCAATGGCATTCTGTTCACGTTCGTGCTGACCACTGAACGGATCCCGGGCCGGGTCACCGACAGTCTGCTCGCGGCTGATCTGTCGCCGTGGCAGTTCCTGCTGATTACGAACCTGCTGTTGCTCGTGGTGGGCTGCTTTATGGAGACCTCGAGCGCGATTCTGATCTTGGCGCCGATCCTGTTCACCATCGGCACCGAACTGGGGATCGATCCGATCCACCTCGGGGTCGTGATGATCATGAACCTGGAGATCGGCATGGTGACTCCACCGTTCGGTTTGAACCTGTTTGTCGCCAGTGGGCTGTCCGGGTTGTCCGTGGTCCAGGTGGCCAAAGCGGCGTTGCCGACCGCCGCAGTGTTGCTCTTTGCCCTGGGCCTGGTCACCTATTTCCCGCAGATCTCGCTGTTGCTGCTCAATAGATAGCGCCGAGCAGATAGCGCCGAGCTCACGCAGCCAACGGCTCACACCGCAACGGGGATCACCCGTCCGGCGTGGGCCGTTGGTCTGTGCCGGGGCGCAGGGCAGCATGGAGGACGTTATGGATCAACGCCGCGCAACCCCGACCGCCGCGCCAGGTCCGGTGCGTCGCCCATGGCACCGCTTGGCCCGACGCGGCTGGCAACCCGAGCGAGACGAGCAGGACGCGGCGGAGAACTGGTTGCGCGCCGCGCCGCTGTGGCTGCGCTCGGGCCTCGCGGCGGCCGGCGCCGCGGCCGCATCAGCGGCCCTGGTGGTCTGCGTGGTGTTCATCGGCTGGATGGCTGCTGCCTACTCGACCGGGACCGGCGGTCAGGCCACCGCCACCGGCTTCGCCGCCTGGTTGCTGACGCACGGGGTGCCGCTGGACGCAGGGTTCGGTCCGCTGAATCTGGTGCCCTGGCTGTTGACCCTGTTGCCGTTGACCTGTTGCGTATGGGCGGCTCAATGGGTGCTCTCCTCGTTGCCGCAGCGGGCTGAAACCCGGCTGCCCAACCTGGGCGGCATTCGCCAGGACGTGGTCATCGCAGCGGGGGCCTTCGCGGTGGGCTACGCCCTCGCCTCGACGCTCTTCGCCCTGCTCGCCCGGGCCTCCGCGCCGGCGCCGATTTGGCCGGCCGCGGCGCTGTTTCCTCCCGTGATCGCCGTGCTCGGCTTCGCCGAGGCGTTGCGGTCCGACGGCGGGGTGCACCTGGGGTCGCTCGCGCCCCGCGCCGCGAAGCTGGTGCGGGCTCGACTACCGCTGTGGTGGGGCACCTCCGTGCGCTCTGGGCTGTGGGCAGCGGGTGCGCTGTTCGCAGTCGGCCTGTTGACCACGTCGGTGCTGGTCGTGGCGCAATGGAGCCGGGTCACCGCGGTCTTCCACACGCTGCACACCGGCGCGCTCGGCGGTGTCTTGATCATCGTGGGGACGCTGCTCTATTCGGGTACAGCGGCGATGTGGGTGACCTCGTGGCTGGCCGGACCCGGATTCTCCCTCGGCGTCGGGTCGTCGGTGACGTTGGCCGAGGTCCAGCCCGGGCCGGTTCCGCCAGTGCCGATCCTTGGTGTGTTGCCCGAACCGGGGCCGCTGCCGGCAGCGCTGTGGTTGCTGGTCCTGGTCCCCGTCGTCGCGGGCGCGATCGCTGGCTACCGCGCCACGCGCACATTGACCAACCTCGCGCCGTGGCGGCTCAAGGCCGCGTCAGCGGGGACCGCTGCGCTGGTCGCTGGTGCCGTGCTCACCGCGCTGGGCGCCATCTCCAGCGGGTCGCTCGGGTCGGGGCAGCTGGCCTGGGTCGGCATCCCGGTGGGCTGGTTCGCGCTGGCCGTCACCGCTGAACTGCTGCTTGGGGCGCTGCTCTCGGCGTTCGTCGCCCACCGGCTGCGCACTCCACGGATCAACTGAACGGGTAGGAGCGCCGTCGGCTAGTGTTCGGCTCGTGATTCGCGTGACCCCCGGCAGCGTCCCTACGCCCGTCGTGGTCTTGGTCTCAGGTGATGGCAGCCTGTTGCAGGCCCTTATCGAAGCCGCGACGGACCCGGGGTACGGCGTCCAGATCGTGGCTGTCGGCGCCGACCGGGACGACATCGAAGGGCTGGCCAGAGCAGACCGCGCAGGCCTGCCAACCTTTGTGTGCAAGCTCAGTGACTACGAGTCGCGAGACCTGTGGGATGAGGCGCTCGCCGACGCCGTCGAAGAATATCGTCCTGACCTGGTGATCTCGGCGGGTTTTCGCAAACTGGTTGGGGAGGCATTCCTGGCCAGGTTCGGCGGACGCTACCTGAACAGCCACAATGCGCTGCTCCCCAGCTTTCCCGGCATTCACGGCCCGCGCGACGCGCTCGCCTACGGCGTCAAGGTCACCGGGGCGACCCTGTTCGTCGTGGACGACGGGGTGGACACCGGTGCGATTGTCGCCCAAGTCGTCGTACCCGTGGAGGCGCGCGACGACCAAGAGTCGCTGACCGAGCGCATCAAAGCGGCCGAACGTCCCCAACTTGTGGCGTACGTCGGCCGGATGGCCCGTGAGGGCTACACCGTCGATGGCAGAAAGGTCAGAATCTCGTGAGCGGACAGCGCCGCGTACGCCGCGCCTTGATCAGTGTGTACGACAAGACCGGGCTCGATACGCTGGCCCAAGGTCTGTATGAGGAGGGCGTCGAGCTGGTCTCAACCGGTGGCTCCGCCGTCGCGATCGAGTCGCTGGGCCTGCCAGTGACCCGGGTCGAGGACCTCACCGGTTTCCCCGAGTGTCTCGACGGCCGGGTCAAGACCCTGCACCCGAGGGTGCACGCCGGCCTGCTGGCCGACACCCGCAAGACTGAGCATCTCCAGCAGCTGTCCGACCTCGGAGTCGAGCCGTTCGAGCTGGTGATCAGCAACCTGTACCCCTTCGGCGTCACGGTTGCCTCCGGCGCCGGCCCCGACGAGTGCGTCGAACAGATCGACGTCGGCGGACCGGCCATGGTTCGAGCCGCCGCGAAGAACCATCGCAGTGTTGCCATCGTCACCGACCCTGGCGCATACCCGATGGCGCTGGCGGCGGTGCACGCCGGTGGGTTCACCCTGGCCCAGCGGCGGGACTTGGCCGCTGCGGCATTCGTGCACACCGCCGACTACGACGTCGCGGTCGCGTCCTGGATGGGCGACGTGCTGACGCACAACGCGGTGGCACAGGGGGACCCCGCCGCATTCCCCGGGTGGATCGGCCAGACCTGGGAACGGGTCCAGGTGCTGCGGTACGGCGAGAACCCGCACCAACAGGCCGCGCTGTACACCAGTGGTAGTGGGGGGCCGGTTGGGTTGGCGCAGGCCGTCCAGCTGCACGGCAAGGAAATGTCATACAACAACTACCTGGACGCAGACGCGGCCTACCGGGCGGCGTACGACCACGGTGAGCGGCCGACCTGCGCGATCATCAAGCACGCAAACCCGTGCGGCATCGCAATCGGCGACGACATCGCGGCGGCACACCGCAAGGCACATGACTGCGACCCGACCAGCGCGTACGGCGGCATCATCGCGACGAACCGGGAGGTCACCGAGTCCATGGCACAGGCCGTACGGGACATCTTCACCGAGGTGGTGGTGGCTCCCGGCTATGAGCCTGCGGCGTTGACGATCCTGACGCAGAAGAAGAACATCCGTTTGCTCACCGTGCCGCCGCCGGTCCGCGGTGGCTTGGAGATGCGGCCGGTCTCAGGTGGCCTGTTACTCCAGGAGCGCGATCTGATCGACGCCGTGGTTGCGCAGACCGATGCGGACCCACCGACCGCCGGGCACGGTGACGACGTGCGCCGGTGGACGCTGGTTGCTGGGCCGGCCGCCGACCTGGCGACGCTGGCCGACCTGGAGTTCGCCTGGCGGGCGATCCGGGCCGCCAAGTCGAATGCGATCCTGTTGGCTCGCGACGGCGCCTCGGTCGGCGTTGGGATGGGCCAGGTCAACCGGGTGGACTCCTGCCATCTGGCGGTGGGCAGGGCCGGGCCGGACCGCGCCAGGGGCGCGGTGGCTGCCTCCGATGCCTTCTTTCCCTTCGCCGACGGGCCGAAGGTGCTCATCGACGCCGGTGTCCGGGCGATCGTGGCGCCGGGCGGGTCGATTCGTGACCAAGACTCCATCGCGCTGGCCGACGAGCACGGTGTCACCATGTACTTCACCGGAACCCGGCATTTCGCGCACTAAGCGTCGACGTGGTTGAGCCTGCTGGCGAAGCCCGGACTGCGGGGCTCGCTCGGTCGACCCCGTCGACGCCTCATCCGGTGCGCCATCGAGGGCTCTGGATGGGTGCCGCGCTGGTCGGCGGGCTCTGCCTGGCGGTGCAAGGCCGAGCGACCGGTGCCTACGCCGCCAGTACGGGGCAGCCGTACCAGGCCGCATTGTGGAACTTCGCGACTGGTTGGTTGATCTTGACCGCTTCGTTCGCGCTGCCCGGTCCCCGGGCCGGCCTGGTTGGTGCCTACCGGGCCTATCAGCGGGGTCGGCTGCCGTGGTGGGCGTTCTTCGGAGGCCTTTTCGGTGCGACGTTCGTGAGCATGTCCGGGTTGAGCATCCCGGTTGTGGGCGTGGCGTTGTTCACCGTCGGCGCTGTCGCGGGCCAGACCGTGGCCGCCTTGCTGATCGACCGGTTCGGGCTCGGGCCGGGCGGTGTGGTGCCGTGGTCGGCGCTTCGGGTCATCGCCGGGGCCGCCGCCTTGGCCGGCGTCGCAGTCGGGGTCGGCGACCGAATCGGTGGATCGGGGCTGGCGCTGCTTCCACTCGTCGCGGCCGTGATCGGTGGCGCCGCGGTGGCCGTGTCGGCCGCCACGAACGGACGGGTGGCCGTGGCCAGTCGGAACGTGGTGGCGACAAGCTGGATCAACTTCACCTGGGGGCTGGTGGCACTGACCGGGCTGGTGGTGTTCGGCATGGTCATCGGCGACGACCAGGCGCCGTGGCTCATCCCTGACCTGCCTTGGTGGGGCTACCTCGGCGGGGTGGCCGGCGTGGTGTACGTCGCCGCGAGCGCCCTGTCGGTTGGCCATCTTGGCGTGCTGGTGACCATGCTGTGCGTCCTGACCGGTCAGCTGTCCGGGTCGGTTGCGCTCGACCTGGCCGACATCTCGACTCGAGCCCTGGTCACCCCC
>CAJDVI010000157.1_pt1 | contig 11984 bp, 8 predicted proteins | sample 7391351 | NCBI WGS metagenome assembly CAJDVI01 (sample SAMEA7055704, study PRJEB34461) | soil metagenome | biome: terrestrial ecosystem; feature: Peninsula; material: soil | place: Antarctica | collected 2016 | reverse complement strand
ATCCGTTGTTGGGGGCCGTCTGCCACATGTGCCACAGCGCGTGGTCGGAGCCCCGCGCAAACACCTCAAGTCGCGACCCAGACGTGGTCGCGACAGTCACGGTAGTTGGCTGCCGGAGCCACGCTTCATGCGTGACGGTCACCATCGACGGCACGTCGATGATTCCAATGGTATTCCACGTGAAGAGTGCATAGCCCGGCCTCGTGCCATCGACGTCCTAAGGAACGGCCACACCAAGTTGCTGCGCCAGCCAGGAGATGCTTCCGTAGCCGCACAATGAGACACAGTGAGGTTTTCTCACCAGCGTCCTCGTTGCATGGTGAGAAGCATCAAGGCCGCAGCGACGATGGTGCCGATGCGAAGTGCAGTGATGATCAGGTTGCGGGCTCGGGTCTGAGGGTCGAGATGCTGTCCTTTGCGCGGATAGTGGATCCCGATGCCGGCGCCGGCGTAGCCCTTGTCGGTCAGGGTCGGCAGCCCTGCCTTAGCCGCCGGATACAGGGCTGGCAGAACGTGCGCTCGGGCGGCGGTGATGTCGTGGGTGGAACCAGGTTCGACCGGGCTGGCCCAGACGGGGAATCCGCTGGGATCGGTCACGACCTGGATGTTTCCTTCGTGACGGTGATGTTTGCCGGAGTACCACAGGTCATGACCGACGTCCGAGCGGGTGCTGGTCCTGGTCGACTCGATCAGCGTGCCGTCCAGGGCGGTGAACGCCCACCCGTGCGCCTGGCCGCGGGCCAGGACCTCGGGCAAATCCGGGGCCGCCGCGGCGACCACCTCGAGGGCCTCGTGCAGGTACCGGTACGCGGTGGCCTGGCTGACGGCCGCGTCGCGGGCCAGCAGATTGATCTCGGTGGCGTCCTTGAGCCAGCGCAACACCAGCACCGCCTGCGTCCAACAGCTTGCAGCGCGCTGCCAGGGTCTGCGGTCCACCCGTCGGCGGTGAGCCGTCAGCATGCGAGCAACGTGGGGTCCTGGGCAGATCGGGTTTCTTGGTCGAAACCGAATCTGTGTCCGGGACCTCACGCTCCTACAACGACACGCCCGCGGCCCAGGTCACAGCCTTGTATCGAACCCCCAGGAAACGTACTGGTGAGAAAGCCTCACTGTCACACCCCATCAGCCGCGACCTTCGAGGATTCGACGCGGAAAACTCGACATTGCAGCCGGAGAGAATCGCCCAGACAGCAGGCGACCAAAAAGGGGCCCGCGGTACTTGTCAAGGTCGGTGGGACAGCTACCCTGCTTCGGGAGTGTGGGAGTTGGTGCTGGTCTCGATTGTGTTCGGCGCCTAGTTGATCGAGGCCTTCAGGGGCACGGTTAGCGCAGTCGGACGCCCCCGGCGGAACCGGTTCGGGTTGGCCCGGTAGGTGGCGTCCAGGACGGTTTGACGAGCTTTCTGGAGCTGTTTCCATGACCCGTCGGGCACTGATGCCGGCGTGTATAACGGCTCATCAAATTTGACCGGGCATCTGGCTGATTTAAGCTGACGCCCGTCGGAGCTGGCGGGTGCCAGCGTATGTGTCGGCGTTGGTTTCGACATTGCGGAAGCCGAATGCATTGCGGCCTTGGTGTTTGGCCAGTCAGTTGTAGCCCTCGGATCGTGCGTTTAGGTGTGGTCACCTTCTCTGGCCCCGGTTGTGCGCCTGATCGTCAGGCAGATTCGAGCGAACGTCGCAACGGTGACTGCCTACGGGGTTGAGAGTATGGCGTCGAGGAGGGCGGCTGGGGTTGCCCAGCCGAGCGTCTTGCGGGGAGCGTTCTCGTTGGACCCGCGCTGCCAGGGAGAATGCGCGTGGCAGAAGTACACGCCCATTCCGGTGGCCTGAGCGGTCGCGGCGTGGTGGGCCATCTCCTTGCCTTGATCCCACGTCAACGTCCGCCGCAGCGACGTCGGCAGCGTGCTCATCTGGGTGGTGATGGCGTCGCGGATGGCTTCGGCGGGGCGGGTTCCGGTCGGGACGTGGAGCAGCATGATGAAGCGGGTCCGGCGTTCGACCAGGGTGCCGATCGAGGAGGTGTTCCCCGAGCCCATGATGGAATCGCCCTCCCAGTGGCCTGCCTGGACGCGGTTGGCGACCTCGGCGGGGCGTTGGTCGATCATCGTCATTCCCACCAGCCGGCCACGCCGCTCCCGGCCCTGGACGCGGCGCCGGCGGCGCCGTCTTCCAGTCCGCAGCGCGGTCTTCGCAGGCCTGGTCAACCTCACATCCGGGTCGTAGATTGCCTGGTAGATGCTCTCGGGACACACCCGCCGGGCCCGCTGCCCCGGATACCGCCTGGTCAGCTCGTTCAGCAACCCGCACACCACCTGCGCGAGCTCGTCGTCGAGGGCGAGACGGCGCACCCGCGGTCGCAGCAGCCGCCCGGAGGCCATCCGCTGGGCCGTGTTCGGGAGGTACCGACCGGTGAGGTCACGGTTGCGGCGCAGCTCTCGGCTGACAGTCGAGGCGGATCGGCCGAGGTCGCGGGCGATCGAGCGCACGCTGACGCCGTGGCGGTGCAGGTCGGCGATGGTGGTCCGCTCCTCCAGCGACAGATACCGGCAGGAGCGCACGGTGACGGGGCGGTGAGGCAAGGTCACCGGTGGATAGTGCACCGGCTCACCGGCAGTGTTGGTCAGGGTGCGCCCGTACCGCCATCGTGTCCCGGTCCGTCGGTTGATCCCGACGGTCCGGCATGCCTGCGAGTTGTCCACCCCCTGGGCGATCAAACGGATGAACTTCTCCTGCTTCTCCGTCAGTGCCAGTCCCGGATGACTCCCATTCGCCGTATCTGACCCGCCCATCGCAACCTCCGCCTACCCTCGGTGCTGCGACGTTCGCTGGAATCCGCCACAGCACAGAGGGGCCAAAGATCTTGACGAAACGCATGCGTTGGAATACCCCGTGGTGACCGCGGCCTCCACCGCGGGCCACCACGCCTGGATGGTCACGGCGAGCCGGTGCGCTTCGGGGATGTCGCAGGCGCTGCGGACCTGGCAGTGGTCTTCGCGGTAGGCCACGTGGCGGACGTAGTGGACGCGGGCTTCGATCGACCAATGGCGCTGGAGGAGCTCGGCCAGCCAAGCGTCGGTGACCTGGTCGTGGGTCATTGAGGTGATGATGTAGGCGGTCTCGAGGGTGACCTTTACGGTCTTGACTGCCCTCGGCCAATTCCCAAAGGCCCTCGACGGTCGGCTTGCCGCGAGGCCCGAGCGCGTCGCGACGTCCAACCGGCCACCGTGAAACCAGCCAGCGTCAACTCAGCCAGGATCAAACAGAGACCGGCCGGTCGGTCGGGGAGATCGGCCTGGGTAGCGCGGATGAACCGGTGAGCCAGGCATCGACGCCATGCCCGGCAGCCCGACCCTCGGCGATGGCCCAGACGATGAGCGACTGCCCGCGACCGGCGTCACCGGCGACAAAGACCCCAGGCACGGAGGTCATGAAGGCGTCATCACGGGCCACGTTGCCGCGCTCGTCCAGCGTCACGCCAAGTTGGTCGACCAGCGTCGAGGTCTGCGGCCCGGTGAAACCCATCGCGAGCAGGACCAGCTGGGCCGGAAGCACCCGCGCGCTGTTCTCGATCTCGGTAAACATGCCGTTCTCGAGGCTGACATCCACCAGCCGTAGACCGGACACTGTGCCGTCGGTCCCGAGCACTTCCGTGGTGCGGACGGCGTACACCCGGTTGCCGCCCTCCTCGTGCGCACTGGCCACCCGGAAGACCATCGGATAGGTCGGCCAAGGTTGGTGCTCAGGGCGCTCGGGGCCCGGGCGCGGCAAAATCTCCAGCGAGGTGACGCTGCGAGCACCCTGGCGCAGCGCCGTACCCAGACAATCCGCACCGGTATCGCCGCCGCCGATGATCACGACGTCCTTATCGGTGGCCAGGATCTGGTCCGGGACCACGAGGCCCAAACTGGCCCGGTTCGCCTGAGGCAGATAGGTCATCGCCTGGACGACGCCGTCCAGCTTCCCTCCGGGGACCGGGAGGTCTCGCGGGATGGTCGCACCGATGGCGATCACGATGGCGTCGTATCGGCGGCGCAGCTGCGCCCAGCCCGCCTGAACCGCCTCGTTGCCCACGTCGATGCCGGTTCGGAACCGGGTCCCCTCGGCGCGCATCTGAGCCAACCGTCTGTCCACGATGTGCTTTTCCATCTTGAACTCCGGAATGCCGTAGCGAAGCAAGCCGCCGGCCTTGTCGGCGCGCTCGAAGACCGCGACGGTGTGGCCGGCCCGGGTCAGCTGTTGGGCAGCCGCCAGTCCAGCCGGGCCGGAGCCAACTACGGCGACCGTCCGACCGGAAAGGCGGTCTGGAGGCAACGGTTCGACCCGGCCGTCGTCGAACGCGTGCTCGATGATCCGCAGTTCGACCTGCTTGATCGTCACCGGTGGCTGGTTGATGCCCAGCACACAGGCGCTCTCGCACGGAGCCGGGCAGAGCCGGCCAGTGAACTCGGGGAAGTTGTTGGTCGCGTGCAGCCGTTCGATCGCGTCCGGCCAGCGGCTTCGCCAGGCCAAGTCGTTCCATTCCGGGATGAGGTTGCCCAAGGGACAGCCGGAGTGGCAGAACGGAATCCCGCAGTCCATGCACCGTCCGGCCTGCTGGCGCAGGTCAGCTTCGGGCTGCTCGTCGTAGACCTCATGCCAATCCTGCAACCGGATCGGCACCGGCCGCCGCTGCGGCAGCGACCGGTCCCGGTGGGTCAGGAAACCTTGCGGGTCAGCCACGGGACACCTCCATGATCCTGGCCCACACCTGCGGACCATCCAGGTCCAGCCCTTCGGCCAGCGCTTGTTCGCGGACGTCGAGCACCCGCTGATATACGTGCGGGAGGATCAAGCTGAACCGGCCCAACGCGGCCGGCCAGTCGGCCAGCAACCGCTGAGCGACCGGACTGCCGGTTGCTTGCGCATGTCGTTGAACCAGCTCCCTGAGGAGCCCGATATCCCGTTCCCGGACCGGACCGACGCCGACCAGTTCAGGATTCACCAGCTGCGGAGCCACATCGAGTACGAACGCCAAGCCGCCGGACATGCCGGCAGCGAAATTGCGGCCCACCGGTCCAAGGATGACGACGACGCCACCGGTCATGTATTCACAACCGTGGTCACCGACACCTTCGACGACCGCCGTGGCGCCAGAGTTACGAACGCAGAAACGCTCCCCCACCTGGCCGCGCAGGAACAGCTCGCCGCTGGTGGCGCCGTACCCGATGACGTTTCCGGCGATCACGTGGTCCTGCGCGACCAAGGTCGCGGCAACGTCCGGTCGGACGATCACCCGCCCACCGGACAAACCCTTGCCGACGTAATCGTTGGCGTCACCGTACAACCGTAGGGTGACGCCCCTGGGCAGGAATGCACCAAGTGACTGGCCGGCCTGGCCGGTCAGGGTCACGTCAATCGTGTCGTCCGGCAATCCATCGTGATGGGCTGAGGTGACGGCGTGGCCGAGCATGGTCCCTGCAGTGCGGTTCACGTTGCGGATCCTGGCACGCAAGGTCACCGGTGTGCCGTCGGCCAGCGCGGGACCGGCACCGGCAATGAGTTCGTTGTCCAGGGCATCGCCCAGCCCATGTTCCTGGGACTGACTGCGGTAGCGGGTGGACCCGTCCCCGGGCACCGCCTCGGCGAGGATCGGCGACAGGTCCAGCCCGGAAGCCTTCCAGTGTTCGACCGCCTTGCGGACATCGATGGCGTTCGTCTGACCCACGGCTTCCTGCAGTGAGCGGAACCCGAGTTGGGCCAGGAGCTCACGCACTTCGGCGGCGATGTACTCGAAGAACGTGACAATGAACTCCGGCCGGCCAGAGAACCGTTGCCGCAGTTCAGGGTTTTGCGTGGCGACCCCGACCGGGCAGGTGTCCTGGTGGCAGACCCGCATCATGATGCATCCACTGACCACAAGGGGCGCGGTCGCGAACCCGTACTCTTCGGCCCCGAGCAGCGCTGCAATCACGACATCCCGGCCGGTCTTGAGCTGGCCGTCTGCCTGCACCACGATCCGGTCAACCACGTCGGCCTTCGCCTTCGCTACGCCGGCAGCCACCGTACCGACGCCGAACTCGGCGACCAGTTTGACGTGGATCCGGGCGTTCGGGTTGGCGTTCTTCAGGTCGTGGATGAGCTGCTTGAGGTCCTCGATCGAGTAGATGTCGTGATGTGGTGGAGGGCTGATCAGGCCGACCCCTGGAGTGGAGTGCCGGGTCCGGGCCACCCATGGGTAGACCTTGGTACCGGGCAGCTGACCGCCCTCGCCGGGTTTGGCGCCCTGAGCCATTTTGATCTGGATGTCGCTGGCCTGGGTCAGATACAAGCTGGTGACCCCGAACCGGCCGGAAGCGACCTGTTTGATCGCGCTGCGCCGCAGCGGGTCGAGCAGTCGTTCGACGTCCTCGCCACCCTCGCCCGTATTCGATCGGGCGCCGAGCTGGTTCATGGCGATGGCCAACGTCTCATGGGCCTCCTGGCTGATGGAGCCATAGCTCATCGCGCCAGTCGAGAACCGTTTCACGATTTCGCTGACCGGTTCCACCTCGTCGATCGGCACCGGCCTCCGGGTGCCGGCGCGCAGTTCAAAGAGGCCACGCAGGGTCATCAGCCGCTGAGACTGCTCGTCGACCCGACGGCTGTACTGCTTGAAGATGTCGTATCGGCGCTGCCGCGTGGAGTGCTGCAGTCGGAACACCGTCTCGGGGTCGAACAAGTGCGGTTCCCCTTCACGGCGCCACTGATACTCCCCCCCAACGGCCAGTGTCCGGTGGCTTTGCGGGATTCCGGACGGCGGGTAGGCCACCGAGTGCCGGGCTGCGACCTCCGCGGCGATGACCTCAAGGCCGACGCCGCCGAGCTGGCTTGTCGTTCCGGTGAAGTAGGCGTCGATCACGTCCTGGGATAGACCGATGCACTCGAACACCTGAGCGCCGCGGTAGCTCGCAACCGTTGAGATGCCCATCTTCGACATCACCTTCAGGACACCTTTGCCGAGCGCCTTGATCAGATTGTGCACCGCGTGTTCGCTGGTCACCTCCGTGATCACCCGCGAGCGGACCATGTCCTCGACCGTCTCCATGGCCAGGTACGGGTTCACCGCCGCGGCGCCGTACCCAATCAGCAACGCCACATGGTGCACCTCACGCACATCACCGGCCTCGACGATGAGCCCAACCCGGGTCCGAGTCTTTTCGCGGATCAGGTGGTGGTGCACGGCCGCGGTGAGCAACAGCGAGGGGATCGGCGCCCGGTCCGCATCGGCATCCCGGTCGGTCAACACGACGAAGGTCGCGCCCCGCGCGATCGCCGCCGACACTTCTTTGAAGATCATCGCCAGGCGAGACTTCATCGCCGATGCACCGCCGGCCACGTCGTACCGGCCGGAGACCACCGCGGTCAGCGGGCTGTCATCGTCGATTCCGTGCCCGGCGTCCAGGTGGACGATCTTGGCGAGTTCGTCGTTGTCGATCACGGGGAAGGGCAAGTTGATGTGCCGCGCATGGTGGTGGCTGCAGGTCAACAGGTTGTGCCCTGGGCCGAGCAGCGTTCCCAGGCTGGTGACCAGTTCCTCCCGGATGGCGTCCAGCGGCGGGTTCGTCACCTGAGCGAACTGCTGGCTGAAGTAGTCGAACAGCATCCGTGGTCGGCTGGACAGTACCGCGATGGGCGTGTCCGTGCCCATCGATCCGAGCGCTTCGGCACCGGCTCGCGCCATTGGGGCGATGATCAACCGAAGCTCTTCCTGGGTGTAACCGAAGATCTGCTGCCGACGGGCCACCGATGAGCGGGTGTGCAGGATGTGCTCCCGCTCCGGCAGGTCCTCGAAGCTGAGCAGTTCCTGCTCGAGCCACTGCTGGTAAGGGTTTTCGTAGGCCAGCTCGGTCTTCACCTCATCGTCGGAGATCAGCCTGCCGGCGGCCGTATCGACCAGAAACATCCGGCCCGGCTGCAGCCGCCCCTTGTGGACGATGCTGGCCGGATCGAGGTCGAGCACGCCGGCCTCGGATCCGAGCACCACCAGTTGGTCGTCGGTGACCCAATACCGGCTGGGCCGCAGTCCGTTGCGATCCAACACCGCGCCGACGAGTGTGCCGTCGGTGAACGTGACGCATGCCGGACCGTCCCAGGGCTCCATCAGCGCCGAGTGGTACTGGTAGAAGGCCCGGCGAGCCGGGGACATCTGGGCGTGATGCTCCCAAGCCTCCGGGATCATCATCAGCACCGAGTGCGGCAACGACCGCCCCCCGAGGTGCAGCAGTTCGAGCACTTCATCGAAGGAGGCTGAGTCCGACCGGCCGTCGGTGATGATCGGGAAGATCCGTCGTAGGTCGCCTGGAATCACCTCGGTATACAGCAGGCTTTCCCGGGCCGCCATCCAATTGCGGTTGCCTTTGACGGTGTTGATCTCTCCGTTGTGGGCGATCAGCCGGTAGGGGTGCGCCAGCGGCCAGCTCGGAAAGGTGTTCGTGGAAAATCGGGAGTGCACCAGGGCCAACTCGGTGACCAACCGTTCGTCCGCAAGGTCCGGATAGAACGTCGCGAGTTGCTCGGTCGTCAGCATGCCCTTATACACCAGCGTTCGAGCCGACAGCGACGGAAAATACACGTCGAGCTCATGCTCGATCCGTTTACGAGCGCAGTAGGTCATCCGGTCCAACTCGAGGCCTTCGACGCCGTCGCCCGGCCCGGTACCGGCCAGGAAGAGCTGGACGAAATGCGGCATGACCTCCCGGGCCACCCGGCCGACAGCGTCCGCCGCGATCGGCACCTCCCGCCAACCAAGCACGGCCAGCGATTCTTGCGCCGCGATCGCCTCGATCCGAGCGACCACTGTGCCTCGCTGCGCGTCGGCAACCGGCAAAAATGCCATGCCAACGGCGTATCGACCGGCTCGCGGCAACTCGAAGTCCACCACCGCGCGCAAGAACGCGTCGGGGACCTGCATCAGGATCCCCGCACCGTCTCCGACGTCGGGGTCGGCTCCGGTGGCCCCACGGTGGTCGAGGTTGTGCAATGCGGTAAGGGCGTGAACCACGATGTCGTGTCCGGGGGTGCCGCGCAACGTGGCGACCATGGCGACACCGCATGCGTCGTGCTCGCAGGCGGGGTCGTACAGTCCGGTCTGCGCAGGTTGAGCGGAGAACGGTATCAAAGACACGGGTCACCGTCCTCGGTGTGAGCTGTGGCGGCGAGGCCGAGCGACCTTACCTGGAGCGTGAGGCTGACGCTCGGACCGCAGCGACCGTCGCGCAAAAAAATCGTACTGCCGCTCGCCCCAGGTCCAGCGATTTCAACAGCTAGAATCCGCGATCTGGACCGCGGGTTTGCGGGGAAGACCGAAAACCTCACACGCCGTGATCGCGCGAGATCCGCGCAAGGACGTCCAACAGCTTCCCGACTACCGGGAAACCTTCGAGACCGCGTCAGCGCCGTCGGGTGGGTCGGCCGATGCTGCGGTGCTTCGGCGCCCCAGGTACCACCACCACCAGGCACCGAAGGCGAACACCAGGACCGACGTCCAGACGTTCAGCCGCAGGCCCAACACGTGATTCGCCTCATCGACCCGCATGCTTTCGATGACCACCCGGCCCAGGGTGTACAGCATGATGTACGCCGCGAAGACGCGCCCCGGTGCGGGGTGGGCACGGCCGGGGCGGTCCCAGGCCAGCAGTACTGCCGCGACCAGCAGACACCAGACGGCCTCGTACAGGAAGGTCGGGTGGAACGTACCGAGCACCAGGGCGTTCCCTGAGGCGTCGGTCAGCGCCCGGCCGGCCGCGTGGTCCCAGGCGTGGATCTGCAGCCCCCAGGGCACGTCGGTCGCCGCGCCGTACAACTCGTTGTTGAAGTAGTTGCCGAAGCGGCCGATCGCCTGCGCGATCAACAGTCCGGGGGCCAGCGCGTCGGCAAATCCTAGGAAGCTCAGCCCATGGCGGCGGCAGCCGATCCACGCGCCGACCGCGCCGAACGCCACCGCGCCCCAAATGCCCAGGCCACCGTGCCAGGTCTTGATCGCATCCAGCGGCTGCCCGCCCGGGCCGAAGTATGCCTGCGGGGAGGAGATGACGTGGTAGAGCCGGCCGCCGACGATGCCGAACGGCACCGCCCACATCGAGACGTCGATCACCTTCTCGCCCGAGCCGCCTTGTTGCGAGACCCGGCGGATGGTCAACCAGGCGGCGAACGCAATCCCGACCAGGATGCACAGTGAGTAAGCGCGCAGCGGAAGCGGTCCGAGATACCAAACCCCCTGTTCAGGGCTTGGAATCACGGTCGGCGCGGCGATCGTCACTTGGTGGCTGGGGCCGTCGGCTTGGCGCTGCCCTTGGTGGCCGGCAGCGTGGTCGACTTCCCGCCGGTCAGCAGCGCAGCCTTGAACTGCTCCAGGTTGGCGATCTTCATCTTCTCGAAACTTATCGTGGTGCCGTTGGAGACGTACGTGGGGGTCGAGTTGATACCGCCCTTTGCACTGGCCTCATCTACGCGCTCGACGTACCCGTTGTACGTGCCGTCCTTGACGCACTGCGTCCAGGTCTCGAGTGCTGCGCCGGTGATGCCGGCGCTCTCGGCTGCTTGCTTCAGTGTGGCCTCGGGGTAACCGTCGCCTTCCTTGTCCGGCTGGAGCGCGAACAGCGCCTCGTGGTAGGCCATGAATTTGCCGGCATCGGCGGCGCAGGCGGCGGCGTTCGCGGCGGCGGTCGAAGAAGTCGATCCGAGTCCGGTCATCCCCGGGTTCTTTTCCAGGAAGTTCTTCATGTGGTAGACGAGTTTGATCTGGCCGGCGCCGGACATTTGCTGCAGCGTCGGAGCAAGTGCCTGGTCCTGGCTCTTGCAGGCCGGACACTGGAAGTCCTCGTACACGTCCACGGTCGGCGCTCCCGGCTGCAGCTTGTCGGCGGCGGTGACCACGATCCCCCCGGACTCACCGGTCGCGCCGGTCGGTGCCTTCCCTTCGGTGCTGCCAGAACTGCTGACGCCCATCCAGACCGCCAAGCTGACGCCAACCACGGCCAGCACAGCCACGAGGACGCCGGCGATCAGCCTGAGGCGCGACTCTTTCGGCGTCACCGCAGCGATCTTGGCAGCCCGATCAGCACGGTCTGCTCGGGCCTGCTTCCCCGATGTCATGGATTCCCCTCCAGGTCAATCGTTTCGACGCACCGGAGATCACGGCGCGTCGCTGATGTCGAGATTACTTGGTGGCCTGCTCGATGGCCTGCATCAACGTGTCTGGATTGATCGTGTTCAGCGACAGCTCCTGGCCGTTGAGCTTGAACGTTGGGGTGCCGTTCACCCCGCCGGCCAACGCCGCCTCCTGTGAGGCGAGCACATAACCGCGGTAGGTCCCGGCCGCCTCGCACTGCCGCCAGGTGCTCAACGCTGACCCGGTCAGACCGGCGTCGCTGGCGAACTCCTGGACTTGTTCGGGGGTAAACCCCTTGCCCTCACTGGGCTGATGACTCAAGGCAGCGTCGTGGTAAGCCAGGTAAGCACCGGCATCCGCGGCGCACGACGCCGCGTTGGTCACTGTCTTCGACGCGTCATTGCCCAGTTGGTCGTCGAGGAACACCATCGGGTGAAAGACCAGCCGTACCGCGCCGGTGCGGGCCAGTTCCGCGATTGTCGTGGCCACGCGTTCGTGGATCACAGCGCAGGTCGGGCATTGGAAGTCCTCGTACACCACCAGCGTGGGCGCAGCCGGCTTGGCGGTGGCGGCGTTCACGACGATGCCGGAGGCGGGGTCGGTCACGCCTTTGGGGAGCCGGAGCTCCCCCGAGGCCGGCGGGACCGACGTGACGCCGGATGAGCCGGTGGGTGAGCTATCGGCCAAGGGCGCCGTGCTGGTCGGGGGCGCTGTGCTGGTCTGGGCCGGAGAACAGCCGGTGACAACCAACCCGGCCATCAAGCACGCTGCAACTCGGAACCCGGCGTTGCGCATCATGCCGGCTTGCCGCTGGCTAGTCGCCGATCGACGGCGAACCTGCCCGGACCCCGCAC
>CAJDVI010000061.1_pt1 | contig 12041 bp, 12 predicted proteins | sample 7391351 | NCBI WGS metagenome assembly CAJDVI01 (sample SAMEA7055704, study PRJEB34461) | soil metagenome | biome: terrestrial ecosystem; feature: Peninsula; material: soil | place: Antarctica | collected 2016 | reverse complement strand
ACCAGGCGAGGTGCGCAGGAGGACTGGCGATGATCGAGGTGTGCTGCGCCATCGACCTCGGGACCAGCGGGGTCAAGGTCAGCTTTGTCGATGCCCAGGGCCGCACCCTGCGTCGAGCGACCGTCGAGTATTCGGTTGACTCCCCTCGCCCCGGCTGGGCGCAGATCGATCCGACCCGTTGGGTCGACGCCGTCGCAGCGGCAGTCGGTGAGTGTCTGCGGCCAGCCGGGCCCGCCGTTCGCATTGTTTGTGTCGGCCTGGACGGGCAGATGCATGGGTTGGTCCTGGTCGATGCCGCCGGGAAGGCGCTCGGTCCGGCCGTGCTCTGGCCTGATTCGCGCGCCGTCGACGTCCTCCCGCAGTGGTACGCCCTGGCCGAACGGGTGCGCGCCGACTTGGCCAACCCGATCGTGCCGGGGATGGCCGGCCCGATCTTGACCTGGCTGCGACGCCACCACCCCGAACTGGTGGACCAGGCGGAGGCCGTCGTGTCGCCCAAAGACTGGCTGCGTCTGCAACTGACCGGATCGGCGCCCGCCACGGATCCCTCCGACGCCTCGGCCACGCTCATGTGGGACGTCCCTGCCGCAGACTGGCACGCCGACGTGATGTCCGAGCTCGGCCTTCCCGGGCGGCTGCTCCCACCGGTGCAACCCTCCGGTGCCTCGGGGGGAATGGTGACCAGCCGGGCTGCGGTGCAGTTCGGCCTTCCCGAGGGCGTCCCGGTCGCCGTGGGCTGCGCCGACGCAGCAAGCACCCTGTTCGCTTTGCAACCCGGCGACGACGAAGCGCTGGTCATCGTCGGGACCGGGATCCAGGTGATCGCCGCCCGCGTCGAGCCGCGCGCAAACGCCGACCCCTGGCACCACACCTTCACCGGAGCCGACGGACTCCCGTACGCAATGATCGCACCGCAGAACGGCGGGCTAGCGCTTGGGCAGGTACGTCGGCTCCTGAACGCCACCTGGGATGAGGTGTACGCCGCCTTGATGCATTCCCCGGCACCCGCCCGGCTGGGCTTCTCGCCGTGGTTCTCCGCTGATCGGCTGCCTCGTCCGACAGCCGCCGGCAGCGGGGGTTGGAGCGGACTGGGACTTGAGACGACCCGAGCGCAGCTGCTGCGGGCCGCCTTGGAGTCGGTGGCCTTTTCGATCCGGGAATCGCTCGAGGCGATGCCACGACCACCCGTAGAGCTATTGTTGGCCGGCGGCGGTACCCGCGACCCCCGGATGCAGCAGTTGATCGCCGACGTCACCGGTTGTGCGGTGCGGCGAAGCCTGGCCGACGACGCGAGCGCGCTCGGCGCCGCCAGGCTCGGGTGGACCGCCCTGTCGGCGCGTCCGCCGGTCTTCGAGCACCACGTTGGTGAGCGACGTACCCCAAATCCGGACGTTGGGACCGAGGCGAGGTACGCGGCCTTCTTGGCGCGTCACCGACAGGCGTATGCGTGAGCGTGAGGGAGCAAAACCCTGCACGCCGGCGACGTCGCCGGCGTGCAGGGTTTGAGTGTGTAGCTGTCCTATTCAGGGTGAACGGCGGGCCCATCCGGTTCTGGCTCGAAGTCATCCGGCACCACGACCGGCTTGAGTTTGGTCCAGGTGATGAAGCCGACCCCGACGACGGTGAGTGCTAATCCCGCGATGAGGTTGGCGTTGACGTCGCCGGTCCGGTCGTAGGCCTTGTCGGCGAACAGCCCGAGGAACACCAGGATGACCCCGTAGATGGTCAGTAGTGTGCCGATGATGTTGCGGATGTCCATTGCACCCGCAGTGTGCCCAGATTTGCGTGCCATCGTCGTCTCCTCTTAGAAGGCCGCGTTCAAGATGATGACCATGACGAGCGCCACGCTGGCCAGCGGCAGTGTGCGGCGATACCACGGGTAGCTGGCCTCGTTGGGGTCGGTGCGCAGTTCCTTCGGGGTCTCTGAGTACACCAGCCCGACGAGCTCGTGGTCCGGTTTGGGCACAGTGACCAGGGAGACGATGACGCTGAGCACGATGTCGACCACGAACGCCGTCGACGCTGCCAGGAAAGCGGCGCCCTGCCCAGGCAAGTCGAACACGCCGTTCTGGTTCAGCAGCCAGACGAAGATCGCCGACAGTGTGCCGAAGACCAGCCCGACCCAGCCCGCGGTCGGTGTCATTCGCTTCCAGAACATACCCAGAATGAAGGTCGCGAACAACGGGGCGTTGAAGAACCCGAACAGGGTCTGCAGGTACTCCATAATGTTGGAGAAACTGCCGGCGATGCTTGCCGTGAAGATGGCGATGATCGTCGCTGCCACTGTGGCCAGGCGACCCACCAGCAGGTAGTGCTGGTCGCTCTTGCCCTTGACGATGTACTCGCCGTACAGGTCGTAGGAGAACACGGTGTTGAAGGCCGAGATATTCGCGGCCATGCCGGCCATGAACGCGGCTAGCAGCCCAGTGATGGCCAAGCCGAGCAGGCCGTTCGGCAACACGTCACGCATCAGCAGCAACAATGAGTCGTTGTAGGTGACGCCCTCGCCGGACGACCCCCCAGCTGGGCTGCCACCGGCCTTGAGCTGGCCGATCTCGGTGACCAGGACCGCCGCGACCATGCCCGGCACGATGGTGATGAAGGGGACGAACATCTTCGGGAACGAGCCGATGATCGGGGTTTTGCGAGCCGAGGAAATCGAGTCTGAAGCCATCGCCCGCTGCACCTCGACGAAGTTCGTCGTCCAGTAGCCGAAGGACAGCACGAAGCCGAGACCGAACACGATGCCGATCACTGAGAAGATCGGTGACTCGAAGCCGGAAAGCGCCTGCCCTGGCCAGGAATTCAGCTGCTGCTCCGCGGGGGTGACGTCCGGATTGGCCGCCGCGAACGCTTCGATCTTGGTGGTCAGGCCGTTCCAGCCACCGATCCGGTGCAGGCCGATGAGCACCAGCGGAAGCAATGAGGCGACGATGACGAAGAACTGCAACACCTCGTTGTAGATCGCTGCTGACAGCCCACCGAGCGTGATGTAGGACAACACGATGGCGGCGGCGACGATGAGTGTGACCCACAGCGGCAGGCCGAGCAACGCGTGAACGATGCTGCCGAGCAGGAACAGGTTGATACCGGCGATGAGTAGCTGGGCTACGGCGAACGAGATCGCGTTGACCAGGTGCGCTTCCTTGCCGAATCGGCGAAGCATGAACTCTGGGACTGAGCGGACCTTGGACCCGTAGTAGAAGGGCATCATGACCACGCCCAGGAACAGCATGGCTGGGATGGCGCCCACCCAGAAGTAGTGCACCGTCGGGATGCCGTACTGGGCGCCGGTGGCAGACATCCCCATGATCTCGACTGCCCCGAGGTTGGCCGAGATGAACGCGAGCCCGGTCACCCAGGCGGGCAGAGATCGGCCGGACAGGAAGAAGTCGATGGAGCTCGAGACTTGACGTCGGGCGATGAAGCCGATCCCGAGCACGAAGCCGAAGTAGATCGCCAAAATGATGTAGTCGGCGCCGTTCGCTTGTATCAGCGTCTCGGCGGCGAGCGTCGGTGCAACCATCGGTACCCCTATCGCCGGAGGGTCAACACAGTGACGCTAGGGCAGCTTCGGTCCAAGTGCGCCATCGAGTCGCCATGCGGCGTGACCGTTTCTCAATTGTGACGTAGGGCACCCGAGCGGAGCTGCGGCCTCGCCTGTGTCGACAGATCGCTTGCCGGCGATCACTCGGGTCCATCGGCGATGGCAGGCTGCGAGAGTTCGGCCAGGTCACGGTGGCGAGAAATCTCCCCGCGTCACCTTAATCCGCCCAGCCTCATGTCGATGCGGATGCCTGGACGTATTGACGTGTCGACGTGTTGACGTGTTGACATCTTGACGCGCAGGGCAGACATGCGGGCCGGCCGTTGGAGCGAGAGGTCAACCTGAGGCATTGCCTAGTTCGGCGCCGCGCCACCACCGGCTGACAGCCACCGTGGAACCGAGCCCTATGAGTGCGGGTAGCGCGAGGTGCAGCCAGGTGACCCCGGCTGCCTCCGCCGGCCCGGCGGCACCTGCCCAGAGCGCGGGGGCGGCCCATGGCACCCAGGCTCCGCAGCCAAGGACGACGGCGAACTGAGTGAGTACGACGATGGCCAGGGTGCCGGCGATACCGGGCAGGTAGCCGCGAAACCTGCTCGATATCCAGGCGACCGGCAGGACACTGAGCGCCACCAGCACACCCACGACGCTGTACCGTCCGGCGATCGGCAGCCCCGAGGTCAATGGCAGGCCAATGCTCATCCCGCCGAGCAGGACGGCCGCGACGGCCAGCCCCGTGATGGCCGCTGCCCAAAGCGTCACGAGTAACACCTTCGCTGTCGCAATCCGGCTGCGCGGCACGGTCGTGGCGAACAATCCGCCGACGGTCCCGTCCGTGAATTCTCGGCCGAAAACCCAGCTCGCGAGGATGCCGGTGCCGAGCAGGAGTGTCACTGGGATGACCTGGCCGCCAAGACTCCACACCCCCTCCCACCCCTGACCGCGCACCATGGCCCGCGCTTTCAGCGTCGACGGATCCTGGCCGCCCGCCCGGGCCAGGACGTAGCCGCCGATCGAGACCAGGGGCACCAGGACAAGGATTGCAACACCGGCACTCCAGGCGACCGGAGACCGGCGCAGCTTCAGCCATTCGACGCTCAGCGCCACCCGTAGTCCCGTCGATTGGCGCGTCATGACGGCACCTGCTGGCCGGGGACTCTCGACCGGACTGCATCATCGGCGAGCACACGCTCGAAGAACGCCCGTTCGAGGTCGGCGGCTCGCGGATCAAGGCTCCCGATGATCCGGCCCTGATTGAGCACGCTGATCTGATCGGCCCAACGCGTCAGTTCGTCCAGGTGGTGGCTGGACAACAGCACTCCGCAGCCGCGCTGGGTGGCCGTGCGCAGCAGATCGCGGAACCGTACGACGGCGAGCGGGTCGAGCGTGTTGGCCGGCTCGTCGAGCACTAACAGATCAGGTTGGTGCAACATGGCGGCGGCGAGGCCCACCTTCTGCCGGGTGCCCGCCGACAGGGAGCGGCCCCGCCGGTCAGCCCATGGGTCCAGCGCCATGGCCGCAAGTGCGGCGTCGATGCGTAGGCCGGTCTCGCGGCGCGGCACGCCATGCAGTGTCGCGGCGACCCAGAGGTTTTCCCGAGCGGTGAGCTCCGCGTATCCCGAGGGCGCCTCGATGAGGTGCCCGACCCGGCCCCAATCCGGCGGCTGCGGTCCCCAGGGGTCGCGACCGAGCACGCTGGCTCGACCTTTGTCGGGTCGCAGCATGCCCAGGGCGATCCGCATCAGGGTCGTCTTGCCCGCGCCGTTCAACCCGACCAAAGCGTGCACCGTCCCCGCCTCGACGGTCAGGTCAACGTGTTCTAAGACCGGACGGCCGTCCAGGGACCGGTCGATGCCGTGCAGGTCGAGCGCGGTCCGCATCAGTGCGCTCCCCGCTGCCAGGGGGCGGATTCGGTCGGCCCGAGCGCATTCAGTGCCTCCAGGACGATCGAGCCGAAGGTCCGGCCGGGCTCGTCGGGCCAGGACAGCAACGCCCAGACGAGCCCACCGACGCACGCCCCCGCCGCTGCCTGGGCGGCCACAGGCGACGTCCCGCCGGCTCGTAACGCGTCCGCGATGGCCTGTTGTGTCACGTGCTGCGCCTCCCACATGCGGGCCCGAAGGCTCGGGTGGCCGGCGATCAGACGCAGCCGCAGCCGCAGGGTGTCCTGGTCGCCGAGCACTTCCTCGGCGTCCGTGTCAATCGTGGCCCACGCGTGCAGCACGCCTCGCCGGGCCCGCTCGAACGGCGGCAGGTCCACGGGTTGCGCAGCGACCGCGTCCGCGATGACCGGGTCGAACGGATCGCCGACCAGGACATCCTCCTTGGTCGGGAAATGCCGGAAGAAGGTCATCGCAGCCACGCCCGCGCTGTCAGCGATCTGGCTCACCGTCGTCGCGTCGTACCCCTGTTCGACGAACAGACTGAGCGCGGATTCGCTCAGCCGTCGGCGGGTGCGGGCGGCGCGGGTACTCACGATCCAAATGTTAGTCGCTAACGTTTGATGCTTTCAAGGCCGAAAGGCGAGCTTTAGCCACGCCGGCCCAGGGCGGCTAACACGCGGGACTGGCGATCAGCGTCGGCAGGCACGTTGATCGCCGGCGCACAGATCCCATCGGCGTACAGGTTGTCGCCGAACCCGGCGATCGCTGCCTCCACGGCGTCGAGCTCGGTGTCGGTGAACCGTTCGTCCCGGCCGGCGGTGCTGGCCAAGTCCCAGCGGTGGACGACCAGGTCGAAGCCATAGACCTGCAGGAACATCGCACCGACCGTGGTCGGCCCGAAGAAACCGTCGAAGGCTCTGGCGGTGACTGCTTCATCGGCCAAGACGCGTTGCACCGCCGCGTGGTGCGTGTGCCAGGCGGAGGCGGGATTGGGCGCGACCTCGGGTGCGGGACCAAGGTCGATCGCATGTCGGCCGAAGTAGTCGCGTTCGGTCTCGATGAGGTGCGCGACAAGGTCTGCGGCGGTCCAGCCCTCGCAGGGGCTCATGGCGTCCCAGTCGGACGTGGCGTCGAGGACGGCGCCGAGCGGGTCGGCGTACTGGCGGTAGGCGGCCAGGGTGTCGTGGCCGGTTTGCGGCGTGTTGTGACTCATGCGTTGAAGGGTAGGGACCGCTACACGGCGTTGCTTGTACCTTCACGACATCCTGGTCGCATGGACCTTGAGGCTGACGTCGCGAGGACGCCGTTGCCGGTGGCGCTGGACAGGGCGCACCTGGTCGACCCGATCGAGCTCACCTACTATCGGATCGCGCGGTACAGCGTGCCTGTCGATCTGGCGCCGCTGGCGCGTCGCTATTGGGTACCGGTGTGGTCGTTACCGGCCGGGCAGGACGCTGAGCAACGGGTGCTGCAGTACCCGGTGTGCCTCTTGGTCGTGAGCAATTCCTACGCACGCTGGTACGGCGTCGCCTCCAAGCTGTCCCGTACCACCCTGTCCGGCGCTGGCTGGGCATTCGGGCTGATGATGCAGCCTGCCGCTGGGTTCCTGCTCACCGGTCGACCGGTAGTCGAGCTCACCGACCGCCACATCGACCTGCGGCAGGTCCCCGAGCTGGATGCCACCGAGCTGATCGACGGAATCCGGTCGACCATGGATCCGGAACCGGCCGACCCGACGCGGCACTCAGCCGCGATGGCGCTGGTCGAGGACGCCTTGCGCCCGCACCTTCCCGTGGACCAGGAGGGCGAGCGGGTCAACGAGATCGTCGAGCTGGTCGAGACGACCCCCGACCTGCGTCGAGTGGATGACCTCTGCCAGCGAGTCGGGATGAGCGAACGCACCCTGCAGCGGTTGTTGCGTCGACGCGTCGGGATCTCGGCGCGTTGGCTGATCCGGCGGCGCCGGTTGCACGAGGTGGCGGGTCGGCTCCAGGCTGGAGAGAGCGACCTGGCAGGTCTTGCGCACGATCTCGGGTACGCCGACCAGCCCCACTTCACCAGGGACTTCCGAGCTGTGACTGGGATGACCCCCGGGCGGTACGGCGGGCGATTCCGAGACTGAGCCGGGCGCCCCTACCCAGATCGAGTTGACGACTCCGGCGACGCCGACGACGGACCGCCGAATTCGGCGGCCTTCGCCGCGAGCTTCCGATTGAACGACTCGGTGCGGATGATCGCCCGGCGGTGGGTGCCGGACCCGATCGGGCCGGCTTCGTCACGCAGCTGGACGGCAAAGGCCAGCGCTGAGCCGTCGACCTCGACCAGTTCGACCACGGCGGTCACGGTCATCCCGATCGGCGTCGCGGCGACATGGCTGAGATCGGCGTGCGTCCCGACCGAGCGCTCGCCCTCCTCCAGATGTGGTTCGAGCAAGGCGATGCAGGTGGCCTCGGTGAAGGCGAGCAGGTACGCCGATGCGAACACCGCGGGCATGTCGGTGAAGTCCCCGACCGTGGACGGCAGGTGCGGCACGGTCACCTCATCCACAACAGTGAGTGCACCGGTCTGGGTCAATCCGAGGGTCAGGAAGTCCTTCATCCCGTGAGCTTAACGAGCGGATGCCCAGGCATCGCCGACGTCGCGACTCGTGACCTGGCCGTCGTCGCGAACAGCCAGGGCAAGTCCAATGATCAGACGGGCCAGTCAGCCGGTCCGGTGCTGCCCGCGGGATACTCCTGCATCGGCACCCGGCCCTCGCGCCAAGCCTGTCGAACCGGGTCGACGATGCGCCAGCAGTCTTCGGCGACGTCGCCGCGCACGGATAACAGCGGATCGGCGTCCAGGATCCCAGCAAGAATCTCCCCATAGGGCTGGATGAGACTCGTGCCGAGGTCGGTGGACATCGACGACCGGTCGAGGTGGAATTGGTCCCGGCCACCGCCGTTCGTGGCGATGTCCAGGCTCAGGCGATCGGGGAGCAAATCGATGCGCAGCTGATTGGCCGGCGCCTGCCCTCCAAGACGTTGCGGGACGTGCGGCAACGGCCGGAAGTGCACCAGCATGCACCAGCGGTCGGCTGCCAAGGCTTTGCCACTGCGCAAGGTGAAGGGCACTCCGGCCCAGCGTTGGTTGCGAATCCCCACAGTGATCTCCGCGAGGGTTTCGGTGTCGTTTGCAGCATCAACGCCCGGTTCAGCGAGGTAGTCGGGAATGTCGCGGTCACCGACCGTGCCGGCGGTGTACCGCGCCCGTCGCGAGCAGGTGGCGGGATCTTCGTCCCACAGGGTCGTGGCCCGCAACGTGTGAGCCATGAGATCGCGCATCTCGGTCGCGTCGATCTCAGCCGGTTCGCCCATGGCGAAGACGGTCAGCATGAGCAACAGGTGGCTCTGCAGCATGTCGACCAGCGCCCCGGCGCGGTCGTAATACCCGGCGCGGCCCTCCAGGCCGAGTTGCTCGTCGGCGATGAGCTCGACGCGTTCGATGTGCTGGGCGTTCCACAGCGGCTCGAAGATGCGGTTGGCGAAGCGGAGTCCCAGCAGGTTGAGGACTTGGGATTCCCCGAGAAAGTGATCCACCCGGAAGATCTGGTCTTCGTTGCGAAAGCCCGCCAGCGTCTCATTCAACGACCGGGCGCTGGCCAGATCGGATCCGAACGGTTTCTCCAGGGCAAGACGAACGCGATCGGGCAGACCGCGCTCCCGCAGCGCCGTGCAGGCCGCGACGGCCACCGACGGAGGCACGGCGAAGTACAACACCACTGGCCCCTCGATCGTCTCGACCAGCGCGTTGACCGCCGCAGGGTCCGTGGCATCGAGCGTCTCGTATCGACTGCTCGACGCGAGACGCTCGGCGCTGTCCCCGGGACAGCCGCCGCTGGTCACGGCGGATCGCAGCAGGTCTTGCCACTCCTGGAGCGCCAGGTGTCGCGTTGACGTGCCAATCACTACGACGTCTCGCTTGGGTTCACCGGCGAGCAGGGTGCCAAGGCCGGGCAGCAGAAGCCTGCGAGTCAGATCTCCGGAAGCGCCCAAAATGACCAGCGTTGTCGTCATGCGAACTCCTCGAAAGGATGATGCAAGCCGCCTGGAAGTTTAGGCCCTGCTCGATCGCGGCGGAATAGCGGTCTGCCTATCGCGGCGCGACTCCCTTCACGACGGGTCGCGGTGAGACTTGGGTTCGCGGCGGGTGAGCGTCTCATCGAGCTGGACGACGGTCCGGTCGCCCACCTCGTTCAACGCGTCACGTAGTTCTGGAAGGTCCGAGGTGGCCACGATGCGCGGCAGACCGTGCACCCACACCTCCAGGGTCGTCTTCATGCCGCGGGTGTCCCGGTCACGCACGCTGAGCTCCGCGTCGAGGCCACGACCGCGCATCGCCCCGAGCCGAGCCAGAGCCTGCCGCAGTGTTGCCTCGATGAGGGGGACGTCATGTTGATTGAGTCCGCCGGCAAGGCGGATTTCTTCGACGCTGAGCCGGGTGTCGGACCCGCTGGGTTCGGTCATTGGTTCGTCCTGGTGCTCGGTTGTTGAGTGGTGGGTGTCAGGGCGGTGCCGTGTGGAGGTCGTCTCATCGGGTCACGCCCCGGACGACGGCCACGGCACAAGGCATGATCTGAAGGAGGTCACGGCTGGTCGAGCCCAGCAGGAGCCCCGGGAAGCCGCCGCTGCCGCGACTGCCGACCACGACGATCGCGGCGTCGCGGCCTTCGTCCGCCAGCGACCGGGCTGGGTCTCCAGCGAGGTAGCGTTCCTCGACGATGACGTCGGGCCATTCGGCGCGTAGAGGATTGAGCATCCAGCGCATCCGTTCGGCTTCCTCTTCCGAAGGCAGCGGGCCTCGGTCGGACAGCGCGGTGATGCTAGCACCGAAGACGTTCGGCGCGGTCCGGACATGAACCGCTCGCAGTCGCGTGGACAGCCGTGCGGCCTGCGCGAATGCGAACTCCGCCGCATCAATGGACTCTGGTGAGCCGTCGATGCCCAGGACGACCTCTCCGTGCAACCGGTCTGGTTGCATCCCGTCAGGGACGACGACGACCGGGCAGTGGGCGTGCGAGCTGACCGCGTCCGAGACGCTGCCGAGCGTCAGGCCGTACCACCCGCCGATGCCGCGGTTGCCGACGACCACCAGCGTCGCGGTCCGGCTGGCCTCGATGAGCGCTTCGGCTGGTCCGACCCAAGCAACATCGGCGCTGATGACCAGGCGGGCGTTCTCGTCGCCGATAGCAGCAGCCTCGGCGCGCAGCTTCGCCTTGATGTCTTGCTGAACCTGGTCTCGCACCAACGGTGAGGTGGTGCGCATCTGTTCGGCGGTGAGCAGGCGAACGGGATGGCCGAAGTGGCCGGCCCACCGTGCCGCCCAAGCCAACGCCGACCGCGATGCTGACGAGCCGTCAATACCGACGACGACGGGGGAGACCGTCTCTGGACTGGTCATGGCTTTCCTTCGGCAGGGGATGGCCGCATCCGCGGACCCATCCAGTCTGGCGATCTCCGGGGTTGGGCGGCAGGGGTAGCGGCACCCATCCCGACGTGAAATCAGCCTCACGTCAACGTCCGCCGATCCGGGTCAGCCGGAGGTAGGCACCAGGATGACGAACCCGGCGGGCGGCACCGTGATCTGGATGGCCGCCCCGCCGCCGTGTTGCACCACAGCGCTGGCACCAGCCCAGGCGAGGTCGCTGCGATACCGGTAGGCGTACGTCGTGACACCCGCGCTGAGGTCTGGGTCGATCCGCACGAAAGTGCTCCGCTCGTGGTCGATGTCGGTGTTGATGGCGCACACGACCTCGACCATCGCCAGGACTCGGCTCCAGGCGATCACCGAGGTGATTCTTTCTTTCGGTTGGTCCCTTCCACCGATGAAGTCCGGCAGGCCGAAGTGGGCTCCGTCGTCGGAGATCTCCCGCAGGTACTGCCGGCCGAACCGCAACGCCGGGATCTGCCGACGGACCGCCAGGACCTCGGCCAGGCCGCGGTAGGTCGCAGAGGTCTCATCGAACGCGTGCCGGCCGGTGCTGCGAAACGGCCCGAACGGTCCGCCGAACATCGCCTCCCGGATGTAACGGTCGTTGCCGCCCTGACCGTCGAACGCCTGCTCGGAGCCGTAGTAGACGCATGGCATCCCGAGGGTGGTCGCGTTCAAGGCCAACGCCGGGAAGGCCAGCCGCCGGCCAACCTGGTCAGCGGCGAAGCGCTCCTTGTACCAGCCTTGCCGCACTTGGTCATGGTCGTCGATCGCAGTGACGACCTTTTCGCTGAACCAGGTGTCGCTGCCCTGGCCGACCAGGTAGGCGTTGCGGAACAGGTCGAAATACTCCCGCGGTGCCCGGGCCCCGGTGACCAAGTCATCGAGCTTTTCTTGGACGTCGTCGAGCCCGAGAGCGGTGTCCAGACCGACCCGTTCGAGCAGGTCGACGGCGAAGCTTCGACGTCCCGCGATCTCGCCGAGCAGATGGAAGCGGGTCTTGCCGATGAGTCGTCCGAACTCGTGCATGGAGGTGGCGATGTAGCGGGTGGCCCCCACCTCCATGTGCTTGACGGTGTCGATCCGAAACCCGTCGACGTCGGTCAAGGCCACCCAATACTGGTACGCGCGGACCAGGTTCACCA
>CAJDVI010000060.1_pt1 | contig 12052 bp, 12 predicted proteins | sample 7391351 | NCBI WGS metagenome assembly CAJDVI01 (sample SAMEA7055704, study PRJEB34461) | soil metagenome | biome: terrestrial ecosystem; feature: Peninsula; material: soil | place: Antarctica | collected 2016 | reverse complement strand
CCGGTGCTGGTGTTGAACACCGTGCTCACCACGCCACCGTCGACGACCATCAGCAGTTGCCGCTGTAGATCGACCTCCAGCACGTGCCCGGAAGTACTTCGCGGCGCAAGCCGAACTCCTCTGCGAAGCGCCGCGAGGGTCGACGGGTCAGCCACCCCGCTGCGGGACAACCCGCTGGCCTTTTGCAAGGCCATCACGGCCTGGCTGGTCGTCGGGCCGTAACTCCCGTCCGCCGTGCTCAGCCAAAAACCCAGCTGCGCCAGCCGCGTCTGCATCGTCTGCACGGCCGCTGAGCGCATCCCTGGCCGCAGCGTCGTGACGGCGACCGGTCGCGGCAGCTTCGGCGGTGGCGCCAGGGGGTTGGGTACCGGCTGAGGCAGCGTCGCGGGCTTCGTAGGCCGGTTACCGCCGTCCGGTGTCACGTTGGTCGGGGCTGGACGGGCTCGCTGGGGCCTGGGGTCGTCGCGGGTTACCAGCGCAGAGCCCGGCGCGGCGAAGGGGGCCGACCCGGCGGCAACAGCCGATCCGGGACCGCTGAGAACGCCGACCAACACCAGCGCCGCGACCGAGGCCAGCGACCCGCGCCGACTGCAGCTACCGATGGTCATCACGCGTCCCCTTCACGTCGTGCCGCGCTTTGCGGATCTGCGCGGCCCCCGAATCGGGGGATCCGTGGCCTCATCGTAGCCAGCACAACCACCCATCGTCCGATGGTTGTATGACCAGATCGGCTCAGCGCCGATCCGATTGACAGCGCCTGGCCGATCGACAGCGCCTGGCCGATTGACAGCGCAGGCGAGTGCCCATCGGTGGGCACCGCGCACGTGCCTCCGTAGCCTGAACCCATGCCTACCAACGGCGCATCCGAGGACCTGCGGCGGCTGACGATTCCGGCTGGGCCAGCGGTGCAGCAGGTGCTGCCCGCACTGAGGGAGATGCTGGCTGGCCGTGGGCCGCTGATCCTGCCGATGGCACCCGGCGAACGGCTCGAACCGGCGACCCGGAGCCGGTATCTGCGCGACGTCACCGGACTGGCGGTCGGCACCTCCGGATCCACCGGCGCCAAGAAGCGCGCGGTGTTGCCGACGGCGGCGCTACGGGCCTCCATCGACGCCACCCATGACCGGCTTGGCGGTCCGGGCCCCTGGCTGCTGGCGTTGCCGGCGCATCACATCGCGGGACTGCAAGTACTCCTGCGCTCACTGGTCGCCGGGGTCGATCCGGTGGTCGCGCCAGATGGTCTGCCCTTCCCGACCGGGTTCGCGGCCGCAGCGGCGCAGCTCCGCGCCCAAGGCATCGACCACCCGCGCTGGTACACGGCCGTGGTCCCCGCCCAGCTCCCCCCGCTGCTTGATGATCCGCACGCGTCCGCCGCCCTGCGCCGCTGCGCCGGAGTGCTCTGCGGTGGGGCGGCGTTGTCCTCGGCACTGCGGGACCAAGCCCAGTCCGCCGGGGTCAGGCTGGTCACGACGTACGGGATGAGCGAAACGGCCGGTGGTTGCGTGTACGACGGAACCCCCTTGGCCGGGGTCGCGACCAGTGTGCAGGCCGACCGAATCTGGCTTGGCGGGCCGACTGTGGCGGCGGGTTACCTGGACGACCCGCAGCGCTCCGCTGCCTCGTTCGTCCTGGACGCAGCCGGCACCCGCTGGTTCGGCACCGACGACCTGGGCGAGGTCGGCCCCGACGGTCGACTGATCGTGCTCGGTCGGCGCGATGACATCATCAACACCGGCGGGTACAAGGTGCACCCAGCCGTCGTCGAAACGGCCATCGCCGCGGTCACGGCACCGGGCACCCAAGCGGTAGTGACGGGCCTTGCGCATCCGCGCTGGGGCCACGTGGTGGTGGCCGCCACAGCACTCCCGGCGAGAGGGATTGCCGCTGCGGACCTGGCCCCGTTCATCCGTACCGACGAGTTGCGCCCCAGGCTGCGCGAGTTGCTCCCCCGGTACGCCGTCCCGCGGCTGATCGTGCAGTTGCCGTCCCTGCCGTCGATCGGACCGGGCAAGGTCGACCGGCATGCTGTGGCAGCTGCGCTCGCGCGGTACGCCGTAGAGCGTCGGCTCCCACCCGACGAATCACCCGACCCGGATGGAACAATCGCGACATCAGCGCGTTGAATAGCTTGTGGGGACCTCAGTCCTCACAGACAACAGCACACGTCGAGGTGAGAACTGTGGGTCGGGTGGTGGTTGTCTTGGCACTGCTGGCGTTCACGGTGTATTCGTTGACCGACTGTGTCCAATCCACCGAAGCCCGAGTCCGCAATCTCCCCAAGCTCGGTTGGGCTGCCATTATCTTGTTTCTGCCGGTGGTCGGTGGGGTCGCCTGGTTTGTCGCGGGGCGTCCGGAAGCTGTGATTCCGCCTTACGACCGGCGCCGGCCGCGCCCACAGATCCCGCGTGGGCCGGACGACGACCCCGATTTCCTGCGCGGCCTCTAAGGCCCGGGTTAGTTAGGTCCTCCACGTCATGGCCACGTCACGGGACTGGGTCGCCGGTGCCCGCCCCCGCACCTTGCCGGCCGCGGTAGCGCCCGTGCTCATCGGCACCGGCGCGGCGTACGCGATCGGCGGCGCCCGAGTCGTGTCCGCGCTGCTCGCTCTCATCGTCGCCCTCGCCCTGCAGGTCGGGGTGAACTACGCCAACGACTACTCCGACGGGGTCCGTGGCACCGACGAACGACGAGTCGGGCCGGTCCGCCTGGTCGGGCAGGGTCTCGCCGAAGCGGCTGCCGTGAAGCGGGCGGCGTTCGCAGCGTTCGGTGTCGCGGCTCTGGCGGGATGTGTTCTAGTGGCGCTCAGCGGCACCTGGTGGCTGCTGCTGGTGGGTGCGGCGGCGGTCCTCGCGGCCTGGTTCTACACCGGTGGGTCAAAGCCATACGGATACCGTGGGCTCGGCGAACTGTTCGTCTTCGTGTTCTTCGGGCTGGTCGCAACCGCGGGGACGACCTACACCCAGGCGCTGACCGTGTCACCGGCCGCCTGGGCCGGTGCCGTCGGGGTTGGTGCGTTGTCTTGCGCGATCCTGATGGCGAACAACATTCGCGACATCCCCGGCGATCAGGCAGTCGGCAAGCGAACGCTGGCGGTGCGGCTCGGCGATAACCGAGCCCGTTGGGCCTACGTCGTGCTGGTTGGGGTGGCGTTCGGCGCGGCGCTGGTCGCGTCGCGGTTTCACCCTGGCGCGTTGCTCGCGCTGGTAGCGGCGGTCTTTCTGAACCGGCCGAGCCGGGCATTACGCTCTGGCGCGACCGGCGTCGATCTGATTCCAGTGCTGGTCGCTACCGGCCGGGGCACCCTGGCGTACGGATTGGGCATGGGCCTCGGGCTCCTGCTCTGGAGCTAGCCCCGGCAGACCCCCACTCAGCCCCGGTGATCCAGGTAGCCCGAGGACCCCGTCCGCGCGCGCAACTCAGCGATAGCGCTCCCCGGCAGGTGGCGCGGCCGTCGGACCCTCGGCCTCGGCGTCTTCGTGTTCCTGATCGTCGATCGTGCCCCGCTCCTCGTGCCGTTGCTGGCGAGCCTCAACCTTGCTTGCGATTTCGGTACTCATGCGGTCACGCAAGCCGTTGAGCAGGAACACCGAGATCAGCATCGACACCGTCGCCGCAGCGAAGATCAGCACGATCCCGTGTTCGCGCATCCAGGGGATGATCCACAGGACCACCACACACGCGAGGAAGATGAGCAGTCGTAAAGCCGTGTACTGAATCGATGAACGCATCACGACAACCCAGAGTATGAGTGCTGGCCAGGGAAGTAGAGATTGACGACCGTGAAATTGACAACGATCGCCGCATAGCCGACCAAGGCCAAGATGTTGGCGGTGCGCGCCGACCAGCCGCTGGTCGCGCGGGCATGCAAGTACGCCGCGTAGATGACCCAGACGATAAACGTCCAGACCTCCTTGGGATCCCAGTTCCAGTAGCTGCCCCAAGCCTGCTGGGCCCAAATCGCCCCCGCGATCAGGGTGAAGGTGTAGAGCGGAAACGCCACAACGTGGAGACCGTACGACATCCGGTCGAGGGTTCGGGCTGACGGCAGGCTGCTCAGGAAGGTGTGCAGCATCGACGGCGAGCCGGTCCTCGAGCCCACCGTCGAGCCAGTCGTCGCCTCGGTCGCCGCCTGCTGCAACGCGGCGCTGACCGACGCCTCGTCCCGTGACTTCAGCAGGTGCAGAATGAGCACCGAGAAAGCGACCGTGAACAGGGCTACCGAGAGCGTTGCGACGGTCACGTGGATGACCAACCAGACGCTCTTGAGCGACGGCAACAGCTCGCTCGCCGCGGTGTACCAAACGCTCATGGCAAGGCCCAGGGTGAGCAGGACCGGCACCACGACGAACAGGCCTAGCCAACGCAGCGGCCACTTCAGTGACAAGCCCAGGTAGATGAGCATGATAAACATCGCTGCAAAGGTGGAGAACTCGAACATGTTGCCCAGCGGCGGTCGGCTCACCGAGGCCCCGCGCAGCACCACCGAGACCACCAGGAACAACGTGCCCAGCCAACTCAGCGACATGGCGTAGCTGCCTGAGGCCCGCCCTCGGTCGGCGGAGGGTGGCGCGGGCACGTCGAGCGAGCGGGGGCTCTGTGACACGAATCCGCCGGCCGTGCTGGCTCCCGAGGACCCAACCCCCGCGGCCACCGGCTCACGACGTCTCGCGTTCGCTGCCGTTTCACCCTCGGCCCGTTCGGCTTCGTCCGTCCCGTCCAACAGGTCGGCCCCGTCGGTCCTGCGGGAGATGCTCAGCGCAACGTGCACCGAAAACGCGATCATGGCCAGCGCCAGCACCGCCATGGCCACGTACAGCGTCAAGTTGGCGTAGCCGGCCAGCATCAGGTTCGTCATTGCGGAGGGACCTCCTTGGGGGCAGCGGGGTAGTCCAGGGTACGTGCGTCTGCAGCGGAGTCGGCCTCGTGCTGGCCTCCATCGTGCGTGCGGTGAGATCGATCGGGTCCGGGCAGCTCAGACTCCTCAGGTCCGGGCAGCGACGCCAGCAGACGGTCGATGGCGTCCGCCAGCATCGGGTCCTCCCCCTTGGCCAACGCCCCAACCGCCACCGTTGACCCGCCAGGGCCCTGTGGACTCAGCCGCACGAACACCCGTCGGCGCCGTACCAGCAAGGAAGCAGCCAAGCCGAGCAGTGCCAGCACTGAACCGGCCAGAGCGAGCGGCTTGGCGGGGTCGTACCGGACAGAGACCCCCGCCCATCGGTCCACCCGCTCAAACGTGACGCTCCCTCGACCGCCGGGCAGGGTGACTGTCTCACCCGGGGTGAGGCGGATCCGAAGCGGGCTGCCTTTGGCGTTCTTGAGCTGACTCATCTTGCTGGTGTCCAGGGCGAACACAGATTGCGGCAGCATCCCCGGGTAGACCTCACCCTCATAGGCGGTCAGCAGCAGCTCTGGGTTCTTCAGGTCCGGGAATGCCGAGTTGGGCCCGCCGGCATCGATGTACGCGGTGGGCAGGAACAATCCGGTGAAGCCGAGTTGGCTGGGCTTGGCTGCCGGAACCTTCACCACGCCGACCGAGCGGTACACGTTGTCCTGCGCCAAGAACGGGGTGGCCTCTCGGTAGGCGACGTTGCCTTGCCCGTCCCGCACCGTGATCGTCGGGGCGTACCCGTTGGCCAGCAGATACACGGAAGTGCCGCCGAAGGTAAGCGGACCGTTCACCGACAGTGGCCGTTGCTGCGGCGCAGCGTCCGGTGCGTCGAACACCGTGGTGGTCGCTCGGAAGTCCCGCGGAGCACCGTACTGCGGGCCGGTGACGCGATCTTCAAATCGGACCTCGAGTGAGTCCAACTGCACCGTGAAGGGCTGCAGCGCGGACGGGTCGACCCACGGGCCGGCTTCGAAGGGCGAGTACTCCGCGGTGGCGTTCGAGAACGCTTGCCCGACGACGACGATTCGGTCGCCGCGCCAGCCGACCAGGTGACCCCATGCGATCGCCGCGATGACGATCAGGATCGCGCCGTGAAACAGCAGGTTTCCGGTCTCTCGCGCGTACCCGGTCTCGGCGCTGAAGACGATCTCACCGGGCGCGACCGGGCCCCGGCTCGCGTCGCCGGTGCGGATCCGGTAGCGCCGCCGCCGCAGCGTCCGGGTCAGCTGCTCAGCCGCCTCTTGCGGTGGCAGACCGACGTGCCGTTGCCCGTGCACGGGCAGCCGGTTCAGCCGGGCCGGGGCCCGCGGCGGCTGCACCCGTAACGCGTGCCAGTGCAACCGAGTCCGCGGGATCACGCAGCCGATCAGCGAGATGACCAGCAGGAGGTAGATCGCCGAGAACCATGGCGAGCTGTACACGTCGAAGAATCCGAACCGGTCCAGCCATCGTCCGAGCTCCGGGTTCTCCTCCAGGTACGTCGCTACCCGGTTTGGATCGACGGCACGTTGCGGCCATATCGAGCCGGGCACCGCCGCGACAGCGACCATCAGCAGCAGGAACAACGCCACCCGCATGCTCGTCAGTTGCCGCCATGCCCAACGCAACGCGCCGACCGGTCCAAGTGGTGGCACAGTCCGCTGCGTCCGCTGCGGCCTGCTCCTTGGCCGCTGGTCCTGATCGATAACGCCACCCGCGGGCCCGCTCACAACGGAACCTCAAATGATCCCACCAGCCGGCGCTGCAGTTCGCTGACCAAGGTGTCCCACCAACCCGTCAGGAGGAGCACTCCCACGATGAGCAAGAGTGCTCCGCCGAGGAGGTGCAACGCCCGCTGGTGGCGAGTCAGCCACGCCGAGGCTCGCTCGGCGCGCGACCACCCGGCGGCGATCAGCAGGAACGGCACCCCCAGACCGAGGCAGTACGCCGCTCCCAAGGCCAGGCCGCGCCCCAGGCTCGGGGAGTCGGTGGCCGCTAGCACACTGATCACCCCGAGCGTTGGACCACTGCACGGTGTCCAGCCGATCGCGAAAACGGCACCGAGCAGTGGCGCCCCCCACAGGCCCGCGCTGGGGCGCCACCGAGGCGAGAGCGTCCACTGCCCGCCGACCCCAAGGAACATCAGGGCGAGAGCGACGACGACGATCCCCCCCACGACCTGCAGCTCCCGGCGGTACTCGATGAGGGCGAGGCCGACGCTGGCGGCGAGCGCCACCGCGGAAAGGAACACCACACTGAACCCGACGACGAACAGTGCCGCGCCACGCACCACGGTGGTTCGGGAACCGGTGCCCGACGTCGTGCTGCTCCTCGAGCCGCCCATCCCAGTGACGTAACCCAGGAAGCCTGGTACCAAGGGCAGCACACACGGTGAGGCGAACGACAACAGCCCAGCGGCCAAGGCGATGGCCAGCGCGAGCGCGACGTTGCCGGTGGCCACGGTGTGCCCGACGTCCGCCGCAGCCAAACCGGCCGCTACAGGCATGGTGGACACGGTGGATATGGCGGACATGGACGCGATCCCATCAGGCATCCTCGGCGACCGCGTCCTTGATCAACGCCGTGAGCGTCGAAGCCTCGATCGCGCCACCGTACTTGGCCGCGATGCGTCCCTGGCGGTCCAGGATCAGCGTCGTCGGCAGTGCATTGGCTTGGCCGCGCAACGCCAGCAGCGCCCGTCCGCCGTCGTTGGCCAACGACGGGTAGGTCAGACCGTATGTGCGGACATCGGCCAAAGCCGACTCGACGCTGTCGAATCGGTTGACTCCGATGAACCGCACCGGCTGCTTGCGCCCCTGCTGGTCAACCCAGATCTTTTGCAGCGCCGGCATCTCGGTCTTGCAGGGGTTACAGGTCGAGGACCACACGTTGAGCACGACGACCTGACCTCGCTGCTCGGCCATCGACCAAGGCTGACCGGCCAGCGTCGTTCCGGTGAGGGTGACCGGTTCGCCCCGCTCGGCCGCAGGAATCGTCGCCGCCTGACCATCACCGGCGGTCCACCGAGCCTGACCCGGATCCTTGGCCTCTTGCGCAACGGTGTTGCCGCCATTGGCACACCCGGAGAAGGTCGCGGCCGCCGCAAGCGCCAGCACCGCAAGCACCACCCGTGGCCGCCTTCTGGAATCGCTGAATGTGCCAGTCATCAGGCACCCGGGGTGGGAGAGGCACCGGCCGCGAGGTCAGCGGCTGGTTCGGCGTACTGGATGGCCACGAGCTGGTCGTCCTCAAAGCTCAGGGTTGTCAGCGACGCCAGAGCGCACTCGCGGCGTCGAGGGTCATGCCACAACGCTCGCTGTTCGAGCTGGCTGCGGGCGGTCCAGATAGGCAGCTGGTGGGAGACGATGACCGCGGTGTGCCCGCGGGCATGATCGCGGGCCCCGGCGATCGCCGCCCGCATCCGGGTGGCGATGGCCCGGTACGGCTCACCCCAGGACGGTCGGAACGGATTGACCAGCAGCGGCCAGTGTGAGGGATTGGTCAACGAGCCCTTGCCGTGGCCGAACTGCAAGCCCTGGAAATGGTTGGCCGCTTCGATCGTGCGCTCATCAGTCAGGATGCTCAGATCGTGCCGCGCAGCGATCGGTGCGGCCGTCTGCTGCGCCCGTTCCAACGGTGAGGCCACCACCAGCCTCACGTCCTGGTCGGCCAATTGTTCGGCAACCAGGTCGGCCATCGCGAGCCCGCGCTCGGAGAGCCAGTAGCCGGGTAGTCGACCGTACAGAATCGACGCGGGGTTGTGCACCTCACCATGACGCAGCAAGTGAACAACGGTGCGCACCCCACGATCGGGACCCTGGGGGATGCTCATATCGCCATCCTGACACGCGAGCCTGGGCGTCTGGTCAATGTGCCGCCCGGACTGCGTCGGAGCCCGAGGCGGCGGCGGCGGCCCGGGCGGCGTGCGGCAGTGCGGCCAGGACGTGTTCGACCGCCGCATCGTCATGAGCCGCCGACACGAACCAGGATTCGAACGCACTCGGCGGCAGGTGGACACCGCGGGCCAACATCTCCTGGAAGAAGCCCCGGAACGCCGCCAGGTCCTGATCCAACGCGTCGGCGTAATCGAGCACCGGCTCACCACGAAAGAACACGCTGAACATCGACCCTGCCCACTGCACAACGTGCGGTACGCCGGCCGTAGCAAGCTCACCTGAAACAGCGGAGGCGATCACCCCGGCTGCCTCGTCCAAGCGTTGATACACCTGTGGGCTACAACCGTGCAGCGTCGCCAGCCCAGCCGCTGAGGCGACCGGGTTCCCGGAGAGGGTCCCCGCCTGGTAGACCGGGCCGTCCGGCGCGAGCCAGGCCATCAAGTCGGCCCGGCCACCGAACGCCGCAGCCGGGAACCCGCCGCCCATCACCTTGCCGAACGTGAACAGATCCGGCACGTCCGCCGCGTCGTACGGGCCTGCTGCGCCCTGTTCCAGGCCCCACCACCCGGCTCGGCTGCACCGGAACCCAGTCATCACCTCGTCGCTGATCAGCAGCGCACCGTGGTCACGAGTGATCCGGCGCAGCGTCGCCGTGAACCCAGGCACCGGCGGGATGACGCCCATGTTTCCCGCGGCCGCTTCGGTGATCACCGCCGCGATGCGATCACCATGTTGCGCGAACGCAGCCGCGACCGCCTCCGCGTCGTTATACGGCAGCACAATCGTCTCTTTGGCCGCTGAGGACGGGACGCCAGCCGAGTCCGGTAGCGCGAAGGTCGCGACCCCAGATCCCGCGTGCGCCAGGAGCGCGTCGACGTGACCGTGATAGCAGCCCGCGAACTTGACCACGGCCGACCTGCCAGTGATCCCACGGGCCAGCCGGACCGCGCTCATCGTTGCCTCGGTACCGCTGTTGACCAGCCGCACCTGCTCCACCGGCGGCACCCGGGCCACGATCTCCTCGGCGAGCAGCACTTCGTTCTCGCTCGGCGTTCCGAACGAGAACCCGTTGGCCGCCGCGGTGTACACGGCTTCGAGCACGTCCGGGTGGGCGTGGCCGAGGATCATCGGCCCCCACGAACAGATCAGATCAACGTAGCGGCGACCGTCGGCGTCGGTCAGCCAGGCGCCGGCTCCGGATCGGATGAACCGGGGGGTGCCGCCGACCGCTCGGAACGCGCGGACCGGGCTGTTCACCCCGCCGGGGATCACCGCCGTCGCGCGCTTCATCAATGCGGCCGACGCGGGGACGTCTTGAGCCGAAGGCACGGCAGGGCTCTCGTGCGGCATCGTCATGGACTCATCATGGTCCACCCCTTGGAGACGACGTGAACCGGTGAGCCTTAGCCGGGCAGACCTTCGCGGCCGAGTTCGCCCAGGATCGCTGAGCGGACCGAGGCCATCGCCTCCTCCATGACCTGCAACTGCTCTCGAGAAACGTGATCGAGGAGGTGCCGCCGCACGCTGGCCAGATGGATTGGAGCGAGGGCGCAGGTGGCGACGTACCCGGCGTCGGTCAGGACCAACTCGACGCCGCGCCGGTCATCGGGCGCAGGCCGGCGTTGCACCCAGCCGCGCCGCTCGAGCCGGGCCGCCGTGTGGGTCAGCCGGCTTCGGGACTGTACGACCTGCTGCGCCAACGCTGACATCCGTAACCGCCGCCCGGTCGCTTCGGACAGACCAACCAGGATGTCGTACTCGGACAGGCTGACCCCGTGAACGTGCAGGGAGCGGTCCAGGGTCTCGTTCAGCAGATTTGCGCCCTGCAAGAAGGTGCGCCAGGCCACCCGCTCATCGGAGCCGAGGCTTGGCACGGACTGCATGTCCCACTCCTCCCGGCCGGCCATCTGCGCCACCGGCGCCCGCGTGCGACGCGTCGGTCCGGGACGGCCACGTCGTCATGCCCTTGATTCCTCGAGCCAACCCGCCGCGTCGAGGGCGTGATAGGTCAAGATCTGCGCCGCGCCCGCACGGTGGATGCCGATCAGCGACTCCATGACCACCCGTTGCCGGTCAAGCCAACCATTGGCTGCCGCCGCCTCCAGCATGGCGTACTCGCCGGACACCTGGTAGGCGCTGACCGGCACCGCGCTGGCGTGCGCCACAGCCCGCACGATGTCCAGATACGGCATCGCAGGCTTGACCATCACCAGGTCGGCCCCCTCGGCGATGTCAAGGGCAACCTCCCGCAGTGCTTCCGTCGCATTGGCTGGGTCCTGCTGGTAGGTCGTGCGGTCACCGCGCAACGTGGCGCCCACTGCTTCACGGAATGGACCGTAGAAACCGCTGGCGTATTTGGCGGCATACGCGAGCAGGACGATGTCGGCGTACCCGGCGGCGTCCAAGGCCGTGCGTACGTACCCCACCTGGCCGTCCATCATCCCGGACAGTCCAAGGACGTGGGCGCCGCTGTCGGCCTGCGCCAAGGCCATCGCGGCATACCGTTGCAAAGTCGCGTCGTTGTCGATCAGCGGACCGCGAAGGGGGAACCGCCGGCGCGCATCATCTGTCGCGGCCCCGGCCCGGCGGCCCGGGTCGGCCAGCACGCCGCAGTGCCCGTGATCGGTGAACTCGTCCAAGCACAGGTCGGCCATCAGCACCAGGTCATCGCCGGTCGCCGAGCGCACCGCCCGCAGCGCCACGTTGAGAATGCCCTGCGGATGGTCCGCGCCGGACCCGACCGCGTCCCGGTGGCTCGGCACCCCGAACACCATCAGTCCGCCCAGGCCCGCCTGCTGGGCTCGCCGCGCGACGACGACCAGTGAGTCCAGCGTGTGCTGGACGACGCCGGGCATGGCCGAGATCGGCACCGGCGCCTCGATCCCCTCGCGCACGAACACCGGCAGGATCAGGGCGCTCGGGTGCAGCCGAGTCTGCGCGACGAGTCGGCGCAACGCCGGGGTTTGGCGCAGGCGCCGTGGTCGGTGCGTGGGAAACCCGGCAGGCGTCGTCATTCGGCCACCTTTCGAGGCGTTCGTCATCAGGTCAGCTGGGCTCGAGTCGGGTTGAACCGAGCAGGTCAGGTTGCCTTGTGCCGGCGCAGGTACCGGGCGCTGGGCCGGCTGACCGCAACGCCAGCTTCGTCCGCCGCCGCCGCGCGCTGACGGCCGTGTTCGGCAAGGGCATCCACCAGCGCCCCGCCGGAAGCCTCCGGGGCCACCACCGAGACGGTGAGGCCATGCTCGGCCGCGGTCTTCGCGGTCGCTGGGCCGATGCAGGCGATCAC